>Ga0318562_10000374_pt1 | contig 20357 bp, 23 predicted proteins | sample GRESIP066b5f18_FD_203688 | JGI IMG/M metagenome (GOLD analysis project Ga0318562, IMG submission 203688) | Tropical soil microbial communities from Luquillo Experimental Forest, Puerto Rico - GRE.SIPMG.066b5f18 | ecosystem: Environmental > Terrestrial > Soil > Tropical forest > Bulk soil... | reverse complement strand
GCAACACCGCTGCCGCCGGGCTGCTCGCGCTCAACCGAGCGCGCGACGTGGACGCCGCTGGCAAGGCCGCCGCCATGATTACCGCGCCGGTGCAGAACCTGGTCGTCGCCGACCGCGAGAGCATCGCGCTCTATGTCACCGGCCGGGTGCCGGTTCGCCGCGCGGGCGACGGGTCCGCGCCGGTGCCGGGTGACGGCTCGCACGACTGGATCGGCTGGGCCTTGGGCGATCAGTTGCCGCACATCGTCGGCCCGACGAGCGGGCGTCTGGTCAACGCGAACGACCGCATCGCGCCGCCCGATTTTCCGGTCTTCCTCGGTCGCGACTGGTTCGGCGACTGGCGCGCCTCCCGCATCCGCGAGCTGCTAGGCCGGTCGGATCGCCACACCCCAGCTGACTTCGCCCGCATGCAGGTCGATGTGCATTCCCAGTTTGCCCGCCAGATCCTGCCGGCGCTGCTCGCCGTGCCGGTGACCGAGGATACCGCCCGCCGCGCCCAGGCCCTGCTGCGCGACTGGGACAGCAGCATGACCATCGACGCGCCGCAGCCGCTGATCTTCAACGCCTGGGTGCATTTCTTCTACGGCCGCGTGCTGCAGCAGGCCGGCATTGCCGTGAACGACGGCGGACCCTTGGCGGAGTTCGTCGGATTTGTGCTGTCTCCGGCCGGAGCACATTGGTGCGGCGGCGACTGCACCGCCGTCCTGCAGGCGGCGCTTGCCGATGCGACCGGCGACCTCATCCGGCGTTTCGGCAACGATCCGCTGCGGTGGCGCTGGGGCGAGGCGCATCCGGCGGAGTTCGCCCATCCGGTGCTGCGTCCGCTGCCGATCCTGGGATGGCTCGGCACGCTCTCGATCCCCAGCCCCGGCGACGATACCACCATCGATCGGGGCGGCCCTGTCTACAAACAGTTCCAATCGGTCCACGGTGCGGAGTATCGAGGCGTGTATGACCTCGCCGACCTCGACCGCTCGCTGTTCATCGTCGCACCCGGCCAGTCCGGCAACCTGCTCAGCCGGCATGCGCGCGACTTCCTCACCCGCTGGCGCGACGGTGCAACGATCACTCTTGGCCCCGCGCCCGACGCAACCACGGCAACCATCCGGCTAACCCCATGATCTACCGTGCTGCCCCGATCGACGATTACTGGCTGACCGAAGGCGTACTCGCGCGGCGTGTGTTCGCCTGGCTGGTCGATGTGCTGTTGATCGGACTGCTGCTCGGCGCGCTGCTCCTGCTGCTGCTGCTGTTCGGCGTGCTGACGCTGGGCCTCGGCCTGCCACTGCTCGGCGCCCTGCCGTTGGTGCCGTTCTGCTACCACTGGCTGCTCGTCGCCGGCCCCGCCTCCGCCACCCCCGGCCAGCAGGCGCTAGGCCTGGTGGTCCGGCGCGACGACGACCTCGGCCGGCCGACGCCGGTGCAGGCGTTCGTCTACACCCTGGTGTTCTACCTGACGCTCGCCGCGACCGGCCTGTTGTTGCTGGTCGCGCTGTTCACCGTGCGCCACCGCACGCTGCACGACCTGGCGAGCGGCCTGGTCGTGGTGCGCGTGCGGGCGTTGACCGGCGACCTCGGCTCCTGGAACATGCCGGGCGGATCACCCTACGCATGAGTTACAAACCACCGCGCCGGCCGCAGTTTTTCTACACGACGGCCCCCCTGCCCTGCCCCTATCTGGCGGGTCGGACCGAGCGCAAGGTCGTCACCGAGATCACCGGCCCGGACGCCGACGCACTGCACGACCGGCTGTCGCGCGCCGGCTTCCGCCGCAGCCACAACATCGCCTATGCGCCCGTGTGCCCGTCCTGCCAGGCCTGCATCCCGATCCGCATCCCGGTCGCCGCGTTCCAGCCCGACCGCACGCAGCGGAAGATATGGCGGACGAATGCGCTGCTGGAGGGCTTCGAGGTGCCGGCGCGCGCGACCGCGGAGCAGTTCCAGCTGTTTCAGCGTTACCAGGTGGCGCGCCACGGCGACGGCGACATGGCGACAATGAGCTTCTACGACTATCGCGCCATGGTGGAGGACACGCCGATCGAAACCTTCATCGTGGAGTTCCGCGATCCCGACGACCGGATGGTGAGCGCGTGTCTTGCCGACAAGCTGGGGGATGGGCTGTCGGCGGTCTATTCGTTCTTTGCCCCGGCGCTGGAGCGGCGGTCGCTGGGAACGCACGCGATCCTGTGGCTGATCGAACGGGCACGCAGCCTGCGGCTGCCATATGTGTATCTCGGCTACTGGGTGCCGGAGAGCCGTAAGATGGCGTACAAGTCGCGGTTCCGTCCGGCGGAGGTGCTGGCGGGCGGGGCGTGGCGGATGCTGACTGACGCCGATGTCGGCAGCGTCGCATCGAGCGAAGCGCTTGTGCCCGAGTCGACCGGCTGACGCCGGTTCCCTGTGGCCCTTGCGAAGCCAACCCCCGCCAGGCGTTGCTACACGTTTGCCGCGATGACGTAATACAGTGGCAGTGAGGGCGGGAACACGCCCATTGCATTCGGCGTCAGCTCCGGCCGCTCGAGAATTCCAGCGAAGCCTGCCTTCCACAGCATCTCCTGCGCCTCGGCCTTGGTGTAGAAGGTGAACTTCGTCGGATCCCACAGGCTCTTGATTGCGGCATAGACGCGCTTCGCCGCGACCTCGACGCTGCCGACCACACCCTCAGGGTCCGGCTCCGCAATCAGCGATGTGCCCTGGCTGCGCAGGCGCTGGCGAATGTCCTGCAGCAGAGACTGCAACGGTTTCTGCTCAAGATACATCATCACCCCGAACAGCATCGCAAGGTCGAAGCCGGTTACGTTGGGCGGGTGTCGGCCACGTAATTGTAGTCGGCACCGACGCCCTGCTCCGGATTGGCGATGACCACCTCGGCGCCCGCGGGCAGCTGGGCGTTCCGCGCGAACCCCGAACGCGTGCCGCCGATGTCCAGAATACGTGCCGGCTGATACCTGGCCGCCACCACATAGTCGGCAATTATGCGCGCGACGCAGCCCGCGTGGCTGGATGGCGAGGCGCAATTCAAGGCTCGGACCTGATCAACATCGTCAAACAGGCGCACGAGTTCGGCGTGCAAAAGACCATGAGCCTGGCCGCGCTCATCGCCTATTCCACCGATGTGCATTCGATCGGTCTCACGACCGCACGCGGTCCCTCCAGAACCGGATCAAGGACAAGGTCACGCTGTGGTCCAACATGTCGCAGGCGGGCAACTACTCCTGCACGCTGCACTACCTGAAGGCGGTGCAGAACATGGGAGCGGCGGCGGCCAAGGCAGACGGTGCGGCAACGGTCGCGCGCATGAAGGCCATGCCGACGGACGACGACTGCTTTGGCCCCGGGCAAATTCGCGAGGACGGGCGAGAGATCCACCCGGTCTTCCTGTTCGAGGTGAAGCAGCCGTCAGAGAGCCGGCACGAATGGGACCTGTACAAATTGGTTCCGACGACCCCGACCGAGGAAGCATGGCGGCTGCTTTCGGAGCATGCTTGCCCTTTGGTCAAGGCATAGCGGCCGGACCATCACGCGGCGCGCGGCGTCGCTGCGCCACCGTCGCGGTCGAGAACGCGCCGTATCCTCGGCATCACCTCCTCGCCGAACGCGGTCATCGACCGCTCCACCATGTCGTAGGGCATTGCACCGAGCTTGAAGATCATCGCCAGCCCCATCAGGTCGAGCTGCCCCGCCATGCGCAGGATGGCATTCGCCACCGTCTCCGGCCCACCGAGGATCACGAGGTCCTGCGCGACGATCTCATCGAAGCTCATGGCGTGCAGCATCGGCGCCTGTCGTCGCCAGAAATCGTAGCTGTCCGGCAGCTTGCCGCCGCGAGTGAATTGCGTGTAGCGGTTCCACAACTGCCACTGTTGCAGCATCCAGGGCTCCGCCTCGACCCGCGCGCGCGCATCGCTCTCGGCCACGTAGATTTCGCGCATCAAGTACAGCCGCGGCGCCGGCGCATGCCCGTGCGCCGTTTGCGCCTCGCGATACAGCGCGGAATCGCGCCGCGCCTGCTCCGCCAGCGAGTCGATCTGCGCGAACGGGATGTCGTGCTGCGCCGCCCAGCGCAGCGACTCCTCGCTCTGCGCACTGACCAGGAACGGCGGATGCGGACGCTGCACAAGTGGCGGCGCCAGCGGCGCGTCCTTCCGCACCGTCCAGTATTTGCCGCGATGCAAGAAATTCTCATCGGCGAACACGCGCCGGATGATATCGAACGACTCCTCGAACATGTCGCGCGACTGCGCCTGATCGACGCCAAACGCCTCGAATTCCGGCGGGCGCAGGCCGCGGCCCAAACCCATGTCGAAGCGGCCATTGGTGAGATTGTCCAGCATCGCGGCCTCTTCCGCGACCAGCAGCGGATGCCGGAACGGCAGGATGTTGACCATGCTGGCGAAGCGGACGCGGCGGGTCGTGCGCGCCGCGGCAGCGATCAGCAGATTGGGGGACGGAACCGGTCCGGTCGGGTTCAGATGATGCTCGAAGAACCAGATCTGGTCGATGCCGATGCGTTCCGCCAGTTCCACCTCTTCAAGTTGGCGGCGGAACATTTCCGCATGCGTCGAGTTCTCCCGCGGAGTGGTCGTCGACCAGATGGCAAGTCGCATTGCTTCATCCTCCCCACACCGAGACGGTCCGCCCGCCACCAGCGTCCCGCCTCTCTCACGCGTTCCGTCCACGCGCACAGGTTGTAGCTCGCGCTTCATTGCCCGTCTCAGTCCGTTGCGCAGCCCATCAATATTGACACAAAATCAAGCGCGCGAGCCGACTAGGCCGCCTCCTAAGGAAGCGTGCGATGGACCTGACACTATCGATGAAGCAGACCGGATTCCAGGTGATCCTCGCGCTTGCCGCCATGCTCCTCGGCACCGGTGTCTGCGCCGCCAGCCCGATCACGTATAACGTCAACCTGACGGTCGGCGGCGGTAGTGTCACCGGCACAGTTCAAACCGACGGGACGACCGGACCCATCGGCCAAACCAACATCACCGCGTGGAACCTCAATCTGAATGGCCTTGGCGCATCGTACAATATTACCGATGCAAATAGTGTGGTGCTTATCGCCGGCGGCGACGTCAGCGCCACGACAACGGACCTCCGGTTCGACTTCAGCGGATCGGCCGGCGACTTCCTGCTGTTCCAGCAGGGGCTGTTTTCCGGCACGCACTATTTCTTCGCCGCAACGACCTTGGGCACCTGCTTCCAAGGAGTGAGCGTCACGCCGCAATCCTATCTGGATCCCTCATTCCAGAACGTGGCGCTGGCCGGCAGCCAGATCATCGGGACAGTGGCGCCGATCCCGGAGCCTGCCTCCCTGGCCTTGTTCGGTGCCGGGCTGTTGGGTTTGGGCCTGCTGCGTCGTCGGAAGCCCGCCGCCTGATACGGGCGTCGTTCGCTTGGCCGCGGCGCGTTCGTCACCGTTTCCACCTACCCGTCCAGTGCGATCCCGAACGTGTCGCGGAATCCGTCCCGCCCGGCGGCGGTGATCGCCACCGCGCGCGTGTCGCGCAGGCGTGTGATCCAGCCTAGCTCGAAGCACCGCGACGCCAGCGCCGCGCCCACCCGCCCGGCGAGATGCGGCCGCCGTTCGCTCCAGTCCAGGCAGGGCCGGCAGAATACGCGTCGTCCGGGCACCGGCGATGCACCGAAGCCAGAGAGGAACCGCCGCCCTTGTTCGGTCACTTCGCCGCCATCGGCGCTGAGCGCGACATGTCCCTGCCGGCTCAGTGCATCGGCCAGCCCCACACCGAGACGCCCGGCGAGGTGGTCGTAGCAGGTGCGCGCCGTGCGCAGCGCCTCGCCGCCGCGCCAGGCGGTGGCGCGCGCCGGTTCTGGTCCGGTCACCGCCATGACGCCCTCCAGCATCTGCCCCACCAAGGGCGAGGCCAGCCGGAAGTAGCGGTGCCGGCCCTGCCTCTCGCCCGCCAACAACCCGCCATCTGCCAGCTTCGCCAAATGCCCGCTCGCGGTCTGCGGGGTGACATGCGCGGCATACGCCAACTCCTTCGCGGTCAGCGCACGCCCGTCCAGCAGCGCGGCCAGCATGTTGGCGCGCGCCGGATCGCCGAGCAGCGCCGCGGTGGCGGCGATGCGGTTCGAATCGCTCATGGCGCTCTCCTTTGTCACGGACCATGATAGGCGCGAACCCGCGCCGGTGCATGCAGCCATGCTTCGGCCGGCGCCGAAGTGATGGGGGTCCCGTTGCTGTCAGCCGAGCAGGCGAGGTTCCTCGCATCGCAGCGGGTCGGCCGGCTGGCGACAGCCGACGGGCGCGGCATTCCGCATGTCGTACCGGTATGCTTCGCGATCGAGGCCGCCACGCTCTACATCACCATCGACGAGAAGCCGAAGCGCGCCTCGGCGCGACCGCTGAAGCGCCTGCGCAACATGACGGAGAACCCCTCGGTCGCCTTCGTCGCCGACCGCTACGATGAGGACTGGCGCGCCCTCGGCTGGGTGATGCTGCGTGGACGGGCTGAGATCCTCACCGATGGACTGGAGCACAACCGCGCACAGGAGCTGCTGCGCGACCGCTATCCACAATATCGCGCTATGCAGCTCGCCGACCTTCCGGTGATCGCGCTGCGCATCGAGCGGGCCACGGGTTGGGGCAATCTCGAGCCGTCAGGGGAGGCGACATGGACCTGAACCTCAAGGGCAAGACCGCGCTGGTGACGGGGGCCAGCCGCGGCATCGGCGCTTCGATCGCGCAGGAACTGGCGCGCGAGGGCGTCCATGTCTGCCTCGCCGCGCGGGACAGGGCGAGGTTGGATGCGGTCGCCGGCAACATCGCCGCCCTCTCGGGCAGCAACCGCACCACGGTGATCGCTGGCGATCTGCGCGAACCGGCCGCCGTGCAGGCGGCGGTCGATTCCGCGATCGCTGCGTTCGGCCGGCTCGACATCCTGGTAAACAACGCCGGGGCCACCAAGCGCGCCGATTTCTTCACCCTCACCGAGGCAGACTGGCAGGACGGGTTCGCCCTGAAGTTCCATGGTTATGTCCGCGCCACACGCACCGCTTGGCCGCATCTGCGGCAATCGAAGGGCTGCATCGTCAACATCGTCGGCGTCGGTTCGCGGGCCGGCTCGGCCGAGTTCACCATCGGCGGTTCGGTCAACGTCGCGCTGCTGAACTTCACCAAGGCGATGGCGGATATCGGCATCAGGCAGGGCGTGCGGGTGAACGCGATCAACCCCGGCCTGGTCGAGACCGAACGCTTCGGCCGCAACATCGAACGCGTGTCGCGCGAGCACGGCTTCGACCGCGAGCAGGCGATTGCTTTCCTGCTGGCCTCGCACGGCACTACGCGCGTCGGCCAGCCGGAAGAGATCGGCTGGCTGACCGCCTATCTGGCGTCGGAAAAAGCCGCCTTCATCCAGGGCTGCGTAATCGACATCGACGGTGGCGCGACGCGTTCGCTGTAAGCCTGCGCTACCCCAACCGGAACGCCGGCTTCCGCTTCTCGGCGAACGCCGCCATGCCCTCCTTCTGGTCGTGGGTGCCGAACAGCGACATGAACAGGGCGCGCTCGTGCCGCACCCCTTCGGCCAGTGTGGTCTCGAACGCCCGGTTCACCGCCTGCTTGGCGAACGCCACCGCCACCGGCGACAGCTCGGCGATCCGCGCCGCGATCTTCAGCGCCTCGGGAATCAGCTGATCGGCCGGGAACACACGCGACACCAGGTTGGCACGTTCCGCTTCGGCCGCATCCATCATCCGCGCGGTCAGGATCATGTCCATCGCCTTCGACTTGCCGACCGCGCGCGTCAGCCGCTGGGTACCGCCCGCGCCAGGCAGCACGCCGAGGTTGATCTCCGGCTGACCGAACCGCGCGGTGTCGGCGGCGAGGATGAAGTCGCACATCATCGCCAGCTCGCAGCCGCCACCCAGAGCGAAGCCGGCCACCGCGGCGATCACCGGCTTCTTGACCCGCAGCACTGTCTCCCACCGCGTACCGATGAAATCCTCGAGCAGTGCATTGGGATGGGTGCGGTCCTTCATCTCCTTGATGTCGGCGCCGGCGGCGAACGCCTTGTCGTTGCCGGTCAGCACGATCGCGCCGATCCCGCGGTCCGAGTCGAATGCCAGCAGCTGGCCGCCCAACTCGTCCATCAACGCGTCGCACAACGCGTTCAGCGCCGTCGGGCGGTTGAGCCTGATCAGCCCGACCCGGCCATGCGTCTCGACGATGATGTTCTGAAAGTCGGCCATCTGCGCTCTCCCGCTGGAGTGGCGGGCTTGTAGCTACCGCTGGGTGCGCGAGCAATAGAACGTGCTGCGCGCCGACTGTGTGATGCGGCGGATGCCGGGACAGGCGGGGCGACCAGGGCAGCGTTCGCAGGGTTCGCCTTCGCGGCCATAGACCTTCCAGGCGTGCTGGAAATAGCCGAGCTCGCCGTCCGGCTGGACATAATCGCGGAGCGACGACCCGCCGGCCGCGATCGCCTCGAGCAGCGTCTCCTTGATCGCCGGGACCAGCCGGCCGGCACGGGTACCTGGAATGGTGTGGGCGGAGCGCTGTGGACTGAGTCGCGCGCGGAACAGCGCCTCGCAGACGTAGATATTGCCCAGTCCGGCTACGACCTTCTGGTCCAACAGCGCCGCCTTGATCGACGTGCGCTTGCCGCCGAGTGAGGCGGACAGCCGCGCCGGCGAGAAGCCCGCATCCAGCGGTTCGGGGCCAAGCTCGGCCAGCAGCCTGTGCGCGTCCTCCCGCGGCGTCGGCACCAGATCGACTGAGCCGAACCGGCGGGGATCGACGAAGCCCATCCGCCAGCCGTCATCGGTCTCCAGCACCAGGTGCTCGTGCGGCGTCGGCTGGTTCGGGCGCAGCGGGGTCAGCACGATCCGGCCCGACATGCCGAGATGCAGCAGCACCGAATCGCCGCCGTCGAGCCGCATCAGGATGTATTTGCCGCGCCGGCGGAAACTGGCGACGCGCGCGCCGGTCAGCCGGCTCTGCAGTCCCTCGGGCAGCGGCCAGCGCAGGTCCGGGCGATGCGTGATGGCATGCACGATGACATGGCCCTCCAGCCGCTCGCGGAGGCCACGCATCACGGTCTCGACCTCGGGGAGTTCCGGCATAAGGGGTCGACAGGCTATAGGTGGGCCGAATGAGCGACAACCCCGCGCCCGCCGACACCGCCGATTTCGGTTTCCGCACCGTCCCTCGTGCAGCGAAGCGTGGTATGGTGCGCGCCGTGTTCGACAGCGTCGCGCCGCGCTACGACCTGATGAACGACCTGATGTCACTCGGCGTCCATCGCGCCTGGAAGCGCGTGCTGGTGACCGCGCTGGATCCCAGCCCGCGACGGATGCTGCTTGATCTCGCGGCCGGCACGGGCGATGTCGGGCTGGCTTGGCTCGCGGAGCACGGCGGCCCCGTGCTGTTGTGCGATGTCAACGCGTCGATGCTGGAGCTCGCACGCGATCGCGCGCTATCCGACGGCGCGGTCGCCGGCGTTGCGCTCCTGGTAGCGGACGCGGAGCAGCTGCCACTGCCGGATCGCGCGGTGGATCGCGTGTCGATTGCGTTCGGCCTGCGCAACTGCACCGACAAGGCGGCGGTACTCGCCGAGGCACGGCGGGTGCTGCGGCCGGGCGGGCGATTCTTCTGTCTGGAGTTCTCACATTTGCGCGTGGCGGCGTTGCAGCGGTTGTACGATGCGTGGTCGTTCCGCGCGCTGCCGATGCTTGGCCGGCACGTCGCGCAGGACGAGGCGAGCTACCGCTACCTGGCGGAAAGCATCCGCACGTTCCCCGATCAGGACGCCTTGGCCGGCATGCTGCGTGACGCGGGGTTCGCGCGCGTCACGGTGTGCAACCTGTCAGGCGGCATCGCAGCGATTCATTCGGGGTGGCGGCTGTGATGGGAGAGGAACGGGGAACCTCTGGCATGACCGATCTCTCATCCAAACGCCTGCTGCTGATCGTCTCGGGCGGCATTGCCGCCTACAAGGCGCTCGAGCTGATCCGCCTGCTGCGGGGCCGTGGCTGCGCCGTCACCTGCGTGCTGACCGAGGCCGGCACACAGTTCGTCACGCCGTTGTCGCTGCAGGCGCTGAGCGAGAGCAAGGTGTACACCGACCTGTTCTCGCTGACCGACGAAAGCGAAATGGGCCACATCCAGCTCTCGCGCAGCGCCGATCTCGTGGTGGTTGCGCCGGCCTCGGCCGACATCCTGGCGAAGATGGCCGCGGGCCTCGCCGGCGACCTCGCGTCGACGCTGCTGCTGGCGACCGACAAGCCGGTGCTGGTGGCGCCGGCGATGAACGTGCGGATGTGGCAGCACGCAGCGACACAGGCCAACATGGTGTTGCTCGCCGCCCGCGGCGTTCACGTCGTCGGACCGGATGAAGGTGCGATGGCGTGCAATGAATACGGCCCTGGGCGGCTGGCCGAACCGCCCGCGATCCTGGCCGCGATCGAGGCGTTGCTTGCCCCCGTGGGTCCGCTTGCCGGCCGGCGCGCGCTGGTGACCAGCGGGCCGACGCATGAGCCGATCGACCCGGTGCGCTACATTGCCAACCGTTCCAGCGGACGCCAGGGTCATGCGATCGCGGCGTCGCTCGCCGAGCTGGGTGCGCGCGTGACCCTGGTCAGCGGCCCGGTATCGGTGCCCGATCCCGTTGGCGTTGCCGTGCAGCACGTGGAAAGCGCGCGGCAGATGCTGGATGCCTGCCAGGCCGCGCTCCCGGCGGACGTCGCGGTGTTCGCCGCCGCCGTCGCCGACTGGCACGTCGCGACCGCAGCCGCGGGCAAGATCAAGAAGCAACCGGGCGCCGCACCGCCGGCATTGGAGCTGGTCGCCAATCCCGACATCCTGGCGACCATCGCGCAGGACGGGCCACGACGCCCACGGCTGGTGGTCGGCTTCGCCGCCGAGACCGACGACCTGATGGCGAACGCCCAGGCCAAGCGCACGCGGAAGAACGCCGACTGGATTGTCGCCAACGACGTTTCGCCCGCCACCGGAATCATGGGCGGCGAGGAGAACGCGGTGCACCTGATCACCGCCGACGGCGTCGAAGACTGGCCGCGACTGGCCAAGCAGGAGGTGGCACGGCGGCTGGCCGCGCGGATTGCGGCCGCGCTGCGGTGAACTACCGGGTTCGCGCACTCGGGACCGCGGATGCCCACGACTATCACCGGGTCCGCCTGGCAGCCTTGCGTCTGCATCCCGAGGCGTTCGGTTCGGCGTACGAAGACGAGGCGGTGCTGGAACACGCACAGGTCGTCGAACGCCTGTCCACGCCGGGCCTCATCCGGTTCGGTGGGTTCGCGGACGGCACCCTGGTCGGTCTCTGCGGACTGGCGCTCCAATCCGGCGCCAAGCAACGGCACAAGGCCGGGCTGTTCAGCATGTATGTCGAGGCAGCACATCGGCGCAGCGGATTGGCCCATCGACTGGTCGGCGCAGTGATCACCGGCGCACGCGACGCGGGCGCCCGGGTACTGCATTTGTCGGTAACGATCGGCAACACACCGGCGCAGCGTCTGTATCGCCGTATGGGTTTCGTGGTCTACGGAGTGGAGCGGCGCTCCTTGCTGGTCGACAATGTGTTCTACGACGAGGAGCTCATGGCGCTGGATCTCGACGGCGACGGACGCGCGAGTGCTACTTGACCAGGGTCACCGGAATGCGGGCCTGGTGGACCACGCCGGTCGCCACCGAACCGAGCACGAGGCTGCGCAGCCGCCCACGCCCGCGTGTGCCCATGACAATCTGATCGGCACGGATGTCGCGTGCGGTGCGGATGATGATGTCGCAGATCGGACCGAACTCCATGTGTGTCGTGAACCGGATGCCGGCCTCCTGACAGGCCGACATCGCCTTGTGCAGGGTCCTGGCTGATCGCGCCGCCGCGGCCTGGCGTTCGTCCTCGTCCTCGGCGTGGATGTCCGAGAGGCCGAGTGTCTCGCGATTCTGCACATTGAGCAGCACGATCGTTGCATCCGCCCTGCCGCCCGCCAACCACAGCGCATGGCGCACGGCGTGTTCCGAAGCCGCGGACCCGTCGACCGGAACCAGAAGCATCATCGCCGTCTCCTCAACCGCGGCCGGCCTGCGTCGGAGCGAATCGCTGCGTCAGATCACCCGCCACAACGGGCGCGTCAGCAGCATCATCAGCAGACCAGTAATCCCCGTCGCTGCCGTTGCCCAGGGCGCACCGATCGCATCGGCCAGCCATCCCAGCGCAACGAAGCCGACGGGCCCGATGCCGATGCACACCGACAGCACGCCCAGCATGCGGCTGCGCATCTCCGGCGGCGACGAGAGATAGACCAGCGTCGCCTGCATGATGCTGAACCCCGCACCGCCCAGCCCGGTGAACAGCAGCGCCGAACCTGCGACCGCCGGCAACGGCACCACGGCAAACACCGTCAGCATCACCTGGTACAGCATCACGCCGCCGATATAGGCGTAGCGATAGACGTGGGGCCGGCAGAACATCGCCATCAGCACTGCGCCGGCGAAGGCGCCGATGCCGTCCATGCTGGCCAGGATGCCGATCCCCTCGGGGCCGAGTTGCAGGCGGTCCTGGCCGATCACCGGCACCATGCTGGTGAACGGCCAGCCGAACACGTTGTAAATCACGGTGACGGTCAGCACGCCGATCAGCCGCCGGTCGTTGCGCACGAGCCGCAAGCCCTCGGCAATGCGCGCGAGCACCGGCTCGGTCGTGATCGGCGGGAACAGGTTGCGGTAGCGCACACGGCAGGCCGCCACGACCGCGATCGCGTAGAGCACGACACTGAGCGTGAACACGCCTTCGATGCCGACGCCGGCGAGCAACATTCCGCCGATCGTCGGTCCAATCATGCGGCTGGCGTTGTTGGCGCCCACATCCACCGACATCGCGGTGCCCATCTGCGCCGCGCCGACCGCCTCGCCGATCATCACCCGCCGCACCGGATTGTCGGTCGCCCAGCCGATCCCGTTGATAAAGCTGGCGACCGCGAGGTGCCAGACCGCGAGCAGCTGCAAATGCGCCAACACCGCGAGCACCGACGACGTCGCCACCATGCTGGCAATCACGACGATAAGCGTGATGCGCCGCTCCAGCCGCTCGGCGATCGCGCCGAGAAACGCGCCGAACAGCCCCATCGGGAGCAACCGCAGCATCGTCATCATGGCGACGGTGAAGGCCGAACCGGTCTGCTGATAGACGAACACGCCCACCGCCACGGTTTCCACCCAGCGGACACTGAACACGACAAGACCGACGAACCACAGCCGCCAGAAATCAACGCTGTCGATCAGCCACGCCGGGCGGCCGGCCCGGCGGGCCGCAGCGGTTTCGAGCACGGACGGACGTTCCTCGTCGTTTTTTGGCTGCCCGGCTGTCGGCGACGTGCTGGCGCGATACCTCGGTCAGCGTCGCCGAAAGCTCAGGCTTGTCTATTGCCGGCGGTTCTCGGGGAAGTACGGCAGCGGATGGCGCGGCAGCGGCGGACACGGCAGGAACCGGTCCGGCGTGCCGCAGTTCTCCGGGTTGGTCGCTGGATTGGCGGCGCTGGGAGTCGAACGGGCTGCACTCGGCGGCGGTGGCGGCGGATTGCCGGCGCCCTGCGCCTGGGCGGGACCATACAGATTGCCGTTTAGAGCCAGAGCCAGCGACAGGAGCAGAATCAGGCGGCGCATTGGGTTCCTCCTCGTTTGACGCGCGGGTGACGCCTGGCGGCGCTTGGCCCTGATCCTGCCGTTGCTTGCGCGATGCTGCAACACTATTGCCGGCGTCCTCCGGCTGGTGAACCATGCCCTCCGGGCGGAGGAGGCACGATGGTTCACGATCCTGGGACTGCCGAGCTGCGGCGCATGATCGACGAGGCGCGGCGCATCGTGTTCTTCACTGGCGCCGGCATCAGCACCGAGTCAGGCATTCCCGACTTTCGCAGCCCGGGCGGGATTTGGACGCGGATGAAGCCGATCTATTTCGCCGACTTCCTCGCCTCAGACGAGGCGCGGCGCGAGACTTGGCGCCGGCGGTTCGCCACCGACGAGACAATGCGCAAGGCAGAACCCAACCGCGGACATCGCGCGATCGCAGCCCTGATCAATCGCGGCAAGGCGGCGGCGGTGATAACGCAGAACATCGACGGGCTGCACCAGGCATCCGGCGTGCCGGCGAACCGAGTGATCGAGCTGCACGGAAACACGACCTACGCGCATTGTCTGGACTGCGCACAGCGCTACGAGATCGAGGCTATCCGCGCAACGTTCGAGCAGTCGGGCGAAGCGCCGTGCTGCGTGTCGTGCGGCGGTTACGTCAAGACGGCGACGGTATCATTCGGTCAGTCGATGCCACCCGCGGCGATGATCCGCGCCGAGGAGGAGACGCTGGCCTCGGATCTGTTCATTGCGATCGGTTCGTCGCTGGTGGTGTATCCCGCGGCAGGATTTCCGGAGATGGCGGCGCGCAACGGCACGCGGCTGGTGATCCTGAACCGTGAGCCGACAGGGCTCGATCCTTATGCCGATCTGGTGCTGCACCGGGAGATCGGCGCGACGCTGGGCGAGGCGGTGGGGAACAACTGAGGAGGCAATCGTGGCACGCAACATCGCGGTCGGCGTCGGCCTGATGGAGTTCCCGTTTTCCAGCACCGACGGGTTCTGGCGCTGGGTCGATCTGTGCGAGGCCGGCGGCATCGATTCGATCTGGCAGACTGACCGCATCGTCAGTCGCCAGCCGATCCTGGAATGCATGACGGCGCTCGCCGCGATCGCCGGGCGAACCCGGCGGATCAAGTTCGGCATCAACGTGGTGTCGCTGGCGCTGCGCGATCCGGTGCTGCTGGCCAAGCAGTGCGCGACGATCGACGTGCTGTCGCAGGGACGGCTGCTGCCCGGCTTCGGCATCGGCAGCCCGCAGGGGCCGGAGTGGCAGACACTGCACATCGATACCACGACGCGCGGACGGCGGACCGACGAAGCGCTGGAGATCATCCATCGGCTATGGTCGCAGGACAGCGTCGATTTCGCGGGGCGGCACAATCACCTGACCGGCGCGTCGATCTCGCCGAAGCCGGTGCAGCCGGATCTGCCGATGTGGATCGGCGGGTCATCGGCCGCGGCAGTACGGCGCACCGCGCGCTATGGCACCGGATGGCAGGCGGGGGCGGAGACGGCGGCGGATGTCGGGCGGGTGATCGCGGAGATCAAGGCGGCGCTGGTGGAGAGCGGACGGCGTATAGACGAGGATCACTACGGCGCGGCGTTCGCGTATCATTTCGGGCGGATCGACGATCCGGGCGTGGCGCAGGTGATGGAGGCCTATCGCAAGCGTACGGGCCGCGATCCGGAACGACACTTCGCGATCGGTGACGCCGGCACGATGCTGGCGCGGATTGCGGAGTACGTGGACGCGGGGGCGTCGAAGTTCATATTGCGTCCGGCGGCGCGCGGCGATGAGCCGATGCTGGATCAGACACGAAGGCTGATCGAGCAGGTGCTGCCGATGGTGGCGGCGCGCTGGCCAAAGCGGGCGAAGGCTGCGTAACGGCCACCTGTCATTGCGAGGAGCGCGGCGACGCAGCAATCCCCATCGTGGTAGGGAGCTACAGCAACACGCAGTGCACCGGCGCGAACGACACCGTCACGTCACTGCCTTCCTCGAACAGCTCGGTCGGCGGACGGCGCACGATCAGCTGCCCGGCCGGCCAGTCCACGACGTACTGGATGAAATCGCCGTGGAACATGCGGCGGTGGATGCGCCCCGCCACCGCGTTGTGCGATCCGGGCGCCTGCCCGAGATGGATATAGGATGACCGCAGCGCCACGGTGGCTCGATCGCTCGATCCGCCCGACCCGACGACCTCAAGCTCCACGCCGCCTTGCGCATCGAAGATCAGCGTACCGTCGGTCCCCGACGGACCGCGCACCTTGCCCTCGATGAGATTGGCAGACCCGACAAAGTCGGCGACGAAGCGGCTGCGCGGACGATTGTAGATGTCCTCCGGCGTGCCGATCTGTTCGATCCGCCCTCCGCTCATGACGATCACCCGGTCGGAGATTGCCAGCGCCTCCTCCTGATCGTGCGTCACATAAAGCGACGTGATGTCCAGGCGCCGCTGCAATTCGCGCAGCTCTACCCGCATCTCGGCGCGCAGCTTGGCGTCCAGGTTGGACAGCGGCTCATCGAACAGCACCACGTTCGGCGAGAACGCGATCGCCCGCGCCACCGCCACGCGCTGCTGCTGCCCACCCGACAGTTTCGATGCCGGCCGGTCGGCGTACTCCAGCATCTGCACGAGGCCGAGTACGCGCCGCACATTCTCCCGCACTTCGCCAGGCGGCAGCCGGCGCACGCGCAGACCGTAGGCGACGTTGTCGAACACCGTCATGTGCGGCCAGATTGCGTACGACTGGAACACCATCGACACGCCGCGCTTCTCGGCCGGCACGTTGCGGCGTTGCCCGGCGGAATACACCGTATCGCCGTTCAAGCGGATGCTGCCGCCACTCGGCGTCTCCAGCCCCGCGACGGCGCGCAGCGTGGTGGTCTTGCCGCAGCCGGACGGGCCCAGCAGCGTCACCAGCTCGCCGGGTGCGATGTCGAAGCCGATGCCGTCCACCGCGATGACGTCGCCATAGCGCACGATCAGATCGGCAACCTCGATGCGTGGCTCGCTCATTGGGTCACTCCGGTGACGCGGCGGGCCAGACCGAACAGGATGGCGACGGCGATGAACACGGTCGCGGTCTGGATCAGCGCCATGGCCGCGGACAGTTCCGAGCTCGAACTCAGCCAGGAGTTGACGATCGCCGGCGCGATCACCTTGGAATTCGGTCCCATCAGAAAGATCGACACGCCAAGTTCGCGCACCGAGGCAATGAAGATCAGCAACCATGCCGCCACCAGGCCCGGCCGCAGCAACGGCATGATCACCGTGCGCATCTGATAGCCCCACCCGGCGCCGCAGACGCGCGCGCATTCCTCGAGGCTCGGATCGACCTGCAGCACGACGCTCGCGATAGTGCGCAGGCCAAGCGGCAGGAACACGGTGAAATACGCCAGCGCCAGCAGCCACAGCGTGCCGTAGATCGGGATCGGCAGGTTGATCCACGCCCACAGCAGTCCCAGGCCGAACACCAGCCGCGGCACCGCCTGCGGGAACATGATGACATATTCGGCCACGCCGCTGCCCGGCATGCGCGAGCGATATATGATCCAGGCGAGCACGCCGATGACGACGACGCCGATGGTGGCGACCGATATGCCGAGGATCAGGCTGTTGACGAACGCCGGCCCGACCGAGCCCATCTGCAGCGCGGTCTGGTAGTTGGCGAAGGTGAACTGCATCTGCGACAGGATCACCGTGGCGAAGCGCTCGAACGACGTGAGCATCAGCGCGCCCAGCGGCAGGATCACCGCGACGATGATGTAGCCCCAGGCGATACCGAGCAGCGGCCAGCGCATGACGCCGACGTCCATCGCACGCGGGCGAAATGCCTTGCCGGTGATCGTGGTGTAGGTGCCGTGGCGCAGTACCAGCCGCGCCAGCGTCAGCGTGACCAGCATGACGGCGAACAGCGACAGGCCCATCGCCGCGGCACGCCCGTAGTCGGGTGGAAACGACAGCGTGGCCTGCCAGATCACCGTGGTGACCACATAGAAGCGGCCTGGAATGCCTAGCACGAAGGCGGCGGCGAACGAGCCGAGCATTTCCGCGAACACGAAGATGGTGGCGCTGAGCACGCCGGGCGCGACCAGCGGTAGCGTGATGCGCAGTGCCGTGCGCAGCTTGCCAGCGCCGAGTACGCGCGAGCTCTCCTCCAGCGATGGGTCCATCGACTTCATTGCCGCCGAGATCATGACGAAGGCGACAGTGCCCTCGAACAGCGCCATCACCCAGGCGATGCCGTACGCGGAATAGATGTTGAACAGATCGCCCGGCGCGCCGGCAGAACGCCACAGCTGATTGACCAAGCCGGTCTTCGGTCCCAGCAGCACGCCCCAGGCCAGCGCGCCGATCAGCGGTGTCATGTAATAGGGCAGTTCCATGAGCCGCTCGAGCCGTCGGCGGCCCGGGATGTTGGTGCGCGTCAGAATCCACGCCTGCAGGAAGCCGAAGATCACCGCGAGCACCGTGGCGATACAGGAGACCAGCAACGTGTTGGCGAGCGCACGATAGTCATCGGTCAGGTTGATGAAGTTGTCGAACCCATATTCCTCGGGCGGAAACGCCGAGGGATCGCCGACATTGAGCGATTCGTTGATCAGAAAACCGATCGGATACAGCACCAACCCGCCGCACAGCAGCACCACGAGCGGCATCACGATGTTGCGCGGGGCGATGGCGGGAAGGCGCATGTGTCAGCGCAGGCCGGTGATTTTGTCCCATTCGCGCACGAACTGCGCATGGGACTGTTCGAAGGCGTGCCAATCGGTCGGCGTCAGCACCTTGAATTCATTGATGCTGGCGCCGCCCGGCGGCGGCGGAACGTCGGCGCGGGCCGAGTGGGTGAGCAGCACCTCGGCATTGCCGGTCTGTCCGGGGACACCGAGGAACCAGTCCATGAAGAGCTGCGCCGCGGCAGGGTGCGGCGCCTCCTTCACGATTCCCCATGGCTGTGGTGCTGCGACCACGCCATCCGGCGGGATCACAAATTCCACCGGTGCGCCCTTCGCCTTCATCATCAGATAGCCGGAGTACTGCGCGGTCAGCGCAACCTTGTCCTGACCGTTCACCAGACGGTCGAACTGCTGGACGTAGGAGTCGAATGCGTGCGGCTTCAGCGGCGCGAGCCGCGGCCAGAAGTCGTTGCCGTAGAGTTGGCGCAGCAGATACCACTCGACGTGCTGCAGACCCGATATCGACACCTTGACCGAAATGGCATCGGCCCATTTCGGGTCGAGCATGTCCTTCCAGGTCTTCGGCGCCTCCTCGCGGGATACCAGAGTGGGATTGTAGGCGATGGCCGCCATCACCAGAGCGCCCCAGGTCCAGTAGCCTTCGGGCGAGCTTTTGTATTCAGGCCGGTATGCCGCCATCTCCGGCGAGACGTACTGCATGTAGCCGCCGCGCTTCTGGAAATCGAGCGCGAAGCTCATGTCGGAAAGCTGCGTGACGTCCGGGAGGAAGACGTTGCCCTGACGCTCGGCGAGCAGCTTGGCATAGAGCGCCCCGGCCTGCAGCCGCAGATAGATCGGCTTGATCATCGGAAACAGTGCACGGAACTTTCCCAACTCCTGTTCCGCCGCGGCTTCGGGATCGGTGGAGTAGACGACGAGTGCGCCTTCGCTCTCGGCCTTGGCGACATCGGCACAGGTCTTGAAGCCGGCCATCTGACGTGGGTTGTCGCACGCGATCGCCGGGGTTGCGGCAGATAGCGCGACCAGTAGGGCGGCAAGTCGCAGGCGACGCATCGTTTCCCCCGGACGTTGGCAGCGGATAGAGCATATGGAACTGGCGCGGCAAAGTTGCTGCTATCGTGTACCGCGGTCATTGCGAGCGTAGCGAAGCAATCCCAATGTGCTGGGGATCGCTTCGTCGCTGCGCTCCTCGCAATGACAACGCATGCTGGTTTGCCGCTCACGCTATCGCCGACGCAGCAGCTTGCGGACCCTGTGGTTCTCGGAATCGCCGATATAGACCGCGCCATCCGGTCCGACGATGGCGCCGTGCGGTCGTGCCAATCCGTCGGGACTCGCCTTGCCGGTACCTGCAATCGTGGTAACGATCCAGCTCTGCGCGTCGATCAGTCGGATCACATGGTTCTCGGTATCGACGACGAAGATGTTGCCGGCGGGATCGACCGCCATCTCCTTCGGCGCATCGAACACCGCCTGGCGCGCATCGTGGCCATCCCCCGCGTAGCCGCGTGCGCCAGTGCCGGCGACGGTTTCGATCATGCCGTTGCGGATACGCCGGATGCTGCTGCCCTGTCGTTCCATCAGGTACAGCGAATCATCGGGCGCCAAGGCGACGGCGCGGGCGCCAAAGACGTCCGCCGACGCCGCGGGTCCGCCGTCGCCGGCGTGCCGCCCGTTGCCGGTGCCGGCGAACGTGGTGATGATGCCGGACGCGAGGTCGATGACACGCACCCGGTGATCCGCCACATCGGCGATGAACAGGCGGCGGTGCTCGCGATCCAGCGCCAGTCCGTTCGGTTCCGCTAATCCCGAGCGGGCGGATGGCCCGCCGTCGCCGCTGTACTTGCCTGAACCATCGCCCGCCAACGTGGTGATCACACCACTACCGCCGTCGATGCGCCGCACGCGACCGTTCAGCCGGTCGGCCACATAGATGTTGCCACTGCGATCGATCACGATGCCGTACGGCTGGTTCATCCGCGCCCGTGTCGCGGGACCGCCATCGCCTGCATAGCCGCTCTCGCCGTTGCCGGCGAT
>Ga0318562_10000372_pt1 | contig 20458 bp, 23 predicted proteins | sample GRESIP066b5f18_FD_203688 | JGI IMG/M metagenome (GOLD analysis project Ga0318562, IMG submission 203688) | Tropical soil microbial communities from Luquillo Experimental Forest, Puerto Rico - GRE.SIPMG.066b5f18 | ecosystem: Environmental > Terrestrial > Soil > Tropical forest > Bulk soil... | reverse complement strand
GATATCGACAGCGTCGCGATATCCCCGACCGACCTCGCCTTCGCGATCGAGTCAAAGACATGCACGTTCGACGAACGCCACCTCGCGCATGCCCGGCAAACGGCGGCGTGGCTCTACCGGCATCGGCGGCGTTGGTGCCGGCGAGGAGCGCTCCCGGTGCTGTGCGTCGTGCGTGCCCGCGGGTTGGAGAGGGTCGAGGACGGGGTTCTTGTGGTATCGCTTGATCGCCTGGTTTCGGCGCTCAGGGCCGGCGCGGGAACCTCACCGCGGCCCGGATTCCTGGCCTCTCAGCCCTCGCTCAGCTGAGCGCGGAGCGCTCGGGGGATTGTTAGCCGCTGGGTCGAGAGCGGGCGGCGGCGTCGGCAAACACGCAGGTGAACAGGAGGTGTGCGAGGCAGTCGGCGATCGCCTCGGGCACGCTGGGTGCGTCGCGGTCGAGGGCGCCGATCGCGAGCGCCGCGAACCGGCCGGACTGTTGGGCATGCTCGATCAGCGACGGCGGCTCGGCGGTTGGCGAGGCGTGCCTTAGCCAGTCGGCGGCCTGCTCGTAGGCGAGCGGCAGCCACTCGTCGGTGTCGTAGCCGCGGGATTCGCCGTCTGATTGGAGAGCGCGGTGGCAGCGGTGAATGCTGCCGGTGGCTGTGGCGTCGATCGTCGCAATCAGCTCCCCAGCGAGGACAGCGGCGTCGTGTGCGCCGGTTGGGAGGAGGTGCAGGACGTTGGCGGCGACGGCGAGGCTGATCAGACGTGGGATCGCGGTTGCAAGGAGCACGATCGGGCGGTCCGGGGGGTCCTCGCCGACGGGTAGGTCTCTGGCGCCGCGATCGTAGGCGGCCTCGTAGCAGTGGTCGAGCTCGTCGGCCGGCCACGGGCGGGCGAGTTCGCGGTAGACGGCCTCGAGGTCGGTCAACGCGTGCCTGAGCTTCGCGGGCGGCGGTGAGGCGGCCGGCTCGGCCCAATCGAGCGGCCCGTACTGAGGGCTCGAGCGGGCTGGGCGATGGGGCCAGCACAGCGGAGGCCCGGTACCTGATCTATGAGTGATGAGGAACGCGGCGCGCAGATGAACATGAGCGTGAACCGGGCCGTTGCGATCGCCGCGGCCACCGACGAGACCGGGCTGCGGTCATCCTATGAGCGCGCAGTCTCCCACGGCGCGGCCAATACCCTCTGCACGCCCGAGGAGGAGAGCGCGCACGGGACGCTGCGACTGCTGACCCTGGCGGCGCTGCGGCTGCCGGATCTCTACCTCTACGGCTACGTGCTGGAGGCGGTGGACGAGGACCCTTCGGTCGAGCCCGTGCCGCCGATGGTCGCCTCGCGCCTTCGGGAGATCGCGGCCGGCGCGCTGCGGCTCGCGCACCACGCGCTGGAGACCCACGCCCACGAGCTCGGGTACGAGCCGGACGTCTGGGTCGAGCGGGCGCTGGAGCACGCTCGCGCGCAGCTGTCAGCCGATCTCGAAGGTGCGCCGAGGCCCCTGGTCGACCAGGCGCGACGGTGCGCGATCGCGCTCACGCGCGCGATCGCAGCTACGGCAGCCGAGGCGATGCTCGTACCGGGCGAGCTCGCTGACGGACTGGCGTGTCTGCTCGCGCTCTACCTGGTCGCGACCACGCTGGGATGAGCGCACGGCGAGGCAGCGCGCTTGACCGTGTGCCGGTCTGGGCTCGCCGCGGCTTGATGGTCGCCCTGCCGCTCGTTCTGTTTGGGGTGCTGATCGCCGGGTTCGCCTTCGCTCCCACTCCACCCGCCCGCCACGTCAGCCGAATCGGGCTTCTACCTCCATCGCGAGCTCGACTCTCCCGGCCGCCGGCCCGGACCACGGTGCACACCGACGCGACGGCGAGTACGCGCATGAGCCACGCCCCACGTTTCCCGGGCCTGGGAGCTCGGGGCGGCGTCGGTGATCCGGAGCGGCCACCCTCGCCGCGCAGTCCCGTGGGGGCGATGCTCACGGTCGCCGCGCGGTTCGCAGCCGCCTACATGCCCTATCAGATCGGCCGCTTGCCCAGTTGGGCGCGCGCGGCGATCAAGCGCACGTGCACGCCGGCGTTCGCGCACTACCTGCTCTCACGGCCGGCGGAGGAGGCGCCACTGCTCAGCGCGCATCCGGCCGACGCCGAGACCTACCGCGTCGCCAGCGTCAACCTCGCCGCCGGCTCGAACCGCGTCTCGGTGAGCTACGTCTCAGACCAGGATCGGGCCGACACCGGCGCATTCCTGCTCACGCTCGCCCACCGCCACGGCCGCTGGTTGGTCGCCGCGCTGGAGACGTGAACGGCGGTGCGAAGGCTGTGGCTGTTCGCGCTTGCGCTGACCATCCTCCTACCGCTGCTGGCGGTAATGCTCGTGCTCACCGCGGTCAGCGCATCCCAGGCGCAATGCGCCGGAGGCCTGGCTGGGGCGGGCGGACCGGTCGGCGGGGTCCCAACGGCCGACATTCCGATCTTCCAGGGCGCAGCCGCGGAGTTCGCCCTCGGCGATCGCGGCCCTTCGATCCTCGCCGCGATCAACTACGTCGAATCGACGTTCGACACCTCCAGCCTCCCAGGCGTTCAGTCCGGTACCAACCGGGCGGGAGCCGCAGGGCCGATGCAGATCGGCATCGATGGACAGGCCGGCGACACCTGGGACACGATCAAAGTCGACGCCCCGGGCGATCCGCCCGGGCAGCCGCCGAACGTCTACGACGAGGCCGACGCCGTCTACAGCGCCGCCCACTACCTGGAGGCATCCGGCGCGCCCGGGGACTGGCCCGGCGCGATCTTCACCTACAACCACTCAAGCGCCTACGTCCAGCAGGTCCTCTCCCTCGCCGCCGGCTACTACACCCAGGGCCTGACGGCCCAGGGCTCCACGGGCTCCGCGACGACCGTGAGCTCGGGCGCGGCGATGGCGCGCCCGTTCTCGGTGCCGCCGGCGAGCGGTGACTCCGCCGGGCCGATCACGCTCGCGCAGGGGCAGCCGACGATCGTCGCCGCGACCGACTTCACCGACCACACCGGCGCGTGGGGCGACGACCTGACCGTGAGCACCGACAGCTACGCCGAGCTCTCCCCCGGCATCCCCCGCTCTGGAGTCACCAAGCAGAACGCCACCATGCTCGGCGGGCTGCCATACCTCACGCCGCTTCAGGTCACCAACCCGCACAACGGGCACAGCGTCATCCTCTACAAGCGCGACATCGGCGCCGGCCAGCCACTCTCAAACACGATCGACGGCTACCACTACCGCATCGACCTCACCCCCTGGGCCGAACAGCAACTCGGCCTCACCGGCTCAGCGATCGTGCAGGTCACACGACTCGACGGACCCACCAACGGGCCCGGCGGTGGACAGGCCTGCTCGAGCACCGACGTCGCGCCCGGGCAGGACGCCAACCCCTTCGCGCATACCCGCAACCTGACGCCGCAACGGATCGACATGGGTGTCGACTACGACGGCCAAGGCGAGATCGACGCCATCGGCGACGCACACATTACCTTCGCCGGCACCGGGATCGGTGGCGGCTGGGTCTGCTCCACGCCGACCAAGGGCGGCGTCGTGTACCAACTCGACGACGGACCCGACCAAGGCAAATGGGTCTACGTCGCCGAGGACGTCATCCCAACCGTCAATGCCGGCAACACCGTGCGCGCCGGCCAGCAGATCGCGACCTTCGCGCCAGCGGACGGAACCGGCTGCCTCGAGATCGGCTGGGCATCCGGCCCCGGCTCCCCCGCACCAATCGCGCTCCAGGACGGCGGCTTCCAAGACGGCAGCGGCTGCGCCGCCTGGCGCACCGCCGCCGGCGACAACATGAGCGACCTGATCCACTCACTTGGAGGCCCCTACGGCACATGCCGCGACCAGCCAATCGAAGGCCACTACCCGTGAGCTGCGCTACCTCTAACGCTCGCACCGATCGACGCAGCCGACGGGGACGCGGCAGCGTTGCCGACCCGGCGCACGAAGCCCGGCACCCCCGAGGTTGCGAACGATGTGCTCCTCTAGGTCCGATTAGACCGCGTCGTCGCGAAGCCGGGGTGGTTCCCAACGCGATGGCGCCGCCCGGCACCGAGCTGATGATCGCGTCCGTGGCGATGCGCTCGTGGGCGCTGGCCGCGTTGGACGAGTGCTTGATCGCGCGAAAGCGCTCGTTTGGTCGGCATCACACGACGGCCGACCGCTCGAGGTGGCAGGCCGGAGCCGCCCGGAGCGAACAGCGCTAGCGCGCGGCTTACCGTCAGTCTGTCTCGTTGCCAAGCCGGCGGGCGATTTCGGCTGCCACCTGGGCTGTGACTCGCTTGCGATCCTCGCGGAGAAGCGCGCGTCGGTTGTCCGTCCGCATAAACGCGTCGAAGTCGCCGATCAGAGCGCGCATCTCGGCGCTATCAAGCTCTCCGCCGAACAGATCGAGCATCCACGTGTACTCGAGTTCGGCTTCAGCGAGGACGTGACCGGAAGCTTCACGCAGGATGGATAGCGGCGGGGCGAAGCGCGCGAGGGAGTGGATCAGTCGCTGAAGAAAGATGTAGATCCCTTGATCCTGGAGTGTGGCTCGTCGCCGTGACCTGAGCAGTTCCTCCGCTGGAGCGGCGAGCCAGTCCCAAAGGGCCACGCACTGGTTAGCGCCGACGCCAGCAGCGTCCGACAGCGGAAAGTGGTTCTTGTCGTATGTGGGCCACCGGTGATATGGCACCGATTGGTGGTTGACAATCCCCGCGCAGGGGACTCGCTCGGCCAAGACGGCTCCCATCCGAATGGTGCACGGATGGCCGGCGACCATGACGTCGACGGGGTCGGGCTCTCCGGGCACCGTGACGCCCACGAAGATGTCCCCGGTCATCACCGGCTTAAGGGCAAGCGCCTCCTCTTCGCAGTCGAAGAGCTCGTCGTCTCCCTCTGGAGCGATCAGTTCACCGATCGTCACTCTCGCTGTCCTCGCGGTAGACGATCGATGGCATGCCCTCAGCGTCCCACTCGATGCCTACACGTTCGTCGTTGGCAAAGCGTCGCCGCCAGGCATCGATGTAGTGATCGAGAAGATCCTCGGGGCGAACGTTGTCGGGGCCCGCCCGCACCACGCTTCTCGCCATCCGCAGGAGATCAACCGCCGCACCAACGCGATACAGATCAGCTCGGGTGAGGGTTGACGCGGGTGACACAAGGCCTTCGAGCCAGTCGCCCACGTCAGGAATTCGCGGATCGATGTCACGCAGGAGCCGTGAGAACGCCACCAGTCGGGCGACGCGCTGCTTGTTCTCCCGAGATGGCTCGTCTCCGCGACGCCACTTCCTGACGGCCGTCGGCGTAACCCGTATGCACCTTGCGAGGGTGCTCCAGGAGAAAGCGAACTCTTCGGTTAGCGTGCGCAGGAGTTGGGGAAGTTCCTCGGCCTCGCGATCCAATCCAAGAGTCTCGAGAGCGTGCGCGAGTGCCTCCGCGTGTAGCTGATGAACCTCGCCGGCGGTCCGGTCGACCCGGTCGGTCAGCATTGCCGCCTGCTGCGCGACCCGCCCAGTGCGTTGCGCGAGGTCGGCGTAGGTGTTCTTGTTGATCTGATCCGACTCGGTACCTTGCTGCTCAAACAGTTCGATGGACCGGTCGACTGTGCTCATCTCTCTCGCTCCTTTCGCAGGACCTCGTTACGGAGCTCCTCTGTGATCGCAGTTTCGAATAGGTGGCGAATCGGCGCATGGAGCTCATCCAACTTGGCGAGTAGCCACCTGTCCAGTGGAGGTACGGGTGCCTCGCCCTGCCACGCGCTATCGATATCGATGAGGTAATACGGTCCCCGGGGTGGCGCATCGATCACAAGCGGGCCCGCCGGGTCCACAGCCGGCTGGCGCAGGAGTCCATAACGCAGTACGACGTTATGTCCCTCTGCGCCCCCGAAGAGCGCAGCCGACTGGTGTTCCAGCGGAGCCGGATCAAAGTGCTGCAGAGGGGACGCGAGAGCTGGTGCGACGTATCGCGCCCAATCCCGAGGCTCTGGGAGGAGCGCTTCGTCGATCTCGTCGATGTAGCGCAGACCTACGCGCACGGGTACGAGGGCGACATCGAGAGCCGTCAGTGCGTTGAGGATCTGCGCGATCGACGCGCGGAAGTCCTCGAACCGCCGGTAGCGCGCCGTCTCGAACGTCAATCGTTGGCTGTCCAGGGTGACGGCCTCCCGACGATCCAGATCAAACATCCGTGCGCCGCCCGTGCTCGCCAATGGGCCCTCTGGTCCGAGCACAAGATGCGGGAGCCCCGGCCCGCGAATCGGGTAATGCTCCTGCAATGCCGCCACAAAGCCGTCGAGCGTTGCGGCCGGAAGCTCAAACGGCGCACATCTAAGTTCGAACGTCACCAACTTCAAGGGTGCGTTCGGGTAGATCTCACGGTCAGGGTCGAGTATGCTCACGCTTAAGAACTATAGCCGAACCAGAAGCGAACCCAAAGCGAAGTAGATAAGAACTGTCGAAGTATTGGGCGGCCGTGTGAGCGACTGGGCGCCAGGCCCACTGCGCTCGACACGCTTGAAGTCGTGATGGGGAACTTCGGGTCGTCGGGTGCGCGCTTGGCGCGACGAGCGCTTTCAAGGAATGGGATCGTCGGGCCTCGCCCGTCCAGGACGAGCGATTTGCACGTGCGCAGTCGTCAGCTCGCCCCCAGGCAGAGGACTCCCTTCGCGCCGGAGCGGTGAGGCTGGTGCCTGGCAACAGCACCGGCCAGAGGAGGCGGCCGCAGCGCAGTCCCCGCCGAGCGGCCGGGAGCACGCGCATCTCACCGCAACAACCGTGCCGACGCGGCCGGGCGGTCGACGTCGAGCGAACGCGGGCTCAGGCGGCGAGCGGCTGCTGGGCGGCGAGCTTCTCGCGGGCGCTGCGCTGCGCGCGCATGACGGTTTTGCGCGACCAGCCGAGCTCGGCGGCGAGCTGGCGTTGTGATTTGTCGTTGAGCATCCCGGTGAACACTCGGCGCTCGCACGTTGTCATCGTCTGGCGTGCCGCGATTACGGCGTCCAGTTGCTCGCGGGCGATCACGATCCGCAGCGGGTCAGCATCGGTGCTGGTCGACGCGAGCTGCTCGCCGAGCGGAGCACTGAACTGGCTCTCACCGGGTTCGCGTACGCCGGCTGCCGCCACGGTGTTCTCCAGCAGGTTCAGCGGCGCGTTGGCGCGTGGCTCGTGGTCGTCCAGCGAGCGGGCGCGGGAGAGGAGCTGGTGCTTGCGCGCGCCGGCTGCATCCAGTGCCTTGAGCGCCTGGTTGCGGGCGCAGAGGGCGGCGAAGGCGCGGAACGGTCCGCGTGCGGGCTGCCAGGCGCGGATTGCCTGCAGCAGTCCAAGGCGTGCCTCCTGCGCGACGTCGGCGCGCTCGCAGCCGCACGGCAAGCGCAGGGAGGCGACGATCGCGCCGATCAGCGGCTCGTAGCAACGCATCAGCTCCTCCAGCGCGGGATGGTCGTCATGCTTGGCTGCCAGCAGGAGGGCATGTTGGTTTAACGAGGCCGTGTCTCTGGGACGGGAAGTAGACATGCCCGGGCAGGATCCGCGCGGCACTAGGGGTTTTTCGAAAGCTCCGGGACGTCGGCGCCCTCCGCGCGGCCAGCGCACCCGGAACGGCAGGCGCTTTCGCGAGTTCGAGTGCGCCGAGCAGGCGGAGCACGCCCCGATTCATCGCCGTCTGCGGCCCTGAGCTGCGCGGCAGTGGCGTCGTACGGTCCGGAATGGGACCAGCGGCACCTCGGGCCGGTACTCGATCTGTGACCCGCGAGAACCGAGGAGACGCCGAGAATGCCCGAAACGCCGATACCGACCCCAACCCGGGACCGCCCTGTGTCGCGGAACCTGTTCGTCGAGGCGGACCCCGACCTCGAGACCTTGGCGCAGTCGCAGGCGGGTGAGCCGGCGCGGAGCGCCGGCGGGCGTCGCAGCGGTCGCGGCCTTGTAGTCCTCGTCGACCACGACCGATCGCCCCACGGCGCGCGAGCGCACGATCCTGAGCGCTTCACCCGCCTGAACGGCAACGCCGCGCGTTGGCGGATCGCAGCGTGCCGCGCCATCGGACACGCCGACGCTGCCGCCGGACAGCTGCTCCGCGGCCTCGCAACCAGGCCCTACCGCGCACTGCTCACGATCGTCGCGCTCACGCTGCTTCTGTTCGCGTTCAGCTGGCTGGTGGTCGACGTCCGCGACATATCCACGGTGCGGGGAGCGGCGAACCGGCGACTGGCTCGCAACGCCGTCACGCTCAGACACCAGCAGGCGAGGATCGGGGCTCTCACTGCCGAGCTCCGCCAGGTCGCGCGGACCGCGCGCCAGTCGCAGACGAGCGCGGCACCCGCAAGGCCGCTGGATGTCGGCGCCCGGCCGACGACGCCCAACCCGCCGACGCCGCGCCGCTACCACCGTCGTCGCTGATCGCCATGTCACTACAGCCAGAGCCACAGCAGTCACCCGCGGCGATGCCCGCCCCCGCGGTCGCGTTGATCGTTCGCCACCCCGAGGGAAGCATCCGCGTCAGCACACCAACCGACGTGCCGCTGGGCGAGCTGCTGCCTGACCTGCTGGAACTGGCCGGGCTACCCGATCACGGTGGCTGGGCACTCGGTCCGGTCGGCGGAGATCCCTATTCGCCCGACGGGACGCTGGCGGAGCTCGGTGTGGCCGATGGCGCGCTGCTGGCCCTGCGCGAGCCGGCGGGCCACGCGTCGGCCGACCGGGACAGTGCGACGACACAGGGGATGATCAGGCCGTGTCTCGGCCCTAACGAGCAGGTTGGCGGGCGTCCGCTCAGCGATCGCAGCGCCCGAATCCTGCCCGTCAGGCTCTCGATCCCAGCCCGCTGCCTGGCCGTACTGGCCGCGCTGGCGCCCCGTGGTCAGGTCGAGGAGCGCTGCCACCGCGAATCAGGGACGCTCGGCCCGGCGGAGTTCACGCGTCCCGCGCGCCTCTCACCGGTCGCTCGGGCCCGCGAGGCATGGGCGCGCAGCGACTACCGTGAGCGGCTCGAGGCCACGATCGCGGGTCCGCGCCTTCTGCGGTGCGTGACGATCGCGGTCGTCTCGCCCAAGGGAGGCGTCGGCAAGACGACCACGAGCTCGCTTCTGGGTTCGCTGCTGGCGTTCCTGCGCCGCGACCGAGTGATCGCGGTCGAGACCAACCCGGACTGGGGTTCGCTCGGTCGGCGGTTGGTGCCCAACCACCCTGTCTTCATCGACGAGCTGCTCGCCGGCGCGCTGAATGATCCGGGCATCTCCCCGGCGCGGCTCGACGCGCAGCTCGGGCGAGGCCCGGACGGGCTGATGGTCGCGCCCGCCCCCACCGATCCCGACCGCGCCGCCAACCTCGACGAGAGCGCCTACCGCACCCTGTTCGCCCGGCTCTCAGAGCTCGTTGGCATGCTCGTGCTCGACTGCGGCACCGGCCTCGACGACCCGCCCGCCCGGGCCGCGCTCGCCTGCGCCGACCAGCTGGTCCTCGTCTGTGACGACGAGCCCGACACAGCCAGCATCGTCGCCGAGGCGGCCACCTGGCTCCGGCGCGCCGGACCGCCGCTCCTGTTGGTGGTCAACAACCTCCGGCGCGCCTCGCGGATCGACCTCCTGGCCCTCGAGCGGGCCACGGACTTCGCGCACGCGCTCGCGGTCGTCCCCAGAGACGAGCGCGCAGCGGGGCAACTGCACAACAGCCGGTTCACGTGGAGGCACGCCCCGGAGGGCTGGCAGATCCCGATCCGGGAGCTCGCGGCCCTGCTCGCAGCCGATTGGCAAAGACTGGGGATCGCCCAGTGACCACGCATCGCCATCGCGGGTGCTCAGTGTGGACGATCTCGATCCTCCGGCGCGCTCGCCGAGGCCGCCTTGCAATCACCGGGCATCGAGCGGGCGTGCGGAGGACGGAAATACCGCCCGCGGCGGGCATCAGCCCCGGCTGTGGTGCCTTCTGGCGAGCTACGGTGTCCGCCGTGAGCCCTCCCTCGCCCAACCCAAATCGGGTGACCGTCAGCGCGCACGCCGTCGAGCAATACCGCGACCGCGTCAAGCCCGGACTCGACTCGGACGCCGCCCGCACCGAGCTCGAGCAGCTCTGCGCGCTTGGCCTCATTCAGACGGAGGCGCCGGGGTGGGTCAACCCCGCGAGACCAGCCGCCTACTACCTGCTACTCGGCGATCAGATCGTGCTGCCGCTCGCCCCGCAAGCAGACACCTGGGTCGCGACCACCTGCGTCGCGCAGCGCACGCTGACCCCCACCCGCCGGGCGGCGAAGTCCGCACGCAAGGCCTCGCTCGCCGCCCGCAAGCGCGCCCTGCGCCGGACCAGACACTGAACCCCGATGCCATTCGCCACCCACACCACCGGCGGGCACTCAACGCTTGACCTCGTGCTCGGGATCGCGATCCTGCTCTGGGCACTCGCCGGCGTCACCGCCCTGCTCAGCTGGCTCACACGACTCCCGCGGCGCTGCCGGAAGCGAACAGCGGACCATCGCGGGCACCACAGCAGGTTCGACCGCCTGCGCGTCGGTGGCGACGCCGACCCGGATCACACCGAGGACCCCAGCGCGACGATGACCACGGTCGAACACAACACCAGCTTCGAGAGCGGCCGGGGGCGCGGCGCCGGCATCCCAACCCGGGTGGCTCAGCACGATGACACGACGGTCGCGACAAAACGGCCGTCGGTCCTAGGGCCGCGGTGCTCGCCCGAGACGCTCGAGCCGCTCGCTCGGAGCCTCGATACCAGCCACCGGCTCGCGATCGCCGAGGCACGCGTCGCTAAAACGCTTAGCACGCTGCCGTCCGACCGATGGTTGCTCGAGCGCTACGCGGTGATCGCCGGGCACCGGATCCCGTTCCTGGTGCTCGGCGAGACCGGCGTGTTCATCATCTGCGCCCTGACCGGGCCGCCGGCGTGGGACGAGCTTCGTCTCCCCGCTGACGTCGCCGAGCAGCACATCATGCCTGCGCTGCCCGGATACACCGGCGCGATGCGCGTCGGACTGTGCCGCGCGCTCGCCACCTCAGGGATCGAGCCGCGCTGGTGGTGCCGCCCGGGCGAACCGGGCGCCTGGATGATGGGCCTGGAATCGCTGATCGCGTGGATCGAGCACTTCGGCACCGACCACGGCCTCGGCATCACCGACCTCAAGCGGCTGCGCGAGCTCGCGACTCCGAAGCCGGGTCCCATCGCGCGGGCGCCGGACGTCGTCCCCGACCTCGGCGGAGCAGCCAGAGCCCGGTAGGCGAGGCTGATGTTCCGAACGACCGGCCGCGGTTCCTCGCCCCGCCGTTCCGTGGGTTCACGAGGGTCCCTAGCTGGCTTGCCGATCGGCGGTGGGGTCCTGCTCGGCTGCGGCCGGCAGGGCGATCGCGTCGGCGATCTGACGGGTGTGCCCAGACAGTTGCGAGAACGCGTCCGCTATCGCTCGGATGCTCTCGCCCTCCAGCGCGACCCCAAGCTGCTTGACCGCCCGATCGAACTTCGCCCACAGCTCGCGCGGGCCCGGACGACCGCTCTCGTCCTCGACCTCGTACGCGAGCCGGATGTTCCTCGCCCCCGGCCGAGGGTTCCATTTCACGTTGGCCAGATCGGACAGCAGCAGCGCGCGGCTCTCGTGCTCGGCCGCGTCGGCGAGCTCGCGCAGCCGCTCGGCGTAGGGCCTCAGGCCGCGGACCGCCGCGGCCCACCGCTCATCAGCTCGGCGCAGCTGCTCGTTCGCGGTCTGCGTGGAGATCAGCGGCTCGGTCACCGGGCCCCCTTGATCGGTTCGGTCGACCGCGCCAGATACAGCGCCGCGTCCTCGGGCACCTCGCTCCAATCCGCCGGCAACTCCGCGCGTGCGGGCTGCGGCGTCGCGCGCGGGCGCTTCGGATGCCCGAGTTTCGGCTGCTCAGCGAGCATCTGCTCCAGATCCCCCCGGCGCACCATCCACCGACGGCCGACGCGCTCGGCGGGGAGTCGCTCCTCGCTCACCCAGAGCCTGATCGTCGAGGCGTTCAGGCCGAGCAGGTGCGCGACCTGCGGCAATGTCAGCTGCTCATCCGGATCAGCCATCGCGAGAGCAGTCTAGCGCTAAATGATGGTGGTAGAGTTCCGGCTGGGATGGCGGTGGTGGGAGACAACCGCGGAGTAAGGGACAGACCAGTCGCCCAGCGTCCCGACGGCTTGTGGTCCTTCGAGGACGCTCGCAGACGCCGCGAACAGCGCCAGGCTATGCCGACCGCGCCGCTCCCGCCCACCTCCGGCGACCCACAGGAGGACCTTTCCGCGCTCGCGCTCGGCCTCGCCGACAATCTCACCGTCGACGGCACGCCGCTCTCTCAGCTCGAGGACCGGCAGGAACTCGACGACAGCGGGGCATCCCACCGTCCCGCTGGCACCGCACCGTCCGCCGAGGAGATCATGCGCGCGCTCGAGGCCGAGCATCACGCAGCAGCAGCCAATAGGAACGACGGCTCGCTCCGCAACCCACACGACCCGCCATCGATTCACTCGCCGACCCGACCCAGCACACGGCAAGGTCCACACCGTCGCTGGCTGTACCCGCCTCGGCGCTGGGTGATCGCCTCCTCCGTCCTCGCTGCCGTCGTCGTGCTGGCGGTCGAGCTCGCATCCGGAACGGGTCCGAACCCACGAGCGCATCCAAGTCGCGCGGTCGCCTGGGGGACAACACATTCCAGCGGTCTCATTCAGGCGGCGATGAACCGATTCCTCGCCGTGGAACACGCCGCAGACCGCACGCTCAAGCCCAAACGACCGCGGAGTTCTCACACGCCGCGGACGGGGCGGCCCCATCACCGCCAACCACCTCGCCGTATCTCAATATCGCTGGCAGGATCGCCCTCCCCGAGCACGACATCATCGACCACCGGCACATCCGGAGCGGTCGATATCGCGCAACACACCAGTCCATCAACCTCCAGCCGATCCTCGAACTCCTCGTCCGGATCGAGTCAACCACCGCCAGCGACCGAGCCGCACAGCGCGCCCAGTTCGAGCTCGGGCTCGAGCTCCTCCACCCCATCCAAAGCAGCCCTCAAATCACTGGTCACAGGAGCCGGCACCTGCAGCTGCCAGTAGCCCGCACACGTCCAGCGCCCACAGGAAGGTAGGAGACACGTGAACACCCCGGACACACCGAAGCCGAGCGATCGGCGGATCGCACTGCGCCACCTGCGCGGCGCCGGGCGTCACCTCCGCTCGAACGTAGTGGGCTACCTTGCATTGGCGGTCGCCGTCGCCAGTGGCGGCGGTTACGCGCTCGCGGCGACCACGAGCAGCGGCACGATCGCGGTTTGCGTCGACAAAGGCAGCGGCGTCATGCACCTCGCCAAGCACCCGCGGTGCGGGCGTGGTCAAAGCCGAATCGGGCTCAGCTCGGCGCTCGACCGCCCAAGCGTGAACGCCTGGGCGGTGGTCGAGCTAAACGGAGCCGTCGCGAGCGGCGTAGGAGTCAGGATTGCGCATGCGGGTTCGGGTGTATACGACATCACGGTTACCGCCGCCAACTGCCGTCATGCGTTGAACAATGCGCCGGTGGTCACCGTCAACGACGGTGAGCCGCCATATAGCTCCGCAGCGAGCACTTTTCCGGTGGCCTGGACGCAGCGGGCTGGCACTGGGTTTGAGGCGTTCACGGTGTACACGGGTGTGGTGGTAGGTGGGGCGTTCCAGCCAAGGGACGAGTCGTTCAGCGTCACTGACTCGTGCGGATGAAGACGGGAGAGGAGTTAGGCGATGCGCAGGCAGGTCACCCGAGCAGCAGGCCGTGCAACGCTAGTGGTACTAGCTGCGGCTGCGGCCGTGTTCAGTCAAGCGCCGCGGGCGGAGGCTGCGGGCAATCAGTTGACACCGATCGTGATCACACCTTCGAGTGGCTGTGGTCTTCTGACGGCCTACACTGCGGGCCCGGGCCTGCCGGCGTGGTCGAGCCCGACGCCGCCTTGCGGAACAGGGCCGTTCACGATGGCGTTCAACCAGGGGAGCACAGCCCCGCTCGCTGGGGCCCCGGGCTCGAGTGGCGTCGGGATGGCGGGCAGCGCGCTGCTGGCGTGGTTCGCCAGCGTGCCAGATGGAGCAAGGATGGGTTACCGGATCACCGCCCCGCCCGGAATCACGATCACCAACGTGGACTACGACGTTGCCCAGTTGCAGAACATCGCCGACGGGCACGGCTGGATCGGCCTAACCTACTCGAACAGCGGCGTGAAGCAGGTGCATTCGCCCGGGACTGCGGTCGACGCAGCCGCGTCCGGGCCGTCGCTGGACAGTAACTTGGACACCCCCTACTGGGGGATTGAGCTGCGGTGTGTCCAGTCAGTCTGCACGTGGCCAGGAAAGCTCCAGCTCAGTCAAATCACGGTGTCCGCGACAGAGGCGTCCGGCCCTAGCATCTCGCCCGTTGCTGGGCCCGGCAGCCTGTGGGGCCAAGCCGGCTGGGTCTGGAACCCTCCAGGGGATGCTTGGTCCCTCCCGGTGTCGGCAAGCGATTCGTCGGGCCTGTGTAGCTTGAGTGTCCAGGTTGGGACGAGCCCGCCGATCACGGATCCATCACTGCCTGCTCCGAATAATTCCAGCTGGCAAGAGTGCCAGGCGGCGACGAGCTGGCCCGCGGCGGTCGACACTCGCGACTACGTCAGTGGCGCGGGGCAGCTTCTCATCGCGCTCCAGGCGATGAACCCCGCTGGGCTGCCGAACGCACCGATGTCCGAAACGCTCAACGTCGACAACACACCGATGAGCGTGTCGGTCAGCACCCCGAATGACCCAAACCCGACGGTTTGGGTCAACCACGCGGTCACGGTCGATGCGACGCCCAGTACCGGACCGTCCGGTTTTGGCGGGATGAGCTGCAGCGTCGACGGTGCTGCAGTACAGGGCTATCCGGGCGCAGGCCTGACCGTCAACGGCGATGGGGTCAAGACCGTGTCCTGCACGGCCTGGAACAACGCCGTCGACCCGCAGGGCAACCACAACTCCGCCACCAGTTCGGTGACGGTCCACATCGACGAGGCCCCACCGGTGGCGAGCCTGGAACCCACGAACCCGAACGACCCGACCAGCGTGATCGCCGATACGACTGACAGCGAGTCCGGTGTCGCCGGAGGATCGATCGAGATGGCCCCGGCGGGAACCGGCAGCTGGACCGCTCTGCCCACGACGTTCACCGGGAACCAACTGGTAGCTCATTTCAACGACGCCGGGATGAGCGGCCCGTACACCTTCGGCGTTCGATCGTGCGACAACGTCGGCAACTGCGCCTCAACCGCCCGGACGGTGATGCTGCCGGTCCGGACTCAGGCCGTCTCGCAGGTAAGCCTCGAGCAACTCCCCGCTACGCGATGCCCCAGCCGACCTGTGGAGCACCATGCGGCTGCACCTCCCAGGCGAAGTCCGCACAGACGGGTGAGCGAACCTCGACCGGCTAGGGATTTTGGACTGAGCGTCGCCAACGGCGGATTCCTTCGGCTTCTCGCCCCGGCTGACCCAGTCCTCACCGCCGGACGGATCTTCGCCAGCGGCTCCTCCGGGACCGTCGCGCTGTCGCTGGCTCACCGGAAACGGCAAGCGGGCATCGCGCGGGCAACCATGCGCCAGCAGGAGAAGCCACACACGAGCTGCGGTACGTCCGCGGCGAGTCTCGCGACCCGAGCGACGGTCGCCTTCGGCCAGCCGGTGAAGTTGCACGGGCTGCTGATGAGCAGCGCCGGGCTGCCGATCGCTGGCCAGCCCGTCACGATCCTGAGCGCTCCGGACAACGGCTCGAACGCGTTCACACAGGCCGCGGCGGTGACCACGGGCGCGGATGGCCGCTGGACGGCAACCCTGGCGCCCGGTCCGTCGCGGATCATCGAGGCCTCCTACGCGGGCTCGCCGACGATCCTGCCCGCCACCGGGTACGCGACCGTGATCACCCCGGCCAAGATCGTGCTGAGGAGCGTCACGCCCGATCGCACCCCGTGGGGCAGCACGGTGAGGATCACCGGCCGAGTGCTTGGCGGGTACATCCCGGCGACCAGCAAGTTGCTGCGGCTTGACCTCGGGATCGTGGGCATCCCCGGCTTGAGCAAGATCCAGGGGATCCCGAACGTCGCGCCGGACGGGACGTTCACCACGACGTACAAGTTCGGGCGCTACCAGGGCGTGGTGCGCTTCTGGCTACAGGTGTCCAGCCTGGCCGAGGCGGATTTCCCATTCTCGCCCTGGCACTCCAAACGGTGGATCGTGACGGTCGGCGTACCCGCGTCTAAGAGAACCGCCAACCACGCGCCTCACCGCCGAGCGCGCCACCACCATCGGCGCTCGGCGGTCCATCGAGGCCTAGCGCGCCGCGAACAGCAGCGCGGCGGCCGGGCGCGACGGAGATGAGCGCGGGTCCGCGGCGAGCATCGCGCGCTCTGCCTGCGGGTCCTTTATCCATGCTTGACTTTCGGCTTCGAGCCAGTCCCGGCCGACAAATGCTTTATCCCTAGACACCTCCGCCATACATGCATCGAGTTACCGGTGCTTGGCACGATGTCCAGCCGCTGGCGCCGCCTGGCCGAAGCCCCGACGAGGTACGACTAGTCCGGCGCCCGCCCGATAGGTATGTATCGAACAAGCGGCGTGTATGTGCGCGCTCGATGTCGTTTCGTGCGCACGGCGATGATGACGCACATAGCCGTCGGCGGTGGCGTCTTGGAGCTCCTCGTCTCCGCTACGGGACCATCGTCCGATCGACCGCATGAGGTCGTCCATCTCGTCGTCGTCGAGATAGGGGTGTTCAAGGCCCTTCGCAGTTAGGCGTTCGTCGGCAAGGGCGTCGAGGCGGGCTCGTACGTTCCCGATGAACGCGTTGGCAGCGGTGAGGAAGGCAGTTGCCATCGCCGTGGCGTCGCGGTTGACGACCTTCTCGACGCGGTATCGGATGAGAAAGTCGTGCGCGAGCCGGTTGCGGACGCTGACGGCGAGCTGTAGGTCATCCAGCAGGTCGGGGTCGAGGTCGCTGATGGTCTTGGCTTGATCCCCCGTCGGCTGTTTGAGAAGGCCTTCGATCTGCCGGGTGGCTCGGTCCATGTCCTTGGGGCTGCGCTTGTCGAGGTGCGCGAGTTGGAAGACAGTGAAGTCGAGAAGCTGCGCGCTGCACATCGCTCGCCCGAAGTTGGCGAAGATACGGATGTCGTCGTGCTCGATCTCCATGGTGACGGCGTGTCCAAGAGCTACGAGGCTCAATGGTACGTCGGGCAGGTCGTCCAGTCAGCGGATCCGTCCGCGCGCTGGACGCTCTCGTGGAACGCTGGAGCCGTTTGCTGCCAGGTACTCACCGCTCACGCGGCCGCCACCGGGTCGCCTCCGGCGATCTGGGCCGTGGCGGCCCCGAATGGGAATACCAACAAACCCGCGGATGTCGAGGCGTCGCTTCGATCCCGCTACTGATTTCGTGCCGGGAGGGCAGCGACTTGCGTTCCCCCGCCGGCGAGAACTGCTGCTGCTCGCGGGACAGCGGCAGCCGCGCGGGGGGAGGGAGGTCTCACTGCCCCTTTCCATGCGACGGGGGGGTCGGCCAACTGGAAAGACGGCGTCCCGAGGCGTCGTGCGGCTAGGAATGGTGGTCGATCAGAGCGGCGGCCGTGTCGGCGATGCCGCGCACACGCGCGATCATGTCCTCGTATGTCGTCCTTGGGGCATCCAGCGGTCCGGTCGCTAGTTTGAGCTCGGCGTTTCGGTCGACGCGCAGGAGACCTTCGGCCAGGCCTCGGATGCGGAACCGCGCCATCACGGTGCCATGGGCAATTGGTTGGCCGCTTACCCATACGTTCTCCTCGGAGATCACCTTTTTCGATTTCGGACGTGGATCAGGTCGACTCCTCGCTGGGCTGCGGGGTAGACGAAGCCGTGGTGCAACAGTCGGTGCTTGTCCGTGTTGTCCATGGCGCTGAGGATCGCGATCGGGTCTTCCTGCCTCCGGCCGGCGTAGGCCACGTGCGGCTGTTCGCGATAGATCGCCATTCGGACCGAACATGGCAGCCCGTCGAGCGGCCCGGGTTGCCGCCCGCAGTCGCGCCGCGGATAGATACGGCCCTTCCAGTCTGCGTCTGACTCGGTGATCGGGTACGTGCCGCGGCGGCTATCGCCGCCAAAGTGGTCCTTGAGCCGCGCGAGAACGTGGTCGAGCGCAGCACGGGCGTTGTGCACAAGGTCGCCGGCGTGCAAGCTGATTTCGGTGGGCAGCGGTTTCTCGGCGAGGAACTTCGCGACAACGAGCGGTGGGCGACTGTTGTCGAACTCGATTCCGAGCGGGCGGTCGTCGTCGTCGCCGGGAAGCAGATACTCCCCCCCCAAGCTCGTGATGTCTTCAAGGTGCTTCTCTGCCCAGGCCAGCTTTGCGTACACGTCGCTCATTGCGTCGTTGCCATGGCTCATGCCATGGAGGCTAAAGCCCGTTATCTGCGAGGCGGCCGTGGCCTCGGAGCGGGATCCGTGCTCGGGCTCCCTGCTGCTGTCAGCCCCAAGCGACAGTGTTCGGTAGAACCTTGCTCGATGACCCAAGCGCTCCCGAGGCGCAAGAAGGACCGCCGCTCTCAACTCGTTGGCTACTCAGTCGTCGATCGCCTCCTGGTTAGGGGTGTGTCCGGATCGTCAGGAAATGGAAAAGTGAGGACAATGAGAATCTCCAAGCAACTCGACGCCGAGTTCAAGTACATGCGCGGTAGCGGAACGCGTCGGCACCGTGAGATGTGCGCCGCCAACGCGCAGTCTCCGAACGTGCCCACCGCAACGGGGCGCGAGCCGCGTTGCAAGGTGTGTGAGGCCAAACTTGCCGCCGAGCTACGCGGGTAGCTCCGGCCTTCACCCGACCCGTGAAGGCCCGGTCCTTGTGGCCTGGCTTTCGCTTGACAGCGCCGGGTGGATCGCCGTGTAGATCGTCTCATTTTGCCGCGCACTTTTCGCGAAGACCTGCCCGCTCCCGAGCGCAAGCGATCGGCTCGTGGTCCTACTCCACCCGTGAGAAGCCGCGGTGCCACTTTAAGGGCGAGGCAATGGGATGCGAGCTCCTGTTTAGGGCCCCGCTATTCCCCCTGATCATCCGTCGCCCGAATCGGACCTGGACCGCTTCGACGGCGTCGTTCCGGTTTAGGGAAAGGCGCTCGAGCCGAGCTCCCTCGGGGTTCGGTTTTTCGTGCCAGGCGTGTGGCCCATGACTGCCTCGCAGGCGATCCAGCCGTGGCTCGCATCCAGAGGTAACGCGAGAGTGATCTAGCGCTAATCTGTTATGATGTCGCTGCGCGTCGGCGTAGTTGATGCAACAGGCACGAGGAGCATCGTTGGAAGATCACGCTCGGGAGCAGGCCCACCAGGGGTGCGGAGGACCGGCCGTCGACAATCCTCCGCGGTCGGGCTGCCCGCGGTGCGCGGACGGCGGGACGTGCCGGTCGTGCGCGCAGCGGCGAAAGCACGCATGGCGGCTAGTCGAGGAGCGCGGGCTGAGCTACGAGCTGGCGGCGGCACGGATGCGGCTGACGGTGGCGCAGGTGCGGCTGTTGGTGTTGAGGGAGCGCGACCATCAAGATCTCCAGCGCTTCAAGCTGGATCTGATCCCGACCGAGCGTGTGCGCGAGCTGATCGACCGCGAGCTCGAGCGCGACCCTTTTCTGTCGCGGGCGGAATTGGCGGTGTGGATGGACATGCCCCAGATCGAGCTCGACCGCCGGGTTGGGTATGCGCCGGGTAGGGACGGGCGCCGGCAGCGGCGGATCGGGATCGAGCTGGCGAGCAGGATCGTGATCGCGCTCGGGCGCGCACCGATGGACCTCGACGGCTGCTGAGCCGCTCCGAACCAGTCGCCGGCCGTCGGCCGAGGGTCGGTGGCAACAGGGCGACTGCCGCGAGGGGCCGTCTGAGGCCGGCGGACGACAGAGGCGCCACGCGCGGTCGAGCCGGGACGGGTGAGGGGTTGCCGCTCGGCGGGGAGCCACTCACCCGCGGGCCCGGTACCTGACTGACGAAAGGGCCTTCTGCGGCCACCTATTCGATCAGCAAGGAGGTAGCTGCGTTGCAGCTCATCAATCGAATCACCCGTCGGGTCCGGATCGGGGTGGGCGTCGTGCTCGCTGTTCTCGTAGCGCTTGCCGGTACGCGTGTTGGTGTGGCGATCGTGGCCAAGGCGGCCGGGATCCCGAGCAATGCGCAGGGGATTGGCGGGTTCGTCAACGGCGCCAAGGCACTCGTCGACCCGGCGCTCGTGATGGTCGCCGCGGTCGCTCCGTTGGCGCTTATCGCCGGCGGGCTGGTGCTGTTGTTCGGTGGCCGGCGCGGGATGCAGATCATCGGCACCAGCCTCGGCGTGCTCCTGGTGCTCGGCAGCGTCACGGCGCTGATCAACTGACCGGCAGCGCGGTGCGACCGGTCCGTGTGGAGCGAGATCAGAAGGACGCGATCACGCCAGCCCAGCCCGGGGAGGGCGGGCCGGGCGGCGTGACGCGCAGCCGCCGGCAGCTACTCCTGCTCGG
>Ga0318562_10000366_pt1 | contig 20590 bp, 15 predicted proteins | sample GRESIP066b5f18_FD_203688 | JGI IMG/M metagenome (GOLD analysis project Ga0318562, IMG submission 203688) | Tropical soil microbial communities from Luquillo Experimental Forest, Puerto Rico - GRE.SIPMG.066b5f18 | ecosystem: Environmental > Terrestrial > Soil > Tropical forest > Bulk soil... | reverse complement strand
CTCGCTGGCGAAGGGGCCGGGGGTGAACCCGCTCGGCGACGAGGCGCTCGCCGTGTTGGCCGCCGAGCCGGGCATGACGGGAATCCTTGATAGAGAGGTGTGGACGACGTGACGCCCGAAGACGACCGCGAGTGAGGATCGCAGCGAAGCGAGGACCGGAGCGAGCGGGAGACGAGGCAGCGACAGAGGACCGGAGCGAGTGGGAGCCGACAAATGAGCAGGGTCGCCGCAATCGACTGCGGCACCAACTCGATCAGGCTGTTGATCGCCGACCCGATCGATGGAGGCCTTCGCGATGTTCATCGCGAGATGCGCATCGTGCGGCTGGGTCAGGGCGTCGACGCCACGGGCCAGTTCGCGCCGGAAGCGATCGGGCGGACGAAGGCCGCGCTCACTGACTACGCAGAGCTGTTGCGCCGCAACGACGTTGAGAAGGTGCGTATGGTGGCGACGTCGGCGACGCGCGACGCGGCCAACCGCGAGGTGTTCTTCGCGATGACGGCCGAAGTGCTCGGCTCCGTCGTACCGGGGGCCGTCGCCGAGGTGATCACCGGCGATCAGGAGGCCGAACTATCATTTCGCGGGGCGGTCGGTGAATTGGACGTCGCCGCGGGCCCTTTCGTGGTCGTCGACCTCGGCGGTGGATCCACCGAGGTGGTGCTTGGGGAGCGGGAGATGCAGGCCGGTTACTCGGCGGACATCGGCTGCGTCCGCCTGACCGAGCGGTGCCTGCACAGCGACCCGCCGACGGCGGCGGAGGTGGCGGCCGCGCGTGATGTGGTGCGCGAACGACTGGGGGAGGCGCTGCGGGTGGTGCCCGTCGAAAAGGCGCGGACGTGGGTCGGTGTCGCAGGCACCATGACCACGCTTTCGGCTCTCGCGCAACGGATGACGACCTACGATCCGGCGGCGATCCATTTGTCGCGTGTCGGTTTCGACGACCTGCTGCCCGTGTGCGAGGAGATCATCGCGATGTCGCATGACCAGCGCGCCGCGCTTGGGCCCATGCACGAAGGCCGGGTCGACGTGATCGGTGGAGGCGCCATCATCGTCGAGGAACTTGCGGACGCCCTCGGCAACCGGGCAGGAATAACCGAGTTGGTGGTCAGCGAGCACGACATCCTCGACGGTATCGCGCTTTCCATCGCTTAGGTGCGAACCTTGGTGCGGCGCTTGGGTCTTCGCGTCGGATCGTGCTGGCCCGCAAGCGTCACACCCAGCAGCAGCATGCCCACGCCCAGCCCGAAGTGCAACCAGTTGTCGGCGTTGTCGAGTGGCATGATGTTCAGCGCGCTGCCCTGGTTCATGAACAACCCGTATAGCCATAGCGCGCAGTAGGCGAGCCCACCGCCGAGCAGATAGGCCCGCGATGCCGCGTACGTACGCGCGAAGATGAAGCCGATCACGCCGGACGCGAGATGGACGATGTTATGCAGCCCGGACACCGCAAAAATCCCGAACAGCTTCGCACCGGTTTGGTGACCGGTCCACTGCAACTGGTCGAGGTGGGTCGTCGCGACAGGGATGAAGCCGAGCACGCCGATGACCAGGAACGCGGCCGCTATCAGCACGGCGGCGCCCTGTACCGCCATGACCTTCGGCCGCGTCGCCACGGGTTCGCCTCCCTTCGACCCGCTTATTGACGGGCCGGCAGGTTAGAGAAGTACCCCGGCGACGAGCCGGTTAATCCGCTGTCGTCAGCGCCTTACGTTGCAGTTCGGTGGGTTGCCGCAGTGGTGACCGCCCTCGCACGCATTGCAATGACAGTTGCAACCGCCGGCCCTGGTCTCAGTAACTCGCATCGCTGTTCAACTCCTTAATCGCTCTGACCGCCCTTTGCAGGTGGGAGCAGAGTTCGTATCAACATATGCCGACATCACAATAGTTCTTGTCACGCTGGAAATAAAGGAATGTCGGCGCGGGTCAGGCCGGTGCCTGGGCCGGCTCCGGTGGTTCTTCGGTCAGCGTGCGGTGCCCGTTGGTGATGTGGCCGTTGTGGTGCCTGCTCATTTCTACGGCCTTCTCGGTGTACACGCGGTACCCGAAATCCGGCCGATAGCCGTGGATCTCCGGAGTGTCCAAATCGCGGATGAACGACAGGATCTCGCGGCTGAACACCTGGCCGGGCACCAGCACCGGGAACCCGGGCGGATACGGCGTGACGAACGTCGCCGACACCACATCATTGCCCGCATCGAGCTTTTCGAAGATCTCGTCGTTGGTCAGGTACTCGCAATTGGCGTCGTTGTAGGACAGATAGAAGGCGGTTCGAACGTCGCCCTCGGGCGTGTCTTCGAGGCCGCCGACGTCGCGGAAAACCTCGTGGAATCCGCTGAAGTCGGGCTGCGACGTGGACGGCACGGTCAGGCGGCGGACCCGCTGCTCGAACCGGCTGCGTTCGCCAAGTCCCATTTCGGAGATCTGCTCGTCGAGCTCCCGCGCGATCTTGACCAAGACTTCCACCAGGAAGGCCACCGAGCTGCGGGTGGTGCCGATGTTCGTCATGAACAACACCGTGTTGCGCGACGTCTTGTTGATCTGCACGCCATGGCGATCCATCAACTGCTCGCGTTTGAAGGTGTCGCCGTCGTAGCCAGTGCGCCCGATGGACAGCGTGATCCGGGACGGGTCGAGGACGAACTCGTCCTTGTCCCATGCGGCCATCATGTTGCGCAGTCCGGAACGCAGCGGCTGCGCGATGCCCGAGGGCCGGAACCGATCGGGAATCAGATCCGACGTGCGCAGACACGACATGTACTTGCTCAGCAGCGGATGGTTGTCGATCGCGTCGCGCAGCTGCATCGCGTTCTCGATCTGGCGCTGGACGAGCTCCACGCCTTCGAGGGCTACCTGCCTGCGGCCCAGGTCGAGCGAGGCCAGGATCTGGTAGTTGGGCGATGTCGACGTGTGTGCCATGTACGCCTCATGGAAGGGCTCGGCCACCTTCTGGTCGAAGTCCTGGTCGAAGACGTGAATCATGGATCCCTGGCGCAGCGATGTCAGCGTCTTGTGTGTCGACTGGGTAGCGTAGACCCGCACCCGAGCCTTCGCCGGATCCGGCATCAGCCGCCGGTTCAGCAACTCGTCATCGGTCGGCGGATGGTTCGCGTCGGTTTCCAGTGTCGCCTCGAACTGGCGCTTGTAGGTCTCGTCGCAGAGCTTGTCCCGCAATGTGCGTGCTGCGGTCATCGCCGTCCGGCTGCGGTACACCGGGTGGAATCGGGCGAACGCGAACCATGCTTCATCCCAAAGGAATACGAGGTCGGGCTTGATCGCCAGGCATTCCTCCATCACCCGCGCAACGTCGTAGACGATACCGTCGAAGGTGCAGTTGGTCAGCGACATCATCTTGACGCGGTCGAGCTTTCCTGCCCGTTTGAGCTCCAGCAGCTTCGACTTGATCTTACGCAGCGGCACCGCGCCGTACATCGAGTAGCCGGGAAGCGGATAAGCCTCGAGGTATATGACGTGGGCGCCTGCCAGCATCATCCCGTAGTGGTGCGACTGGTGGCAGTTGCGGTCCAGCAGCACGATATCGCCTGGGGCGACCAGTGATTGGGTGACGACCTTGTTGGCCGTCGACGTGCCGTTGGTGACGAAGAACGTGTGCCGGGAGCCGTACGCCTCGGCGGCCAGCGCCTGCGCATCGCGAAGCGGGCCGGTTGGTTCCAGCAGCGAGTCGAGACCGCCGCAGGTGGCCGACGTCTCGGCCATGAACACGTCTAGGCCGTAGAAGCCGACCATGTCTTTGATCCAGTGCGAGTCGACGATTGACTTGCCCTGCGAGATCGGCAGCGCGTGGAAGACGCCGGTCGGCCGGTGGCTGTACTGCTTGAGCGCGCTGAAGAACGGCGTGCGGTAGCGCGACGCAACGCCGTGCAGGATCGACAGGTGCAGCTCCAGCACGCCCTCGCGCGCGTGGAACACCCGCCGGAAGTACTGGCCGAGCCGTCCCGCGATGTCCTCGACCTCGACCTCGGTCATCAGGTACTGGTCCAACTCGGGCCGCAGTTCGGCGATCGACTTCGCGAGGATCTCGGCGCGCTCATCGGGCGACTTGTGGTCGTCGAGTTCGGTGGAGATCTTGGTGTCGATGAACTCAGCCAGCGAGGACAGGTCGCGGGTGGACTGGTGGGAGAACCGGCGACGGATCACGACGGCCTGCAGGTTGACGTTGAGCCGCGCGGCGATCAGGGCCTCGTCGCCGCTGGCCACCACGACCAGCTCGTAGATGAACTCGTCGTCGGCGCGCCGCCAGCTGCGGACTTCCTTGCGCAGGGCCCGTTCCTGCGCCTCGGTCATCGACTCCACCACCAGCACCTCGAAGTACGGCTGGTCGCGTTTGTTGGCAGGCTGGTGTTCCAGCTGGCGCGGGTCGGCGGCAAAGAAGTCGTGCTCGTCGAGTCCCGCGTGCTCGAGGTCGCCACTGCGGTAGGACTCCGTTGTCAGCGCACGGTTGATCCGCGCGACCGCGTGGCCGAACTTGTCGTAGCTGCCGGTGTTGAACAGCCGCTGCACCCGGGTGAACTGCGGCGTCCCTGGATAGGCCCAATACGGCTCCAGCGGGGTCAGCTTGGCCAGCAGGTCGCGGCAGATCCCGACATATTCGTCCTTCAGGGCGCCGTCGGTCGTCGGCCGATTGAGCCGGTCGGCGGCCTCCTCCAATCGGCACCAGGCGTCGCTGCGGAATTGCCAGACACTGTTGTAGGCGTGCGAATTGTCAGTCATAGTAGGCCCTTTCACGCGTGACTAGCGTGGCAGAGCAAACCGATCAGCCAGGAGGCTTGTGGGCGAACGCTGAGCGTCCATCCCGTTACAAGGGTTCGCTTGGAACTTGCTTAGCGCGCGTGGGCGACGCTCTCCAAGCGCTCGTCGAGCGTGGCGTGGAAGCGCCCGAGTGCGCTTTCGTGCGTGCCGAACTCGACGAAGGTGTTGGCGCCCGCGTGCAGGCCGCGCTGAACACCCTCCGACATTTCGTTGTCCTCGAGTGCACCCGAGGCCAGCAGGCTCAGCCCGCCCCCGGTATCGCCGGGGTTGAAGGGAACGGCCTCCCTTGCGGCGCCAGTGGTCATGGCATACGTCGTCATGGTGGTGTGGTCGATGTCGATCGGGTCGATGATGACAAGGAGCACCTGGTCGGGGAACGTCACGAACATCACGTTCGGGAACAGGTGGTAGACGAAGGTCACCCGATGGTCGATGGACCATGCCGAGACGGGGCGGTCGCGCAGCCTCTCGATGTTCTTGTAAGGAAACGTGATTCGGGTGTTGGGGCCGAACGGTTCGACGACGTTCAGGTCGTCGTACTGAAGGGGGTAGAAGGTGGTCTTGTGCGTCGAGCGGATGTGATACCCCTCGAGGAATTGCTCGACGAGCACCTTCCAATTCATCCGCTGCACGACGGAGCCGACGTTGACAAGCCGCTTGGCGGGCAACAGCTTGTCGCGCCACGGGCTGCCGTCGGCCAGCGCCGTCATCGCCTCGCCCGCGTGTGGACTTGCGGCCTGCAGAGGGCCGATGACGATCAGGCCGTCCACCTCGTGGCTCTCGACCTCGACCAGGCCCCTGGCCGCGGTGTCGAGACCGGGGAACGCGTCGGCATGCGGCACATGCGACAGCGAGCCGTCCAGGCGGTACGTCCAGCCGTGATAGCGGCAGACCAGCGCGTGTGCACATCCAGGTCCCTCGACGAGCGCCATCCCGCGATGACGGCACGCGTTGCGAAACACCCTCGCGCGACCGTCGTTGTCCCGCACCCCGAACAGCGGCACACCGAAGCTGACCCGTTCGACGTGATCGCCAGGCGAGGGAATGGCCGCGGATGGTAGATACACGCTCGGGAATGAGCGCAACGTCTCGAGCTCGGCGGCGAATCGGCCCGGGTCCAGATAGTTCCCGACGGGCTCCCGCCAGGCGTCACCTTCATCGGTCGTGCCCGCGTCGATGTGCGCGAGGATGCGGCGAACGACCTCCGCGTCCCCGGCGACCGACGACTTCGTCGGCGTGCTCATATCAAGTGAGTATCACACTCTAAACATCACGTGTCAATGAAGTTGTGAGATACGCTGTGGGGCAGCCGGGACGGCCCTGTCCGGGCCGCTGCCGTAGGTCACTTCTGTCACAGGAAGGTGACACCACTCGTGTCCGGAATGCGATATCACATGCGCTATCACCATCCGCGGGCCATCATCGTCGCCCGCTTGTGACAGAAGTGACGGCTGCACAACGTAATTGGCGTCCGAATCGCGTGCCGCGGTCGTCTGTAGGGGAGGATGGGGGCGTGTCCGCAGCCGGAGTCGATGAGCGCCGCGCCCGCGTTGCCGATCTGATCGGCGACCGGCCGCTGAGCGCGCGATCTGTCCTCGCCTCGGCATTGCTCGGTGCAGACCAACCCCACCTCACGGTCGGGGAGCTCGTCGGGGTGGCCTCGTTGTTCGGCATCAGCGGCGGCGCCGCCCGCACCTGCCTGTGGCGCATGGTCTCCGCAGGGGAACTCACCAGCGACGACGGCGTCTACGCGCTCGCGGGCCGCCTGCTCGAGCGACGGCAACGGGTGGACGTGGCATCGCGAATCGACGACACGGCCCTTTCGCCGTGGGACGGGACGTGGGAGTTGGCGATCGTCTCGCTGGAACGACGATCGGCGACCGATCGGCTCGCGCTGCGCAAGGCCGCCATCGCACTGCACCTCGCCGAGTTACGCGAAGGCATTTGGATTAGGCCCGACAACCTCGACCGCGACCGCCTGCCGACGCTGCGGGCGGTGCTCGATCAGCAGTGTGTGCACTTCCACGGCGCCGAGACGGACATTCCCGCCGACGCCGTGAGATCGCTGTTCAGCCTTGATGATTGGGCAGTCGATGCGCGCAGGCTCACCGCCGCGATGAATGACGAGCTCGAGATCGACGCCGCCGGGGCCGAGGACTCGGTGTATCAGTTCGCGTTGTCGGTCGCAGCCGTCCGGCATCTCGAGCTCGACCCCCTGCTGCCCGTCGAGTTGATTCCGCCGGACTGGCCCGCGCATGCGCTGCGCGACAGCTATCGCCACTTCGACGTGATGTTCAAGCGATGGCTCAACACCCAGGCCGCTGATCACGCCGCCGACTGAGCGTCGCCCAGTAGCCGTTGCATGACGTCGGTGAGGGTGATGAGCCCGGCGAACCCACCGTCGTCGACGACGATCGCCAGATGGTTTCGGGTCTGCCGCATCAGGTGCAGCGCCCGGTACACCGGTGTGCTCGCGGGCAGTCGTAGCACCGGCCGCATCAGGTCGCGGGCGGTGCTGCCGGGTTCGGCGCGCAGGCTGTCGCGTACGTGCACCACCCCGGCGACCGCGTCATCGCCATGAACGAGTATCCGTTGGTGACCGGTCAGCTGGGACATCGTCTGAATCGCCGCGGCGTCGGCACCGCCGGTCACGGTGCTCAATTGCGTTGTCCGCGAGACGATGTCGCCGACCGTGAGTTTCTCCAACTCCAGTGCGGTCGCGAGGTTGCGGTAGTGCCGCTGGTCGAGCGTGCCAGCCGCCGCCGAGTGTTCCACGAGCTGCCGTAAGGTTTCGGAGTCCTGGCCCTCGCCGAGTTCGTCGACGGGGTCGACGCCCACCTTGCGCAAGCACCAGTTGGCAGCGCGGTTCAATGCGTTGAGGACCGGTCGGGTGACGGCCATGAACGCCCGCATCGGTATGGCCAGGATGATCGCCGCGCGTTCGGGATGGGCGATGGCCCACGACTTCGGCATCATTTCGCCGATCACCAGGTGCAGGAAGGTGACGATCGCGAGCGCCAGCACGAAGCCAGCCGCATCCGCCACCCACATCGGTGCTCCGACCGAGTGGATAAGGGGAGTGAGCCAGTAGTGCACCGCCGGTTTGGTGGTCGCGCCCAATGCCAGCGTGCACGCGGTGATGCCGAGCTGGCTGCCCGCCAACAGAACCGACAGCTCAGTGGTGCTGCGCAACGCGGCGCGGGCCGGCCTGCTGGTGGCGGCGGCATCCTCCAGACGGTGGCGCCGCGCGGTCAGCAGGGCGAACTCGACGGCGACGAAGAACGCGCTCACCGCGATGAGTCCGATCGTGACCGCAAGCACCACCCACGGGTTACTCATTGTCGGCCGCCCTGGTGTGTATCGCGACGAGCACCTCGGCGGGCACGCGACGCTCCAAGGACCGGACCGTGGCCGACAACACTTTCGGCGACGCCGACCATGCTGCGATGTCGGCAGGCAGCGGGATGTCGATGCGGTCGCCGACGGCGGGCAGCCTGCCGAACCGTTCGATGATCAGTCCGGCCATGGTCTCGTAGTCGCCGTCGGGCAGCCGCTCTTCGAGCAGCCGCTGCGCCTCGTCGATGTGCATGTCGCCGGGCAGCAACCACCCGTCGGCGCTGCGGGTGACCTGAGCTTCGGCGGCGTCGTGTTCGTCGGTGATCTCGCCGACGAGTTCCTCGGCGATGTCCTCGACCGTCACGACTCCTGCGAAGCCGCCGTATTCGTCGATGACCAAAGCCATTTCGTCGCAGGCATCGGTGAGGCGCTTCAGGGTGTCGGGCAGCGGCAGCGACGCAGGCACCTGGACCGCGGGCCTGCAGCGCGACCGCGCCGTGTCCGTCGCATCGGCGTCGAGCACGCCGTGCAGATCGATGACGCCCAGGATCTCGTCGGTGGTGTCGCCGACGACCGGATACCGGGTGTGGCCGGTGGCCATGCGGGTGAGCACCGCGTCCACCGACTCGTCGAACCGGACGGTGTCGACGCGCGTGCGCGGGATCATCGCGTGCTCGGCCGTGCTGGTCGGGAAGTCCAGCACTCGGTCGAGCAGAGTGGACAGGTCGCGCGGCAGCTCGCCCGCGGCAACCGAGGCGGCGACGATGTGCTCGAGATCGCGCGCCGTCGCCGACTGCTCGACGTCATGCACCGGCTCGATTCGCAACGCACGCAGCAGCAGGTTCGACGATTGGTCGAACAACCAGATCAGCCACCCGAACAGGCGCAGATACCAGCGCGTCGACGCCGCCAGCCTGCGCGCGGCCGACTCGGGTACCGCGATCGCGAGGTTCTTCGGGAACAGCTCACCGAACAGCATCTGGATGAACGTGCACACCAGCAGCGACACCGCCGCGCCCACCGCGACGCCGACGGCGGTCGGCACGCTGGCGATGCCGAGAAGGTCGGCGAGGCCCGCCCCGATCAACGGCTCCGCGAGGTAGCCCGCCAACAGCCCGGTGACGGTGATGCCCAGCTGTGCCCCCGACAGCATGAACGACGTCCGCCGCGTCACCTCGAGCGCTCGTGCGGCGGCCGAGTCACCGGCCTCGCTCAGCGCGGTCAGACGCGACCGGTTCACGGCCGTATATGCGAACTCCTGCGCGACGAAGTACGCGGTGAATGCCGTGATCAGGACGACCACCAGAACGCCGAGACCGATGTTGGCCAGCGCCGTCAGCACGCTCCCACCTCCGGATACCTTTCACGGCTTCGATCAATCCGGGGTGGGACAAGTCTTCGGGGTGCGCGCGAGGCGCTACTCATTGCTCCCTTTGGGTCATGCGCTTACTGGTGTTCCATCGAGAGTACCTGGACGAAAGCTGTGGCCCGTTTCTCATGGCTGCCCAAGCCAAGGCAAGTTAAATGGGGGCATGGCAACCGACACACCAATGCAGTTGGGAATGGTTGGACTCGGCCGCATGGGGGCGAACCTCGTGCGGCGTCTGATGCGCGACGGGCATCGCTGCGTCGCCTTCGACATGAACGCCGACGCGGTGAGCGCCCTGGAGAAGGAGGGCGCGACAGGCGCGACGTCGCTATCCGATTTCGTGGACAAGCTCCAGAAGCCACGGGCGATATGGCTGATGCTGCCAGCGGCGGTGGTGGACTCCACGCTGGACCAGTTGGTCGGGCTGCTCGACCCGGGCGACACGGTGATCGACGGCGGCAACTCCTACTACCGCGACGACATCACCCGCGCGAAGAACCTGTTGACGAAGAACATTCACTACGTGGATGTCGGCACCAGCGGCGGCGTGTGGGGACTCGAGCGTGGCTACAGCCTCATGATCGGCGGCGAGAACGAGGTCGTCGAACACCTCGATCCGATCTTCAAGACGATCGCCCCTGGGCATGCCTGCGAGGAGCCCACGCCCGGCCGCCGAGCCGGCGGCACCGCCCAGGAAGGCTATCTGCACTGCGGCCCAAGTGGCGCAGGGCATTTCGTCAAGATGGTGCACAACGGAGTCGAGTACGGGATGATGGCCGCCATCGCCGAGGGGCTGAGCATCATCAAGCACGCCGACGCGGGCAAGACCGATCGCACGGTCGATGCGGAGACCACCCCGCTGCGCGATCCGTGGGCGTACCAGTACTCGATCGACGTCGGCGAAGTGGCGGAGGTGTGGCGTCGTGGCTCGGTGGTGTCGTCGTGGCTCGTCGACTTGATCGCGGCCGCACTGGCGCAATCACCGCAACTCGACGATTTCACCGGCCGGGTGTCGGATTCCGGTGAAGGCCGCTGGACGGTGCTGGCCGCGGTCGACGAGGGTGTACCCGCGCCGGTCATCACGACGTCGCTGTTCGAGCGGTTCGAGTCGCGAGAGCTCGGCGAGTTCACCGCCAAGTGCCTCTCGGCCATGCGCAGCCAATTCGGCGGCCACGTCGAAAAGAAGGATTAGCGCGATGACGTCTCCAACGCCGAAGCCCGCCGACGTGCTGGTGATCTTCGGTATCACCGGCGATCTGGCCAGGAAGATGACGTTCCGGTCGCTGTACCGGCTGGAGCGTCGCGGCCTTCTCGACTGCCCGATCGTCGGGGTCGCCCTCGACGACTGGTCGGAAGCGGCTCTGGTGGACCACGCCAGGAGCTCGATCGAGACCGCGGGCGAAACGATCGACGAGGACGTGTTCGGCCGATTCGCGCAACGACTGTCGATGGTGTCCGGCGATTTCGCCGATGCGAAAACCTATGAGCGCGTTGCCCGTGCGATCGAAGGCAAACACACACCCGTGTTCTACCTCGAGATACCGCCGTCGTTGTTCGGCCGCGTCGTCGAGGGACTTGCGCACGCCAACCTGACCGCGCACGCGCGGGTGGTGGTGGAGAAACCGTTCGGCCACGACCTCGACTCGGCCCGTGCGCTCAACGCGTCGCTGCGCAACGTCCTCGAGGAGTGGCAGATCTTCCGGATCGACCACTTCCTCGGCAAGGAACCGGCGATGGACATCATGTTCCTGCGGTTCGCCAATTCGATTTTCGAGCCGCTCTGGAACCGCGACCGGATCCAATGCGTGCAGATCACGATGGCCGAGAACTTCGGCGTCGACGACAGGGGCAGCTTCTACGACCCCGTGGGTGCGCTGCGGGACGTCGTGCAGAACCACCTGCTGCAGCTGATCGGGCTGTTCGCCGCCGAGCCGCCCAGCGTCGCGGACGCCGACGGCCTGCGCGACAAGCGCGTGGAGGTATTCCGTGCGATGCCGGCGGCCGACCCCGCCCACTATGTTCGCGGCCAGTACGACGGCTATCGGTCCGTCAAAGGGGTGCAACCGGATTCGCAGACCGAGACGTTCGCGGCGCTGCGGCTGGAGATCGACAACTGGCGATGGGCCGGGGTGCCTTTCTACATCCGGGCGGGTAAAGCGCTGCCCGTGCGCGCCACCGAGATCCGGGTCATCTTCAAGCGTCCGCCCAAGTTGGCGATCACCAGTCTGAGGCCCGATCCCAATGAACTCGTGCTCCGCATCGACCCCAACCCGGGTACCGATCTGATCGTTCAAGCCAAGGAGCCCGGTGAGAACAGCACACGCTGCGTTGATCTTTCGCTGATCTTCGCCGAGGAACTCGGCGAGGCGCCCGAACCGTACGAGCGCCTGCTCAGCGATGCGATGAAGGGGGACTCCAGCCAGTTCGCCCGCGAAGACGGCGTCGAGGAGACCTGGCGCATCGTGCAACCGCTGATCGACTCGCCGCCACCGGTGGAGCCCTATGAGAAAGGGTCGTGGGGACCAAAGGCGGCCACCAAACTCCTTGCCGGACATCCCGGTTGGCGCGACCCGTGGATGAAGGGCTGCCCCTGACGGTTGCGGCGAAAGTCAGCCCTGCAGGATCGGCTTCAACGCGTCGAGCACGGCAGGGTCCTCGATCGTCGAGGGCACCGGCTCGTCGCGGCCGTCGGCGATGCCGCGCATGGTCTTGCGCAGGATCTTCCCCGACCGGGTCTTCGGCAGGGCGGGCACCACGTCGACCGCCCTGAAGTTGGCGACGGCGCCGATGTTGTCGCGCACGGCGGCGATGAGATCCTCGGCCAGCCCTTCGTCTGACGCACCGGCCTTCAGCACGACGAAGCCGCGCGGCACCTGACCTCTGATCTCGTCGGCAACGCCGATCACCGCGCACTCCGCGACGGCAGGGTGCGCGGCCAGTACCGCCTCGATGGATCCGGTCGACAAGCGGTGTCCCGCAATGTTGATGACGTCGTCGGTGCGTCCCATGACGTAGAGGTAGCCGTCGTCGTCGATGTAGCCGCCGTCGCCGGTCAGGTAATAGCCGGGGAACGCCGACAGGTACGACTTGACATAGCGGTCGTCGTCACCCCACAGCGTCGGCAATGTGCCCGGCGGCAGCGGCAGCTTGACGCAGATCGCGCCCTCCTCTCCTGCGTCGGCCTCCGAGCCGTCGGGCCGCATGATCCGGACGTCGTATCCCGGCATTGCCACCGTCGGTGAGCCGGGTTTGATGTCCAGCTGTTCGACGCCCATCGGATTGGCCGCGATCGCCCAACCGGTTTCGGTCTGCCACCAATGGTCGATGACGGGAATGCCGAGGCGCTGCGACGCCCAGTGATAGGTGTCGGGGTCGAGCCGCTCGCCTGCCTGGTACAGCACCTGCAGGGCGGACAGGTCGTGCTTGCCCATGTGCACACCGTCCGGATCCTCTTTCTTGATCGCGCGGATCGCGGTCGGGGCGGTGAACAGCGCCTTGACCTTGTGCTCGGCGGCCACCCGCCAGAATGCGCCCGCATCGGGTGTGCCCACCGGCTTGCCCTCGTAGAGCATCGTGGTCGCGCCGAGCAGCAGCGGCCCGTACACGATGTAGGAGTGGCCGACCACCCAGCCGACGTCGGAGGCGGCCCAGAAGACGTCGCCGGGCTCGATGTCGTAGACGTTGCGCATGGTCCACAGCAGTGCGACGGCGTGGCCGCCGTTGTCGCGCACGATGCCCTTCGGCCGCCCGGTCGTGCCCGAGGTGTAGAGCACGTAGAGGGGATCGGTTGCTGCGACGGGCACCGCGTCGACCGGCTGGGCGTCGGCCATCAGCTCGTGCCAGTCGAGGTCGCGACCGGCCAGCGGCTCGCACGGGCTCTGGCGGCGCTGCAGGATGACGCAGGCCGGCGGGGCGTGCTCGGCGATCTCGAGTGCCGCGTCGATCATCGGCTTGTAGTCGACGGTGCGTTTCGGCTCGATGCCGCAGGACGCGGTGACGATCGCGGCGGGTCGGGCGTCGTCGATGCGTGCGGCGAGTTCGTGTGCCGCGAAGCCGCCGAACACCACCGAGTGCACAGCGCCCAGCCGCGCGCACGCCAGCATCGCTATGACGGCCTCGGGAATCATCGGCATGTAGATCACGACACGGTCGCCCTTGCCGACGCCGAGGCCGCGCAGCACGCCTGCGAACTTCGCCGTCTCGTCGAGCAGTTCGCGGTACGTGTAGGTGCGCTGCGAGCCGGTCACCGGCGAGTCGTAGATCAGCGCAGGCTGGTCGCCGCGGCCCGCGTCGACGTGGCGGTCCAGTGCGTTGGCGCAGGTGTTGAGCTCGCCGTCGGGAAACCACCGGTAGAACGGCGGGTTCGAGTCGTCGAGGATCTGCGTCGGCTCACGCGTCCATGTCACTGCCTGCGCGGCGTCGGCCCAGAAGGCCGCCGGGTCTGACAGGCTGGCGTCGAACAGTTCTCGATATGTGGACATACCCGCACGGTAGCGCCGCGAGCCCTTCTCTATAGTCCGATTCATGGCAGCCGATCCACCGCCCATCGACGGGGTCCGCCGGTCGTTCGTCGACGCCCGTGGAGTGCGCTTTCACGTGACCGAAGCCGGTCCGCCCGACGGTCGCCCCGTTCTCGCGTTGCACGGGTGGCCTCAGCACCACTGGGAGTGGCGCGATCTGCTGGCCGACCCGCCGCAGGGGATGCGGATCATCGCCCCCGATCTACCCGGATACGGCTGGTCAGGGCCTGCGCCGCACAAGTGGGCGAAGGCAGACGTCGCCAAGGACGTACTGGCGCTGCTCGACGCGATGGGCCTCGACCGCGTTCTGCTACTTGCCCATGACTGGGGCGCGTATGCCGGCTATCTGATGGTGCTCGACGAGCCCGAGCGATTCGAGGGCTACCTCGCGTGCAATATGGCTCACCCGTGGGTGTCGGCGCGCGAGGTGCTGCCGAACCTGTGGCGCTTCGACTATCAGGTACCGCTGGCCACATTCGGCATCACGGTGCAGCGACGCACCAAGTATGTCGAGCGGGTGATCTTCGGTGCCGGGTCCAAGGTGGATCGGGAAACGGCTCGGGTTTTCGCCGAGCGGTTCCGCGACCCGGTGTGCGCGAAAGCCGGACGCGACACCTACCGCACGTTCCTGACGCGTGAAATCCCAGCGGCCGGAAGGAATCCCGAGACACGGCGGATATCGATTCCGATCCGCGCGCTGTACGGAAAGGGCGACCATGCGGTTGCCCCGTCGTTCGTCGCCGCCGAAACCGCCAAGGCCGACGACTACATCCTCGAGACCGTCGACACGTCCCATTTCGTCGTCGACGAGCGCCCGAATCTGGTGCGCAAGAAGCTGATTGCGCTGGCCGAGGAGACCGCCAGTTAGTCGCGCGAGCAGACGCAAAATCGCACGAAATGCGTCGAAATTGTGCGACTCTGCGTCTGCTCGCGGGGAAAACTCACTCCTGGAGGCGGTATAGACATGACCTTCGATCGCGCCACGCCTGAGGGCTACCACACGGTGACGCCACGCATCGTCGTCGACGATGTCGCGGGATTTGTAGCGTTTCTCCGTGTCGTATTCGGTGCGACCGGTGACATCGTGGAGGGTCGACCGGCGGAGATCCGCGTCGGCGATTCACTCGTCATGGTGACGCCCGTCGGAGACCGCGAACGCTTTCCCGCTTTCCTCTACGTTTACGTCGCTGACGCAGACGAGTCGTATCGACGTGCTGTCAATGCCGGCGCCGAAACCCTGGAAGCGCCGACGACTACCCCGTACGGCGACAGGCGTGCGATGGTCAAGGACCCGTTTGGCAACGTCTTTCAGATCGCGCATCGGGTGAAGGCCTGATCGCTCGCCGGGAGAGGTCACTCCTGGAAGCGGTAGCCCATCCCGGCTTCGGTCAGTAGGTGTACGGGATGAGACGGGTCGTCCTCGAGCTTGCGGCGCAGTTGCGCGAGATACACACGTAGATAGTGGGTTTCCTTCGCGTACGCGGGTCCCCACACCTCCTTGAGGAGCTCTTCGCGGCCGACGAGCTTGCCGCGGTTGCGTACCAGCATCTCCAGCATGCCCCACTCGGTTGGGGTGAGATGCACCTCGGTGCCGTTCTTGGTCACCTTCTTCGCCGCGAGATCGACTGTGAAAGAGGCTGTTTCGATGACCGGTTGGTCCGTGTCCGTAGCGGCTGCCCCTCGACGGATCGCGGCGCGCAACCGGGCAAGGAACTCGTCCATACCGAAGGGTTTCGTGACGTAGTCGTCGGCGCCCGCGTCGAGTGCCTCGACCTTGTCCGCGGAATCGGTGCGGGCCGAGAGCACGATTATCGGCACGGTCAGCCAACCCCGCAGTCCGCCGATGACTTCGATGCCGGACATGTCGGGCAACCCGAGGTCGAGGATGACGACATCGGGATGTTCATCTGCGGCGGCATGCAGTGCACCATTTCCTGTCGACGCGGTGACGACATCGTAGCCTCGCACCGACAGGTTGATCCTCAACGCCCGCAGGATCTGTGGCTCGTCGTCGACGACGAGGACCCGTGTCTTGATAGGGCTCATGCCGACCCGCCCTTCGGCGGCGCGGCCAGGTCGATTTCGACGGTCAGCCCGCCGCCAGGAGTGTCGGTGGCAGATATCGTGCCGTCCATCGCCTCGACAAAGCCGCGGGCCACGGACAGGCCGAGTCCGACGCCGGAACTGTTGTCGTTGTCGCCGAGCCGTTGGAATGGCGCGAACAACTGCTCTTCGGTGTTGCGGGGAATTCCCGGTCCCTCGTCGGCGACGGCGATCAGAACCCGGTCGCCGACTTGGCCGGCGGTGACCCGCACCGGGCTGTCTTGCGCATACCGAAGGGCGTTGTCGATGAGATTCGCCAGAACCCGTTCGAGCAGGCCGCTATCCGCCATCACCACCGCGTCTCCGACGTCGACCTTCACCCGGTCAATACCTTGCCTGCCGAAGCCCGTGACTCCTCTGCTGACGCCGAGCAGTGCGCGCTGCACAGTCTCCTCGAGATAAACGCGCCGCAACTCGGGACGAACCACCCCGGCCGCCAGCCGAGACGAATCCAATAGATTGCCGACCAACGCGGTGAGTTGGTCGATGGACTCCTCGATGGTGGCCAGCAGTTCGGCGGTGTCCTCGGCAGAGAAGTCGACGTCGTCGCTGCGCAGGCTGGACACCGCGGCCTTGGCCGCGGCGAGCGGTGTGCGCAGGTCGTGACTGACCGCCGACAGAAGCGAGCGTCGCAATTCGTCGGCCTGCGCGATGGCTTCCGCCTTGCCCGCCTCGTCGGTGAGTTCGCGCTGCTTGATCAGACCCGCCGCCTGTTTGGCGACCGCTCCGAGGACCCTGCGGTCCCTAGCGGCCAGCTTGCGGCCGGACATCAGCATCCAGAATTCGTCGTCGCCTACCTCGACGGCGGTGTCAGCGCTGTCGACCTCCGTGCACGGGTCCTGACCGACGCAGGCGACGATGTGCCCTTCGGAATCGCCGTCACGAATGCGCAACATGCTCACGGCCCGTTGGGAGTACGTCTCACGCACCCGCTCCAACAGCGTCTCGAGGTCGGCGCCGCGAAGTATGGAACCTGCGAACAGGGCGAGCAGTTCGGCTTCCTGCGAAGCTTGCCTGGCTTCCCTTGCCCGTTTGACGGCGCCGTCGACGAGGACGGCAACCGCCACCGCGACCAAGAGCAGCACCACGATGGTGATCGCGCTGTCGGGCTCGGCGATGGTGAACGTGTAGCGCGGCTCGACGAGGAAGTAGTTGAGCAGCAGACCCGACAGCACAGCCGAAAGCGCTGCCGGTGCGACGCCACCGAGTAGTGCGACGATGAGAACGCCGATGAAGAACAGCGCACTTTCGCCGCCGATGCCGAGGAACGGGTCCAGCAGATAGACGATGATTGCGCAGATCGCGGACGGAACCACAAGCGCCGCAGCCCAAGACGTCAGGTGACGTTGGCGAGGGGAGGCGCTCAACCAGGAGAAGCCGCGCTTGGCCTCCTCATGGGTGACCATGTGGACGTCGATCTTGCCTGAGTGCTGGACGACCGCTGCGCCGATTCCTTCGTCGAAGACCCGCGCCCATCGGGACCGCCTGGACGTGCCGATGACGAGCTGGGTGGCGTTCATCTCCCGCGCGAAATCCAGCAGGGCGGTGGGTACGTCATCGCCGACCACGGTGTGCAGCGTGGCGCCAAGGCTGGTGGCCAGCTCACGAACCTTGCCCATCTGCGGTGCCGATACGCCGGCGAGGCCGTCGCCGCGCACGACATGCAGCACCATCAGTTCCGCGCTCGCCTTCGAAGCGATGCGAAATGCCCGTCGCACGAGGGTTTCCGATTCCGGTCCGCCGGTGACTGCGACCACGACTCGCTCACGGGCTTCCCAGGTGTCGGTGATCTTGTTCTCTTCGCGGTACTTCTCCAGTGCCGCGTCCACTTGGTCGGCCAGCCAGAGAAGTGCCAATTCGCGCAGGGCGGTCAGGTTTCCGCGACGGAAGTAGTTCGACAGTGCCGCGTCGACGCGTTCCGGTGCGTATACGTTCCCGTGAGCAAGCCTGCGCCGCAACGCTTCCGGTGTGATGTCGACGAGCTCGATCTGATCGGCTGCGCGGACGATCTCGTCGGGTACCTTTTCCTGCTGCTCGATTCCGGTGATCTGCGCGACGACGTCGTTGAGGCTTTCCAGATGCTGGACGTTGACGGTGGAGATGACGGTGATGCCGGCGTCGAGTAGTTCTTCGACGTCCTGCCAGCGTTTCGGGTTCTTGCTGCCCGGGGTGTTGGTGTGTGCGAGCTCGTCAACCAGCACGACCTGGGGATTGCGCTTGAGCACCGCCTCCACATCGAGCTCGGGGAATTTGGTTCCACGGTATTCGATGTAGCGCGGCGGGACGATCTCGATTCCGTCCAGCAACTCCGCGGTCTTCTTGCGGCCGTGCGTCTCCACCACCGCCGCGACGAGGTCGGTCCCGCGCTCCACCCGGCGGTGAGCCTCGCCGAGCATGGCAAACGTCTTGCCTACGCCGGGAGCTGCGCCGAGATATATGCGCAGCTCCCCGCGCTTCTTCTTGCTGTCGGGCCTTTCGGCTACCGATTGATCGGTCGCGCTCACACCCTCATCATCCACCGATCGAGTCAGCTCTTAGCCGGATACTTCTGGTCGAGAGCGAGGTTGAGCTCCAGGACGTTGACCCGTGGCTCTCCCATGAATCCCAACCATCGTCCGTCGGTGTGGTCTGCGACCGCCTCACGGATCTGGTCGGGGGTCACGCCGCGCTTTTTCGCCACGCGGTTCACCTGGATGTCGGCGTAGGCGATGGAGATGTGCGGATCCAAGCCACTGCCGCTGGCCGTAACGGCATCTGCGGGAACCACGGGGTCGGCGGGTGCGCTGCCCCGAATCGGCACGATCTGCCCGACGCTGTAGTCCTCGCCGAACTTGGCGCACTCGACCTTCACACCCTCGTAGGTATTCAGGAACGGCGTCCGCGTTGTTTCGCACGGCTCGTTGACGCTGACCACCTTCGTTGGCTTGACCACGTTGCCGACGGAGTCGCGGGGGCCGATGACGGAAAGCACCGCCCCGAGACCGTCGCCGGTGCAGAACGGGCGGGAGCCATCGACGCCTTCAAGCTTGCCCACCGTGACGCTGCGCTCGCACACCAGAGTGAGCAGGCTGGCCTTGTAGCCATTGTCGTTCTTTGGCAGCGACGGATCGCCGGGGGTGTCAACGATGCTTTCCGGCCCGAGGTTGCTTGCACTGGTGGCCAGCGGGTCGTACCCGTTGCCGGCCGCCGAGGGCCGGCTCTGGAAGTACTGCGCCAGCGCGTTTCCGTCGGAATCGGTGAACGACTGGCCGATCAGCTTGCTGCCGACGGGCTTTCCGTCGACCTCGACGATCGATCCGTTGGCGTTGTCACGCAGGCCGGGCAGTTGCGCCACAAGCCAGATGAATAGCGGATAGGCGATGCCGACGATCACGGTGAGCACCAGGAGAGCGCGGAACGCCGCCCAGTGCGTGCGAACGAAGTTGGAAAGGTTCATGTTTCACATTCCCGGTAAGAACTGGATGAGGAGGTCGATCAGCTTGATGCCGATGAACGGCGCGATGATGCCGCCGAGGCCGTACACATAGAGGTTGCGGCTCAACAGTTTCGACGCACTGCTCGGCGTGTAGCGAACACCGCGAAGCGCCAACGGGATCAGCAATACGATGATGATCGCGTTGAAGATGACCGCGGAAAGGATCGCCGACTGCGGACTGTGCAGCCGCATGATGTTCAGCAGATCCAGGCCGGGGAAGAGCGCCACGAACATCGCCGGGATGATCGCGAAGTACTTCGCGATGTCGTTGGCGATGGAGAACGTGGTCAGCGCGCCGCGGGTGATGAGCAGCTGCTTTCCGATCTCGACGATCTCGATGAGCTTCGTCGGGTCGGAGTCGAGGTCGACCATGTTGCCGGCCTCTTTGGCCGCCGACGTGCCGGTGTTCATCGCGACGCCGACGTCGGCCTGGGCCAGCGCGGGCGCGTCGTTGGTGCCGTCGCCGGTCATGGCGACGAGCTTGCCGCCCTCCTGCTCGCGCTTGATCAGCGCCATCTTGTCCTCGGGAGTGGCCTCGGCGAGGAAGTCGTCGACGCCCGCCTCGTCGGCAATTGCCTTGGCGGTCATCGGGTTGTCGCCGGTGATCATCACCGTGCGGATGCCCATGCGGCGCATCTCGTCGAACCGTTCGCGCATGCCCTGTTTGACGACGTCCTTGAGGTGGATGACGCCGAGCACGGATGCTGTTCCGTCTTTCACCTCTCCGACCACAAGCGGGGTGCCGCCGCCGGCGGAGATGCCGTCGACGATCTCCCCGAGCTGCGTCGGAACCGTGCCACCCTGTGTGCGAACCCATTCCGCGACGGAGCTTGCCGCGCCTTTGCGAAGCAGATGCCCGTCGAGGTCGACGCCCGACATCCTTGTTGCGGCGCTGAATTCGACCCATTGCGCATGAGCGAGTTCACCCGGGGTGCGGGCCCGCAGGCCGTATTCCTGCTTGGCGAACACGACGATCGAGCGGCCCTCAGGCGTTTCGTCGGCGAGGCTCGACAGTTGCGC
>Ga0318562_10000365_pt1 | contig 20604 bp, 15 predicted proteins | sample GRESIP066b5f18_FD_203688 | JGI IMG/M metagenome (GOLD analysis project Ga0318562, IMG submission 203688) | Tropical soil microbial communities from Luquillo Experimental Forest, Puerto Rico - GRE.SIPMG.066b5f18 | ecosystem: Environmental > Terrestrial > Soil > Tropical forest > Bulk soil... | reverse complement strand
GGCTTCGGCAGATACGGAAGACCCGAGGCGCGTACGCGCGCGATCACATCCGGATCCGTCTCGCCCGTGATGATCACCGCCGGCACGCGGGCGCCAGTCGCCGCACGGATCTGCTCGATCGCCTCGATGCCCGTCCTTCCCATCTCGAGCGAGTAGTCCGCAAGGATCACCTCCGGTGCGCGGCCGCGGAGCTTCAGGCTCTCCACCGCTTCATCGGCGCTGCGCGCCAGTACGAGCTCGCAACCCCAGCCCTCGAGCAGGACCCGCATGGCCTCGAGGACGTTCATGTCCTCATCGACGATGGCAACGAAGTGCCCGGCCAACGTGCCCGGCGTTTGTTGGTGCGGCTGCGACGACCGCGTCGATGGGGCGCCCGCACCCAAGGGAACGCCGACCCGGAAGACCGTCCCACGCCCAACCTCGGAATCCATGTCGATCCGGCAGTCGAGCAAACGCGCCAGCTTGTCGACGATCGCCAACCCCAGGCCGAGACCCTGCGAGCGCCGCGCCTGATCGAGCTGCGTGAATTCGCGGAAGATCTCCGCGCGCCTGCTCTCCGGGATTCCGGGCCCGGTGTCCCACACCTCGATGCACAGTTGCTTGCCGCTGCGGCGACAACCGATCAGAACGCGACCCATCTCGGTGTAGCGCAGCGCGTTCACCAGCAAGTTCTGCAGGATGCGGCGCAGCAGCAGCGGATCGGTGCGCACGATGGCTCCGGTCCGCACCACGCGCAGCTCGAGTCCCCTCGCCTCGGCGTCGGGAGCCAGCTCGGCGCCGAGCTGCTCGAGCAACGGCCCGATCGGAAATTCGGTGGGCCGCGCCTCGACGGCGCCGGCCTCGAGCCGCGACAGGTCGAGGAGCTCGTCGAACATCGTGGTCAGAGAGTCCGCCGAGTCGCGGATGCGGTTCGCCAGCCCTTGCACGCGCGCGGGGACTTCCCCGTCGCCCAGCGCCTCGGCGAACAGGCGCAGCGCGTGGATCGGCTGGCGCAGGTCGTGGCTCGCCGCGGCCAGGAAGCGCGATTTCGCGGCGTTCGCCGCGACCGCCTCGTCGCGCGCCTGCGCAACCTCGCGCTGCGACAGCTCCAGCGCGGTGGTGCGTTCTTGCACCCGGTTCTCCAGCGAGTTCTCGGACTCGCGCAGCTTCAGGTTCGACTGGCGAAGAGCCTCGTAGGCGCTGCGCACCCGCTCGTAGCCGTAGAACACCGACAGGCAGAAGAGCGCGGCGACGACCGGAATGAACACCACGTTCACGACTCGCAGCGCCCCTTCGCTGACCGTCTGCAGCGGAAGGATCGGCGGCAGCAGCGTCGCGGCAGCAAGAGCCGCCGCGACCGCGCCTCCGATCGCGAACGCAATCTGCTGATCGCGGCGGCTGCCGTAGGGGATGATCACGGAGACGGGCAGGAACGACACCAGCACGATCGCCGGGAACACCGACGGCACCAGGACTCCCGCCGCGAGCGCGATGACCCAGGCTCCGGCCGCGAAGCGCAGCGCGGCCCGGCGTTCGTCCCCGCGGCCGGCGAGGCGTTCCGCGCTCTTCACCAGCGCCGCATTCAGGCCCACCAAGCAGGCGAGCGCCAGCGCGAGCCACCACGGGTAGAGCAGCCAGAGCGCGAACACGAAGAGGGCCGCGCCGACGTTCCCGAAGAAGTTCCAGCGCAGGAACCGCTCGAGCTGGTTGGTGCGCGGCGGCTGGGCCACGGTTCAAGGATACGAGAACGCGGACCCCGAGCGACTGGCCGATCGGCCTAGGCTCAAGGGCGTAGGCCGCTTAGACTGGCCCGCGATGCGGCCCGAGAGCGCGAGCTGGAACGGCTACGTCGAGGACACGATCGTGGTCGATTGGCAGACGCCGGCGATCGTGGCGTGGGCGCGCGGGCTGGCGCAGGGGCGCACGGGCGACGAGGAGAAGGCGCGCGCCTGCTACGCGTTCGTGCGCGACGAGATCGCGCACACCGCCGATGCCGGGGGCGACGCACTTCCGTGTCGGGCGAGCGAGGTGCTGGCCGCGGGCACGGGGATCGGCTTCGCGAAGAGCCATCTGCTGGCTGCGCTGCTGCGTTCGCTCGGGATCCCGGCCGGCTTCTGCTACCAGGTGGTGCGCCGCGATCCGGCCGAGCCGGAGCAGGTGCTCTACGGCTTCAACGGGGTGTGGCTGGCGAGCCGCGAGCGCTGGATCCAGCTCGACGCGCGCGGCAACCGGCCCGGGCTCGACGCGCAGTTCTCGATCGACCCGCCTCGGCTCGCGCGCAGCGCGGATCCCACGCTGGGGGAGTTCGTCTACCCGTGGATCTACACCCGGCCGGCGCAGGTCGTGGTCGACCTGCTCTCGCGCAACAAGAGCCTGGCGCGCATCGCCGAGCACATCCCGGACGAGCTGCCGGGAGTCGCGAGGCCGGTCGCCGAGCCCGCTAGCGTCCCTTGAACGCGGGCTTGCGCTTCTCCAGGAAGGCGCGCACGCCTTCCTTGTAGTCCTCGCTGTCGTAGCAGGCTGCGACCGCCGCCTCGACCCGCGCCAGGTCGCGCCGGTCGGGATCGCGGCCGAGCTCGCGCGCGGCGATCTTCGCACTGCGCAGCGTGAGCGGCGCGTTCGCGGCGATCCGGTCCACCGTCTCGCGCACCAGCGCCTCGAGCGCGTCCTTGGGCGAGATCGCGTTCACCAGCCCCATGGCCAGCGCCTCGTCGGCGCTGTAACGCCGTGCGGTGTAGAGGATCTCGAGTGCGCGCGCAGAGCCGACCAGCCGCAGCAGCGGCTCGAGCAGCCCGGGCGAGTAGCCGAGCCCGAGCCGCGCGGCCGGGATGGCGAAGCGCGCGTCGTCGGAGGCGAAGCGCAGGTCGGCGGTCAGCGCGAGCGCCACGCCTCCACCGACGCAGAAGCCGTGGATCATCGCGACCAACGGCTTGTCGAGCCCGGTGAGCGCCCGGAAGGCCAGAGCGGACTCGCGGTCGTAGTCGGCGCCGCCGCCTCCGCCCTTGCGCCGCTCCTCGAACTCGGAGATGTCGGCGCCCGACACGAACGCGGTCTCGCCGGCGCCGCGCAGCACCACCACGCGCACGTCGGGGTCCTTGGCGAAGGCCTCCACCGCGCCGGGGATCTGCCGCCACATCTGCGCCGACACGGCGTTGCGGCGCTCCGGGTGGTCGAAGACGATCCAGCCGATCGCGCCATCCTTGTCCAGTCCCACCGTTCCGCTCATCGCGGACGGAGTCTAACAGAGCCCCGGCGCGCGGCTCGCGGTCCGCGCTGCGACAACGGCGACTCTCTCGCCAGCGATATCTAAAGGCGCTCTCATCGCCTCCCGATTCGAGGCCATGCGCATGTTTGGCAGGACATGAGCGGCGAGGCCACTGCGCCCGTGCTGTTGCTCGACGACGGCGAGCTCGAGTCGGTCCGGCTCCTGCTCGAAGACCTCGGCGCGGACTACCGGCGCGTACACTCGCGCGACTTCGCCGGCGGCGGCGCGTCGCCGACGCAGCTGTTGATCGCGACCGCTCGGCTCGCCCACGCACTGCGGATCGAGCGCGGGCTCACCCCCGCTCCCGACCGCGCCGCCTGGTTTGTGTTCGTCTCCGGGGACTCGAAGACCCAGCGCAACCTGCTGCAGAAGGCCGGCTTCGACTTCATGATCCGCGAGCCGGTGCATCCGGCGGCGCTGCGCGTGCTGCTGCAGCGCGCGCTCTTCCGCGGCAGCGACACCCGCCGTGCGCCGCGCGTCGCCTGTGGCCACGAGGTGCGCTACCGCACGGGCTTCTGGCCGCGCAAGGCGATGCTGGTCGACCTGTCGCCGCGCGGCTGCAGGCTGTTGACCGCCCACCCGCTCGCGGAGAAGAGCGCGGTCACGATCGAGATCCCACGCGAGCTGGCCGGCGGCAAGCGCCTGCGGCTGAAGGGCCACGCCGTGCGCGTGTCGCCCGCGGACCGCGAGGGCGGCGTGCGCGCCGAGCTCTCCGTGGGCGTGCGCTTCGCGGAGCTCGACTCGACGCAGGCGAAGCAGCTGCGCGCGGTGCTGGCGGAGCGGGTGATCGGGCCCGCGTCCCTCGGCGCCGCGGTCTCCTACAGCCCCCCGGTCGCGAAGCCCGCGACCGGCGGGGCCGCGCCAGTCGCCGTCGCCGCGCCTGCCGCTCCGCCGCAGCGCAGGCGGCGCGTGAACCGCCGCGCGCGCTTCGGCAAGCAGGTCCACGCCGTGGAGGGCGAGGACTCCTACATGATCCTGTGTCGCGACATCTCGATCGGCGGCATGCGCATCGAGCCCGTGGAAGGGCTGGAGGTCGGCGCGAAGCTGGGCCTCGCGATCCAGATCTCCGCCCGCGAGGAGCCGGTGATGGTCGAGGCCGCGGTGGTGCGCAACGACGGGGAGGCCGGGCTGGCGCTCCGCTTCGACTGGATCGGCGACGACTCGAAGCGCCGCGTCGAGCGCCTGCTCACCACTCTGCCCTCGATCGAGCCGCTGCAGGACCTGGCCCGCCAGCAGGGCACGATCCTCGCGCAGCGGCTGGGTCGCTCGCCGCGGAGCTGAGCTACCAGAGCAGCCTGCGCCGCCCGTCCGCCGAGGACTTCTCGCGGCCGCTGATGCGCGCGCGCAGCTCCTTGCGCTTCTTCACCAGCGCGCGGTCGCGCGTGATCCGCCCCTGCGGGTGGTAGACGCGCCGGTCCTCGCGCTGGCGGAAGGCCTTGAAGTCGGCGTAGCCGTCGAGCTCGTGGCGCAGCTCGTGGCTCGCGAGCTCGATCATGATCGCGTCGTCGAGGAAGCCGAGCCCCGGTACGTGGTCGGGGATGATGTCGTTGGGCTCGGTCAGGTAGGAGAGCGTCGCGAGCACGCGCCGCTTCACCGGATCGGGCATCTTCCACTCGGCGTCGTAGCTCATCGCCACGATGCTCTCGAGCCGGTCGAGCCGCTCCGCCACGTAGTCCGGGGGCTGCGCGGCGCGCGCTTTCTCGATCAGCGCGACCGCCGCCGCGGTGATCTCGGTCTCCTTCTCGGGATTGGCCACGTCGATCGCCTTGGCCATCACGCGCCGGAAGTGCCGGAGGTCCCGCTCGCCCAGCGTGAAGCTCACTTTCAGGTCGGCCACGCGGCGCAGTCTAGCGGAGCCCGGCGCTTTTCAGGACCCCCGAGACGCGCGAGAATTCCGCGCCGTGCTGGGACTCCACCTGCTCTCGCTCGCGTTCTGGGCGTTCCTCGTGCTGTCGTCCGTGGCACTGTTCCCGGTCGCGCTCCTGGTCTGGGCGGTGACCGCGCCCTTCGACCGGCGGCTGGTGGTGCTCCACCGCTTCACCTGCTTCTGGGCGTCGCTCTACACCTGGCTCAACCCGGCGTGGCCGGTGACGATCGAGGGGCGCGAGAACATCCGCCCGGACGTCGCCTACGTGATGGTGTCGAACCACCAGTCGCTGGTGGACATCCTGGTGCTGTTCCGGCTGTTCCGGCACTTCAAGTGGGTCTCGAAGATCGAGAACTTCCGCGTGCCGCTGATCGGCTGGAACATGCGCCTCAACCGCTACATCGCGCTGGTGCGCGGCAGCCGCGAGAGCGTGGTGCGCATGATGGCCGAGTGCGAGGCCACGCTCGCGAACGGCAGCTCGGTGATGATCTTCCCGGAGGGCACGCGCTCGCTCGACGGCCGCATGCGCGCGTTCAAGACGGGCGCGTTCGAGCTCGCGCTGAACACGGGCGCGCCGATCCTGCCCATCGCCCTCGACGGCACCGCCCGCGCGCTGCCCAAGCGCGGCTACCTGCTGCAGGGCCAGCACCCGATCCACGTGCGCGTGCTGCCGGCGCTCGCCACCGAGAGCTACGCGGGAGAGACCGTCGACTCACTCTGCGAGCGCGTGCGCGGCATCATCGCGCGCGAGCTCCCCGCCGAGCCCGAGGCCGCGGCCAAGAGCGCCTGAGCAGCCCGGGGCTAGCCGAGCTGCAGCAGCGCGACGCCGAGCGCGACGCACAGCGCTGCGGCGACGCGGCGCGCGGCGAAGCCCTCGCCGAGCAGTCGCGTCCCGATCAGCGCCGCGATCACGACGCTGGTCTCGCGCAGCGAGGCCACGTTCGCCATCGCCCCGCGCGACATCGCCCAGAGCACGATGGCGTAGGCCACGAGCGCGAGCACGCCGCTGCCGACCCCGCGCGCGCCGTCGCGGCCGAAGAAGATCCGGAGCCGGCCGCGGTTGCGGAACAGCGCGAGCGCGCAGAACGCGAAGCTCGTCGCCCACGAGTTCCAGGCGATGTAGGCGAGCTGGCCGCCGGCGTGGCGCACGCCCTGCCCGTCGAGATAGGTGTAGCAGCCGATCATGACGGCCGTGACGAAGGCGGCCGCGATCGATCGGGCGACGCCCTTGTGCGGCACGCGCGGCTCGAACGCGAAGCTCGTCATCGCCAGCGAAGCCAGCGCGATCCCGCCCGCCTGCAGCGGCCGCGGCACTTCGCCCGCGAAGCTCGCACCCAGGATCGCGACCAGGAGCGGCGCGGTCCCGCGCGCGATCGGATAGACCAGCGACAGGTCGCCGAAGCGGTAGGCGTAGAGCAGGAAGATCTGGTAGCCGAAGTGGAACACGCTCGAGAGCGCCAGGTAGGGCCAGGCCGCGCGCGCGGGCGCGCCGGTGAAGGGCGACGCCACCGCGCCGAAGACGAACGACGTCCCCAGGACCCCGGCCAGCGCGACCACGCGGTCGCCGCTGGTCTTGGTCAGCGCGTTCCAGGTGGCGTGCAGGAAAGCGGCGACCAGCACCAGCGCCGCGGCGCCGAAGTCGAGATGCACGCGCGACTCAGTCCGACTTCAGCGCGCTGTGCTCGCGCAGCCACTCGATCCCGCCCTCGGCGCGCTCGCGCTCGTCGGCCAGGAAGCGCGACACGGCCGCGCGCAGGCGGGGCTCGGCCAGCCAGTGCAGGCTGTAGGTCGGCTGGCCGTCGAAGCCGCGCGCCTGCTTGTAGTCGCCACCCGCGCCGGGCTCGAAGCGCGCGAGACCCCGCGCGATGCAGTGCTCCACCGCGGCGTAGTAGCAGACTTCGAAGTGCAGGTTGCGCACCTCGCGGGTCGCGCCCCAGTAGCGGCCGTAGAGCGCGTCGCCCTTCTCCACATTGAACGTCCCCGCGATCGGCTCGCCGCCCGCGCTGGCGACCATGAAGCACAGCCGCTCGCGGAAGCGCTCGCGCAGCAGCCCGAAGAACTTGCGGTTCAGGTACTGCCGCCCCCACGCGCGCCCGCGCACGGTCGACAGGTAGAAACGGAACATCGGCTCGAACAGCGCGTCCGGAATCGCGCCGCCCGCGAGCGCCGCCACTTCGACGCCGCTCTCGGCCACCTCGCGCCGCTCGCGCCGGATCTGGTTGCGGCGCTTGCTGCGGAAGCGCGCGAGCCAGTCGCCGATCTCCCGGTAGCCCTGGTTCTGCCAGTGGTACTGCACGCCGATGCGCAGCTCGAACCCCTGCGCGCGCAGCGGCTCGATCTCGTCCGCGCGGCAGAAGTTGACGTGCACGCCGGAGAGGTCGCTCTCGCGGCAGACCTCGACCAGCGCGGCGGCCAGGCGCTCGATCCACACGGTCCTGCGCTCGCCCGGCGCCACCAGGAAGCGCGCGCCCGTCACGGGCGTGAACGGCACGCCGACCAGCAGCTTGGGGTAGTACGGGATGCCGGCGCGCTCCGCGGCGTCGGCCCAGCCCCAGTCGAACACGAACTCGCCCTCGCTGTGCGTCTTCACGTACAGCGGTACCGCGGCGACGAGCCGGCCGCGGTCGCGCACCACCAGCGGCCGCGCGGCCCAGCCGGTCGAGCCGCCCACGCAGCCGGCGTCCTCGAGCGACGCGAGCCACTCCCACTCGAGAAACGGCGAGCCGTCGCCCACCAGCGCGTTCCACTCCGCGGCCGGGAGCTCGCGCACGCCGGAGAGCGTCTCGACCTCCACCATCCGGGGCGAGTGTACCTCGCACCCAGGTGCTCGGTTATCCTGCAGGCAATGCCCGACGAGCCCAAGAAGCCGGCAGAGCCGCCCGCGCCGCGCAATCCCGCGCGCGAGCGCGAGCGGGAGGGCGGCCTGGCGACGCGCGAGCGCCCCAAGGTCGAGCGGCCGGCGCGCTTCAAGGTGCTCTTGTTCAACGACGACTACACGCCCATGGAGTTCGTGGTGAACCTGCTCGAGAACGTCTTCGCCAAGAGCCCGTCCGACGCGACACAGCTGATGCTGCAGATTCATCGAACCGGGATGGGGATCGCCGGCGTGTACGTGCTCGAGATCGCGGAGACCAAGGTTGCGGCCGTGCACCGGCTCGCAGAAGAGCGCGGCTATCCGCTGCGCGCGGGGTCGGAGCCGGAATGAGCCGCTTCAACCGCGAGCTGCAGCTGACCCTCCAGGCCGCGATGCGCGAGGCGGTGCGGCGGCGCCACGCCTACCTGACGCTCGAGCACCTCTTGTTCGCGCTCTGCCACGACGAACGCGGCGCCGAGGTGCTGCGCCATTCGGGCGCGAACGTGCGCCGGCTGAAGTCGGAGCTGCAGCGCTTCCTGGACGAGGAGATCGAGGGCGAGCCGGGCGAGCAGCCGGTCGAGACCGGCCAGACGCTGGCCTTCCACCGGGTGATCCAGGGCGCGCTCGCGCACGCCGAGCGGGCGGAGCGCGAGGAGGTCGACGCCGGCGACCTGGTGGCCGTGATGTTCGAGGAGCCGGATTCGCAGGCGCTCGCGCTGCTGCGCGCGCAGGGCGTCTCGCGGCTCGACGTCTTGAAGTACGTCTCGCACGGCATCTCCAAGCTGCCCGAGTCGCGCTCGGGCGGGCCGGAAGCGAACGGCTCTTCGCCCTCGGCACCGCGCCGCGCGCGCGCCGACGAGGACGAAGAGGACATCCCCGATCCGCTGACGGCGTTCTCGACCAACCTCACCGAGCGCGCGTCCGAGGGGAAGCTCGATCCGCTGGTCGGCCGCGAGGCGGAGATCGACCGCGTCATCCACGTGCTGGCGCGCCGGCGCAAGAACAACCCGATCCTCGTTGGCGAGTCCGGCGTGGGCAAGACCGCGATCGCGGAGGGCCTGGCACAGCGCATCAACGACGGGCAGGTCCCGGCCGACTTGCAGAGCGCGGAAGTGTTCGCCGTCGACCTGGGCGCGATGCTCGCGGGCACGCGCTACCGCGGCGACTTCGAGGCGCGCTTCAAGGCGTTCGTCGCGGCGGTCAAGGAGCGGCCCAACCCGATCGTGTTCATCGACGAGATCCACACGGTGCTCGGCGCGGGCGCCGCGCAGGGGGCCACCGTGGACGCGTCGAACATGCTGAAGCCGCTGTTGCAGAACGGCGAGCTGCGCTGCATGGGCTCGACCACGTACCAGGAGTACCGCCACTTCGAGCGCGACCGGGCGCTCGCGCGCCGCTTCCAGCGCATCGAGGTGCACGAGCCCTCGATCGAGGACGCGGTGAAGATTCTGGAGGGCCTGGCGCCGCACTACGAGAAGCACCACGGCGTGCACTACACCGCGCCGGCGCTGCGCGCGTGCGTCGAGCTGTCGGCGAAGCACCTGCTCGACCGCTTCCTGCCCGACAAGGCGATCGACGTGATGGACGAGGTCGGCGCCGCGGTGCGGCTGCGCAAGGGCGAGAAGCGCAAGACCGTGGGCGTGCGCGACGTCGAGGTGCTGCTGTCGCAGATGGCGAAGATCCCCCTGCCGACCGCGTCGACCTCGGACCTCGAGGGTCTGGAGAAGCTCGACGGTGACCTGCGCAGCGTGGTGTTCGGCCAGGACGAGGCGATCTCCACGGTGGTGCGCGCGATCAAGCGCGCGCGCGCCGGCCTCGGCGGCGTCGACCGCCCGGTCGGCTCGTTCCTGTTCATGGGGCCCACCGGCGTGGGCAAGACGGAGCTCGCCAAGCAGCTGGCGAAGACGCTGGGCGTGCAGTTCATCCGCTTCGACATGAGCGAGTACATGGAGAAGCACGCGGTGGCTCGGCTGATCGGCGCACCGCCCGGCTACGTGGGCTACGACCAGGGCGGCATCCTGGTGGACGCGGTCCGGCGCACGCCCTACGCCGTGCTGCTCCTCGACGAGATCGAGAAGGCGCACCCCGACCTGTTCGACATCCTGCTGCAGGTCATGGACCACGCCACGCTCACCGACAACCACGGCCGCGAGGCGAGCTTCCGCCACGTCACGCTGATCATGACCAGCAACGTCGGCGCGCGCGAGATGGCGGCGCGCGCGATCGGCTTTGGCGACGAGACCCGCGGCGGCGGCCAGAAGGACGTCGAGCGGCTGTTCAGCCCCGAGTTCCGCAACCGGCTCGACGAGGTCGTGCGCTTCAAGCCGCTCACGCCCGAGGTGATGGCGCGAGTCGTCGACAAGTTCGTGGTCGAGGTGGAGAAGCAGCTCGCAGAGAAGAAGGTCGCGATCGAGCTCACGCCCGCCGCGCGTGCGTGGCTGGCGGAGAAGGGCTTCGACAAGCTGTTCGGCGCGCGCCCGCTCGCGCGCGTGATCCAGACGGAGCTCAAGGACAAGCTCGCCGAAGAGCTCTTGTTCGGGAAGCTGGCCAAAGGCGGCGTCGCCCGCGTCGACGTCGCGGACGGCGCGCTCAGCTTCTCATGCGAGCCCCGCGCGACCTGAGCCGCGCGGGGCTGCATCGGGACCCTGCTGCGCTCGGCTCACGCCGAGCCCGATCCCATGCCCCCCAAGAGGAACGCTAGAAGCCCAGGTGCACCGCGATCCCGGGTGCGTGGAACGTGACGCCGAACGGCACCGGTACGGGGACCGGCGCGTAGCCGTACCCGTAGGCCGGCGCGGGCACGGGGGCCCCGTACGCGTACGCGGGGGCCGGCGCGTAGTAGGCCGGGCCGGGGACCGGCACCGGCACCAGGAACGGCGCGTGGAAGTGCGGTGCAGCGAAGAAGGGCGCATGGAAGTGCCCGTGCGGGGCAAAGCCGTGGAAGTGGTCGTGGGCCGAAGCGGCGCCCGGCAGGGCGAGCCAGATCCCGGCGGCAGCGAGGGCGAGAAACGCGAGCTTCTTCATGGTCTTCGTGTTGGCCTCCGCCGGATGAAACAGCTGCGAAGCCCTGTGGTTGCGCCACGGTGAGCGACGTCACGCCGGGGCGGTGTTAGGCTGCGCCCGTGCGTGCGTTGCGCATCGCTCTCGCGCTGCTCGCGCTCGGCGCGACGCTGCTCTTCCTGGGCCTGCGCGCGCGCTACGGCGGCGGCGGCGACTTTCCCGATCGCAGCGGTCCGGCGGAGCTCGGTGCCGATGCGCTCGATCTCGTGGCCGACCTCGACTTCCCGCCGGGGAACGTCGCGGTGTCGGCGGGCGGCCGCGTGTTCGCGACCTTCCACCCGGAGGGAAGCCCGCCGCTGGCGGTGTTCGAGCTGCGCGAGGGCAAGCCGCAGCCGTATCCGCCGGGCGGGCTGCCGGGCGGGCTCCGCTACCAGTCGGTGCTCTCGCTGCGCATCGACCGCCGCAATCGGCTCTGGGTGCTGGACTACGGCCGCTACGGGCTCGACACCGCGCGGCTGCTCGCGTTCGACCTGGGGACGGACGCGCTGATCCATCGCCACGACTTCCCGGCCAAGATCGCGCTGCTCGGCTCGCACCTGAACGACTTCCAGGTCGCCCCCGACGGGAAGCGCGTCTACATCGCCGACGCGAGCCTGTTCGCGCAGATCCCCGCGATCATCGACTACGATGCGCCGCGGCAGCGCTCGCGGCGGCTGCTGCAGGGGCACCCGTCGGTGCTGGCCGAGCCCTACGTCCCGGTGGTGCAGGGCGTGCGCATGGAGTACTTCGGCTTCTTCGCGATCCGGCCCAACGTCGACTCCATCGCGCTCGACGACGCCGGCGAGTGGCTCTACTTCGCCCCCGTGACCAGCCGCTGGCTCTACCGCGTGCGCACCCGCGACCTCGACGACGAGACGCTGCTGCGCGACGCGCTCGAGTCGCGCGTCGAGCGCTACGCGGAGAAGACCATGAGCGACGGGATCGCGATCGACTCGGAGGGTGCGCTCTACCTGACCGACCCGGAGCACTCGGCGATCGAGGTGATCGGACCCGATCGCAAGCTGCACACCCTGCTCCGCGACCCGCGCTTGCGCTGGCCCGACGGTCTCTCGTTCGGCCCCGAAGGCTGGCTGTACGTGACGTGCAGCGCGCTCCACCAGGTGATCCTGAAGAGCGCCGACGAGATCCGCGCCCACGCGCCCTATCAGATCTACCGCTTCAAGCCGGGGACGACGGGGATCCCGGGTCACTAGGTCAGAGCGCCAGCAGCCTCCAGCGCGGCGATTCGCTCGGGCGTGAAGCCCAGCAGGTCGCCCAGCACGTTGCGGTTGTCGCAGCCGAAGCCGACGGCGCGCGGCGGGATGCGCGCGGGCGTGCGCGACAGGCGGAAGCGGGCCGACTCGACCGTGACACTTCCCAGTGTGGGGTGCGGGATCGCGACGAAGTGGCCGCGCTGGCGCAGCTGCGGATCGGCGTAAAGGCCTGGCATGTCGAGCACCGCGTGCGCCGGGACGCCCAGCGCCTGCAGCTCGCGCTCCGCGGCGCCGGGCTCGCGCGCGGCGGACCAGGCGGCGATCACGGCGTCGATCTCGGCGCGGCGGGCGCGTCGTCCCGCAGCGCTCGCGAGCCCCGGGTCGGCGGCCCAGTCGGCGCGGCCCAGCGCAGCGGCGAGCGCCCGCCAGTCGCGCGCGTCGCGCACCGCCAGGGCGAGCCAGCGGTCTTCGCCCGCCGCGGCGAACACCCCGTGCGGGTAGAGCTCGGCGTCGTCGTTGCCCATCGGCGCGGGCAGCCGCCCGTTCAGCGCCGCGTCGAGCAGCGCCGGGCCCAGGAAGTGGAAGGCCGACTCCGCCTGCGACTGGTCGATCCACTGCCCCTGGCCGGTGCGCTCGCGGTGCTCGAGCGCGGCGAGGATCGCGAGCGCGTTGTAGCGCGCCGCGATGAAATCGGTGTAAGCCCCGGCCGGGCCGACCGGCGGGCGGTCCGGCCAGCCGGCGAAGTGCTGGAAGCCGGTCACCGCCGCCGCCAGGTTGCCGAAGCCGGCGAAGTCGCGCAGCTCGCCGCTCTGCCCCATCAGCGAGCTCGACACCAGGATCACGTCCGGCCGCAGCCGACACAGAGATGCGTAGTCGAGCCCCAGCCGCGCCAGCACGCCGGGCGCGAACGACTCGGTCACCACGTCGGCCCAGCGCACCAGCGCCTCGAGCACGGGCCGCGACTCGGGGTGCGCGAGGTCGAGCGTGACGCACAGCTTGCCCGCATTCGCGCCCTGCATCGGGCCCGACCCGTCGGGCGAGGGGCTGCCACCGTGCCAGGGCGGGATGGTGCGGATGGTGTCGATCCGGCGCGTCGACTCCACGTGCACCACCGTCGCGCCGAAGTCGGCGAGCGTGCGCGTCGCCGCGGGCCCCGCCAGCACCCAGAAGAAGTCGAGCACGCGCACGCCTGCGAGCGGCAGCCCGCTCGACGCGCCAGCGTGGAGCGGGTCGGCGCTCGGCCGCGCGGGCTCAGCGCGCAGCTCGTCGCCGTGCTGGTCGAGCCGCGGCGGCGGCAGCGTGTACGCGATCGGCGACGCGCCGAAGCGCGCGAACGGTCCCGGGTAGCGGGCCTGCGAGCCGGGCTCCGCGCCGGGCAGGGTCACGAAGCTCGCGCGCGCGCGGAAGTGCTCGAGCGACTCGATCTGGTCGAGCGCGAGCGCCGGCGCGACGAGCAGCTTGCGCGCCACCGCCTCGCGCAGGATCTCGCGGTTGGCGCGCGCGGCGAACAGCCGCTCGAGCCCGGCGTCGAAGGGCGCGTAGAACTCGGGCTCGACCTGGCCGAGCAGCATGCGGATGCCGAAGCTGCCCCACTCCTCGTCGACGTAGCGCGCGTCGCAGAGACCCTCCTCGCAGAGCCAGCGCGCGAGCCGCGTGAGGAACGGACCGGTCGACGGCAGGAAGCCGGGCCCGAGCACCACCCAGCCGTCGCGCGTCGCATAGCGCACGCGCATCTGCAGCCGGCCCAGCGGCTGGATGCCCGCACTGCGCAGCGCCTGCGGCTGCTTCCACGGCGCGTCCATGCTGCGGAAGAGCGTCGCGAGCGTGAGCGCCTGCTGCGCCGAGACGTCGACGTGCTGGCCCAGGCCGGAGCGCTTGCGCTCGAAGTGCGCGACCAGCGCCCCCACCGCCGCGTCCGCCGCCGCGTGCAGCTCCGCCTGCGGCAGCGAGAGGCGCAGCGGCTCGCGCCCCGCCTCACCGCACAGGAACATCGGCCCGCTCGCGGCGAGCAGCACCAGGTCGGTCGCGGCGTAACCCGCCTTCGGCCCGTCGCTGCCGAACGGAGTGATCGTCACGTGGACGAGCCGCGGATTCGCGTGGGCGAGCGCATCGCGATCGAGCCCGAGCTCTCGCATACGACCCGGTACGGCGGATTCGACCAGGAAGTCCGCGGCGCGCGCGAGCCGGATCAGCTCTTCGCGCCCCGCGGGAGTCGCGAGGTCGAGCACGAGGCTGCGCTTTCCGCGCGCGAGCGCCCAGAACGCGAGCGAGCGCTCGGGGCCGGGCTCGTCCTTCCAGAAGGGCGGCCGCGCGCGCAGCGCGCATCCACCCGGGGGCTCGATCAGCACCACGTCGGCGCCCAGGTCCGCGAGGATCTGCCCGCACAGCGCCCCGAAGTCGCCGCAGAGATCGAGAACGCGCAGGCCGTGCAGCACGGCCCCATCTTACGCTAGGGCGTGTCGGCCGCCTTGCGGGTCTGGAAGCGCGCGCAGGCGGCGCGCAGCGCCTCCTCCGCATCGACGCCGCGCGCGCCGAGTCGCGCGGCCAGCGCGAACAGGAACGTCCCGGTCCGCTCTGCGCCGGCGCGCGCGAGCTCTCCGTCGACCTGCTCTGCGAGCGCATCCGCGCTGCCGTCGGGCAGGCCCGCGCGCCCCGCGCGGCGCGCCAGTTTGCCCGCGCGCGACAACGCCGGCAGGGCGGCAGGCACGTCGTCGAGCGGGTGGGAGGCGCCTCGCCGCGCGCGCTCGGCCTCCTTGTGGCGCTCCCACTGCCGCAGCACCTCGTCGGCGTCGGCGGCGCGCTCGCCGGCGAACACGTGCGGATGGCGGCGAACCAGCTTGTCGCAGAGCGCGTCCACGACGTCGCCGAAGTCGAACAGCCCGGCCTCGCGCGCCATCTGCGCGTGAAACACGACCTGCAGCAGCAGATCGCCGAGCTCATCGCGAAGGTCGGACCACTCCTCGCGTCGGATCGCGTCGTCGACCTCGTACGCCTCCTCGATGGTGTACGGCGCGATGGACCGGAAGCTCTGCTCGCGGTCCCACGGGCAGCCGTCCGGCGCGCGCAGGCGCGCCATCAGCTCGAGCAAGCGGTCGATCCGCGCGTGTGTCACGCCGGCATTCTAAGATAAGATCGCGAGCCGACCGGTCGTCCCAGGCCGGTCGGGAGGGGAAGCGTTGACCCGGCCAGCGATCGAGTTCCCGGCCGCGCCGTTGACGGTGCGCGACCAGATCCGCGTGCGCGCGGAGCATCCGGAGACCCGCGACAAGCTGTTCCTGCGCCACGACGACCGGCGCTGGAGCTACCGGCAGTTCCGCGACGAGTGCGCGCGCGTGGCGCACTTCGTGCTGGCGCGCACCCGCAGGCCGGGCGGCGAGGCACCGCACGTGGCGATGCTGCTCGAAAATCACCTGGAGCTGCTGTCGCTCTACGGCGGCTGCGCCGTCTCGGGTTCGACACTGTTTGGTGTCAACACCGGACTGCGCGGCGAGACCCTCGCCGGGGTGGTGAACCAGTCGCGCGCGACGCTCCTGGTGGTCGAGGAGAAGCTCCTGCCCGAGCTCGAGCGCGTGCGCCGCGAGCTGCGCCACGTCGCGCCCGAGAACCTGCTCACCGTGCGCGAGTTCGCCGCCGCGCTCGACGCCGAGGTCGGCCCTGCCGAGAAGGCGCTGGCCTACCCCGACGTGCGCGTCACCCCGCAGACCAACCTGATGGTGATCTACACCTCGGGCACCACCGGGCTGCCCAAGGGCATCAACAACAACCACTTCAAGCTGTGCGCGACCGGCATCGGCGTGTCGCAGAACACCGGCCTCACGCGCGAGGACGTCGGCTACGCCTCGATGCCGCTGTTCCACTCGAACTCGATGTTCGTGTGCTTCATGCCCTGCTTCTGGGTGGGCGGATCGGTCGGGCTGCGCGAGCGCTTCAGCGGCAGCCGCTTCGTGCCCGACTGCTTCGAGTACGGGGCGACCTGCTGGAACTACGTGGGCGAGCCGGTGCACTACGTGCTCGCGGCGCTCGAGCGCGAGTACCAGGGCGACGAGGCGCGCATCCGCCGCGAGGTCACCGAGAGCCCGCGCAACGAGCTGCGCTTCGCGGTGGGGAACGGCGCGTCCCCCGTCGACATCGACCGCTTCACCAAATGGCTCGGGCTCGAGGACATGTTCGAGCTCTACGGCTCGACCGAGGCCGCGATCAGCACCATGCGGCGCAAGGGCGACCCGCGGGGCAGCGTCGGCGAGATCACCGATTCCCTGGTGCGGATCCTGCGCGAGGACGGACGCGAGTGCGTGCCCGCGCAGCTCGACGGCGACGGGAGAATCGCCAACTACGACCTCGCCGTCGGCGAGATCTGCCGCGTCGCGACCGACACCGGGCTGTTCCAGGGCTACTTCGACAACGCCGACGCCAACGCCTCGAAGTACCGCGACGGCGTGTACCACTCCGGCGACCTCGGCCACGTGCTCGAGCGCGACGGCAAGCGCTTCCTGTTCTTCGACGGGCGCACCGACGACTGGATCCGCAAGGACGGCGAGAACTTCTCGGCGCTGCAGGTCGCGCGCTTCCTCTCGGAGCATCCCGACGTGCCGCTGGCCGCCGCCTACGGCGTGCCCTGCTCGGTCTCCGATGAGCTGGTGATGGCGGCGCTGAAGCTGCGCGAAGGCGCGCAATTCGACCCCAAGGCATTCTTCGACTTCTGCGAGCGCCAGATCAGCGCCGGCGGAATGGACCGCAAGTGGTTCCCCGACTTCGTGCGCGTGGTGCGCGACTTCGAGTACACCGGCACGCAGAAGGTGCTGGTGCGCGAGCTGAAGCGCGTGCACTTCGATCCGCGCCGCGTCTCCGACCCGCTCTGGTTCCGCGAGCGGGGCGACAGCGCCTTCAAGCCCTTCGGCGCGAGCGACTACGAGCGGCTGCGCGAGCAGTTCCGCAAATCCGAGCGGCTGAACCTCTTGGAGCGCTAGCGGGCCGGGGTCACGGTCCGCAGCTCCCGTCCGAACCCGCGCTGCAGGCGAGCGGGCAGGTCGGGCACTTCGGCCCCGGCAGTCGTCCGTTCAAAAGGCGGAACTGCGCGAGGTCGGGCGAACCGATCACGAGCGACGACTCCGAGAGGTCGAAGATCGCACACGGCTCGCTGCCGCTGGTTCCGCAGCTGTCGCTCGCGCGGTCCTTCCCCAGCGACGCGCGCATCTGTCCCAGGTCCGCGGATCCGACCAACGCGCCCGAGGTGCCCGGGAACTTCGCGTCGCACCTGTTGCCGTAGCCGTCGTGATCGTCGTCGCGCTGTCCGCCGGTCAGCGTCGCCCAGGGGTTCGCGGCGAGATAGGAGACCGGGTCGGGCGCCACGCGCGCGTTGGCGACGTTCACGCAGTTGTCGCAGGCGTCTCCGACGCCGTCTCCGTCCGCGTCCGACTGGTCCGGGTTCGCGATCGTGCTGCAGTTGTCGACGTCGTCGCACACGCCGTCGCCGTCGACGTCGCTCGCGCAGGCGACGAACGGCGTGCAGCTCGCGTGACCGGAGACGATCGGACAGTGCGAGACGTCGAGCTTCGCCAGGCCGTCGAGGTTCTGGGGCGCCAGCACCGAGACGTCCCGGAACGCGGTGGCCGTCACCAGGTTGTATCCCGGCAGGCCGGCCGGGCCCACCGCGCGCACGCCGAAGCGCGCGTGCGAGACGGGAATCGGCGACGCGCCGCCGAGCAGCTGCGTCTGCGCGACGTCGTCCTTGCCGGTGGCGAAGAAGCCGTCGGACTTCGCGCCGGACACGCCCTTCCCCAGCCGCTGGTTGCAGGAGGTCGCGCCGTTCGAGATGTGGTCGTTGTCGCCGAAGCAGCCGGGGATCCCGTCGGGTCCGGGGCCGGCGTCGAACGTGCGCAGCAGCGTGCTCAAGGGCGTGCCCAGCGCCGCGGCCGCCCACACGATGTTCGCGCCGTTGGCACAGCAGGGGGTGCCGATCGGCAGCGTGGCGCCGTTCACGAAGGTTCCGCCGCTGCCGATGCCGACCGCGAAGGGCGCGCCCGAGGGATCGATCGCACCGAGGTCGTCGAGATCGGCGGGGTTGCTGGGGTTGAGCGTGTCGCGGAAGTTCGCCGCCGCGACTCCGGTCGTGCCGACCGTGAAGAGCCGCAGCTCGACGCTCGACGCGACTCCAGTGATCCCGCCGACGCGATGGCCCGCGACGAGGTCGAGCTCGGGCTGGCCGTGCGTCGCGTAGCCCGGCGGGAGGCCGAGCGCGTTCGGCGCGCCGTTGGTGACGTCGGGGTTGTTCGGATCGATGGGCCCGTTGCAGCCGCGGCATTGGCCGCCCTGCCCGGTGCACAACGCGTCGCCGTTGGTCGGGTCGCCGGGGACGCAGGCCGCGGGACCGTCGGAGCAGCGGCCGATGAATCCCGGCGCATTGTTCCAGCCGCCGAGCTTGCAGCGCATGTCGTTGGTGATGAGCCAGACCGAGAGCGTGAGCGGCGTGACTCCGATCGCATCACCGGCGCCCGCGGGCGAGGCCTTGCCGCTCTGGAGGGCGAGCTGCACGCCCGCGTTGGCGTCGAGATCGCCGGCTGCCTGGATCGCCTCCTGCTCCACGGTGGTGAGGTCGAAGTCGCGCAGGCAGGTCGGCGGACAGGTCGGGTTCGCGGCGATCTCGGCGGGCGTGAGATCGCGGGACCAGAGGAAGGTGAGCGAGTCGTGCGCCGCGGCGCTGCAGTAGACACCGCCCGGGAGCGTCTGGTCGAGCTTGAAGCCGACCGGCGGGGCGCATGCCAGCGGGATCACGTGCAGGTTGAAGGTTCCGGTGACGTTGACGGACTGGAAGGCCCAGTCCGCCCAGAACGAGTTGCCCAAACCGCGCTGGACGCGCACGCCCAGCGCCGCGTTCAGGTCCGCGAGCTGAGCGGCGCCGGTGATGCGGACCGGGCCGATCGGAGTCGCCGCGAACGCGCGGTTGACCGTCCCCGGGGCGCGCTGCGCAGAGAACGAGCGCGGCGGATTCTCGAGGTCGTAGCGCGGCGAGGTGGCGGGGATCGTGCTGCCGTTCACCGACGGCCCCAGCGCATCGAAGCTCAGGTTCCCCGCGCCGAGATTGAGCTCGGTGCCCAGCGCCAGCCCGTAGCCGCCGCTGTCGCGGTCCGGGTCGCCGTCCGAGCAGACCGCGTTCACCGCCGTGCTGCCATTCGCGCACACCGCGACCTCGAAGTCGGGGGCAGAGGCGTCGTCGCCGCTGCAGGCGCAGGCCGTGCGGAACGGCCCGCCATAGGGATCGGTGGTCATATCACAGCTCGGATCGCCGGTCCCGGAGCACTGGCGGCTGGGCCCGCTCGCGGTATCCGCGGGGTTGGCGGCGTAGGCGTCGCTGACACAGCCGACGTGCGGATCGGCGACGCAGCGACCGCCGCCGTGCGGCCAGACGCAGGTGTTGGTCGCCCCGGGGCCGCCGGTCGCGGAGAGGTCGCCGTAGCTGCAGCGGCCCTTCGGCACGACCTGCAGGTCGCAGATCGCGCCCGGGTTCGCCGAGCACTTCGCTCCGGTCCGCGTGTAGCAGCCTTCGCCCGGTCCGGACCAGGAAGAGACCGTGCTGCCGCCGACCGGGAACGGGCTGTTGTCGCAGGACTCGGCGTTGGAATCTACGAGATTGTTTCGCCCCGTGACTGTGAGCCACTCGTAGGGGCTCACCTGCGCGCGAGCCTGAGACAACGGGATCAGCAGACACAACGCGAAGACGGAACGAACCCACCGCATGACGACTCCCTCCAATGGAGAGAGTAACCCCGAAGACCTGATTGGTGTCGACTCATTTTTGTGATGAGTCGGTGAGCTACAGCTGTTTGAAGCCCAGAAAGCGGGTCACGGTCTTGCCGACGATGGTCTCGGACCAGGAAGTGACCCGCCTCACCACCTCGAGCGCGTCGCCCGCGCCGGACCAGTGCGACTTCACCAGGTCCGGATGGACGTGGTTCACGATCCGCGACAGCGCGGCGGCCGCAACCAGGAGGTCGTCGGCGAAGCCCAGCGGCCCGAACAGGATCTCGGGCAGGAGGTCGATCGGCGAGAGCACGTAGCCCACGCCGAACAGCGCGAGCGCCTTCGAGCTCGCGGGCACGCGCGGGTCGCGCGACAGCCGGATCAACAGCACCACCAGGTCGGGCAGGAACAGGAGCAGGTCGCGGAGGCCCGAGCGCGCGCCGGGCTCGGCCGTGCCGATGCGCGAGCGCAGCCGGTCGTAGAGCCGCTTCTCGCGCGCTCGGAGATCGAGCTCGAGCCGCTCCTCCTCGTCCACGGGACGAGAATAGCGCCAGGGCCTCATGCGGCCCGCTGTGCGCTCGTGCCGAGGTTTCGCGCCCAGCGCTCGCGCCGGAACGACCAGGTGAGCCAGACCGCGCGCGTGACGTGG
>Ga0318562_10000362_pt1 | contig 20682 bp, 16 predicted proteins | sample GRESIP066b5f18_FD_203688 | JGI IMG/M metagenome (GOLD analysis project Ga0318562, IMG submission 203688) | Tropical soil microbial communities from Luquillo Experimental Forest, Puerto Rico - GRE.SIPMG.066b5f18 | ecosystem: Environmental > Terrestrial > Soil > Tropical forest > Bulk soil... | reverse complement strand
TTATCCTGCTCAAAAATCTCAGCCTCTTCAAGATGCTGGGCTGTCCCATACTCCTGGGTCTGTCCAGAAAATCCACCATTTACAAAACACTTGGTGTTACAGCCGCAGAAGCTTTGAACGGGACGACAGTTTTGAACACCATCGGGCTTTTGCAGGGAGCAGACATCCTCCGTGTCCATGATGTGAAAGAAGCCAGAGAGGCAATCCGCCTGGTTGAAGAATTTAGGCAGCAATGATCGGGTATCAGATAAAAAAAGCGCAGGGATGGATTATTTTGTTCCTTCCCTGCGCCAGTCATATAGAATTCCCGCAGACTATTTTTTCGGTGCACTGGGTTGCCCCTGAGGATTGGCCCCTCTGGGAACGACCATCGGACGCATGGTCTTGGGATCCAGTTTGGGGGCATCTGTCACATCAACTACCCTGACTTCAAAGATGAGGTTTTCGAATGGCTTGTGGCTGGGCCCGGGTTGAGCATCATAGGCAAGGTAGGCAGGTATGTACAGAGTCCCTTTCCCCCCTTTTTTAAACAGCCTCAGACCGTCGTCCCAGCCTTCGATGATCTGGTGCTGACCCACAACAAATTTGATGGGTTCGTTTCGGGGGCCGTTTACATTGGATTCAAATACCTTTCCAGCAGGGAAGCTCTTGCCTGTATAAAATACGGATACCTGTTTGCCCGAATCCACCGCAGGGCCATCTCCGACTGAATCCACCACTACATAAACACCTTTGGAGGATTTCTGTACATTGATCTTGTTGGCAGCAATGTAGTCTTCAATTGCCTTGATTTCTATATCCTTTTGCTTTTGAAGTTCTTTTTCCCTGTCCAGGTTGGCCAGTTCTCCACTGGGGAATACATCTGTCACTTTAAGCGAGAGGATTATTTTGTCCTTCTTCTTGATATAAGGAGGAAGTGGCTGGCCGGATTTTTTCTGGATGCTGTCAGCCAGCTGAATAACTACGACACTGTCTCCTTTGCGCAAGAGAGGCAGAATCTCCGTAACAGTGTAATTGGGACCGCTGCTGTCCACCCGGATGTATGCAGGAAGCCCGCCTGCCGAAGTAAACAGCACAGAATCCTTCAGCTTTTGCCGAAAATCCAATTTGATAAAGTCACCCTTTTTCACCAAATCACCTTTTCCGCTGGAAATGATTTTATAAAGCAATCCGCTCTTGGTTTTTTTCAATCCCTGGTTGTTACAGGCTGCAAGGGTCATCAGGCCCGCACAAATCAAAACAATCGACTTAACTTTTTTCATTGTATGTTTTTATTATTGTAATTGTGACGCATTTTCTTTCATGGCCTTCAGGAATCGCTGGATGGTATGGTCCAGGCTGTCTTTGCTCCTCCCTCCTGCGGCATTGATGTGGCCCCCACCGTCGAAATAGGTCCGCGCAAATATATTTACATCAAAATTTCCTTTGCTCCGGAACGAGCACTTGATTTCTTCGTCCCGGTCAATGATCAGGGCTGCCAGCTTAATCCCCTGGATAGAAAGTGGATAGTTGACTAGACCTTCCGTATCCCCCGTTTTTATCTGGAATTTAACCAGATCCTTCCAGGGAACTGCGATCAGGGCCGTATTGTACTCGTAATAAATATCCAGGCGGTTTGCCAGCACATGCCCGGTAAATCTGAGCCTGTTTTCCAGGAAATTGTCAAACAGATTCTCGTGGATCCTGGTATGGTCAAGTCCCCGGTCCTTCAGGTCAGCAACCATTCTGTGGACGGAGGCCGTGGCGGAAGGAAACCGGAAAGAACCGGTATCGGCCATGGTACCTGCGTACAAACATTCCGCCACCGGGAGGTCAATTTTATTCCCGTGCCCTGCGTTACAGATCAGGTCATAGACCATTTCACAGGTTGAGCTCTTAGACGTATCACTTATCCCATAGCTAAAGCTTTCCGTAGCTGGCTGCTGATGATGATCGATCAGAATTTTGGTACAGGAGAGGCTGGCCAGTTTGGAAGCCATTTTCTTTGTCCGGACCAAATCATTGAAATCCATGCAGAAAATCCATTCTGCATCATCCAGGACCTGGTCAGCCTTCGCCGCATTCAATTCATAATCCATGACTCTGTCGCAATCCTTCATCCATGAGAGCCAGTCAGCCCAGTTCGTGGGAGAGATGATGGAAACCCTGTGGCCAAACTGCTTTAAGAAATGATATAATCCCAGAGAAGAACCCATCGCATCTGCGTCGGGCTTTTGATGCATGGTGATCACGACTCTTTTAGGGACCGGGAGGAAAGGGAATATATCCTGTATCGATTTCATGAAAATGGCTGCAAAGTTGCAGAATAAATACCCAAATCCCAAATCCATGGTGCCACTCAAACCGGAATCACTGCTGTTCATATAAAACATTCCTTCTGGGCCGGAAAATCCACCTTTCCCCGGGCACAAACATTGGACTTGTTATCCTACCTTTGCCCGCCAAAAGAAAGGATTTATGAGCACAAAAACATTCACCATGATCAAGCCCGATGCCTTCTCCAAAGGGCATTCCGGCGCAATTTTGGACAGGATTATTAAGGCAGGGTTCCGTATAGCAGCCATGAAGATGACAAAGCTTTCGCCCGAAAAGGCGGGCGAATTTTATGCAGTGCACAAGGCCAGACCTTTTTATGGAGAGCTGGTTGAATTTATGAGCAGCGGACCCATCATTGCCGCCATTCTTGAAAAAAAAGATGCGGTGGCCGATTTTCGCATACTGATTGGGGCCACTGATCCTGCCAAAGCCGATGATGGGACTATCCGTAAACTTTATGCCTCATCAGTTGGGGAAAATGCCATTCATGGAAGTGACAGCGACGAAAATGCGGAGATCGAATCGGATTTCTTTTTCTCCGGCCTGGAGAGATCCTGAACAAGGCTACCGGCAGAGGGCGGGTGTTTTAGGTATCACCTGTCCCAATTCTTCATGGGAGTGAGCCGGTATCCCCTTTTTTTCAACAGGTTGATCACGCCCTGCTCGCCGGGAAGGTGACCTGCTCCAACGGCTATCAGCAATTCTTTTCCAGGCATAAGGCTGTCGAGGGCCAGGGCCCAGTTGCGGTTGCGTCCGTAAAGAAGAAGATCCAGATAATTGCCTATCGAAGCATCTCCAGTCCGGGTCAACGCTTCAATTTTTTGCAGATCCTGGTGCTGATAGCAACTGGCCAGCTCCTTGGTCATCTTCTTGTAAATTTGCATGCTGTCAATGTAGTTTACCAGGTCTCTTGCCTGGTTTTCATATGGGATGCTGTCAAAGAGACTTGCCTGAAATATCGCTGTTTCCAATCCGTTGATCTTTTTGTTGTGTGACCTTGCCTCTTTTAAAATGACAAGTTCCATTCCGTTGGTTGTCTGACAGTCAAGACCATCCTCCTCAATGATTCCGCTGATCAGCATTGGCTTGAAACGTTCAAGAAGACTGAATGGCAGCAACGGAGAAGCATGGCTTTCAAAATACGACTTTACTTTCTGGTAGTCATTTGCATTCAGGAGGTCAGACAGCTTAGTCCCGTTGTTCATCTGCATGTACCTGAGCGACTTCATCATCCCTGCCATGTCATCAAGATTGATCTCAAAATACACTTCGTCACACTCTCTGACCACGGCCTGCAGGTTTTTGCTCAGGGTTGCCTGATCAGCGCAGAGAATATGCATGGTGCCAAAAAGGTAGCAAGGCTTGCTGAGACCTTTTCCGGAAATTCGCCAAAGCAGGGTATTGCCGGTTGTCGAGGTATCCTGTAAAGGTTCTCCGCCTTTTGATTTGGGAGTCTCGCTGTTTTGGGCAAATAGCACATAGGCAGTCAATACCCCCACCGAAACAAGAGTCAGTCTTTTCATTTGCCAATTATAAACAAAAGATTTGACCGCAGGTTTGATCATTGGCCAGCCCGGACAAGTTCCCGGTCATACCATAGATTAAATAATATCATATAACAAATTAATTATTAACAGTTGTACAAAGCTTATCTTAAATAAAAGTAAAAATCCAAAATTTATAGATTGCTCCGATTTTTGCCCCTCTTAACAGGTTAAAAATGAAGCGTCACCGCTTAAGAAAAAACTCAGACTTTGGTGATTTTTTAATTTAAATAACCGGACAAGGAAATCAACTACCCTTCGATTCCATCCGCATCCATTTAAAGAATTGATTGGAGGAACATTCTGCCGGCCGCCGCTCTACTGTGTAAAATTCTTTTGTAATTTGATTTTATGAAAAGAACGTTCCTTCTTGCCGCTTTTGTTGCCTTACTGACCCCCTCCGGAATCTGTCAGAAAAAGACAGAGACCAACAGCCCGTCAGGTTCTCGGGAATATTTTCCGTCGGCCCGAGCCTGGGAGCACAGATCTCCCTCTGCCCTGGGATTGGACAGCGGCAAAATCAGTGAAGCCATCCGGTTTGCAAAAGACTCCGAGTCAAAATTGCCGAGGAACCAGGAAATTGCCCAGGCGATCACTTTTGGCAAAGAACCCTTTAGCGATCCGATAGGGCCGTTGGCTGACAGGGGAGATCCAACCGGGATAATTATTTTCAAGGGGTACATTGTTGCCGAATGGGGAAATCCGATGCGCGTGGACATGACCAACAGCGTTACCAAAAGCATGTTGTCGACAGTGATCGGCCTTGCTGTTGAACAGGGGTTGATCAGGTCCGTATATGATACAGTGGCCGCTTATATCCCGCCTATTGAAGTGTATGATCCCAGCCGGGTTTTCAGGACTCCTGAATCCATGGGACAGCCAGAGCTTCTGCATCCTTTTGAAACGGCCCATAACCGGAAACTAACCTGGGACGTCATGCTTCGTCAGACCAGCGACTGGGAAGGAACCCTCTGGGGTAAACCAGACTGGGCGGATCGTCCGGGTGATAAGCCAACTGAATGGCTAACTCGCAAGCGTAATGAACCGGGCACAGTCTGGAAATACAATGATACCAGAGTAAACGCACTGGCGCTGGCAGCCACTTGTATCTGGAGAAAGCCCCTTCCGGAAGTATTGCGAGAGCGGGTAATGAATCCAATAGGCGCCTCCAACACCTGGATGTGGACCGGTTACCGGAATGCCTGGATAGTCCTGGATGGACAGGTGATTCAATCGGTCAGTGGTGGCGGTCATTTCGGAGGCGGGCTTTTCATCAATGCGTATGATATGGCCCGGTTTGGATTGCTCACCCTTCGCAAGGGCAACTGGAACGGAAAACAGGTGATTCCCGAGGAATGGCTGGAAAGCGCATTGACACCAACTTCCGCCAACAGAGGTTATGGGTACATGAATTTTTTTCTCAACACAGACCGGAAAATGTTTCCCAGTGCACCGGCCACCGCTTTTGCCCATATCGGAAATGGCACCAATATGATCTATGTTGACCGGGAAAATGACCTGGTCGCCGTGGTGCGATGGATCGAAGGGGGATCGGAAGACGGTTTCCTCAAGCGTTTGCTGGAGGCTGCAAGGAAATAACCCATTCGATCATACGGGGCTAATGCTGAACTGCGGGGGAGCCGGCCAGGCTCTTCATATGAGCCTCCAGGGACTGTGCGATAGTCTGTTTTAATTCCTGTTCTCTGGGAGAGCCAACGTTTATCCCCCAGGTCATGCTGCCCGAGGGGTCAGCTGGTTGCAGAAAATGAAAATGAGTACCCGCCAATTTGATCAGTGGAGCGTCATCCAGATAGATCGAGAATACATTGTTGGACTGAACAGTTTCAAAATCGTAGCTGATGCGGTAGGATTTGCCCTCAAATGAGGTGCTGAATTTTCCTTCTTTCATATAGCATGATTTAAGGATGATTTGAAGGTATAAAAGATAAGAATTTTTTCTAATACTTGCAGAATAGAAATCAGCCTTACTGCTTACTGCGAAAATCCCTGCATTTCCGCCGAGTCCCGCATCTCCTTTGACCTTCCTGTTCTTTACCCCCTGACAAAAAGGTCTGGATGATCTCCGTGACCAAATGCTAAGGTCCAGGGCGGAAAATATAGGTTCTGAATCCTGATCAGACGGCGGAGGGGGCACGCTACTGACTAATGGCTTCGCAGAGACATCCCCCGTGGCCTGAAGGTACATTCCGGCGTCAGGTCACCCAGACCGGGAATATGGGGATCCCCTCCCGGCCCTATTCACTCAATTTACTTCCCACATTCTTTTTGAGATCATCCAGTTTCTTATTGCTATAGGTTATGCGCATGATGACGACAAATAGCACAGGCACGATAAAAATGGCCAGGCCGGTGGCCGCAATCATACCTCCCAAAACAGTCCATCCAATCGTATTTCTGGCCACCGAGCTGGCTCCTGAGGCCAGCGCGAGCGGCATTACACCCAGAATAAAGGCAACCGAAGTCATCAGGATGGGTCGCAAACGCAGCCTGACTGCTTCCAGCGTTGCCTGCACGATCTCCATGCCCCGGTCCACCCTTTCTTTGGCAAACTCGACGATCAGGATCGCATTTTTTGCAGACAGGCCAATCAGGGTGATCAGCCCAATTTGCGCATACACATTGTTGGACAGCCGGGGTATCAGGGTCAGGGACAGGATCGCTCCAAAAACTCCAATGGGAACAGCCAGCAGAACCGAAAAAGGAACCGACCAGCTTTCGTAAAGGGCTGCCAGGAAAAGAAAGACAAACAATACCGACAATGCGAAAATGTACACGGCACTGGAGCCGGACTTAAGTTCCTGCAAACTCAGACCTGAAAATTCATAGCCATATCCATCCGGCAAAACCTTTTCGGCTGTACGTTGAAGCGCTTCAATGGCTTGGCCGCTGCTGAAACCCTGCCGGGCATTTCCGTCTACTTCAGCACTCCGGTAAATATTAAAATGTGAAATCAGGGGGGCGCTTTCGGTTAACCGGTAACTGACTACTGTGCTCAGAGGCACCATCTCCCCAATTCCGTTTTTTACATAGTATTTGTCTATGGCTCTTATATCACTTCTAAAATTGCTGTCAGCCTGGGCTACCACATAAAAATTCCTTCCATAGATGGTAAGCTGGTTGATATAGGTGCTGCCCATGTACATCTGCATCGTGTTGTATACATCGGCGAGGTTGATCCCGAGTTTTTTGCATTTGTCCCGGTCGACATTCACCTGGTATCCGGGAGTATGCGCGGAGAAAAAGGTGATGGCCCCGTTTATTTCAGGTTGTCTGTTTGCTTCCGCCACAAAATTATTGACTACCCTTTCAAATGTTTTGATATCGTCATTTGATTGCCTCTGCTCAATTTGTATGCTGAATCCTCCTGCATTGCCCAGTCCGGGGATGGCTGGTGGCTGGATCACTACAATCCTTGCCTCCTTGATCACCGAAAGCCTCCTGGTAAGTTCCGCAATAATCCCCTGCAGTTTCAGGGCATCCTCCTTTCGCTGGTCCCAAGGTTTCAGCTGCATAAATATCGTACCGCTGTTTGATTTGATACCAAAGGTGATTGCATTGAGGCCGCCGAGGGCTGCAAAGTGATTGACCCCCGGAACATTTCTAACAATTTTCATTATGCTGTCCAGTACCGTTATGCTTCTGGTCGTTGAGGCAGCCTCCGGGATTTCATAGGTTATATATACGCGCCCTTCATCCTCAGTCGGAATAAATCCTGTGGGCTTATTTTTGAACAGGAAGAGGTCTCCCACTACGATGCAGATAAGCAGTATGACAACCAGAGGACCACGCCTGATCCAGCCCTGTACAGCATTCCCGTACGACCTGTTCAGTCTTCGGTACCCTTCATTGAAAAAGAAAAAGAATTTATTCAACCCCCTCGAACTTCTGTCGATATGCTGGGGCTTTAGCAAGAGGGAGCACAGTGCCGGTGTCAGGGAAAGGGCTATGAAAGCCGAAATCAGCACCGAAATGGCAATTGTAATGGCAAATTGCTGGTATAACCTGCCAACTATGCCCGGAACAAAACCGACCGGTACAAAGACGGCGGCCAGGATCAGCGCAATGGCTATGACCGGGCCCGTTATGTCCTGCAATGCCCTGGCTGTGGCCTCTTTCGGGGAAAAACCCTGTTCATCGATATAATGCTGCACCGCTTCCACAACCACTATCGCGTCATCCACCACAATTCCAATGGCCAACACAAAACCAAACATGGTCAGCGTATTGATCGTAAAACCGAGCGGAATAAAGAATATGAATGTACCCACTATGGAAACAGGGATCGCCAGCACCGGTATCAGGGTGGATCTCCAGTTCTGGAGAAACAAAAACACGACCAGCGTTACCAGTCCCAGAGCCACGAGCAGTGTTGTCACCACATCATCTATTGATACCCTGACCACGGATACGGATTCGAAGGGTACCAGGTAATCAATATCAACAGGGAAATATTTTTTCATGGCAGCCATGGCCTTAAAAACCCCGTCGGCGGTGGCCAGGGCATTACTGCCAGGAGCCTGGTAGACCAGGAGATAAGATGCTCTTTTGCCATCGACAAAGGAGTTTGCCGCATAGCTTATTTTGCCCAGCTGGACCCGCGCTATGTCCTTGAGGTAGACTATCGAGTTTTGTTGCGGATTAGACCGGATTACAATGTTGCCAAATTCCTTTTCATTGTTCAGCCTGCTGTTGGTAAATACCGTGAATTCAAAAGCAGAGGAGGTGCTCTGGGGAGGCGAGGCTACGGAACCGGCTGCAACCTGTAGATTCTGTTCATTGATGGCATTCTGGACATCGTTGACGGTAAGACCAAGCTGGGCCAGCTTGTCTGTCTGCAACCATACGCGCATGCTGAAATTATCAGCCCGGCTGAAAATATCTCCCACGCCGGGAACCCGAAGCAGCTGATCACGCACATAAATATTGGCGTAATTGTCTACAAAAGGTACCGAGTGGGTACTATGTGGAGAATAGATGGCCACCAGCATCAGGATGCTTGGATTTCTCTTCAGCGTAGTAATTCCAAGACGTTGAACCTGGCTGGGCAATGCAGGGGTAGCAATCCCTACCCTGTTCTGAATATCGAGGGCTACGATGTCAGGGTTGGCCCCGATGTTGAGGGTGGCCGTAATTGTGGAGATACCGTTGTTGGCGCTGTTGCTTTGGATATAAGTCATTCCCGGGACCCCGTTCACCTGGGTTTCGATAGCTGTGGTGGTGGTCTGTTCAACCGTTTGTGCGTCCGCCCCGGGGAAACTGCTTGTGATTTGGACGGTCGGTGGCGTGATGTCCGGATACTGGCTCACGGGCATATTTAATATAGCCAGAGACCCGCACAATACAATAACAATGGAAATCACAATGGCAGTCACCGGCCTTCGAAGAAATATGTTAGATGAGTTCATAAAAAATGCGGTTAATTTGAAATAAAACACCTGTTATGCACCGATCCCGCTCACGGGCTGCTACGAATCCCTATTTTGAAGCCGGGGCCTTCGGTGGGCCCACCTGTACTGCTGAACTATCCCGTAGTTTTTGAACTCCGTCCGTTACGATCGTATCCCCCGGATTCAGCCCCGATTTCACGATGATTTTCTCATTAATTCTGGTCCCCAGGATCACCTTGTGCTGAAAGGCTTTACCGTTATTTACGACATATACAAAATATTCTCCCAACTGTTCAACAATCGATTTGTAGGGAATCAGCATGCTGGTTCCCCCCGAATTGTTTCTGACACGGAGATTCGTGGTAATGCCAGGCTTTAAAATATTCTTTGGATTTGGAAAAACCAGTCTCACCTTGATCGTTCCTGTCTGGGGGTCAACTGTCCGGTCAAGGAAATACACCTGCCCGGGCATGCTGTAAAGGGAACGGTCAGGCAGGAGAAGGGTGAATACGGAATCCTTCACCCGAGTGCCGTTACGAAGAAACAGCGTAAAACGGGGTATTTCCACCTGGTCGATGGAAATGTCAACCGCCATTGGATCATCCGAAGATATTACGTTCAATAAGGTTTGGCCGGGAGACACAGCTGCACCCAGCTTCACCTGCGAAATACCTATCGTTCCCGAAAAGGGGGCATAGATGACCGAATACTTCAGGCTTGTCTGCACACTGGACACATTTGCTCTTGCTGCCTCAACCTGCATCTTGGCCGCATCCAGATCAGCCAGTGCATGATCAAGGGTCTGCCGGGCAATCGCATCCTGCTTACTGAGGTCCGTATAACGATCCGCATCCTTTTGGGCCCTGGCCAGATTTGCTTTTGCCACATTCAGGTTGGCAACAGCCTGCTGGTAGCTGCCCTCATACTGCTGCTGATCGATGCTATACAATTTGTCCCCCTTATTTACATGCTGGCCGTCCTTAAAGTAGATACCCGTTATATACCCGGTTACCTCCGGCCTTACATCTACCTGGTTCAGCGGGGTAACCGTGGCAGGGAACTCGTCAAAATATACGGCACTTCCTTCCTGAACCGGAACTACATTGACCGGGACAGGAGGTGGCGGTCCCTGGTTTGGATTTTTGGCGGAACAGGAAACGAGTAATAGTGCTGTTGAATAGATTATACCGATCATCTGTACAGACTTTCTCATAGATGGGCGTGATTTTTTCATACATTAATATTTGATGGACCCCAGTGCTTTTTCCACATCGAGCTTACTGCTCAAAACCTGGTAAAGGGCGTTGGTGTAATTTTCCTGTGCAGATCTGATGTCCGTTTCGGCTGTAATAAGATCCAGATAGGTCTTGACCCCCGAGCGGTATTGTAGCTGAATCGTATTGTATACTTCGACCGCGAGCCCCAGGTTTTCCTTCAGGATGAGGTATTCATTGAGGTTTCCTTTATAAATTGCAATTGCCTGCACATATTCTGTTTTCACGGCGTTTCGCAAGGAAATCAAGTCGTAGTCCAGCCTCTGCAGCTGGTATTGGGCGATCCTGATTTCCTGGGTTCTTTTGAGGCCAAGGAAAATCGGAAAATTAAGCTGCAGCCCGAGGTAAGAACTTGGAAAATCCTGGGCGTAAAGTTTAGCAACATCGTTGTTATAAAAGTTCAGGCTGTATTGACCCACCAGCTGAAGGGTTGGTATAAATGCCCATTTGTAATATTTCAGGCTGGCTGCTTCCAGGCGTTGTTGGGTTCTCAGCTGCTCAAATTCTATTCTGCCTTCATAATTGATATCCCGGGTTGTGTCCATGTACGTTTCCCTTTCCATTTGCAAAGAATCATATTCCAGGTGCAGTTGACCGTCCGCAGGATAATTCATCAGCTGTTTGAGATAGGCAATTTTGGCCTTCAGCAGCTCTTCATAGTTTTTTTTCCGTGCTCTGGAATTGTTGAGAGCGATGGTAGCCCTCTTGTAATCTGTCTTGTCCACTATCCCGCCCTGGTACTGGTTGTATGAATCTTTCAAACTTCGGGCTAGTCTGAGGATGTCTTCTTCCAACAGCTCGATCTGTTTTTGAGTCAGTAATACATCGTAATAAGCCTTACTCACACCCACAGTCACATTAATCTTGTAACTGACAATGTTTTGTTTGGCCTGGAGCCGCACATCCTTTGCGGAGCGGCTTGCCAGTAATACGTCCCGGTTGAAAATATTCTGATTGAGTGTAAGGGCACCAAAATGAGTATTGTAAACACCGGTGGGCACCGCACCACCCTGGAAGACGACGACCGGCAACTGGAAATACCTCAGCGCATTGAAACTGAAATTTATCTGGGGGTACCATTCCGATAACTTATCCTTTATTTCCCTTTCGGTAATGGATTCATCAAGCTGGGATTGAAGGACCTGTGGCTGATGGTTCAGGGCATACTGAACACAGTTTTGCAGGGTAGCATCCTGAAGCAGTGAATCAGGCCGGTTCTGACCCCCGCCTCGGGTGCTGACCAGGGTAAACAGGACAAAAAATATAATATCAAGACTTTTTTTCATAGTTCTAGTGCTACTTTTGATAAGTTTGATTATTGCAATTATGACCTGCGGGAAAATCGCAAAACCAGCAGGGTGTCCTTAATGACAGGCAAACGTTGATGGATAAAATATTCCTTAATTTTTCTACCAAGGGAATGCAAAATTAACGGGTAAACACGGAATATATCAAACGCCTGTTTAACTATTTGCTATCCCCTGTCATTTTTTATTTGATGAGGACATTGCCTTTATGGCTGGTCTGCACGCCGGAGAATTTGTTCCGGTCGCTTTGACCATTAACCAAACTTCTACCGGAGCTAATGACATTCAATGACAGCGCAAGATTGGATTTCCGGACAGCGAAGTTATTCATTTAACCAAAAAGCGCGTGCGGGAACGGGATTAAATTGTGGAAAATGGCGATGGAGCCCAGGCTCCTGACCGGGAAATGACCCGAAAAGGCTTCACCGGTATTGATTGCAGGATCATTTGCAGGAGTCTTTCTTGGGAAAAGATCTTTTTATGCTAAATCTTTATTCATGGCTTTACATGTTATTCTCGGGGCTGGCGGAGTTATTGCCAATGGCCTGGCAAAGGAACTAGCTGATCATAACGAAAAAATCCGCCTCGTATCGCGCAATCCAAAACCCATTCAGGGAGCAGAGGTTTTTCCTGCAGATGTGACAGATTTTCGCCGGACCCTTCAGGCCATTGATGCGGGATCTGTTGTTTACCTCTGCATCGGGCTCAAATATGATTACCGGGTATGGCGGGCGGTATGGCCGGTTATTATGGACAACGTTTTGAAGGCCTGTACTGAAAAAAAGGCAAGGCTGATTTTCTTTGATAATGTGTATATGTATGGCCGGGTTGTGGGGTCCATGACTGAGGATACTCCCTATAATCCATCCAGCAAAAAAGGAGACCTTCGGGCCCGGATCGCCACCCGCCTGATGAGTGAGGTCAGAAAGGGCAATATAACGGCCAGCATTGCCCGAGCTGCGGATTTTTACGGACCGGGAGCAGACAAGACAAGCGTCCCCAACATGTTGGTATTTGCCAACCTGGCCCGGGGCAAGAAAGCCCAGTGGTTGCTAAATGCTGGTGTCAAACATTCGTTTACCTATATACCGGATACCGCCAGGGCATTATACCTCATGGCAAATAACGAAGATTCCTGGAACCAGGTCTGGCACCTCCCTACTGCCGCAGATCCCCTGACAGGAAAGGAATTTATAGAGGCAGCAGCCCGGGCAATGGGAAAGAACCCGGGATACATGATCCTGAACAGGTGGATGATCAGACTAGGGGGTATATACAACAGGACTATCCGGGAGCTAAATGAAATGTCCTACCAGAACGAGTATGAGTATATCTTTGATTCCTCCAAATTTCATAACGCATTCCATTTTCAGCCAACCGGTTACCAGGATGGAATCCTGGGTACCGCCAGGACCTATCCGATGGGGATTTCAGACCAGTAGGTCACTCCTGGCCCGGATTCGGGCGATGGAATGCCGGCAATATTATCCCCTCCCGTATTTCCGCAAAACGGATCATGGCCTTCGGTACAGCGGCATCCATCGTCCCACCCCCAATCGGAGAAAAGAATAATTTCCTGCGGGCGATGGATGATTCCTTCCGAAACGGTTAAACTTTATTGTCCGGATTATCGGTTTTGGCCGTTAATTTGTTAAGCAGGTCGTGCGTTTTTGCCTTTAGCGCCTCGAGCTTTACGGCGGCTTCTTCTTTTAGTTTTCCCGATTTAAGGTCAGCTATGAATTCCTCCGCCTTTTGTTTGACCTCATCAGACATATGGCCTGCCTGTTCTTTCCAGGCATGTAATCTGTCACTGGCCTCCTTCGACAATTTTCCGGATTTGATTTCTTCGATCAATTGCTCCGCTTTTTGCTTCACTTCATCTGATATCTGACCGGCCTGATTTTTCAAATCCCCTAATTTTTCCGCGGCCTGGTTTTTCAACTCAGTCGCCTTGTCTGCCCTGGATTGATTTTCTGCCATAACAAAAAGTTTAATAATGAACAATACCTGAATGTACGCCAAAAGATTGAAAAGAAATTATGAAACACACCCGTTTACCCGCTGAAAACCGTAGCCAGGTAATTTTTAAGATCCCGTGTCATTTTCCTGCATGGCTGAATGGAATCCTGGAAAAGTTACACGGAGCAAAGCCTACAAGATATATTCTCCGCCGCCTTGTGCTGGCTCAGGTTCGGGTATATCTTTTTCTCCGAGTGCCTGCAGAAGTGTGATTTCAATTGAACGTATGATGCTGTTTAAGGGAACACAAGAAGCTGTCGGTTCAAAAGGATTCATCAGGTTCATCCCGTTCAGGTTGGTGCTATGGAAGACAAACCCCAAGATCCAGGCAAACAGAATTGACCAGGGTCCAATGGACTCAGCCAGACTCATGGTGACCAGAATAACAAAAATCCAAATGAACAGGCGGGTGAAATAAACATAAGTGGTAGGGAATACGGTATTGTTTATTCGTTCAGATTTTCCAAGGCCGTCGCAAAGGCTTCTTACAAGATCATTCATCCCGATAAATTTAAAGCCGTCCACCAGGTTTTTCCGGTAGAGTTCCTGGAGGTCTGCGGCTTGCAGGTCAAGGATTGCATTGGCAGGATTGGAAAACCGTTCTGCAAACAGAAGGTCATCCTGGTTCAGGTATTTCACATAATCCCTGCTGGACACTTTACGCAGCTGCTCCTTGGCAGCATATAAAAATCCAATATGTCTCAGAATCATTTTCTTTTGATCTTGCCTGCAGGAACCTTCCGGGGAACCATCACCTACATAGCTGAGGACTACCCTGCTCCAGGAACGGGAATCGTTGACGATGCCACCCCAGATGGTCCTGGCCTCCCACCAACGGTTATAAGCCTGGCTATTATTGAAGGCAATAAAAAATGCCAGGGCGGTTCCCATCAGCGCAGGAATACCGGACGGAATATGGACTTCCTTTAAAAGGATGCTGTCAATAAAGAAGGACATAGTACACAGCAGAATAATCAGAATATCCACCCGCCAGGTTAACTTCAAAACCCTGTAAAGAGTCAGGTTCTGTTTAAGCAGCATAGAATTAGGAATTTATCCGCGACATTATTTGGGCTGGAGGTAATCAGGTGCAAATTTCTGTCCAAAGACGGAGTATCCAAGCTCACCTTCAAAAGACAATCGCTGTCACCAGTTCTTCCAGATATATTCGGTCGGTCGAATCAAACTGGTCAACCTGCTCACTGTCCACGTCAAGGACTCCGATGACAGCACCTTTCCGGATGACTGGCACTACAATTTCTGACCTGGACTGACTGCTGCATGCAATATGTCCAGGGAATAATTCCACATCCGGAACGATGATTGTTTCCCCCCTCTCCCAGCTTGTCCCACAGACACCCCTACCCTTACGTATACGCGTGCACGCAACCGGACCCTGGAAAGGTCCAAGAACCAGTTCCTCCCCTTTTACAAGGTAAAATCCAACCCAGAGCCAACCGAATTGTTCCTTCAGGGCACCTGTAACATTGGCAAGGTTGGCCACGAGATCCTCCTCGTCCCCGATCAGTGCGCGGATTTGGGGAAGAATGGCTTGGTACTGTGCAGTTTTTGAGCCTTGGACAATGGCCAGGTCTTCAGGCATGGGATGTGATATTTAGGTTAGATAAAAGGTTCCTTCACAAAAATATAGTGATTTATGTATTAAATGGCAGACTGTTCAGGAGTTCCAGTTGTACAGGGCGGTCTGCGGATGTGGATAAAAAAAAGACAAGACTTGCGGACCAGGCATTTCCAGGGATCGAATAAGAGAGATATACAGGTTGCCTTTCTCCCAGGAAATACTATTCGGTGACAGGTTGTTTCATTCCGAAAAATTCAATGCCCAGTCCCGGCCTCCCGGAAAGGGTCACCTTGCCATAGTTATATTGCAGCCCTTCCGCTATATCATCTTCCAGCAGCAGGGGACCATCCAGGTCAGCGTGATCAAGCAGAGGCAGTAGGTTCGCTATGGCGGCACTGCCCACGGTAGTCTCGTTCATACTCCCGACCATGACCTGCATACCCAGTTCCCTTGCTCTATGGATCATCCTCCGGGCAGGGGTTAATCCGCTGCATTTGGTCAGTTTGATATTGATACCATGAAAGTAACCGGCGCACCTCTCAACATCTGATTCAGGTACGCAGGATTCATCTGCAAAAAGGGGAAGACTGCTCCGGCTATACAGTATTTTCATTCCCTTCCAATTGTCTTTTGCAAGGGGTTGTTCAATCAATTCAACACCCAGAGCCTCCAATTGTGGAATTTTTTCGAGGGCTTCCTGGGTGTCCCAACCTCCGTTTGCATCGACCCGAATGATTGCATCGGTATATTCTCTTAGTGATTTCACAATGCGGATATCTTCCCTGGTCCCTAATTTTATTTTATAAATGGGCCATGGTTTTTCCTTCATTTTTTCCAGCATCTTTCCAACTGTGTCTATACCTATAGTATAGTCTGTAAAAGGGCCTGCATCGGAGTCCAGATTCCAGCACTCGTACAGCGGCTTTCGTTTCATTTTCCCATACAGATCCCACCCTGCAATATCCAGGGCACATACCAGGAAGGGGTTTTCCGGGAAGGCATGATGCAGGTAGTGCCAGAACCGCTCGGGATCGGTAAAGGCAAATTTTTCTACAAGGTTTTTTTTTGCTTCGAGATCGGCCACCATTTTCTCTGTACTGATGTGGTAATAGGTGATGGCCGGGGCTTCACCGTATCCCCGAAATCCCATATGTTCAAGCTCCACGACCAAGGTTGGCTGGTGGGTCTTACTTCCCTTTGAGATGGTAAACGGATACCTGAATTTCGGCCGGTATGACCAGTAACGTATTTTCATTCTTCACACAAAATGTTTTTTCAACGGCCACTGGCATGAATATAGCCTTTCAATTCATCGTGAAAGGCTTTTTCCCCCAGGAGGTCCTCCATGAGAAGATGCATGCGATATTTCCACAGATTTTTTGAGTCAGCCGGAACATTGATGCGTTCATCGTGCGGGTTTTCCCGCCTAATGTTTTCTCCCATTCCCAACAGATCCTGCAATTGGAATATGCTCCACATAGCCGGGGAATACAAATGTTGTAATACTACCGCCTTATTGATCCAGGGTTCGCAGAAATAGGGTGCTTCTCCCCATTGCCCCAATTCCTGATTGAAAAATCTCTGGGTCCTGCTCCGGTCTTCTTCCCACCAGCCGCGGATGGTGCTCATGTCATGGGTCGATGGCGTGACAACCGACAAATAGGGGGCTTCAGCCGGGTTGAAAAATTCACGCCTGGGATCCTTGGGCATTCGCTGGATTTCCAGACTGAGGATACCCAGCTGCTTCATCACGTCTGGAACGCAATGAGGCACCATTCCCAGGTCCTCACCACATACCAGCATTTTGGTATCCCGCTTCAGGTGAGGCAGTTTTTTCATGGCTTCTTCCTGCCAGAAATGATCCTGCCTGCGGAAGAAATAATTTATATACAGTTCTTTGACCTGGAGTTGCGTGTGCCAGTCAAGGTATCGGTAGCTGGCCGTATTGTCGAGGGCTATCCGGAAATGGAATTTCGACCCGTTAGAACCGGGAACCTCGAACAAAATTACGTTGGCCAGAAGTCCGTGCATCCCTTCTCGAAGCCGGTCATTGAAGTCATTCTTTTCCAGACCGGCGAAGTAGTCTTCAATTTTTCTCTGCGTATTGTACTCCTCCCTGAGTTCATAACTCCCTCCCGTAGCCCCTGTCAAAAAAATCGACTTTACCAAATCGGACTCATTGGCAAAAAATTCCCAGAGAACAGCATCATTGATATATGGATAAGTGTACCGGTGGTGATTGAACCAGATATTCCTTTCATTGAATTCATGGATATAAACCGGAAGCACCGGATCGAAATGCCCCATCACCCCTTCCAGGGATTGAAGGGGGATGCTCCATATTCTGAAAAATCCCAGGATATGGTCTATACGGAAGGCATCGAAGTAATTGGCCATTTGTTCAAAACGGTTCTTCCACCACTGGAACCCGTCCTTGGCCATCTGTTCCCAATTGTAGGTGGGAAATCCCCAGTTCTGGCCTTTAATCGCGAAATCGTCCGGTGGAGCACCTGCCTGCATGTCCATATGATAGAGTCCTGGTTCAACCCATGCATCACAGCTGTACCGGTAAATCCCGATCGGGATATCCCCTTTGACTATGATCCCGTGTTTGTGAGCGTAGTCTGTAGCTTCCCGTAACTGCAGGTGAAGATGGAATTGTATGAAGTATTGCAGGGCGATGGAATCGTAATGCCCGGTGCCCGCGGACACAAGTTTTTCTATCGATTTGCGGTTGAACTTGCTGTATAGTTTCCATTTGGTGAAATCGGAGGTTCCGTTTACATCCCTCAGATAGCAGAAGGCGGCATAGGAAACCAGCCAGTGCCGGTTATGATCAAAAAAAGACTGAAATGCATCATCTTCCAGAAAGGATTCTTTCAATATGGCGAACAATTCCTTGAGTGCAGTCATCTTGGACTTGATTACTTCCTCATAATCAAGGTCAGGCAGTTCATTGAGCTGCTTCTGTTTTTTGGCCAGTGACTTTAGCAGGAAGGCGTTCTTCTTGCCGGCCACCATTTCCAGATTTAAATAGATGGGATGAAGGGCAAACGCCGAGATGGCTGCATAAGGATATGAGTCAGCCCAGGAAAAGGTTGCTGAAGTATCATTTACCGGCAGGATTTGGATCATTTTCAATCCCGATTTACGGGCCCAATCAACAAGCAGTGGCAGGTCTGCAAATTCCCCTACTCCAAATGACCGACGGCTTCTCAGGCTGAAAACGGGAATGGCCACTCCAGCTCCACGCCAGGTATTATTGGGCAGGTGGATGAACCCATCATGGGTGAGGGTTATCTTTTTTTTCATCGCGTCCCCATGCAGGATCCTGTTGTTTCCTCCTTCATAGCCGGTGAACTTTTTATGTTTGTGGTTGAACACCCCATATTTATAGGAAATCGGGAAGGACTCTTTTGGCAAATTGACTTTGCAGGTCCACCAGTTTCCTTCCAGCGTCATCAAAACGGGGGATATGATGTCCCAATCACCCAGTCCGCTCCCACTCCCTGCCAGGCAGACGACTTCATCTTTTTTCAAAAGCGGGGCTTTTACCTTAAAAATATGGGTGTACATCTTGACCGGCTTTGACTCGTGCCTGGATTTATGATGCGCTAACAGGGTATTTTGAAAAGGTGCGGAAAAGAAGGCATTTTCATATTCTCCTGCGTGGTTCCAGGTATCCACCACCTGAATTTCGTCGATGTCCACGGCGGCGACAGCAATTACCCGGTCATCCCCCCATTCGGTAACCCGGCTTCTATCCTGGTTTTGGAGGATATAGGAGTATCTGATTTCTCTGGTTTCTTCCGGATCGGCTTCTATACTGCCATGCCAGAATTCGTCATTCATGTAGGAAAGACCCAGGGCTTTTGCTTCCTCACGGCTGCCCAGGGACCTCGTATTGCCCGAAATGTAAAGCTCCTGCCCCGGTTTAGTGTGGAACCTTAAATAGAAATGAACTTTCATCTGTAGCAATAATAATTGGTGATATAGCCGCCGTTCTGGAACGAGACCGATAGTTAGTGTGGTTTTTACATTAACCGGGCGAATTTATAGCAAAACGTTGATTTAGAAAGAAAATTTCGACACAATACAACCAGATAGATGTTTTTGGATTATTTTCGCTGCAAAATTTTCTAAATGGATAATTCAAAAAAATCATCCGGACTGTACTGGCTTCTGTTTCTTTTGTCTGTAGTGGCTTTTTTTGGTTTGTACCAATCCATCGGAGGGGTTTGCATCCTGGTTTTGCCTTTTACCTGTACCTGGTTTGCAAAAGCATTGAATATAATGTAGAGTCTTCTTTTTTTCGGGCGGGCCTGCAACTCATGGCTGTCCAATCTTTATAAATCTTTTTACGACCTGCGTATTTTTCCCTTTGATAAGCAGAAAATAAATGCCTGAGGCGAGGTTGTTTATACCCAGCGTGATTTTGCTGTAACCGGAGTTGAACGTATAGGGATTGGATATAAGTCTCTGACCATACGCGTTATAGATCATAATCTCCGTCAAAGACTGACTTTTGGCATAAAAAGACAATACGAGCTGATCGGTAGCCGGATTGGGCTGGAGGTTGGTCAGCTGCAGGGTTTCGTCTGTATACCTGGTCAGGACTACTATCGCTGAATATTCGGTTTTGCCATCGGCATACACAATTTCCAGGCGATAGTAAACTGATCCTTCCAACTTCTGGTGATCAGCATAATTCCAGGATGTTTCATTGTTGCTGATTTCTGTACCGATCGTTTGATAGCTTATCCGGTCGATGGACCTTTGAATATTATAGGACGCAATACCAGCAGTAGAGTTCATCTTCCAGTATAGCATGGCACCTCCGCTGACGAGTGTGCCTGTAAAACTTGACAGGGCACTCGAGGCCAGGACGGCACAGACCGGAGATGTTCCTATGGGGGCAACGTAGCCTGTCTGGCTGGCACCACTGGCTCCTGAGGTGGCACCGTTTGAAGATCCCCGGCAAGCGATCACCAGGTCTGTATTGGCAATCACGCCATTTGCCCCACCATTAACTGACGCTGTTACTGCAGCCGGAAAAATTGCCCCGCTGGCCCATATGATTCCGGCACCACCTCCTCCTCCCGGTCCGGTACAGTCGCTGGCAATGTTCCCTGCATTTGATCCATTTCCCCCATTTGCCTGAGCTGAAATACTCCCGTTGACTTTTGCAGCATTGATGATGATCGTTCCACCAGCTCCCCCGCCCCCACCTCC
>Ga0318562_10000358_pt1 | contig 20740 bp, 33 predicted proteins | sample GRESIP066b5f18_FD_203688 | JGI IMG/M metagenome (GOLD analysis project Ga0318562, IMG submission 203688) | Tropical soil microbial communities from Luquillo Experimental Forest, Puerto Rico - GRE.SIPMG.066b5f18 | ecosystem: Environmental > Terrestrial > Soil > Tropical forest > Bulk soil... | reverse complement strand
GTACCTGCGCGGCGCCGGGTACAGCCACAGCAACGGGAACATGAAGCTGTCCGGCAAGCTGCTCGCCCAGACCGGCACCCGCGCCTACAACTATGACGGGTGGGGCGACGTTGACCAGATGAAGACCAAGAGCCCGTTCAACCCGAAGGTCTCTGCCGGGTTCAGCCCGACCAACGAGACCGACGTGGAGGACGGTGCCTCCCTGCTGGATGACATTCTCCTGATTGAGGCTGGCAGCGAGGCCGCTGGCATCATCAGCAAGCTCCACGACCTGGGCATCACCCAGATCCGGGGCCTGCCGGTGGAGCAGCGGATCGTCTCCTCCAACACCCCGGCAGCCGCCGAGCTGGTCCGCAAGCACGACGCTGATAACGTCGCTCAGTGGTTCGCCCGCCCGGACGTGCCATGGGAGCCGCCACCGTCCCAGGTGGTCACCCACGCCGCGATTGAGACCGAGGCCGAGCTGAAGGGCAAGTCCTCCGACCCCGGGGCACTCGGGGAAGAGGTGTCCGGGGTGCTCGCCTCCGCCTCCGAGCCTGAGGACGTGGCCTCCCCTGCCCAGATCAGCCAGATGTTCTACGGCCAGGACAGCAAGCCGTCCAGCGTCATGTCCCTGGCGCCGAAGGTCAAGAACGACCTGGCCAAGCGGCTGTCCGGTGAGATGACTTCCTCCACCGACGACCTGAAGGCCCTGGATCAGGCAGCCGGGCTCACCTACGAGCAGGACTGGGGCTCCAGCGACCGGGAGCGGATCATCGCCGGGCTGGTCAAGGCCTGGGCGCAGACCAACTCCAGCCCGATCATCGTCGCGCTCCAGCACGAAGCTGCGAGCCTGTTCGGGCTGTCCAAGGAGCAGCTCTCCGCGCTGCCTGGCGGGTTCGCGCCGCAGACCGCCGCCGCCAAGGAGCTGGAGGACAAGTTCGGGCCGGAGCTGCGTGAGTTCCTCCGGGCCCAGTGGGCGCTCACCCAGCAGGATCTGGCGGAGCACGGGATTGAGGACGTGACCCTCTACCGGATCTTCAAGTGGAACACGCCCGCCGACTGGGCCCAGGGCGCCAAGGCCGGGGACGTGATTGAGGCACCGCCGCAGTACGCCGTGGCGAGCTGGGGCTACCTGCAGGGCGCCGGAGCCGAGATTGCGGGGACCTACGGGTCCGGATCGCACAGCATCGTGGTCAAGGCGACGTTCCCGCGCGAGCTGCTGCTCTCCTATCCCAAGACCGGGTTCGGGTCCTACAACGAGACCGAGTTCACCGTGCTGGACGCGCCTGGCCAGTGGAAGATCCAGAAGGTGACGTGATGGCCGGTCACTACGCGGGAGAGCCCTACACCGACACCTGGGACGAGATGCGGGCCCGCACCTGGGAGGCCGACACCGAGAACCTGACGGTGCTGCTCGGGCTGATTGGCGCGGGCAGGCTCCAGCCCGGTGAGCAGCAGCGTGTCCTGCGGGCCTGGACGCAGACTGCCGCCTATGTGCCGTGCCCGCCTATCCTGAAGGACAAGATCGAGAAGTTCCTGACCACGGGAGTCAATCCTGATGCCGGATAGTAGCGCTTCGCTGGGGCGGTGGCAGCGCCGCCTGGACTCGCTGTTCCCGCAAGGCGCCGTCGCGGAGTGGCAGCACCCCGGGAATCCGGTGCGGTACCGGCTGGCCTGGATTAGGGCAGAGGACATGGAGGGCCTGGACCCGGTGCTGGCCCTGTATTGCATCGAGCCCCGGGTGCTGGACGGGCTCCGCCTGATCAGCATGGAGACTGTCCCGGATAGCAGCCCCCTGCTTTACCGGATCAAGACGGCTGCCCGGTCGGACTCCGGCTGGGAGCCGGAGGACCCGATCCAGCTTTGCGCGGCCGTGCCGCCAGGAATGATTCCCCAGGCCGAGATTGTTCGATCACTGGTAAAGCAGGGACTGGGCATCGGAGGTGCGAGATGATAGCCCTGGTCATTCTCTGGGTCATATGCGCGGTGGGGGCCTACCTCATCGCCGCCCACAAGCACAACCATCCCGGCCGCGCGTTCGCTTCCGGGCTGCTGCTGGGCCCGTTCGGGCTGATCGCGGTGGCTACGTGGAAGAACGATCCGGACGCCCAGCAGTAACACAGGCATGAACGTCCTGGTCTTCCGCAACCGGTTCGGCGCGGTCGCCGCCTGGGCACTGCCTCCTGAAGCGACGGAGGAAGCCCCCGATGTGGCGTACCTGTCCGTCCCCGGCATCCCCCGCGACCCCAGGCTCCAGAACATGGACAGCCGGGGCTCAGGGCAAACCTGGGACCAGTGGGCTGAGTACCTGGCCTCCCAGCCCCTGCTCGGGAACTGGCGCATCCAGGAGCTTCCTGACGGCACGGACGCGGATGATGCCCTGACCATCGCCCGCCGCCAGGACGTGCTGGCCTCGGCCTACCGGAGGACTCTCCCCGAACTTCCTGGTACTTGACCTACGTCAACTACCCCCGTATCATTGAGGTATGGAGGTGGGAGAGATGTATGACGTGACCTGGAGTGGCTATGGCGATACTGCCGTGGCTTATGTCAGCGGCCCTGGCGTGGACTTCCTGAGGCTGGGCACGTCCGATCTGGACACCGGGGGCATCGCTGCGGCGCTGGACGCCGCTTATGCCGCCGGTAAGGCTCAGGTGTGGGCCGACTTGGACGCGAAGTTCGAGGAAGTCCGGAAGCAGGTAGCGCCATGAGCACGGGCAGCCCGTTCGTGGCGTTCGACTGGGATGGGGTCCTGCACAAGTGCCGGTCCTACCACCCCGGCCCGTTCACCGACGTGGACCTGAGCCCGGTGAAGGAGGCCCTTGCCCGGGGCTGGCGGGTCCAGATCATGACCGCCAACGACGACTTGTACGGGATTTCCAGGACGCTCGGCAAGGCCGGGATCAGCACCTACACGGACTACCAGATGAAGTGGCGGGACTGGCCGAAGGAGCGCCAGAGCATCGTGATCGTGAGCCACCGGAAGATGTGGACTGACTTCCTGGTCGATGATCGGGCTCTCCAGTACCACTACGGGACCGGCCCGGAGCACCTGATCGCCGTGATGGGCGCCTTGCTGGACACGCTCCGGGTGATACAGGAGCGGGAGCGCCTGTCCAGGATGGAGGCGGAGAAGTGAGGCCGTCGTCCAATACCCGGAACTGGAAGAAGGGCACCCGCGCCCTGCGATGGCGCACCGCCCGCCTCCAGCCCGACCGGCCCATGGGCAGCTTTGATTCCGCCGCCCTGGGCCGGACGCCGGGACACAGCCCGCCATCACCCAGCAAGCCCGAGCACCACGTCTGCGCTGAGTGCTTCGGCCCGCGCAGCCGGTACGCCAGGGGCCAGTTCTGCAGTCGGTGTGAACGGAAGCTGTTCAGCCCGGATGCCTACACCAGCTTCATCCGTTCCGAGCGCCGCCTCACCGTGGAGTTCCGCAAGCGCCAGGCCGCTCGCGGGTACGTGATGCCGGACCACGGCAAGGAGCCTGCATAATCCTGCCCGATACCTTCTGCATGAACGACGTGCTGTTCGTCGTCCCCTGTCCCGCAGGAGATGACTACACCGAGCTGAGCAATGTGCCGGTGGAACTGGCCCGGTCCCGCAGGGTGATGGGCACCCTCTACCGCAAGCACATCCTCAACGAGGGCCCCCTGATCCACCCCAAGACCGGCGAGCGCATCAACATCGACGGCCGGTTCATGGACTCGCTCCAGCGCAACTTCACCGCCGGGATCGGGGACATTGTCCAGGTGCCGCTGGCGAACGAGAAGAACGAGCACGTTGAGACTCCCGCCGCCAACCTCGGTGAGGTGGTCGGCCTGGAGCGCAAGGGCGGGAAGATGTACGCCCTGATTGACGCCCGGCAGGACCCGGAGAAGTTCGGGAAGACCTACCTGGGTGCCAGCGCGTTCCTGTCCACCAACTACACCGACACCAGCACCGGTTCCAAGGCCGGTCCCACGCTGCTGCACGTCGCGGTGACCAACCGCCCGTACGTCACCAACCTTGAGGACTATGAGCCGGTAGCGGCTTCAGCAGCCGATTATGACGGCGAAGACCTTGTAGTGCTGACACCGGAGGAAACAATGCCTCGGACCCGTGAGGAAATCATCGCGGAGCTTCGCGCCCTGGACGGGACTGACGTGGATGCCCTGGAGGCTCAGGCGGGCCGCTCCGGTGACGTGAGCCAGCTCACCGCTGCGCTCACCCAGGCGCTTGGCGGAGACGGGAACGTGGCGCTCGCCAACGGGATCACCGGAGACGACCTGGTCGGCGCGGTGTCCGAGCTGGCGCAGCTCTCCAACGCCCAGGCCGAGCGGATCAACTCCCTGGAGCGCGACAAGGCCGCAGTCGAGGTGGACAAGCTCATCAGCGTCGGGCGGCTGCTGCCCAAGGCCCGGGAGCGCGCCATCGAGATGACGCTGAGCGGTGACACCGAGGGCCTGGCCGCGTTCACCGCCCCGGCCGACTCGCCCTACGTCAAGCTCGACAGCCCGGCAGGCCTGACTGGAGATACCGACGAAGGCCACGTCAAGGACGTGGACGCGGAGCTGGCCCGGCTGACCAGCTCGGACCACACCTCTCGCTTCTTCACGCAAAACGGCACGACGAAGCGCTGAGCACGAGATACCACAACAGGAACTGACAGGGAGCCTCAGGAGCCATGGCCACCGACTCGTTTGAGTTTGACTACGTCCCGGGCTACACCAAGCCGACTCACGAGTACGGCACGGCCTTCGGGGATGAGTTCCATGCCGAGAAGGTGCTGGAGCTTCTGCAGTCCATGCATGGCTACACCCAGTTCGGCGTCACGCTGGCCGGTGGCCAGGGCGTGGTCCCGACCGGCTGCGCCATCGCCCGGCGGACCAGCACCAAGAAGTACTACGTCTATTCAGCGACCGCTAGCGATGGAACCCAGAACTGCGCCGGGTTCCTCCGCGATGCGCGTGACACCGGGGGCAGTTCCAGCCCGGCAGGCAAGGTGGCCACCGATGCCCTGGGCAACCTGGTGGTCGCGGGCCTGCTGAACCTGAGCGTGATCTCCGGGACGGACACCACGAGCCTCATCGCGGGCACGGCAGGCGGTGTCGGCTCCAGCGCCGCAGGCGCCACCTCCGGCGGCGGGATCGTGACCCAGCTCAAGGCCCGGTTCGACGCGAACGTCGGCGGTGCGGGCGGCGAATCCGGCCAGGGCTACTTCCGGTTCTGACCTACAGGCCGTCCCAGGTGCGGGGGACGTAAAGCCACCGCACCTCACTGCGGGAACAGCGGGCCCCGGGCCTCTCCGGAGGAGGTACCGGGGCCTGTTGCCGTATAAGAGGATGTGCTCAGGCAGCTCTGGTTCTTACCACATGCCGGAGGCCTGAGCACCGGGGACGAAGCCCAGGCCGTGTGTCATGCGGGCCCGCCACAGGCGACGATGGCAGGAAGCGCCGCACAGGGGCCTGGGCTGACTCCCAGGAAAGGTATGTGCCACTGGCTCGTAATGCCGATTAGACGAGCAAGGCCAGTGATGGCCCAGGCCAGGGATGTGAGGCGCTAAGCCCCCGCAGGCCGGGTTCCCGCTCCGGGGATCGCTGCTACAGATAAGCAGACAACCGGAGGGATCGGGACCAATGCCCGATATCAGCTTGCTGGAGCCCATGGTCCTGCGCGGAGTGGTCGAGAAGTTCACGACCCCCGAATCGCTCCTGATGCTCAACCGCATGGACCAGACCCCGTGGCCGTTCCCGAGCGCCACCTGGGACGTGGTGAAGGGCTCGCGGCTGCTGGCCAAGCCGAACGTGCCCAACTCCGAAGCCCACATCGTGGCCCGCCTCGGCCGGTCGCAGGAATCGGCGGCCTTCATCTACCTCCGGGAGAAGAAGGTCTTCGAGCCGACCACGCTGCACTGGCTCCGGCTGCCCGGGGAGATTGCCACCGTCAACGCCGAGCAGGCCGTGCTCCGCGAGATCAACGACCTGAACTACCGGTTCGACAACTTCGCGGAGTGGTCGATCTGGCAGGCCCTCGGCGGCGGCATCATCTACAGCTACAACGACGTGCAGGCAACGGTGGACTACAAGTTCCCGTCCAGCCACTTCGTCACCCCGGCCACGGCCTGGGTGAACAACACCTCGCTGACCTACGCAACCGGCACCGGGGCCAACACCGACCTGAGCCAGGCGAACACCAACCTGTCCGCCGGGTCCGGCTCGGTGACCTACGCCACGCCGTTCCAGATCATCGAGGACGTGCGGAGCTGGAAGCGGATCGTCCAGATCCACGGCCGGGTGCCGTGCAAGGAGGTCTTCGCCACCTCGGTTACCATGGCCGCCCTGATGGAGGCCTGGGTCCACGCCGGGGCTGGCTCCACCGTCAACATCCCGGCCACGATGCTCTCCGACCGGATGAAGGACGAGTACTACTCCACCGGGATCATCTCCGGTTTCCTCGGCCTCACCTGGACCCAGGTGGAGCAGGTCTACGAGTCCGACGCTGGCAGCCTGACCTTCTTCGTCCCGGACGGCCAGGCCTACCTCGGCAACTACACCGACCAGCGGCCGGTGGAGCTGCTGATTGGCCCCACCGCTGATGACGAGGCCCCGTCCGGGTTCACCGGCAAGTTCACCAAGACCTGGAAGGAGAAGGACCCCTCCGCCCGGCAGTACCTCATGGAATGGAACCTTCTCCCGGTCATCACCAGGCCCGAGCAGATGGTCGTGGCCACCGCGCTGATCAGCAACGGCACCGCCGCTCCCACGAGCTACTGGAACGGCGGCGCGGGCACCATCGACTAGGCCAGCCGTGCCACCGGAACCCCCAGGGCGCTGCGTTCCCACGTGATCCCCTGGGGGTTCCGGCGTATCACCTGTATGGCTAAGAGAGAACCGGACCCCGAGCTGGAAGAACTGGCCGCTCAGATGGATGCTGCCGTGGCTGCGCTGCGCAAGTCCCTTCATCCGTCCCGAATGGGATATGTGCCCGAGCCAGGCCTGGTCCGGACGGTTGAGGATGCTGCAGTGACCCTCCAGCTTCAGGCGTACCGGATGCACAACCGCGCGGCAGGCAGGCCAGCCGGTGCCTGACGTGAGATCGCTGGAAGTTCACGCCGCTGTCGGTACCCTTGGCTGGGAAGATGCGTCGGAGGCCATTCACTCTGGCCTTGAAGCCGCCATCGACCTGGCCAGTGACCGGGACCAGATGACCTGGCTGACCGATCACGGCAAGCGCATCGCCGCCATCGTGCCGGTGGACGTGGCCGAGCGGTACGCCCTGGACTACGGGGCCTGCGCTTGTCCCCCGGAGCACTCCCACGGCAGGCACGGCTGCCTGGCTGCCGGGTGTAGCTGCCCGATTCAGGTGGCGTGAGCTTCACCATCGCCTTCACTGTCTCGGCCCAGCGTGAGAAATACCTGCGCCAGGCGCTCGATAGCTGGGGCAAGGTGCGCGGGATTCAGGATGCTCACTTGCTGTTCTGCATGGAGCCCCGGCCAGTCCATTCACCGTTCCCGGTGGGCGAGTTCAAGGCATTCCTGCAGCGGTCCTTCCGCAGCACCGAGGTCATCGTCAACGACGTGCGCAAGGGCTGCTTTGCCAACACCAGGGACACGATGCGGCGGGCGTTCGCGGACGGCGCCAGTTTCACCATTCTCGCGGAGGAAGACCTGGTAGTGGCGGATGACCTGCTGGAGTACTTCACCTGGGCGCAGCGTTACCGGGATGATGAGAAGGCCATAGCTGTTTGCTCCCATGTCATGGCCACCAGCGGGCTGCCGGGGAAGGCAGTGCGTGTGCCGTGGTTCTCACCCCTGGTCTGGGGAACGTGGCCTGACCGGTGGGAGCAGTTCATCCTTCCGGGCTGGGGCGGGATACCAGGCAATCCCGAGGCGTGGGATCACCATTTGCGTACCCTGATTCACGAGGGCGGCCTCTGCAGCCTCTTCCCGGCCTGGTCCCGCAGTGAGCACATCGGCCGCGCGTCCACACTGACTCCCGGGGCGCTCTCGGAGTACTTCTTCGAGGCCAGCACCAGCCAGTGCTTCCGGCCGCACTACGAGCCGCAGGACTGGCAGGAGCTGCCGCCGGATTCTTTCAAGCTGGTGGTCTGAGCCCTGGCGATTGAGCAGTTATCCTGTCAGGACCATCATTCAGGGGAGCGGCAATGACTAAGACCGGCAAGAACCCTGATCACAGGCGTGGCACCACCGTCTTCCGGAAAGACCCGGACGTGGACGTGATGCGTGTCTGGAAGACTGGGTACGAGCCAGCACCGTCCCTGGCTGAGCAGCTTGCCGCTGATCACGCAGACCAGGAGAGCCCGGTGCCTGGCCAGCAGGAGACTCATCAGTACGGAGGTGATCCGGATGACGACGGGCTGGGGCTAGACGTTCCTGAGCCGGATGAGCTGACTGCTCCCGGGGTCACCGTGCTGGACGGCCTGGAGCAGTTCGCTGCCCCTGATTCCGAGGCAGCCCAGGTGATCCCGCTGAACGTGGCCCCGGTCCCGGAGCTGTCTCCCTATGACGAGGCCGCTGTCCCGGTCCAGGTGTGCGGCAACGGCCATGAATCCCCGGCCGGGGCGAAGTTCTGCATGGAGTGCGGGGAGCCGTTCCAGGTGCAGGCAGCCACAGCCGACTGGACTTGCCAGAACGGCCACCTGATCGACAAGGCCGCGAAGTTCTGCATGGAGTGCGGAGACGCAAGGCCTGACCTCAGGGCACCCGTAGCCGGGGCTGGGGTGGTCGCTGAGCTGTCCGCGCGGGTCACCCCGGAGGCGATGCTCAACCCCGAACAGCGGGCCGAGAGAGAGCGCCTGCACGCCGCAGCGCTGAGGGCGGGCAGGGAAGACAGGGAACTGGTTTTCCAGCGTGCCAACCCGGACAGGCCCGGTATCTGGCTGCACGTCCGCAAGAGCGGCTGGTCGTTCGCCGGGGTGGTCTGGATGCGCGGCCAGAACATTTACCTGGAGGAAGGCACCCTGCGCTGGCAGGAGGCCCAGGACTGGATAGGCCTGGATGAGGCCGGGCAGACGGCCCGGTGGGGCCGGGAGTGCTTCCGGCTGGGGAAGTGGCCGGGCAAGCAGTCCTACGCGGAGGCCACCGAGGCTGATTACCAGAAGGTCGGCGCGGCCGGTGCCCCGTCCCGGGAGCAGCTAGCCGCCGCTGACCAGGCTGAGGCCGCCAGGGGCGGAGGGGTGCCTGCCCCCGTGCTGTACTGACCCGATTACCAGGGCATGGCGGTCTACGAGTTCCTGTTCATCGAGGTTGACAACCGGACCCCGGCCGGTGATTCGGTTCCGCGCCTGAACAAGCTGTCCCAGGAAGGCTGGTGGGTGGAAGCAACCGCCATCGGCTACCCGTACATCCATGTCCTGCTCAAGCGCCCGGTGGGCGGTGAGGACGCGGCAGCGGCCGATCACGGTGCGTGCCAGCAGGATCTGAAGACCGCCCAGGAGGCCCTGGCTGCCGCCACCGCACAGCGCGATCAGGCTCAGGCCGACGCCGGAACAGCAGCCAGTGAGCGCGATCAGGCCCGCGAGGCAGGGCGCCAGTTCCAGAACCAGGTGGCACAGCTTCAGCAGCAGCTCCGGGCCGCCGCATCCCAGCCGTCGCCATCAGGCTAGCCCGATTTCATAGGCGTGCTCCCCCTGCCCACTGTGCCTCAGCTAGCGACCTTCACCGGCCGCCCGGAGGCGAGCTTCTCCGGGTACGCCAACGCCGCCATCATGCAGGCCACGCTCATGCTCACTTTTCACACCGAGCTGACCCCTGATGATTGGCCAAGCCTGGGAAACATCGTCGGGCATGGTATGAGCACGCCCGACTGCCAGCAGCTCGCTACCAATGGCATTCTGGCCATGGCCGACTATCTCTACCTGCGCCAGCCGTACCAGCAGATCATCGCCTCCCCGCTCATGAATGAGACCATCGGGAGCTACAGCTACGGCAAGGCCCAGGGTGAGGTGGCGCGCAACGCAGCCGCCCTTGAGGTCACTGGCGAGCGCACTAACGTCGTCTTCTACGACATGGCCATCCAGTACCTGTCCAGGCGCCAGATTGCCGGTGGCGTCTACTCCGGGGCGGTCACCGTGTTCGAGGATGACAGCTTCCGCTACGACAACGCCGCGCTGGAGATCCGCGATGTGGATGGCCGGATGGTGCTGCTCGGCCCGGCCATGCGGGAGCAGTTCGACGTGCCGTTCAGCATCAGCTCGCCGGTCTTCCCGTCTGACCCGGGTGTGTGATGGACACTCCTTATCTGGACAAGATCATGCTGGCCGCCGAAGAGGTGCGCGGGTATGAGCGCCTGGGCCCGCGCGGGCACCTGGAACACATCCGTGATTACCGCAAGCTGACACCGGAGCAGCAGCATGCGCACCTGACCGATCCGCAGGCGGGTCATGGCCTCAACCCGCTGGCACTCAACGACTGGCGAGGCCCGGAGGCCAGGGCAGCCGGGCTCCGGTTCCACACGGAGGTGCATACGGGCTGGGCCCGCCAGATCAAGGGCAGCAAGGACGCTGAGAAGGTGCCGGTCCACCCGCGCGCTGACCCATTCCAGGGCTGGTCCCCGGCGGAGCTGCGATCCCTGAGCCCTGCCGAGGAGCTTGAGGGAGATCCCTACTCCGGTTACATGGACCGCTGATGGGCTCTCCGCTCCCGTTCACCCCCCGCATCCCGCCGCCAGGGCCGCAGCGTGGGCTCTACCGCAGCGTGGCCAGCGTGCTCCGCCTGTCCCAGAAGTTCCTGCCCAGCGGGTCCATGAGCCTTTCCTGGAACGAGATTCTGGACATGGCAGACCCGTACTGGGGCATCCCCGGGCAGATACAATGCCGCCTGGACCTGCAGTTCACCCGGCCCGGCAAGGATGTGCAGATGCCCCTGGTGGCAGGCCGGGCCCCTGATCGTGTCGGGCTGCTGTTCTTTGACCCGTTCCCGGACGACAGCGGCAGGCTGCTGGTCAAGTCCGGCGACCGGATCGTGATGCTATCCGGCCCGGTGACCGGCACGTTCCAGCTCAACCAGATTCCCGAGTCCGCGCTGGACTACATTGGCGCCCATCACATCGAGACTCAGGTCGTTGAAGTCAGCCAGGCGCTGGAGGCAGGCGCGCTCATGCCGTTCCCCGGTTCGGACACCGGCTCGGGTACTGGTTCGGGCCTGCCCCCGTCCCGTCCTCAGGACCAGGGCGGCAGCAGCATCCAAGACCAGGGTGCCGGGCCGGTGCTAGACGGATGACCGTCTCCTTCACCGCAGACTTCAGCCGGGTCATCCGCGAGATTGACCGGCTGGCGCATGGGCCCGGTGCTGATGGCACCACCTTCCGGCTGGAAGGGATCATGCTGCAGAACTTCCAGCAGACCCAGGGAGATGTTCACATCATCACCGGGTACCTGAAGTCGAGCGGCCACCCGTCCAGCTCGTTCGATGGCGAGGTGTGGGAGGGCACGATTCACTACGCCCGCCGTCCCGGGATCTTCGAGCTGGCCCGGGGGAACAAGCCGACCCTCAATCACCCGGAGGGCGGCCACTACTTCTTCAGCTCTAGCTACGAGGAAACCCCGCAGCAGTACAAGGATGCGGTGCTCGGGTTTCTCAGGGGAGATAACGGATTCTGATGGATGACGTTGCCTCAGGAGCGGTCCAGGTTCTCCGCCAGGTCACCCCGCTGCTGGCGCTGATCGGCAGCTTCTCTGCCAACGCAGATCCCAGCTTCGCCGGGCAGCCGTGGATCTTCAAGGATGACATCCTGGTCCGGGTAGAAGGCCAATCGGTCTTCTATGGCAGCAACGCTGTGGCCCTGGTCTGCTCGGATGCGGGCGGATGGAATGAGCCCCAGCCCCTGATTACGCCACGGTTCAACCGCCTGCAGGTGGACATCTGGGCGGACCCGCTCCGCGATGCCAGCCACAGCATCACTGAGACTTCTGGCGGCACCAAGCAGCGGATCAAGGCCGTCTTCGCCGTCATGAACTTCGCCCTGCATCGCACCAACCCTGACATGCAGCTCTGGGGTGACCTGCGCACGGTGGGCTGTCAGCTCCTCACCGAGCCGCAGGCCCTGCTTGAGCCTGATGGTGATGGAATCTACAAGGGCACCGCCTACTACGGCGTCTCGGTATTCGGCGTCACGGACGTGCTGGTCTGACCGCCGATTCTCCCGCTGTCCCGGCAGGCAGCAGGAGGAGCAGGCATGGCAGGCGCGCTCAAGGTAGTGGTCAAGTCCCCGTTCAGCATGTTCAGCGGCTACGGCCAGGACGGCTACGGCCTGGTCAGGGCCCTGAAGGACTGGGGCTGTGATGTCTATGTCCAGCCCACCTGGCTGGATGTCCCGGTCCCCAAGGACTTGCTTCACCTGTTCACCAAGCCGCTGGTGGCCCCGTTCGACCTGACCATCAACCACTGGGACCCAGGCAACCTGCTCATCCAGGAGCCCGCCCGCCGTGCTACCGGCCTGGCCGTGGCTTGGTGTGTTGACGCGGCAACCGAGATCCTGACCCGGCGCGGGTGGCTGCATCAGGACGAGGTGCGGGAGGGCGACGCGGCCCTTGGAATCGACCCGGCGACGGGTCAGTCTGAGTGGCAGGACATCCGGGAGATCTATCGTTCCGGGGCGGCGTGCCACAAGATGATCCGGATGGCAATTGCTGGGCATGAGTCGCTGAGCACGCCGGATCATCGGTGGCTGATTCGGGACAGCGAAGGTGCGCTGCGTTGGAGCACAACTGAGGCGCTGCGGGCTGGTGATCAGATTCCGTGCAGTGCTCCGTGTGCTGATCTTCCAGCCGGGCCGAAGTACGCGGATGCTTTCGTGGAGCTTGTGGCCTGGACATACACCGAAGGCTGGCTGGAACGTGGGCTGTCGGTGCGGATCGGCCAGAACGAGCGGGTTAACCCGGAGAAGACTGCTCGTATTCGCGGAGCGCTCCGGGCACTGCTGGGAGATCAGATATCTTGGGTGAAGCCGTGTGCCTGTTGCGGCGGGCCGCCGAACGATGGTCGGGGAAACGACAGGCTCAGGGGCAGAGGGCTTTGCGGGGCCTGCCATGAGCGCCATCGCCAGGCCGGGTCTCTTGGAAAATACCCCGCCTACAGCGGATGGACGGAGAGCCCGCGCAAGCCTGACGGGATGGTGATTTTCAATATCTCCCGGGCTGTCTCTCGGGAGATACTGGCTGCATGCCCAGAAAAGGTACCGTCCTGGTCGTTCCTGCTTAGCCTGACCCGGGCCCAGCTTGAGCTATTCATTGAGGTAAGCCTGCTGGCGGACGGTCATGATCAGACGTTCTCGCAAGCCATCGGCCCGAGGCTGGATGCCTTCGTGCTGGCAAGCGTCCTGGCGGGCAAGCGCCCCTCACGTCCCCGGCCAGCATCTTCCCACAAGCATCTGGCTACGGTGGGGTTGCTCAAGGCTTCTGGGGCGCGCGTCAGTCGTGCTGAGCAGCTAACCCATGAGCGCTACGAGGGTGTGATTTGGTGCCCATCCGTCCGGCACGGCAACTGGCTGGCCCGGCGCGACGGTCATATCTTCTACACCGGGAATACGATGTGGGAGTTCAGCCCTGCCCCCGGCCCTGCGGCAGTCAAGCGGTGGAACAGGCAAACCGGGCAGCGCGAGGAGGTCACGCTGGAGCCCAAGCCCGGCGCTCTGTACCCGATCTGCAAGAACCGGTCCTCGTTTACCAAGCGGATGAAGTGGTATGACCTGCTGCTCGCCTACGATCCGGTCACCATGTCCGCACTGGAGCCACTGTTGCCCAAGCACGTGGCCCGGGGCATCCTGCTCGGTGGATACGACAGCCAGAACTGGCGGCCGGTCCAGCGCGATTGGCACGGGGACCAGTTCGGCTTCGCCATGCACGGTGCCCTGAACAACCGCAAGCAGCCTTTCCAGGTATTGCAGGCGCACCTGGAATTGCGTGATGAGCACCCGGACTACCGCGAGCAGGCCAGGCTCTCCTTCCACACCACGATTCCGCCGCTGTTCCCGGAGCTGGAAGGCATCCTCAACGCTGAAGGCGATAAACGGGTGCGGATCTACTATGACACCTGGGACGATGCCACCCTCAAGCAGTTCTACGCGGCCAACCACTGCCTGGTCTATCCCAGCCAGGGCGAGGGCAAGAACGTCCCGGCCCTGGAGTTCATGTCAACCGGCGGGGTGGTGGCACACACCAGGCGGGGCGGCCCGGAGCTGTGGCTGAACGATGACATCGGCTACGAGATTCCCTACGTGCTGCGGCCGGTGCTGGACCGCTTCCCTGATGGCGCGCACAGTGCGAGGGTGGAGCTGGCCGAGCTGAAGCGCGTGATGCTGCACGTGTTCCGCAACCGGGGCGAGGCCCGGCAGAAGGGCGAGCTGGCTTCCCGTCTCATCCCGCAGCAGCTTGACTGGCAGGTTGTCGCGGGTGATATGTTCCGGCGCATCCGGGACCTGTGCGGGCGCCAGGGCGAGATCCTCTGGAACATGGCCCAGGAATGCAGGCAGAGCGGAGAGGACGGGTGGGGGCAAGCCCGCTGAGGGTGGAGTTCCGGTGCCCCGAGCCCGGGTATTCCGGGTCTGGCCGCCGCCATCCCGGCCCGCTGTTTGCGGTGGCGCTGTTTGCTGAGCCCCAGGTGCTCGGCGGGGATGTGCTGGAACTGGCCTGCCAGCGGTGCAAGCAGCGCCTGGCCCGCAGCGGGCACCGGGCCCGCCGGGTTATCCACCGGTACAGCTTCAGCGGGGCCCTGCTGGAGACAGTGATTGACGAGCTGCCCGTATAACCGGAGATTGAATCCCCAGAGAAAAGGGCAGCTACCCATGCTGAACGCAGAGCAGAGGGCTTACCTCAGGCACCTGAGCCCGCGAACGCGGGCGTGCAAGGCGGTCAACCGCCACCCCTGGCCGGTCATCATTCCCGGTGAGCCCATTCCGCCGGGCGTGATCGTCCGCCGGGTGTCCGGCGGCCTGGACATCACCTACATCTGCCCGAACTGCGGGCGGATGAAGACCGAGTCCACCGGCCCCAAGTGCATCTTGGGCTCCGGCGACGGCAAGCCGAAGTACAGCGGCGGCGAGGAGAACTACGTTGCCAGCGGCCTGGGCATGGAGCGGGCCGACCAGCGTGCCTACTACTTCAACGAGGTGGCCGCGACGATCCGGAAGGCGGCGAAGCGGTGAAGCAAGTCAAGATCGCTGTCTACGACGACATCGAGTACAGGCTGAACAAGCGCCTGATTGAGGCCAAGCGCACGCTCACCATCGGGCTGGAAGGCGAGTGGCGTGAGATCGACCTGAGCGAGTCCAACCTCCAGGCGTTCAGTGAGACCTTCGGGATCTACTGGGCACATTCGAGCCCGCCAGGCGAGGTGCTCCAGCCAGCCGGAACCCGGAACAGCGCGGAGCACCGCTCGTACTTCAAGGAGATGCGGGCCTGGGCGGACGCGCAGGGGCGTGGCAGCGAGTATGAGAAGCACAAGAGCGGGTTCCGGCACTCGGTCCAGCTCCGCCGCGACTACGACGCTCACCTGAGGGCGCAGGCAGTCTCCTGATCGGCCTTCCAGGCGCCAGGAGATTGTGTAGGGTTCACCAGAGGAGGCGAGATAGCTCATGCCAATGCAGGCGCAGCCGGAAGGCACCAGCCGGGTCAAGCTGGACGAGCAGGTAGCAGACGTAGCCACGGGCAAGACGCAGACCACCAAGTTCACGATCTTCTATGCCGACCCCGACTACGGGAAGGTCAGCATCGGGCAGACCCACCGGGTGCTGTCCGGGAAGCAGAAGAACTGGTGGCACGCGGTTTCACTGGCCGGTGAGCCCAGCACTACCCTGGAGCCGTTCAAGGCCCACAACGACGCCATGGCGTACCTGAAGGACGCCTGGACCGAGGCCCGCCAGAACGGGTGGGCGCCGCCCGGGAACCCCGCAGAGGCCGTCCCAGCGCCGCAGGAGCCCGTTCAGGCCGAAGTGTCCCCTAGCGTGGCCGTGGAAGTCACCGTGGAGGGCGAGCCGCCGGACCCTACGGATGGTCCTGCCCCGGGCCCGGAGCCTGCTTCTACTGGCGGGACGGAGGCTGCCTCATCTCCTGTGGAGCTGCCTGAGATGGAGGGCGTGCCGGTGGCAGCATCCCCGCCGGAGGCCCTTGCCTGGGTTCCCGCCGAGCCGGTGGAGCCTGCGGAGGTTCCGGAGCCCCCGTTCGCTGAGGAGCGAAGTGACCACGGCGCCGGGGAAGAGCAGGCGGTCGTCGGCCTGACGGACTTCAGCCACGCGCCGGATGCCCGGGGGGATGTCTCCGAGTTCCGGGAGTCGGAGGCCATCACGCGGGTGATTCCCGCAGGGCACCCGGATGACCCGGACAGCGCGATGTACCGCGAGCAGCATCCGGAGGCCGCAGACGACGGCATACCTGCAGACGAGCTGGGCAGCAGTCCCATCGACTGGCTGCCCCAGTCCCCCCAGCCTGAGGACCCGTTCGCGCGGGAGTCGGACTTCCCGCTAGGGTGAAGATGCCCTTGGCGAAGGGGTATCGGGAGGGCCTGATCGTATGGCGGTCGGGCCCTCCTCCTTTTTTTGCATTAAGGGCAAAGAGATTGCCGTCAATCCCCCGTGATGTGCTGCTTCCCGGTGCCGCCAAGCACAAGCCTGCTTGACCTGAGTCAACCATCTCTGTATTATCGAGGCATGGAGGTGGGAGAGATGAAGCACTACTGCAAGCGCGGAGGCTACTGCCGGTTCTTCATCGTCGGCGGAGCCCCGAGCCCGGCGGGCCTGACGTTCCGGCTCTGCGCCAAGGGCGGCGAGATCCACGTGACCGACCGCGTAGCCCTGGGCATGCCCCCGCAGGTGATAACGGGGCCGCCCCGCACCAGTGAGGAACTGGAAGAGGTGTACGCATGAACGAGAGCCTGCCCGCCTGTTTGACGACTACCTCAACGAGGGCCAGGACTTTGGCCTATAGTTGACGCAGGTCAAACTGTCCGGTAGGCTGGGCAGCGGAGGTGGGAATGATGGCAAGTCGAAAGGTAGTCAGGCACTACTGGCCGCAGGGCCACGCCGAGCCCTGGGTGGCCTGCATGGGCCGCAAGCAGGAAGGCCTGCTCAAGGAGGTCGGAAGCTGGGCGGGCGATGGGGTTGTCGAGCACATCACCACGCCGCTGACCACGGCAGTCAACTGCAAGTCCTGCACGAGCATGCTGCCTGATGTGAAGACTGAGCGGAAGCGCCAGTTCGATCTCGGCATGAAGGTTGCTGTTGGCCTGGCCGCGTTCGGGTTCCCGGCCGAGTACAAGGACGGCCGGGTGAGCCTGGGCGTGGATGAGGCTGCCAGCCTGCTGGCCAAGTTCCAGACCATGAAAGAGGTCTGCGACTGGGCCGACGCGAACGAGGCCGAGGCCTTCCTTCGCGGTGTGCGGAGCACGTCATGAACGACACCGAACGGATCACCCTGGCCTTGCAGCACCTGCAGGCAGGCATCGCCGGGGCACTGGCCGCGCTGAATGGCGTCCCGGAGCGGACGCTGGCCGAGCGCTGGGCTGCCGTGTATGCGGAAATCCCCCCGGAGGGGCTGCCACTGGAGAAGATGAGCGCGCTGATCCGCCTGCATGGGTTCGATCCTCGCGCCATCGGAGTGCAAGTCCGCTTCGGCAAGCTGGTCCGCAACGACGCTCCCTACGGGGACAGTTCTGCCTGGTATCGGCGGGGTGAGACGGCATGAAACACGAGGTGAGCCCTAAGCCGCGCAGCCCAGGCGAGTCCCTCATCGGCGCAGGCCTGTCCGCGCCCGGCCTGCACACCGCCCCGATCATGGGCGGGGAACTGTCCATGACGGAGAAGCTGACCGGGATCATCACGGACACAGCCACGATGGCCCGGCGGATGACCATGCCGCTGAAGCCCGGCCAGGTATTCGAGCAGCAGGCTAACCTGCACCACGCCCTGGCCAACTCCAGGGGCCCGAACGGGACCGCGCCGTTCCACCTGGCGAACTTCATCTGCGGGTTCGCCCGCCGGGTTGCCAAGGTTACCGCCCCTGCCTACGAGACTGAGATGTTCTACCCTTACCATCCCTCGGACGGCCTGGAGCAGGCAGCCCTGTGGTGCGGGGACGTGGCTAAGGGCTTGTTCCAGGCCCAGGCTTACCAGGTCACCGCCGAGATGGTGGACGCGGTGAGCGGGGTCTACGAGCAGTCTGTCCAGGGCCTGTTCCACATCGAGGAAGCGAGCCTGCCTTCCCCGCAGGGGTTCATCTGGCTGGACAAGCCCATGATCATCACCGACAAGTGGGGCAGGCGGGTCGCTGAGCGGGCCATTACCTGGTCCCTGGTGACCACCAGGGTGAAGTATCCCAATGCTGGCTACACGGATGGTTTCGGCCGCGCCATCGAGCCCCCGGTGGTCCATGAGCCCGGCATCCGGCTGTCCACCTGGAGCAGCATCGAGGATGACCGGATCTTGCTGAAGGAAGCCCAGGACACCGGGCAGCCCACCGGGTATGAGGAGGAGTTCGGGATCACCGGGGAGCAGGCCTGGGACTACCTTTGGGACGAGTGGGATACGCTGAAGAAGGTTGGTGACCTGAGTCTCTCGCATTCCCTGGTGGTCCTGTTCGGTGAGCGGCATCAGTGGAGCTATGGCAAGGCGCCGCACCCGGAGAAGGCAGTGGGCGACTTCCAGCCGGACAACCTGATTGCCTGGATTTACGCGCTCTGGTCGTTCATGGGAACCGAGATCGTGACCATGCCGAGGGCCAGGGCCGACCGGCACTCACTGTGCCGGGCCAAGAGCGTCCTCAAGCAGAACGAAGTGAACATCGTGCTCCTGCGGCGGTCCAGGGTTCCGCACCTCGCCACCGACACGGGCGAGGGCGAGCACCGCGAGATTGACTGGTCGTGCCGGTGGCTGGTCACCGGGCACTACCGGCACATCGACGGGTACCTCGGTGACCGGCACCACGCCGCACCCCGCAGCGGGCTGGAGCGCACGGATGACGGGCACGATTGGTGCGGGATCTGCTGGCGGCGCGGCGAGACCGCCCGCATCTCCTGGATCGCCCCGTACCTTAAAGGACCAGAGTCCGCGCCGCTCAAGGCGAGCAAGCAACTCCACAAACTGGTGAGATAGAGGGGGAAAATGAACCTGGAAGACGTGAGAGGCGGCATGGCCGTGGTCATCACCGCAGGCAGCCCGGAACACCCGCTGCACGGGAGCCACGCCACTGTGGTCACGGTGACCGCCCCGCTGCCCGAGGTGCCGCCCCGGTCGCACGAGGAGCTGCACCTCATACCGGAGCACAGGCTCCTGCTTTCCAACACCGACGACGAAGGCTCCCGCCGGGCCCGTGCCTTTCGCCCGGGATTTCTGGAAGCTCCGTTCGCCTGGCCGGACGGCCACGTGCTGCTGCACCTGGCGGGAGATTACTGCTGCCGGGGCTGGATCTCGCCGTACATCGGCGTAGCTCCCGGCGACATTGAGGAGGCGTGATGATCGCCGTCCAGCTCGCTTGCGGTCACACCGTCTACCGGAACCCGCCAGGGCTCCGTGTCCCGCTGAACTACAAGCACTGCGGTGAGCAGCAGGTCGTGCTGCAGTGGATTGAGGTGAAGGAGTGATGGTCTCCCTTGAGGAAGCCACCGAACTCGACTTGATGACGGCCTGGCTGAAGAAGATCCAGGCCCGCAGCCAGATGCAGCTCACCCGGTCAGGCCGGGTCGAGGTGCGCCACGTGTGCCTGTACGCGAGCCAGCAGCTTTCCGGGCTCCGCACCCTGGTCCTGGAAGACGGGGTCAACTCAGGCCACGTCATCCTGGAGCTGAAGGACGTGATCACCGACCTGCAGGCCCTGGCCTCCTACCTGGAAGGGACCAGGGGCGCGTTCTCCGGCCTGAAGAACACCGTCCAGGGCCGATAGACTGGCGCTGGCCTGCCAATACCCACCTCCAATGGAGGCAGGCCAGCGCCGCTCATCCGTATCAACTACCGTTTTGGGTGCGGGGGATTTACTCCCCGATGGAGACTTACGAGATAGCAGCAGCACAGAGGGAGAGCACGAGATGGCAGAAGGCATCCCGGAGACCGGGCCTGATCTTTCCCAGGCCGTGCCCGGCCCCACGGCCGCCGAAGGCGGCGAGCTGGTCCCGTCAGGGACACACGCGGACGGCACCCTCTGCTTCCACGGGATTGATGCGGAACTGGACGGCCAGTGGGCCCAGTGCCGGGACGGGCAGCAGGTGCTCCTGAGCGGTATCGCCCGCCCTGGCGATGAAAGCTGGGTGCTGGTTCCCACCCCGTGCCCGGACTGCGGCGCGAAGGACGAGGTCCAGGTGCGCCAGGCGATTGTGACGGCCGGTGAGGACGGCGCTGAGCCGGACGGCGGCGAGGGCTGGGAGTACCGGTGCCAGGTGTGCGGCTCGCACGGCCCGGCTCAGCCCCGCGCAGCGGGCATGCAGTGATGGCGCTGAGATGACCGGGCGGCAGTGGGCCCTGGTGATCCTGCTGGGCATCCTGGTGGTCACCGCCCCGCAGACCATGGCCGGGCTGTTCCACCACGTGGTCAGCTCGTTCTCTGCGTTCTTCGCCAGCCTCGGGCTGCACTGATCCGGGGAACGGAGCGGTATCACCTCCATGCGGCTCCCCAAGGCTCTCCAGAAGCTCGCTGAGGCAAACTCCTGCCCCTCCTGCGGGAAGCCCCGCAAGGGCGGCTCCGTCTGCCCTGGCTGCGCGAAGAAGCAGTCCGCCACTCGCAGGAAGGCCCTGAAGGAGGCGGCCCGCACCCCGCGCCAGCGCGGCCAGTCCCGCA
>Ga0318562_10000357_pt1 | contig 20834 bp, 18 predicted proteins | sample GRESIP066b5f18_FD_203688 | JGI IMG/M metagenome (GOLD analysis project Ga0318562, IMG submission 203688) | Tropical soil microbial communities from Luquillo Experimental Forest, Puerto Rico - GRE.SIPMG.066b5f18 | ecosystem: Environmental > Terrestrial > Soil > Tropical forest > Bulk soil... | reverse complement strand
CGTGCACGATACCACCGGCAAGCTCACCTCGTTCGCCGACATCACCCCCATGGGCCTGGCCAACCTCGGCCTCGACCAGGTCGGCGGCGAAACCACCACCGATACCCTCGTTCGTAAGCTCGCCCGCGCCATCTCCGCCTAGCAAACGTCCGTTCACCTGACCTGGGGCGGGCAAATGATTTGGACGTATGCTAGTGTTGAAGGCAATAAGGACAATCCCTCACCATGAATAATCCGTTCAATAAGGCCAAACCCGTCAACCTCGCCGTGCTGGCCCTCGTGGTAGTTGCGGTCGCGGCCGTAGGCATAACGGCCGTGAATGGCTCGCACGCAGCCAAGAAACCCGGTGGCGGGGGCACACCCACGCCCAGCACCTCGTCGTCGGCGCAACTCTATCTTTCGCCCGCCAAAGCCACTGCCGCTAACGGCGCCAACGTCACCTTCCAAGTCCGCGCCAATAGCGGCACCGCCACCGTGAACGCCGTGGAAGCCGACATCTCGTACCCCGCCGACAAACTCGACTTCGTGAGCATCGACGATTCCGCCAGCGCCTTCAGCATTAAGGCCGAGTCAACCGGCGCCAACGGGACGGTCAAAATCGCCCGCGGCAGCACCACCGCAGTCACCGGCGACCTGCCCGTTGCCACGGTTACGTTCAAAGCCAAAACCGCCAAGGGCAGCGCCAATCTGAGCTTCCTCTCCAGCTCAGCCCTCGTCTCAAACACCACCAACCAGAGCGTCGTGAGCGCCACCGCCGGCGCCGTTGTGCAGTTCGGCAAGTAACTGTCAAACATATCAGGGGCGGTCTCGAGCTGGTGTGCTCAAGACCGCCCCGTTTTGGGCCTATGGCTGCAACGTGCCACCCTGCAAGCTCAGCTTCAGGCCGTTGTGGTCCGATACCACGCCGCCCTTGAGCTTGGGCCACTGCCGAAACTGTGTCCACCGCGCGGTTTGGCCGGTAAACAAGAGGCTAGTCGTGGTTTTGACCTCGCCCCAGCCCCGGTACGCCAGCACGTCTACGCACCAGCCCACGTCTCCCGGCCCGAGCAGCGTGGGGGTATCATCGAACGGGTTGGTTAGGCTGGCGCCTGTCTCCAGCCGCCGGTACAGTCCGGAGCTGCGGTCCACATTCGAATCGCCGCCCACCACCATGGGCCCGTCACCCAGCGCGTTGATGAACTTCACCAATTTGTCGATCTGCCGCGCCTGGGCCACCAACACCGGGTGCGACTCGTCCGTCTGCGCCCGCGGGTTACTGCTAATGTGGAAATTCACGTACCACACGCCGGCGATCTTGCAAGCCAACGCCCCTTTGCGGTAACCCTTCCCGGCGTCCTGCCACCTGGTCGAGAACTCCAGGAACCGTACCTCGTCGGCCGGCTCCTTCGACAGCACGAGCAACGCGGCCTTCGGACCGATGCTGCCCGGCAGGTACGCGGCGTGCGGCAAGTCTGGCACCAGTCGCCGGAACCGGCTTACCCCTCCGCGGGTGTACACCTCTTGGAGCATCACCACGTGGGGCTTCTCGGCCCGGATGCGGCGGGCAATCTTGAGCATTCGAGCCGGATAACCGCCCACGCCGGGCGCGCCAAACACATTATGCGAAACTACTACCAGCCAATCATCAAACGTCGGATCATTTGGGGTCATGAACGTATTACCTCTCCTCGCTGGACGCCTGCATTTTATCATGGCTATAGCAGACCTAATCCCGTTAAGAGTACCCGTCGACCCGACCAACGCCCATATCGCCACAATTTTGTCAAAATCCCCCTATCACCCAACCGTAACTAGTATGGTAGTCTTATAACATGAAGGATAATGCCCTCTATCTCGAAGCCGACGAGGATATTACTTCCGCTATCGACAAACTGACTAAGTCGCCGGCGGCCTCGGTGCAAATTGTGGTACCCAAGCGTTCCACCATGCTGCAGAGCATTATTAACCTCAAATTGCTCAAAAAAGCCGCCGAATCGCACGGCAAGGAGTTGGTGCTCGTAACGGGTGACCGCATCGCCACCGACCTGGCCGCCCGCGTGGGGTTGCCGGTGGCGGCGTCGATCGGCGCCAAGCCGGTGCTCAGTGAAGCCGAAATGCCGGCCGACCTCAAGGCCGACGACGAAATCATCGAAGAAGACGACGACGCGCCGCCGCCCGCGCCGCCGCCCGAACCCAAACCCGCCAAGTCCAAACCGCCGTTCCTCAAGCACAAAGAGGTGTCGGACGGACCGCCCGAGCCGCCGCCCTTACCCGACATTACCGATGCCCCTGAGCCGCCCGATCTCGCCACCGCCTCCGCAGCAGTAGCTGAAAAATCCCAACCCAAAGCCAAAAAACCGCCCAAGGTCCCAAACTGGGGCCGCCTCCAACGCCGGGCGCTCTGGATTGGCGCCGCCGTCATCCTCATCGGCGGCTACACCCTAGGCATGTACTTCTTCACCACGGCCAAAGTGGTGTTGTACGCCAACGGGACGAAATCCAGCATCGACACCACCTTCACGGTCGACCCGTCACTCAATACCACCGACCAAGCCAAAGGGGTGTTGGCCGGCCAGGTAGTAACCGTCTCCAAAGACCTGTCGGGTCCCTTCACGCCCTCCGGCCAGAAAGACGCCGGCACCAAAGCCGCAGGCTCCATCACTATTAGCAACTGCTACGACAACAGCACCCACACCTTCGTGGCGGGCACCCGGTTCGCCGCGCCCGACGGCAAGGTGTTCCGCTCCACCGCCGACGTCGATGTGCCCGGCGGCCAAGGCAGCTTCTTCGGCTGCACCTCGCCGGGGACCGCCACCGTGCAAGTGCAGGCCGACCAAAACGGCGACAGTTACAACGAAGCCGCCACCACGTACACTATGCCGGGGCTCTCGAGCGGACAGCAGTCGGGCCAAAACGCCATTACCGCCAAAGGCACGGCCATGTCCGGCGGCACCAGCAAACAGGTCACCGTGGTGCAGCAATCCGACGTGGATGGCGCCAAGCAAAGCTTGCTCGATAAAGATAAGGACCCGTCGGCCCGCGACCTAAACGGACGGGTGCCTACGGGCTACACCGCCCTTACTGCTTCTCAGACTTCGGCGGTCACCAACGTGAACCCGTCCCCGGCCATGAACGCCGAAGGCTCCACCGGCAACCTGCAAATGCACGTTACATACACTGTGTTGGCCGTGAAGACCAGCGAGTACCAGGCCCTCATTGAATCCAAAGAAGCCACTCAGCTCGGCCGCGACAGCCAGGTGTACGACAACGGCATTTCCGGCGCCCAAATTACCGCCAACGGCGACAAAGATTCCGCCACCAACCGCCAGAGCTTCCACTTCACCACCGATGCCTTTGGCGGGCCCAAGCTCGACACTGCCGCCATCGCGACCCAACTTGCCGGCAAGCGGTTTGGCGACGCCCAGGATGCCGCGGCCCGCACTCCCGGCGTCACCAAATCCGACATCACGCTCTCGCCTCCCTGGGCTACCAATTTGCCCAGCCGGACCTCCGCCGTCCACGTTACAATAAAAGTCGCAAACCAGTAGGGGAGGGGAAGTGGCCAAGTATCTCGGCATCGATTATGGACTCAAGCGCATAGGACTGGCGGTGGGCGACTCCGACGCCAAGTTGGCCAGCCCCCTCAAAACCGTAAAAACCGCGGACGAACTCGGCGACGTGTTGGCCAAGGAGGGCCCGTTTGAGGCGGTGGTGTTGGGCCTGCCGCGCAACCTCGACGGCTCGAGCACGCCGCAAACCATCGTGGTCGAACGTTTCGCCGACGACGTGCTGTGGCGCAAACACCACATTGAGGCCGTAATGCAAGACGAAGCCGCCACTTCCAGCGTGGCCGAGGAGAACCTCAAAGCCGCCGGCAAGCCCTACGACAAAGCCGACATCGACGCCGAGGCCGCCACCATCATCCTCCAAGACTACTTGGACGCTTTGTGAGGCCAAGGACCCGACCGCGCCTCCGACTGCCGCGCCTCAGCCCCATCCGGTGGGTGGTGGTGGCCGCCATCGCGCTGTTTATCCTCGCGCTCCCTACCGCCTACATCATGTACCGACTCGACTTGCGCCCCGTTTCGGCCACCGGCCAGCCCCAGGATTTCATCGTGAGCTCGGGCGAGAACGCCCCCAAAATCGCCGGCCGGCTCAAGGACCACGCCCTTATCCGCGACCGCAACGCTTTCATTACCTACGTGAACCTGCACGGCCTGCGGCCCCGGCTCCAGGCCGGCACCTACCAGCTTTCGCCCACCGATTCCGCTGCCACCATTGCCGAAGAATTGGCCGGCGGAAAAACGGTGAGCCGCCGCTTTGTGGTGCCGGAAGGCTACACTATCCACCAAATCGAAGCCGAAGCCGCGAGCATTGGCATGGATTCTGCCGCCTTCAAAGCTGCTCTGGCCGCCCCGCATTCGCAAGCGTTCCTGTCCGGCAAACCCGCCGGCGTGGACCTCGAAGGCTACCTCTTCCCTGATTCGTACCAAATTTCCCCCAGCACTACGCCCGACCAACTGGTGAATGCCATGCTCAACAACTTCGGCAAGCGCGTCGGTCCCGAGTACGTGCAGGCCTTCTCGCAGGAGGGCCTCACGCTGCACCAGGGGCTCACCGTGGCCTCCATAGTGGAACGCGAGGTCAATATAGCCGCCGACCGCCCCATCGTGGCCCAGATCTTCCTCAAACGCCTCAAAACCGGCATGCCGCTGGGCTCGTCGGTGACCGCCTGCTACGCCTACTTGCTGCAATCCGGCATTACCACCTGCAACGAAAATTCCGTCGCCAATATCCAATCGCCCTACAATACGCTCATAAACACTGGTTTGCCGCCCGGTCCCATCTCGAGTCCCGGCCTGAGCTCGCTCGACGCTGTGGCCCACCCGGCCTCCACCGACTACCTCTATTTCATTACCGACAAGAACCACATCGACCGCTTCGCCCACACCTACGCCGAGCACGAAGCCAACATCGCCAAGTACGGGCTGGTGGGCAGCTAGACCTGTCCGCGGCGGTTATCGCCGGGCCATCCTTCGACGACGCGCTACCACTTCGAGTCATTACCAATAGTTGACACATGATGTGTCAATTTTCGCTACTGTCACAAACACAGAACCCGCCGGCCCGTTCTGGAGCAGCGCCGCGTGAGCGCACCCCGAGGTCAGACCTCCACCGTGCTACCCGAATCCCAAGGTCAGACCTCGCCGGTTGCTCTCAGTTGAGCCTATCTGGCCCCCAGATTTGACATATCTGGAACTTATGCTACCCGGCGCCCCAACTTTTTAAGCCAACCTTTATGAAAGCCCAAAACGGGCCATTTCCACCTCAAAAGCGCATTTGACAGCCAAATCCCCCCAGATTTAGACTTTGGAAGTAAATTGATAAGCGTTAGCGGAATGGCCCAATGGGGGCCCGTAGGTGAGCCACCCTCGCGACGCAATTTACTACCTGAAAGGTCAGATACGAAGCATTAACAAGGTCGAAATTCTTCTGCCCCGCGCTGTGCCTCGCGCACGGGCGCCGGGGGAAGGACCCACTAAGGTAGTACCGGTGGAGAACCGTTATTAGTAGAGATGCCGCCGGCGTCCTCCCCTTGGGAGTCGCCACAGAGACATTTTCGAACATAAAAACTCCCGCAGCCGCGCCCGTCCCCACAATATCAGTCCCGCGCACTGCAGCAAAGTTCGATACCTCAAAGGTCCGGGCTGTTTATCGTCCGCGGTTTGTAGCGCACGTGTCGCTGATAGCCGTGGCCTTGTTCCTCGTGGTTGGCAACAGCCCGGCGCAAACACACGCGGTCTCGGTGCGGTTGATGTCGTCGGTGGCCGGCATTGGCTCCACGCTCGACGCGGCCGCTACTGCCAGCGTGGCCGCCGACGTGGCCGACGCCTCGCAGCTCATGATATCCGGCGATGCCTCCAAGACCGCCAGCACCGTCAACCAGCAAGTCGCGCTGCTCACCACCGACGACCAGGCCCTGGCCAAGCGCCAAGTGGTCTCCACCGCCGGCAACGCTACCCGCGACATCACCAGCTACACCGTGCAGCCCGGCGACACGCTCTCGGGCATCGCCTCGCAGTTCAACATCACCAGCGCCACCCTCAAGTGGGCCAACAACTTGTCCGACGCCGACATGGTGAAGCCGGGCCAAACCCTCACCATTCTGCCAGTAACCGGCCTGCTCTACACGGTGAAAGACGGCGATTCCGCCGACTCGCTGGCCAACACCTACCAGGCCAACGCGGCGCAAATCCTGTCGTTTAACAACGCTGAAGTCACCGGCCTCAAGCCCGGCGCGCAGATCATCATCCCGGACGGTGTGAAGATCGATGCCCCCAAGCCCGCTGCCCCCGCCAGTTCCCGCGGCCAGGTTGCCGGAGCCTCCACCGGCACCGTGCACCTCACGCCCTACTACGGCGGCGCCAACGGCTACTCCTTCGGCTACTGCACCTACTACGTAGCCTCGCGCCGCAGCGTCCCCTCGAACTGGGGCAACGCCAACGCCTGGTACTATGCTGCGCAAGCCTCCGGCTTCTCGGTCGGCAGCACCCCCGTGCCAGGAGCCATCGCCTGGACCGGCGCCGGTTACTACGGCCACGTGGCCTACGTGGAATCCGTGTCCGGCGGCATGGTCACCATCTCCGAGATGAACTTCAACGGCAACTGGGACCGCGTAACCTCCCGCACCGTCCCCGCCAGCTCCTTCCGCTACATCTACTAAGACTATCAAAACAAATATGGCGGCTCCCGGAGAATTCCTTCTCTCCGGGAGCCGCCACCGCGGCTACTAACTCTTCTAGCGCTTCTTCTTGCCGTTGCGTTTTCGCCACCCCTTGGGGGTCTTCCCGGTCCTGATGTAGCTATCGAATTCCGCCGGCGTCAGCTTGTCCAGATGGGCGTTGGTGATCGGGTGCCCGCCGCCTGCCCGGATAACCTCGCTTGCGGTCAGGCCTCCCGAAGTCCGGGCCGTTGATCTTTTCATATCCGGTCCAGGATATTTTGTCCCGGCCGGTCGCTCGGCGGACGGCGCAGCCACCACCGGGTCGGCGGTTTCCCGCCATCTCCAATCTGGTTGAGCTCGTCGTCGGTCAGCCGCCGCGCCATAAAGGCTGACGGTATGCGGATGTGGTAACGGCACCGCAGCTCCGATCGCGACATTACCTTGCGGGCCCAGCGCGGGGCCCAGTTCGGAAATTTCATTGCTGCTCCTTTGCCCGACCCGATTCATGGCCGGATTGGCTCCTTGGGTATCCAAAGTGCCAACCCGGCACCATGTAAACCCCGCACGGCATGCAGTGGTACAGGAACAGCGCTACCCGGTTGATCACCCGGCACCCGCGGAACGCCCACATTTTCAACCAGTTACGCCACCGGCGCTGGCGGAACCAGAACCGGGCGAGGCTGAGGTAGATGTAACGGGACCGTTTCATCCGGCCGTTCTCCAGCATCAGGAACAAGGCCGGGTCTTCGGCGAGGAAATGGTTCGCGAGTTCCACCAGGACCGGGTCGAGTTCTTCGTCGTGATCTTCTTCTTCCGCGTCCTCGCCTTCGTCTACTTCGGAGCTTGCAGCCGCCTTCGTCACCGAATCTGCAGCGATCAGGGAGTCTTTCCGCCAGGCGCACATGAGCACCAGCCCAATAGCTCCGCCGCAGCCCACCGCCACGGTCAACCAGGCTAGCCTGGTGCCGGAGTTAGCGTGCTTTTCGAACAGTATGACCCACGCCAGCACCGAGCAGAATCCTGCCCCACCGAGGAAAGCCAGTGTGAGCGACGGAAAGCCGGTGTGCTGGGGCGCTTTGAACTCTGGAAACCGGTACATCTTCACGCCTCCCTTTGGGTTAGCGCTTAATTGGAACGACGCGGATGCCATGCCCGGCCCCGCCATGGCGAATCATCCAGGCCCGCTCGATCTCCTCGAGTTGACGCTGCTCATGCTCCGACAACGGCATGTGGGCCTCCTTTCGAGAGGCAACTAGGTTGTAGAGGTACGATCGTTAATCCCAATTGGTGAATTGGTAGCTATATTACTGCAGGAAAATAACAATAAATCAAGGCCGGAAATACTGAGGGCCTGGGCTTCGAGGTGGTGTTCACCAGGAAGCCCAGGCCAGGGCGGCGGGCCGGGGCGGCCGCTGTTAGCGCTGCTTCGGGCGGGCCGGGTGCTGGTTCGGCAGCATCATGAGGATCAGCGCGGTGAAGACCAGGAGAGCGATCAACCCGCTGAAGCTAATCCAGCCGGCCAGTCCGGCGCCCATGTGGAAGCCATGCTGGCCGCCACCGAGGCACCGGAAAAACGAAACGATCCCCGAGCCGATCATCACCACCGTCGACAGGGCGGCCAGCATGACGATCATCAGAAACAGGTAGCCCTTCGCGTCCAACGTTGTGACGACTTTGGACGTATTGTCGGGCGGTATGCTCATGTTGGGTCCCCCCTTGTGTACGGAATGAGCAAACGTAGAGCAGGGCTGCACTACACGCTTATGATAACATAAGTAGTATTAAAAAGCAAGAATTGGTATAATAAGCGCAAATGTTTGCAGACACAGCCACAATTGAAGTCCGGGCAGGCAAAGGCGGCGACGGCCGCCTCAGCTTTCGGCACGAAAAATACCGCGCCATGGGCGGTCCCGACGGCGGCGACGGGGGCCAGGGCGGCAGCGTGATTTTCCGCGTGGATCACAACCAGAGCACCCTGTCGCGCTACCGCACCACCCGCACCATCCGCGCTGAGGACGGCGAAATTGGCGGCGACAACCGCAAGCACGGCAAGAGCGGTGAGGATGCCATAGTGACCGTGCCGCAAGGCACGCAGGTGTGGGACGGCGACCGGATGGTGGTGGACCTCAGCGCCGCAGACCAGGAGACGGTGATAGCCCAGGGCGGCCGCGGCGGATTTGGTAACGCCCACTTCAAATCCTCCGTGCGCCAGGCTCCCCGCAGCGCCGAGTTGGGCGAGAGGGGAGAGCAGTTCAAGTTGCGGCTCGAACTCAAGCTGGTGGCCGACGTGGGCCTCGTGGGCCTGCCCAACGCCGGCAAATCCACGCTGCTGTCCGTAATTTCCAACGCCAAGCCCGAAATCGCCGACTACCCGTTCACCACTCTCGTGCCCAACCTGGGCGTGGTCGACATCGACGATTTCGGTTTCCTGGTGGCCGACATCCCCGGCCTCATCGAAGGCGCCAGTGCCGGCAAGGGGCTGGGCGACGAATTCCTCCGCCACATCGAGCGCACCGCCGTGTTGCTGCACCTCATAGACGCCGGTGCCGCCGACCCCGCCGCCGATTACGCCGTTATCCAGCACGAATTGGCCGATTACCAGGTGGACCTCTCGGCCAAACCCCAGCTCATAGTGCTCACCAAGCAGGAAACCGTAGACGCTGCCAAACTGGCGGCCGACCAGGCGGCCATTGCCAAGGCTGCCGGCGCGCAGCCCGCCGGCAAAACTCCCATTTTTGTGATCTCCGCGCAAACCCACGACGGCCTGGTGCCGCTCCTGCGCGCTACGGCTCAGTTGGTGCAGGCCGCCCGAGAGGAGCGCGCCGCCGCCGAAGCCGAAGCCTCCGTGCCGGTCATCGACACCACCGCGCTTCCCGATTTCTGGCAGGTGACGTCCGAGTCCGACGGCGTGTACCGCGTTACCGGCGAGCGCATCGAGGGCTTTGCCCGCCGCACCAACTTCGACCAAGACGAGGCCGTGGAACGCTTGCGCGACATCCTGCGCAAAACCGGGGTGGCCCGCGAACTCCGCCGCCAAGGCGCCCAGGACGGCGACACCATCCACATTGGCGACGCCGAACTGGCCTGGATTGCGTAAGGCCTCAGGCGCCGTCCGGTTTATAAAATCCTCGGCCGACGGCACCATTTGCCCGCGCATTAGCCTATTACACCATCGGGTCTACCCCACTCAGCTTGCCCGCAGGAAGCGAACGAAGCAGTAAGTATGGCATAGTTATACTTAGCCTCAACGAGACAACCATCGTTGCGCTAAGTCAATTCATTCAGCCGGCCCAAGCTTATTTTCCTCAGTCTAACCGCTTAACAAGGTGCCAGTAGGACGCTGTTTCCCGGCTGAAAACCTCAAAAAACCTACTATGACATAATTTCGGCACGAGCCTGCCCCTGCGAGCAACGTGGATTCCCAATAATCCTGTTCTAATAGGCTCATATGCTCGATTGCTCCCGCATCCTGGTGCCCGGACCCGCCGCCCCTCAGGCCGGATCCGGGCACCTCGATCCACTCCCGGAATAGCCCCAGCGCATTGACGCCCGCCCCGAACCAGGACATAATAGATCAGTCCAAATTCGGGGATATAGCTCAGCTGGCTAGAGCGCTGCATTCGCATTGCAGAGGTCGAGAGTTCGAATCTCTCTATCTCCACCATGGCGGTCTTACTCCAACCCCTGCCCTCAGAAACAGGGGAGAGCAGGCCCGCCAGGGTCCCCCGAACCGACTCGTCACCCGTGGCGGGTCTGTTTGCGTTCGCGCTCGGGCCAGTGTGAAGCTCATCTCGGTACGACCGGGCGGCCAGCATAAGTTCGCCGGCAGGCTCGGTGTAGTCCTGCTGCGCGACCTGGATCGTCAGCTCATCGCGGTCTTGGTCTATGAGGAGCTTCTCGAACATAGCCTGAGCGCTCAGCCATCCTCGATCCAGAGCGCACTGCGATCTACATTCACGGCTTGACCCCCACCTCACCACGCATCCGGGGCACCTTCGCCGGTGACGGCCTCCAAAGCCGGAACGTGCGCGTTACATTCCCGCCGGAGGCCTGTCCGGCCTGTGGCGGCTGGGAAGGGCGCAATCCGGCCGAACAGGATAATCGTCCAGCGCCAGCGACACCGGCCGAGTGGTGGAGGAGCCTGACTGATCAGCAGCGGCGGTGGACGACAGGATTGGCCCTCGCTAGCGCTTTCCTCTTCTTCATCGTGATCACAATCGCTTCCGGTGTGCATCATGCATCCGCAACGTCTCCTGCCCCGGCGGTATCCTCCACCAGTAGCACGCCATCAGCCAGCTCGTCGCCAAGCGCTTCAGAAGGATCACCCGAGGCATCTGGTTCCAACCCCTCAGATTCCGGATCACCGGCTCCAAGTGACTCCGGTTCCGGTTCCCAGCCAAGCGACAGTGCCATGCCCTCGGCATCGGACTCAGGTAGCGGCCTTAACCCGGATGGCTTTGCCTTGCCAATAAACGCCGCATCGGGTAGTCCGAGCATAACCGGTGCCTGTGAGTGGCAATATCCAGACCACCCTGATGCAGTGGCTGAACAAGTTCCGGGCAGCGATCCCACACCGAGCTATACCATCAAATGCTTCGATGGCAGTACATACCTAGGCGGAATGGACTTGAATGGGTACTGCGACAACCTCATGAGCGGCATGGTGGCGGATAATCCTGATCGCGGTGGACCGGCCAGCGACCAGCCTCCGCCGTGGGATCAGTGGGAGTGCGTACCGACCTAGGCAAGGCGCAGCTAGGCAGCGGCGTTCCGCCGCTATTGGCGCAGAAGGTGGCCGAGCGGGTTATGGCAATATTGAACAAACCTCAGCCAACTCATAAGCGTTTCTGCCTGAGGCTAACTGGTTGTGGTTAAGCCCAAATCACCCTAGAATGCGATTAACGCTTCAACCAAGACTATTTATGGATGATTCAGGCCAATATCAAAAGAAAGCTAACCGGTGGTAACAAGCCGTCTTATTGCACTGATGCTCGGTCTCCAGACTTTTATTATTGGTCTGAGTCTTCTGACGCGTATTGCAGCGGCAGACGGAGCCATCTCGCAGAGTTTCTTAACCTCTACCGCCAACGTCGCCCCCGGTACATTAATGAGCCTAGCGGCTGCCGGCGGCAACAAAGTGGAACCCGCGACAAACACCGGGAGCGCCAAAGGGCTAGTAGGCATAGCTGTTAATCAACCACTTGTAGAGCTGGCAGGTAACGGCCAGCAAAACGTTCTAGTTGCGGTAGGTGGCACCGCCGAGGCGCTGGTAAGCGATATTAACGGCTCAGTTGGAGTCGGGGATAAGATCACGGCCTCGCCAATCACTGGGGTCGGCATGAAGGCAGTTGATACCGGCCAAATCGTCGGAACTGCTCAAGCGAGTCTGGCCTCGGTAACCACGCAGAGCCGCACTTACACAGATCGAACCGGCAAAGCCAACTCCGTAAAGGTTGGCCTAATCCCAGTATCGGTGAATGTTGAGTACTATTCCGCAAGTCCTTCCGCTGCCACTGTCTCGGCCTACATTCCGCCAATACTGCAAAACATTGCAAACTCCGTCTCGGGTAAGCAGGTCTCACCGTTGCGTGTCCTGATTGGTGCGCTTATTCTGCTTGTTGGAACTATTACTATAGTTGTTATGCTTGGGATCGCCATTCGGGGAGGAATGATCTCAATCGGGCGCAATCCGCTGGCCGAGCGAGCCCTCAGGAGAGGTCTGCTCGACGTTATCATCGCCGCTATGGGCATCCTGCTGGTAAGCGCCGTCCTTGTATACGCCATTATCGATGCTTAGCTTCACGTAGTTGAAGCAAGGCTTAGAATTACGTAAAATTAGCATAACCATTAAATGTGAGGCAGGCGGTGGACGGCTTTGCGGGCCCGCCAAGACAGTTAGACCCATTCCAGCCAGCTCCAGATGTGCCCACGGAACCCGAAGTTAAAATTCGGCCTTGGCGCCGGATTGGTGGTTTAACGCTAATTGGCGTCAGCTTGATAGTCGGCGGGATACTGGCGACCCAGCGTGTGATTAACTCCAGGGCGTCCACTGGGCCAACCAAGACCGATGCCTCTCAGCGCTATACTGCTCAATCGGCGCCCTTAAACGATCTATCTAGAAGCCTCAAGACGGGCTCGACCCAAACCGGCGCCCTGATTGTAAACGGGCGCCTAAATGTTAGTAGCCCCACCACGGTTGCCTCCGATGTCACTATCCAGGGTAACGTCTCCGTGAACGGCAACGGCACATTTGGAGGGACTCTCACAGCGGCCAATTTCGTTGGGGGTGGCAGTGGAATCACTGGAGTCAACGCTGCTCTCCTCAACGGCCAGCCAGGATCATATTATGTGAACCTTTCGGCGGGGCTGGGGGCACTTTCGGCCAATGCCGCGCTACGCAATACCACCAATGCGTTCACCTCCCCCAATACGTTCACCGTCGGCCTGAACTCGGCTGGCATTTCCGATTCAGGCGCACTTACCGTCAGTGGCTTAAGCACGCTGGGCTCCACCAACATCTCATCACTAACCCTAGGATCGCCACTGAGTGTAACGAGCGGAGGCACCGGAATTGCGGACGTGCCAGTGGCCAGCGTACTGTTTGGCCAGGGCGGACCTACCCTCGGGATCGCCACACCAGCTGCTGCAGGCCTCTGCTTACTTTCTGGTGCCACCGACGTGCAATGGGGCAGCTGCTCTGGTGCCGGCACCGGCGTGGCCACGCTAGACGGCATGACGGGTTTGCTCACAATCAACAACTCGACTGGCTCTGGGTCTGCCATTACTATCAACAACGCCAAGGCCGATTCCGCCACCAAAGGTATTGCTGCCTTCAATGGCACCAACTTCTCCGACAATGTCTCTGGAGTAATCAACACAATCCAGGACATCGCCACTACATCAGCACCAACATTCGGTCAACTTTCGCTTAGCTCCAGCCAAGCCGTAGCTCCCATGCTCTTAGTTAACAACACGAATGGCGGAGCCACTGGCAATCTAGTTGATCTCAAACTCGCGGGCACCAGCAAATTCAGCGTTACGCCCGCAGGCAACGCCACAGTCGCCGGTGCCATTACCTCAGGCACCATCAACGGCCAGACCATTTCCAACGCCGCTGCCTTCACCGGCACTCTCGGCGTCACCGGCCTGGCCAGCCTCAACGGCGGCGCCACTGTGGTCGGCACGCTCATCGCCAACACCATTACGCCCTCGGCCGCCATGACAGTCGGTGCCATCGGCCAGGCGCTCACGCTCCAGGGCAATGCTTCCACCTCCCTCACCGCCACCGGCGGCGGGTTTACCACCACGGTGGCCTTCACCGGCTCGCCCACCGGCGCCGTCACCTACAATTTCGACCGCACTCCCACCGCCGGTGCGTACACCATCTGCTCCACCGCCGGCAACTGCGCTGGCGTGGGCGGGGGAGTCACCACGAGCGGCGGCGCCACCAACAGGCTCGCCAAATTTACTGCTTCGCAAGGCATCGGCAACTCGTCCATTACCGACACCGGCACCAGCGTCACGCTCACCCCTAGCAGTGACTCTGCCAGCGTTTTCCAGGTCCAAAATGCTGCTGGCCGCAGCCTGTTAAATGTTGATACCTCGGGGAATAAGATTGCGCTCGGTAATATCACCGCCACTGCCGGGCAGGGCGTCATTGGCGCGCTGGTCCTAGCCGATGGCACAGCCGACAACTTCGGCGTTACGTTCTCACCCGCTGCCCTCACCGCCAACCGCACCATCACGGTACCGAACGCCGCGGGCACCATAGCTGTCTCGGCCACCGGACCGATCCAGGTGGACGCCGCCGGTAACATTTCCTGCCCAACCTGCCTAACCTCGGGCGGAGGCGGCGGCTCAGCCGGTGTGAGTTCAGTTGACGGGCTCACAGGCGCGCTGGCAATTGCCAACACCAGCGGCACTGGCACTACAATCACTATCAATTCGGCCAAAGCCGACGGCAGCACCCTCGGCATCGCCGCTTTTAATTCCACCAACCTGACCGACAACGGTGCAGGCGTTATTAACACAATCCAAGACATCACCACCACCTCGGCCCCCACCTTCGGCCAGCTCACTCTCACCGCCAGCCAGGCCGCCAACCCCATGCTGCTCGTCAACAACACCAACGTCGGCGCCACCGGCAACCTCATCGACCTGCAATTAAATAGTGTAAGCAAATTCAGCGTCGCACCGTCCGGAGGCGTCACCGCAGGCCAAATTAACGGCCAAACCATCAGCTCTTCCGCCAACTTCACCGGCTCACTCACCGTCGGCACCACCCTCACCACCAACACGCTTTCGCCTACCGCCGGCCTCACGGTCGGCGCCGCAGGGCAATCGTTTACACTACAGGGTAACGGCTCTAGCTCTATTACAGCCACCGCGAGCGGCAAGACCACGACCGTGGCTTTCCAAGCTCCCGCCGCCAACGTCACCTACAACTTCGACACGGTGGCGGCCGGTACCTATGACATCTGTACCACAGCCGGCAACTGTGCCGGGGTCGGGGGCGGTGTTACGACCACCGGCGGTACAGTTGGCACGCTGCCGGTCTTCACCGCCGCCCAAGGCATCGGCGACTCACTTGTCAGCGAGTCCGGCGCCACGGTTACCACCAACGGCAACCTTAGCCTCACTTCCGGTCACACCTACCAGATCAACGGAACGCAAATTACCTCGGCGGCCCTGGCCAACGATTCCAACCTCGCCAAGCTGGACGCCAGCCAAGCTTTTACCGGCAACACCCTGACCTTCGAAAACGCCGCCAACTCCGCCACAGCCTTTTTGGTCCAAAACGCCGGCGCCCAAAACGTCCTTTCGGTTGACACCTCCGGCAACCAGGTCGTGCTAGGCGTGGCCGGCACCATGGCTGGCGCACTTGTGTTTAATAACTCCTCCAACGCCCATACCACCACCCTCGTCGCCAATGCCGCCGCTGGCCAGAGCCAAACCATCACCATCCCCGCTTCCAGTGCCACCACCGACACCATATGCCTCCAGACCCTTGCTAACTGTGCCGGCGCTGGCTCGGTGACATCAATCGACGGCCTCGCTGGTGCACTCAACATCAACAACTCGTCAGGCGTAGGCTCGGCCATCACCATTGACAACGCCAAAGCTGACGGCGCGACCAAGGGCATTGCAACCTTCAACTCCACCAACTTCTCCGACAACGGCTCCGGCGTTATCAACACCATCCAAGACATCGCTACTACGTCCAGCCCCACGTTCTCGGCAGTCAACACCAACACGGTCACGCCGACCGGTGCCTTCACTCTCGGAGCCACCGGCCAGGCCTTCACCCTTCAGGGCACAAGCTCCAGCGCCATTATTGCCAACGGCGGCGGGTTCGCGACTACTGTCGGCTTCAGCGGCAGCCCGGCCGGTGCCGTCACATACAACTTTGACCGTGCTGCCACAGCCGGTACCTACACGATTTGCACCAGCGCGACGAGTTCATGCGGTGGCGCGGGTAGTGGTTACATCGTGAATGGTACTTCGACGCAAACAGGGAATTTTAATATCCAAAGCGCAGCTGCGACCAGTGTGGGCGCTGTGATACAGGGCGCGACGAGCCAAACGGCCGACCTGCTCGACGCGCGCGATTCGACTGGCGCCAACGTGCTCAAAATGGATGCGGGCGGCAACCAGGAGACTACCGGCTACTTCGACAACGGCATCGGCGGAATCGGGCAGTTCCAAAACCTAATTAAATATAGCGAGCAGTTTGATAATGCGGCCTGGACCAAGAGCGGCGGTACCAGCGCCACGGCCGATCAGTCGGCGGCTCCTGATGGGCAGACGACAGCCGACACGGTCCACACCACGACCAGCGGAGGCAACCTAACGCAGGTTTACAATTCAGCCGGGAACAACACGTACACGTTCAGCGTGTGGCTGAAAACGGCCGCGAGCACGCAAAATGTGGACCTGCGAATCGACTCAAACGGCACACCAGCCACCGGCACGGCCAAGACCGTGACGGCTACCACGACCTGGCAGCGGTTCTATGTTACCCAGACATTTGCAAGCGGCGTGAGCACGGTGACTCCGACGATCTTTCCGGGTACAGCTAGCGGTACAGACGCACAAACGGTGTACGCGTGGGGCTCGCAGTTGGTGCAGGCATCGAACCCGGAGGTGTACTCGCGCACGACCGCGGCGACTATAGCGGCCAGCGCTGGAGTAGTCAGCAACGGAGGCGTGCTTGCCGTGAGCCAGAACGCGAGTGACACCCCATTGATCGTGCAAGGTGTACCGAGCCAGAGTGGCAACCTGTTGCTGGCAAAAAGTTCCACCGGGAGCAGCCTCGCTGCCATCAATAATGGGGGCAATTTCTTTACGGCATCCAGTGTGGACACCTACGGCGCGACAGCGCTTACGCTCGGTAACCAGGATGCTACAGCCATCAACCTGGGCAATACTAGCAGCAACATCGCGACGACAATTAATGGCACGGCGGTTGTGAAGCCCACTATCGGCAACGACTCCGCCACCGCCTTCCAGGTGCAAAATGCTGCCGGCACGCCCTACCTTTCCGTCGACACCATTGATGGCCGGGTTGGTGTAGGTACATCCGGCACCCCGGCGGCGCTCTTGTCGATCGGCGGCACCACCGGTAACCTCCAGGTCGATGGGAGCGGCAACATTACGGTCGGCGGGGCGGCCACTTGGTCTACTTCGTCCGGAAACCTCACCATCCAAGCGGCAGGCACAAGCACACTGGCGTTTGACACGGGTGGCGCCGGCAGTATTACCGTTGGTGCGACGAACGCGACCTCGATTGTGTTAGGTGGCAACACCTCGGGCACCATCACTGGCAAGGTGGCCAACTCTTCCTCCACTGCTTTTGTACTACAGACTGCAGGGGGCACGGCTTATTTCACGGCGGACACGACCGATGAGCGGCTGTATGTCGGCCCCACGGCGGGCGATACCACCGGCGCACTGCTGGTCCTGGGCAACAAGACCAACTCCGGCGACCCCACCGGCGTGGCCGGCGGCATGTACTACAATTCCTCAATCGGTCGTTTCAGATGCTACGAAAATAGCGCTTGGAAAAATTGCATTGGGATCGACGCAGACGACCAGCGCGAGCAGCCGTTCTATAGTACCGATTTCATGAGTATTGACCAACAAGGTACCACTCCGTTTAAAGGAGAAAATTTCCCAGTATCAAATGGTGGCGTGGATGGCCACCTGTTTGCGAACGACACAAACCACCCCGGGGTTGACCGTCTTGGTTCTGGAACCGCCGCAAATTCAGGGTTCGCCCGTACGACCATCGCGAGCCAAAGCCAGCATGGCTACCAAGAGTTGTTGATCGGCGGCGGCGAATCGTTTGAACTTGTGTTTAGGTTGGACATAGCCGATGCGAACACCCAAGACTACATGGGCTACATTGACAGCGATGACGGCACCGCTCCAGCTAACGGCCTGTACTTTTCAATGAGCGGCACGACGCTGAAGGCAAATGCAACTGCCGCCAGCACCACCACGTCAAGCACCATAACCACCAGCATGAACACCACTGACTGGTATCGGGTCAGGCTCGTTGTTAATAGTTCAGCCTCGAGTGTGACATATTCCCTATGGGATGACACCACGGGAGGTGCTGCTACAACTGCCACCATTTCTACCAACTTGCCAACGGCGTCGGGGGACGGGACATCCTGTGGCGTTGAGGCATCGTATGCAGCCGCGTCAGCAACTAACCTAATTGACCTTGATTATATGTCCATGTGGCTGAATGGGAGGAACCTAAACCGCTAGAGGCAGGCCTGTGCAGCCCTCATATGAAACGGTCTATCGTGTGCCGACAGGGACTAAGCTTCTCAGAATTGATTGCATTGTATCTGCCCCAACCGGACTCGGGGCATTGATGATAATGAGGGTGTTGTTATTCGTAAACAACGCTCCGGTGGTACGGTCCGCGCCCGCAGTGACATAGGCTGCGCCATACTCGGTACTGAATTGCTCGGTGGTGTGCAGTTGGGCTTGCTCGATATTGTAGGGCGTCCGTTGCTCTGAAAAGGCGAGAGTGTTGCCACCGGGTCTTGTTAAGACGAAGACGAGGATTCCATTTTGGTAGCTAGCTGAGCCGGACTTGAGCTTAAAGTCGGTCGAAGTGCCGGGTTTGATGTAATAGGGGTGGAAGCTGGAAATTTGGCTTGTGATGTCTGAGGGTAAGGCCGCCGCCGGTTTGTGCCGGGCTATGATGGCTATAATGGCCGCTGCTAGGATGATCGCGAGCGGCAGGATGACGAAGATCAACTGCCGGGCTAGCCTAACAAGAGTTGCCAAACGGAGAGTGATGTGGATGGCCGGTTCGTTCATGGTTATGTGCTTAAGGCCCGGGAAGGCTAAGACGGATGCATTGTAGCTTGGGCCATTCGTTAGCCCGTCCAGTGTGACAACAGCACGGAGAGATCAAAGATATTGACCGTGCCGTCGTGGTTAAGATCAGCGGTGGCACTGCTTGTACCCCAGGCACTCAAGAGGATCGATAGGTCAAAAATGTTTACATGGCCGTCACCGTTGAGATCACCAACCAATGGCACTGGAGTTGGAGTGGCTGTAGGGCTGGGCGAGGTAGTGGGGGTCGGAGTTGGCGAGGGAGTGGCGGTCGGCGTCGACGTGGGGGTTGGTGTAGCAAGGGCATAGTTGTCCATCACTGCCAGCGCGGGGTCGGTCTGGCCATAACTGTAATCTGTAGAGCAGCAGGGGTAGTCCGGTGGTACGCGGTTATCGTACTGCCAGGGGATAAAGCCTACCACGCCCTGCAAGCCGAATTGGGCGGATAGCTTGTTGTCTAATAAGTTTGCCCTAGTTTGTTCGCTGCCGTTTACGGCCGAGTCGTAGAGGTTGATACCGACCTCGCCAACATAGATGGGCTTGTTCACGGCCGCGCATTGCTGGACGCGGACATTTAGGCCATTGGCTGAGTTGAAGGCTGAGGCATTGGTGGCGCCTTCGTAATCGTGGAATGAGCAAAGGTCCAGTTCGGGAATCGACATTAACGTTTGGTAATCTGAGTCGAGCGCACCACAGTTGCCGTTGCCGGCGTTACCGAGAGAGATGAGGTGGTTGGGGTCGAGCCCGCGAATCTCGTCGCCGACAGTTTGGGCAAAGCTTTGCATAACGGCTTCGGCGTTAGCGGGGCAGCTGCTGGGGTCGGGCGAGTCTTCGGCTTCGTTAACCATCTCCCAGGCCGCAATGGTGGGGTTGTTGGCATAGCGCGCTACCACGTCGTGCACGTATTGGTAGTAAGGAACGTTCTCGTTGTACGACACACCATTGAGGGTGCCATTGTACACCGCCGTTTTGTAGCCGCCCTGGTACCAAGTGAGGTCCTTGTAAGGTGGGCCCTCGTAATTCCACTGGTCGGCGAGTGTGGCAATGACCTTGTAGCCGTTGGCCTGAGCGACCTGCAGAGTCTTGTCAAAGGGAGCCCAATTATAGCCGCTAGTAGTGGGAGTAACCTCCTGCTGAATAAACCAAGCGCGGAAGACGTCCTTCTTACCGCCGTTCGCGTTAATGGCCACGAGCGAATCGTTTAAGCTGGTGCCGTTATTTAGAAGGTAATTGGTGTCGTTTGGCATCGCAAAAGAAACATTGGCTCGGTACATATTGAAACCAAGTATGCGGTACGGCTGGCCGTTTAACAGCAGCTGTTGGCCGCTGCGGGTAACAAAATCAGTGCCGGAGGCATGGCTGCGATATACCACGTACCCGCCAATGACAACCGTGAATGCGACGATAACGCTGAGAAATTTTCGAGATAGCCTAGATTTGCTCAGTAGTATTTGCACAGCTGCATTGTCGCTGGATGGTCGTTTTATCGTATGTTTTCGGCGAACTTTCGTAGCCAAGTTTGTACTTTTGTATTTCTAATGGTTATTATAACGGTGTTTCTCAGCAGACTCAAATAGCAAAACCCTTATCCTTCGATTCGAACAAGCTATGATACCAGCATTGGCGCCGTCAAATGTCCGCAGGATGCCGGTACTGCTGAGACCCGGCAGGGCTTTCCGCGTGTTAGAGTCAACCGATTCTTGGGTAACTCTGGTGTCACCAGTCGTAGCCTCGGGGTCGGCGCCCTTCCAGTCACTGCCTCAAACCCCTCTGC
>Ga0318562_10000356_pt1 | contig 20835 bp, 22 predicted proteins | sample GRESIP066b5f18_FD_203688 | JGI IMG/M metagenome (GOLD analysis project Ga0318562, IMG submission 203688) | Tropical soil microbial communities from Luquillo Experimental Forest, Puerto Rico - GRE.SIPMG.066b5f18 | ecosystem: Environmental > Terrestrial > Soil > Tropical forest > Bulk soil... | reverse complement strand
GGCTGGCGGTGGCGCCGGCATCGACCGTCCAGCGCCCAATACCGTGGCTTGTGTCGACCACGACGCCATAGTCGGCCGCCGCCTTGGTCGAGGACAGGAGCTCGTTGCGCACGTCCTTCAGCACGGCGGCGGGATCGCGCTCGAGCGGATCGCCCCAGCCGCCGGCGCCGGCCAGCACGTGGCGGAATACGTCGCCGTGCTTGACCGTCATGGTGAACTTGGCCGGCAGGGTGCGGTTCTCGCCGTCGGGATTGAGGTAGTTCTCCGACGGACCGCCCGGATTGCCGCCATAGAGGCCGAACGGGCGATGGTCGCGCCGGTCGGCGCGGACCTGCAGCGTTCCTTCCGTCTCGAGGAAGCGGTAGTCGCGCTTGAACGGCACGCCGCCGCGATACTTGCCGGCGCCCGCCTTGTCGGCGACGAACTCGTAAGCCAAGAGCTGGATCGGATGCTCGGCCTCGGTGACCTCGATCGAGTGCGAGGCCATGTTGGCGAACATGTGGCTGTTGCCGTCGAGCCCGTCGGCCCATGGCCGGGCGCCCCAGGCGCCGCAGGTGAAGTCGACATAGACGAAGGGCTTGCGGTCGGCGTGGTAGCCGCCGATCGAGATGCCGGTGTTGCCGCCGTCGCCCGCCGCCTTGACCTTGTCGGGCAGCATCATGGCGAGCGCGCCGAACATGCAGTCGGTCATGCGGAAGCCGGTCAGGCCGCGCGCGGCGCATGCCGCCGGCAGCACGCCGTTGCCGACCGTGCCGGGCGGGCAGATTACCTCGATGGCGCGGAACACGCCCTCGTTGTTGGGAATGTTGGGCGCCAGCACCGAGCGTACGCCGGTGTAAGACGCGGCCTTGGTGAAGGAGAGCGTGTTGTTGATCGCCCCTTTGACCTGCGGGTTGGTGCCCGTCCAGTCGACCACCATATGGCCGCCCTTCTTGCGGATGGTGACGAACAGGCGGATCGGCTTGCCGTAGTCGACGCCGTCGTCGTCGATCCAGTCCTCGAAGCTCCATTCGCCGTCCGGCAGCTTCTCGAGCGAGGCGCGGGTCAGGCGCTCGGCATAGTCGACCGTCTCGCGCATCAGCGCCTTGGTCTGCTCGACGCCGTAGCGCGCCAAAAGCTCGGCGAACTGCTTCTCGGCGATGTGACAGGCGGCGAGCTGGGCGCGCAGGTCGCCCGCCACCTGCACCGGCAGGCGGACGTTGCGCTCAATGAAGGTCATGATGGTCTTGTTGAGCTTGCCCGCCTCGTAGAGTTTTAACGGCGCGATCCTAAGACCTTCCGCATAGATCTCGGTCGAGTCCGAGGCGTTCGAGCCGGCGACGCGGCCGCCGACGTCGGAATGATGACAGACAGTGGCGGCGAAGGCGATGCGCTCGCCCGCGTGATAGAGCGGCTTGAAGACGAAGATGTCGGGCAGATGCATGCCGCCGTCGAACGGGTCGTTCATGATGAAGACGTCGCCCGGCACCATGTCGTCCTTGTAGTGCCGCATCACCGAGTCGAGCGCGGTCGGCACCGAGCCGAGATGGCCCGGCAGGGTGAGGCCCTGCGCCACCAGCTTGCCGTCGGCGTCGGCGAAGCCGGTCGAATAGTCCATGTTGTCCTTGAGCACGCCCGAGTAGGTCGTGCGGAACACCGTCAGCGCCATCTCGTCGGCGATCGAGAAGATGGCGTTCTTGAACAGCTCGAAAACGATGGGATCGATGGGCTCGGCCATGCCGGCATGTTGCCGGGTTTGCCGGCGAGCGACAAACGAATGGTGGCGTCAATGGCTCCGGGCTAGCCAAAAGCGCAGGCGCGGCCTATGTCACGCCCGCCATGCAGACCCTGCGCACGCTCAAGGCCCTTCAAGACGAGGGGCTGCTGACGCCCGATCCGCGGCTGGCGGCGGCCGCGCGGTCGATGGCGATCGCGCTCACGCCCGAGGTGACGGCGCTGATCGACCGCAACGACCTCGCGCGCGACCCGATCGCCAAGCAGTTCGTGCCCAGCGTCCACGAGACCGAGATCGCGCCCGAGGAGCTTAGCGATCCGATCGGCGACGAGGCGCGGTCGCCGGTCAAAGGCATCGTGCATCGCTATCCCGACCGCGTGCTGCTGAAGCCCTTGCATGTCTGCCCGGTCTATTGCCGCTTCTGCTTCCGCCGGGAAAAAGTCGGGCCGGGCGGCGAGGCGCTGAGCGTGGCCGAGCTTGCGGCGGCGCTCGCCTACATACGCGACCACGACGAGATCTGGGAAGTGATCCTGACCGGCGGCGACCCCTTGATGCTGGCGCCGCGGCGACTCGGCGAGCTTTTGGCCGCGCTCGATGCCATCCAGCATGTGGCCGTCATCCGCATCCATAGCCGCGTGCCGGTCGTCGATCCCGGCCGCGTCAGCGACGAGCTGGTGGCGGCGCTGCAGCCCAAGCGCGCCAGCCTGTGGTTCGGCATCCATTGCAATCACGCCCGCGAACTCACCAGCGCAGCGCGCGGCGCCCTCGCCCGACTCGCCGACGCAGGCTTCCCACTCTTGGGCCAGAGCGTGCTGCTAGCGGGCGTCAACGATGACGTCGACACGCTAGAGCAGCTGATGCGCGCCCTGGTGACGGCGCGCATAAAACCCTACTACCTGCACCATCCCGACCTGGTGCGCGGCACCGGCCATTTCCGCGTCGCCATCGAGCGCGGCCAGGCGCTGATGAAGGAACTGCGCGGGCGGCTGTCGGGCATCGCCCAGCCGAGCTATGTGCTCGATGTTCCCGGCGGCCACGGCAAGGTGCCGATCGGCCCCGCCTATCTTGGTGATGATCCGCCCGCCCTCCTCGTCGAGGACGCGTTCGGCGAAAAGCATCGCTATCCGCCAAAATAGGAGACGACGCTACTCTTCGTGCATCGTCTCGTTGCCGATCGTGCCTTCGCCTTCGACGACGAGTTCGACCTGGCGGGTTCCCGCCTTCTCGAACGTGAGAGTCACAGGCAGAAGCTGTCCCTTGGCCAGCGGCGCCTTCGGCCCCCACATCATGAGGTGATAGCCGCGCGGCTTGAGCGTTATGGTCGTGTCGGCCGGCAACCCGACGCCATTTTCCAAGCGCCACATGGTGATGCCGGACCCGACGACCTTGATGCCGTGGATTTCGATTTTCTCGGCCATCGGGCTGGCCGCGGCGACCAGCCGGTCGGCCGGTCCGCCGGTATTGGCGACGGTCATGAATCCCGCGACCCGCGGCTCTTTGCCGGAGTCCACGAAGACCGATCCGGTGAGCGCCCAGGGATGGCTGATGGCGATGGTCATGGTCGGTCCGCCATTAGCAAAATTTGTGTCATTTGATCAACGCCAGCCCGTTCAACGTCGTCCTGTGGCGGCCAGCGCCGGGCGGCCGGACCGGCTCTGCGGGGCGCTGAGCTCCTCGACCAGCCACTCCTCGAAGGCGCGCGTCTTGGGCCGGCCGGCCGAAGCCGGCGGACAGACGAACCACCACGCTTTTCCTGAGTCGACGATCTGCGGAAAGGGCTGGAACAGCCGTCCCTCGGCCAGCTCCTCGCGGAAGAGCTGCGGCGGACCGAGCGCGACACCGGCTCCCTCCATCGCCGCCTCGACCGCGATCATGGTCGAGTCGAAGGTGAGCACCCGCTTGGGCTTGAAGTCGCCCAGGCCGACGGCGCGCAGCCAGATCGACCATTCGGGATCGTAGGTCATGTCGATGAACGGCACGCGCTTGAGGTCTTCGAGAGTCTTGACCCGGTCCTTGTAGCGCTTGCCGCAGAGCGGCGTCAGCACGTCGCTGAACAGGCGCGTGGCGTGCAGGTCGGGCTCGGGCTGGACGGCGAAGCGGATGGCGCAGTCGAAATCCTCGCGCGCGAAATCGACCCGGCGCAGCGCCGTCGTCATGCGCACCTCGATCTCGGGATGCTTGGCCTGGAAGCGATGCAGCCTGGGCGCCAGCCAGCCCAGCGCAAAGGTCGTCACCAGGCTGACATTGAGCGTGCCCGAGTTGGCCTTGCGGCCGACCCGCTCGAGCGCGTTGGTCATGCGGTCGAAGGCGTCGCGCAGATCGGGCAGCAGCGCCTGGCCCTCGCCGGTGATCTCGAGGCCGCGCGGCCGGCGCACGAACAGCGCCACACCCAGCCGCTCCTCGAGCGCCTTCACCTGATGGCTGACGGCGGCCTGGGTGACGTGCAGCTCTTCGGCGGCGTGGGTGAAGCTTGCGTGACGGGCGGCGGCTTCGAAGGCGCGCAACGCGTTCAAGGGCAATTGAGAACGGCTCATTTAAGGCAACATGTTCATAGTTTTTGTAGGTCTCGCTTGAGCTTTCATCCTTTGCGAGTCTCGCAACCATACAGCAAATTAGGCACAGAAACGAGGTTAACCGGGCAATTCTGCCCTCGCCGCCTCAAACGGAGCTAAGTCATGTCGACCCTGTCCAGCGTGCGGGAATTCGCCCGCGCGGAAGCCCCCTCCTTCTCCCTCGGCCGCGTCTTCGCGCTGCTGGCCGGGACGGTCGTGGTCGGTGTCGAGGCTCTGTTGACCCGCGTCGAGCTCAACCGTTCGCGACGCCAACTCGCCGAGCTCGATGACCGCCTGTTGCGCGATATCGGGCTCGACCGCGGCAAAGCCCGGTACGAGGCCGGCAAGGGTTTTTGGGCCTAAATCAAGGCTTTCCGGGCCGGGGAATTGCCGGCGGGCGCCGGATAGAGCAGGTTGGCAGGGGTGTCTATATGGCACCCATGACCCAACACTTCTCTGTTCACCCGCTCCCCCCAGTGGCGCTCGCCAGTATCTCCCACCCTGGCACGTTCCCCGACCCGGATTCCTGCTGGCACGCCGTTCAGCAGCGCGACCGGGCCTTCAACGGCCGGTTCTGGTTCTCGGTCAAGACGACCGGGGTCTATTGCCTGCCGTCCTGCGCGGCGCGTCCGCCGCTGCGCAAGAACGTCGACTTCCACGCCTCGCCCGAGGCGGCGGAGGCGGCGGGTTTCCGTCCCTGCAAACGCTGCAAGCCGCGCGACTGGCAGGCTGAGGCTGGCCTCAGCAAGCCGGTGGCGCGCGCCTGCGCGCTGTTCGAGGCGGCCGATGCCGACAGCCCGCCCTCGCTCGCCGAGGTGGCGCGCCGGGTCGGCGTCTCGGCCAACACGCTCAGCAAGCGCTTCGTCGCCGAGCTTGGCCTGACACCGCGCGACTGGCTGGTGGCCAGGAAGCGCGAGCGCTTCCGCAAGGCCTTGCGGTCGGGCGAGTCGGTCGCCGGCGCCCTCTACGGCGCGGGCTACGGTTCGCCGAGCCGCGTCTACGAGAACAGCGACAAGGCGCTCGGCATGACGCCGGCCACCTACGCCAAGGGTGGCGCCGGCGCGCATATCGACTTCACGACCGTCGAGTCGGACTATGGACGCGTGCTGGTGGCGGCGACCCACAAGGGCATCGCCGCGGTGTTCCTGGGCGACAGCGATCGCAGCCTCGAGCGCGACCTCAAGGACAACTTCCCGGCCGCAGACATCGAACGCAACGACGCGGTGCTGGCGCCGCGGGTGAAGGGCGTGCTGGCGCGTCTCTACGGCCGCAAGCCGTCGGCGCTCGATGCGCCCGACGTGCCGCTCGACATCGTCGGCACCGCCTTCCAATGGAAGGTCTGGAAGGCGTTGACCGAGATCCCGCCGGGCGAGACCCGGACCTATGGCGAGATCGCCAAGCGCATCGGCGAGCCCGCGTCGGCCCGCGCTGTCGGCCGCGCCTGCGCGACCAACCAGGCGGCCGGCGTCATCCCCTGCCATCGCGCGGTCGGCGCCAACGGCAGCCTCAACGGCTATCGCTGGGGCGTGGCGCGCAAGGAGCGGCTGCTCGCCGGCGAACGCAGCCGGCGCGCAGCGTAGCGCCTAGTTGCTGTTCTCGATGCGCGTGATGGTGTAGCGGCGCTTGCCCTCGCGCGCGACGTCGAACTTGATCTTGTCGCCGGGCGTCAGCCCGGTGAGCAGGGCGCGGTCCTCGACGTGGAAGATGTAAGTGCCGGGATCGAGATAGAATCGCGCGACGCCGCGGTGCCGGACGGTGAGCCGACCGTCCTTGGCGTCGACGGCCACGATCTTGCCGGCCGTCAACGGATACTCCTCGACCGGCTGCAGGCTCGCCAGATGGGCCGACGGTGCAACGGCCGTGCACGGCTTGGCCGCTATCCGTTCGGCCGCCCACACGCCGCCACCGATCGTCGCCGTCAACAAGACAAGCCAAGACATCAGGGCAATCCGACGCATCTCTCGTCCCTCCGCCATTTATCGCAGCAGGAGAGATCGATTTCGAATCGGCCGATCGCAAGGCACGGCCGCTCAACTTCCCGCGAGCGGCCGGAACTTCATGCACTCATTATCGTGCACGGACCGTGCGGCGACGCAGCAGGATATAGAAGGCGCCGCTGCCGCCATGGCGAGGGTGGGCGGCGCGCACGCCCGCCACCCGCGCCCGGTTGTCGGCCCGGTCGAGCCACGCCGGGAACTCGGCCCGGATGCGGCCGCCGAACACCCGGCCGCCTTCCAGACGCAGGCCCTTGCCGGTGACGATCAGCACGAGGCGGCGCCCGTGCTCGCTCGACTCGGCGAGGAACTCGGCGACCGCCCGCTCGGCCGCCGCCAAGGTCATGCCATGCAGATCGAGCTTGGCCTCGGGTACGCGCTTGCCCCGCGACAGGGCGCGACCGATGTCGCGATCGAAGGTCTGCGGTGCCTGAAATTTCGCCGTGTCGGCCGGCGGCAAGGATTTTTGCGGCGGGCCCGGCGGTGCGGCTGTCACCTTCGGCACGGCGGCTCGTCGCTGGCCCTTGATCGGCCGCACCCCAGCCATTGCCGCCTTGAACAGATCGACGTCCTTGGCCATAGCGTTTCGTGTAGCCTTGGCCATTAGCCGGGTCTACACAGCGCGCCATGGCTCAGCCCCTGCCCCAGCCCGACCCGGACCTACAGAACGGCCTGCAGTTCCTGCGTGCCGGCATGTTCGACCGCGCCGAGCCGTTGTTCCGTTCCGCCCATGGCCGCTATGGCGATCGGCCGGAGATCCTGCACTACCTCGCGGTCTGCCTGTCGCAGCGCGGCGCCTTTGCCGAAGCCGAGACGCTGTGGCGCAAGGCGATTGCCAAGGATCCCAACGAGCCGATGCTGTCGTACAATCTCGGCCTGGTCGCCCGCCAGCAGGGCAAGCTCGACGAGGCCGCCAAGCGCTTCCGCGACACCATCCGCCGCCAGCCTTTCCACATCGAGGCGCGGTTGGCGCTGGCCTCGCTGCATGTCGAGCAGAACCGCTTCACCGCCGCCGAGCGCGAGCTCGCGGAAATCATCGCGAATGTCGAGAAGGCGATCGAGCAGCCCGAGGGTGACAAGCTGAAGCCGCTGGCGGCACGCTGCCGCAACATGCTGGGCCACGTTCTCTATCGCCTGGGCAATCATTCGACGGCGGTCGAGGTGCTCGACATGGCCATGGCCGACGCCGGCGATGACGCGCAGCGACAGGCCCAGATCCTGGGCGACAAGGCGCTCGCGCTGAGCGGACTTGGCCATCATGAGCAGGCCGTCGCCGAAGCCGAGCGGGCGCTCGCCCTGATGCCGCAGAACCCCACGCTCAACCACGTCATGGGCTTCGTCCTGCTGTATGCCGGCCGGGTCTCCGACGCCATGCCGCCGATCCAGAAAGCGCTGTCGATCGATCCGACGCTGATGCCGGCGCTCAGGACGCTGGCAATGGCGCAGAACGCCGCCGGCCAGGCCGACGAGGCGGTCGACACCCTGCAACGGGCCCTGCGCTACAATGCACACGACCGCGACGCGTTGTTGCGGCTGTCGGTCCTGCATATCGAGCGCGGCCGTCCGGCGGCGGCGGTCGAGCTGCTCGAGCCCTATCTCAAGACGGTGCCCGACGATGTGCGCGCGCTGAACAATCTCGGCCTGGCGCTGCACGGGCTGAAGCGGCTCGACGAGGCCCGCCGTGCGCTGAAGCGCGCCTCGCGACTGGCGACCGACGATCCGCTGGTGTTGACCAACCTCGGCAGCGTGCTGGTCGATCTCGGCCGGGCCGCCGAGGCGCGCTCGCTGCACGAGCACGCCCTGCGCGGACTGCCGGACGATGCGCGCCTGCTCACCAATTACGGCATTTGCCTGGCTGCGCTGGGCGAGAAGGATCGGGCGCGCGAGACGCTGGACGCCGCACTCGCCGCCAACCCCAACAGCGCCGAGGCGCTGGCGGCCCGCACGGGCCTAGACGCATGAGCGAGGGTGCCGATCACTTGGCGGACGTCACGCGCCGCATCGCCGAGGCGGCGCGGGCGGCGGGGCGCGATCCCGGCCAGGTCACCCTGGTCGCCGTCTCCAAGACCCACGGCGCCGACAAGGTGCGCGAGCTGCTGGCGGCCGGCCAGCGCGTGTTCGGCGAGAACCGCGTGCAGGAGGCCGAGGAGAAATATCCCGCACTGAAGGCCGACTACCCCGACCTGCAGCTCCACCTCATCGGTCCGTTGCAGACCAACAAGGCGCGCGACGCGGTGGCCCTGTTCGACGTCATCGAATCGGTCGATCGCGAGCGGCTGGCGGCGACCTTGGCCAAGGAGATGGCGCGGGCGAGTCGACGCCCCGACTGCTTCATCCAGGTCAACACCGGCGAGGAACCGCAGAAGGCGGGCATCCTGCCGGCCGAGCTCGATGCTTTTGTCGCGGCCTGCCGCGACACCCACAAGCTGCCGGTGGTCGGGCTGATGTGCATCCCGCCGGTCGACGAGGAGCCGGCGCTGCATTTTGCCCTGCTGGTCAAGATGGCGGCGCGCAACGGCCTTGCCAAAGTGAGCATGGGCATGAGCGCCGACTACGAGATCGCGGTACGGCTGGGCGCCACGCATGTGCGGGTCGGCAGTGCGCTCTTCGGGGCACGCCATTGAAGGCACATGCCGGAACTGCCTGAAGTCGAGACTGTCCGCCGAGGCCTGGTCCCGCGCCTGGTCGGTCACCGCATCGTGCGGCTGATCCAGCGTCGGCGCGATCTCCGGGTGCCGCTGCCCGCCCGCTTCGCCCACAAGGTCGAGGGGCGCACCGTGCAGGCGATCGACCGGCGCGCCAAGTACCTGCTGATCCGCCTCGATGATGGCCAGACGCTGATCGCCCATCTCGGCATGTCCGGCCGCATGACTCTGTTCGATGCCGCGAGCGCCGCCGAGCATCCCTTCCAGCGCCACGACCATGTGGTGATCGAGACCGACGAGGGCTGGCAGGTTCGTTTCAACGACGCGCGGCGGTTCGGCCTGATGCTCCTGACGCCGTCCGAGACCGTGCAGCGGCACAAGCTCTTCAAAGAACTGGGACCCGAGCCCCTCGACGAGACCTTCGACGGCTCCGCCCTGGCGGCGCGTCTCAAGGGACGGCGAACGCCTATAAAAGCGGCACTGCTCGATCAGAAGACACTTGTCGGCATCGGCAATATCTACGCCTGCGAGGCGTTGTTTCTGTCCGGCATCTCGCCCCGCCGGTCGGCCCATACCGTCCAGGGCGAGCGGGCCGATCGGCTGGTGGCGGCGCTGAAATCGGTCTTGCTGCGCTCGATCGACGACGGCGGCTCGACCTTGCGCGACCACGTCCAGCCGGGCGGCGAGCTCGGCTATTTCCAGACCCGGTTCAATGTCTATGACCGCGCCGGCGCTCTTTGCCCTACCCATGATTGCGGCCGGACCGTCAGGCGGCTGGTGCAGTCCGGTCGCTCGACCTTCTATTGCGCGCGCTGCCAGCGCTAGTTAAGAGCGCCTCCACAGCCGGAGGGAAACGTGGCCGCCTACCAGAACATCAAGACCGAGACCAAGGGCAGGGTCGGAATCGTCCGCCTCGACCGACCGAAGGCTCTGAACGCGCTGTGCGCCGATCTGGTGCGCGAGCTCGGACAGGCGCTCGACAGCTTCGAGGCCGATCGCGGCATTGGTTGCCTGGTGCTGACCGGCAGCGACAAGGCCTTCGCCGCCGGCGCCGACATCAAGGAGATGAAGGAGAAGACCTACCAGGACGTTTTCCTCGAGGACTTCATCACCGTCGGCTGGGAAAAGGTGAGCCAGGTGCGCAAGCCGATCGTCGCAGCGGTGGCGGGCTATGCGCTGGGCGGCGGCTGTGAGATGGCCATGATGTGCGATTTCATCATCGCCGCGGACAATGCGCGCTTCGGCGCTTCGTCGGCAAGTCCAAGGCCATGGACATGATCCTTACCGGTCGCATGATGGATGCCGCCGAGGCCGAGCGCTGCGGTCTGGTCAGCCGGGTCGTTCCTCTGGCGCAACTTATGGACGAGGCGATCGGCACGGCGGAAAAGATCGCCGGCATGTCGCTGCCCGCCACCATGGTCGCCAAGGAGGCGGTCAACCGAGCCTTCGAAACAACCTTGGCCGAAGGCGTGCGCTTCGAACGTCGGACCTTCCATGCGACCTTCGCCTTCGAAGACCGCGCCGAAGGCATGAGCGCCTTCGCCGACAAGCGCAAAGCGACCTGGAAACACCGCTGAAAACGGGCATTCCGGCGGGGTTGACCCGACCTGCTGTGGTTCGTATAAGCGCGCCCTTCCGAGGAACGAGGATTGAATGGCTAGTCACAAGTCGGCCGAAAAGCGCGCCCGTCAGACCACGCGGCGCACGGCAGTGAACGGCGCCCGCCGCAGCCGGGTGCGCGGCTCGATCAAGAAGGTCGAGGAAGCGATCGCCGCCGGCGACAAGAAGGCGGCACTCGCCGCGTTGCGCGCGGCACAGCCGGAGATCCAGCGCGGAGCGGCCAGCCATGTGATCGCCAAGAACGCTGCGGCGCGGCGTGTGTCGCGTCTCAACGCGCGCATCAAGGCGATGGCTTGATGCAACTTCTCATTCAGAGGATATGAATGCTGAACGCCGCTCGATCGAGCGGCGTTTTGTTTTTTGCGACGCGCTGAAGAAAATTTCTAAAAATTTTTTTGGCACCGTTCAGACAACAGAGCTTGGTTGGCAATTGGGCGAATTGCATACGATTCGCTTTTATCGAAGGGCGATGAGACGCGAGCGCTAGATATTGAGCGGCATCCTGCATCGAACGCACATCGCGCGCATCGAGGAATCGAATCACGCGAGAAGTCAATCGACTCGCGCTACGAGAAATCTGAATCACGTGCGGAGATGGCTGTGTGAAGCATTTGCGCTGCTGAACGAGTCTGTCTAAGACTCGATGCATCGCGACGGGGCGTGGGGCGCTGGATCGCGAGCCAAGGCGGAGACGGGGGCAGCCTCTTCGCTGGCAAGATCAACGAGGGAGAGAGCCGCAGCCGACAGCACCAGTGACGATCCCAAGGCGTCCCCTCTAACAAGACGCTCGATCGAGAAGTTCCGTCGCCGGTGCTGTGCTGTGTTTTATCCTCGGGTCTATGGCTCGCCGCCTGTGCCCTGCTCCGACAACGAACGAATGAAGCGGGGGCCATGTCTAACGACAACAAGATCGCCGGCACGTACCAAGTGTCTCCCGCCGCTGGCTATGCCGGCGACGTGGCGCCGGCGACGGCTTGGAAGATCCTGAGCGAACACAAGAACGCGATACTGGTCGATGTGCGCACCCGCGCCGAATGGAACTATGTCGGCCTGCCCGACCTCGATTCGATTGCCAAGAAACCGGCTTTGCTGGAATGGCAGGTTTTTCCAAGCATGCAGCCCAACCCCGAATTCGTGAGCGCGCTGTCAGGCGCCATCGCGGACAAGCAGGCGCCGCTGCTGTTCCTTTGCAGAAGTGGGGCTCGATCGGCCGCGGCGGCGAAAGCCATGACCGCGGCCGGCTACAGTACGTGTTTCAACGTGGCGGACGGCTTTGAGGGTCCGCTGGACGCGCAAGCCAAGCGCGGTTCGGCGGGCGGATGGAAGGCAGCAGGACTTCCCTGGAGACAAACGTGAACAAATTCCAATTTCCGACGTCGGGCAACGACGCAGCGTACAATCAAAAGAGTATGGCGGGGGTCGAGATGGACGATGGGGGCCGTAAGGAACTGGAGACGCACTGGACTCGCGTCTGCGATCGGCTCCGCAAGGAAATCGGCGACAAGGCCTTCAAGACCTGGTTCGGTGAAGTCGAGCTCGGCGAGTTGAAGGCCGGCAAGCTCCGCCTCTACGCACCCACGCGCTTCGTGCGCGATTGGGTGAGCCGCCACTATGGCGACCGCGTGCTCGCCTACTGGCAAGCCGTCAACACCACGGTGGCGAGTGTCGAGGTCAATCTCGTGCCGCCGCCGGCGCCGCGCCGGCCGAACGACATCATCGCCATGCCGCCGGTGCCCGCGCCGCAGAACAGCTACCAGCCGCCGATGCCAAGGCTCGGGCCATCGATCGGCCGCGGCGTCGACGAGATCTTCCAGGGTCCCGAGGCGCGCTACACTTTTGCCAACTTCGTGGTCGGCAAGCCCAACGAGTTCGCCTATGCCGCCGCGCGCAACATCGCCGAGCAGGACCGGCCGCTGCCCGAGCGCAACCCGCTCTACATTTTCGGCGGCGTCGGGCTCGGCAAGACCCATCTGATGCATGCCATCTGGCATGTCATCCGCGAGCGCGATCCCAAGCTGCGCGTGCTCTACCTCACGGCCGAGAGCTTCGTGAATCGCTTCATCCAGGCGCTGCGGACCAAGAACACCAATCAGTTCAAGGAGTTGTTCCGCAACGTCGACGTGCTGATGGTGGACGACGTGCAGTTCATCTGCGGCAAGGAGGCGAGCCAGGACGAGTTCTTCTTCACCTTCAATTCGCTGGTCGAGCAGAACAAGCAGATCGTGCTGTCGTCCGAGAAGCCGCCCAGCGAGCTGCAGGACATCGAGGAGCGCATGCGGTCCCGGCTGGGCTCGGGTCTGGTGGCGGATATTCATTCGTCCACGTACGAACTCAGGCTGTCGATCCTGCAGACCAAGGCCGAATCGGCGCGTGTGCCGGTGCCGGTCGCGGTGCTCGAGTTCCTGGCGCACAAGATCAGCACCAATATCCGCGAGCTCGAAGGGGCGCTGAACCGGGTGGTCGCCCACGGCCAGCTGATCGGCCGTGAGATCACCGTGGAGATGGCGCAGGACGTGCTGCACGACCTCTTGCGCCAGGCCGACCGCAAAGTCACGGTCGACGAGATCCAGCAGCGGGTCGCCGCGCACTACAACATCAAGCTCGCCGAGATGAGTTCGCCCCGGCGCGCCCGCTCGGTCGCCCGGCCGCGGCAGGTGGCGATGTATCTCGCCAAGCAGCTCACCACGCTCAGCCTGCCGCAGATCGGCAAGCGCTTCGGCAACCGCGACCACACCACGGTCATGCATGCCGTGCGCAAGATCGAGGAACTCAAGGTGTCCGACCTGTCGATTGCAGAGGATGTCGAGTTGCTCAAGCGCCAGTTGCAGGGCTGAGGCGCTCTGGAGGGGAGAGACGAAACGGGGCCGGAAAGGCCCCGTTTTTCGTCGCCAAATGAGGCGTTAAGAGCCTCAAATTGCGGGCGAAATTGCTTCCCGCGGCGGCCCCGCATGCTATACTCTGCAACCGTTCCGCAATGCCCTTTTAGGGCCCGCGAAACGGGGTGTCTAAACCGCTATTTCGGCCCCTCGTTACGGCGACCAAAACCATGAAACTAACGATCGAACGGGCAGCGCTTCTGAAGGCTCTGGCCCATGTGCAGAGTGTCGTCGAACGGCGGAACACGATCCCCATCCTGTCCAACGTCCTGATCACCGCCCAGAAGGGCCGGTTGAGTCTGGCCGCCACCGACATGGATCTGGCGATCACCGAGACCGTCGAAGCGACCGCCGCCAAGACCGGCTCGACCACGGCGCCGGCCCATACGCTCTACGAGATCGTGCGCAAGCTGCCCGATGGCGCGCAGGTCGAGCTCGAGACCTCGAGCGACGGCAACAGCCTCACCATCCGCGCCGGCCGCTCGCGCTTTACCCTTCAGTGCCTGCCGCCGGCCGACTTCCCGGCGATGAACGAGGGCGACCTGCCGCACCGCTTCCAGCTGCCGGCCACCGACCTCAAGGGCATCATCGACCGCACGCGGTTTGCCATCTCCAACGAAGAGACGCGCTACTACCTGAACGGCATCTATTTCCACGCCGCCAAGGCGGGCGGCACCGACGTGCTGCGCGGCGTCGCCACCGACGGCCATCGGCTCGCCCGCGTGGAAGTGCCGCTGCCCAAGGGCGCCGGCGACATCCCGGGCGTGATCGTGCCGCGCAAGACGGTGGGCGAGGTCCGCAAGCTCCTCGACGAGAGCGACGGCTCGGTCGACATCGAGCTGTCCGACACCCGCATCCGCTTCGCCAGCGCCAGCGTCACCCTGGTCAGCAAGCTGATCGACGGCACCTTCCCCGACTATGAGCGGGTGATCCCGACCGGCAACGACAAGGTGCTGAACGTGCCGTGCAAGGAGTTCGCGCACGCCGTCGATCGCGTCTCGACCATCTCGACCGAGAAGTCGCGCGCCATCAAGCTCGCGGTCGCCAAGGGCGTGGTGACGCTGTCGGCCACCAGCCCCGACGCCGGCAGCGCCACCGAAGAGATCGAGGTCGAGTACAAGGCGGCGGCGCTCGAGATCGGTTTCAACTCGCGCTACCTGCTCGACATCACCGAGCAGATCGCCGGTACCGAGGCCCGCTTCCTGATGGCCGACGCCGGCTCGCCCACCCTGGTGCGCGACGGTGCCGACGAGAGCGCGCTCTACGTGCTCATGCCGATGCGGGTATGACGGCGCCGCCGATCAACGCCCTCGCCTATTCTCCCGACGCCGTAACCGGTGCAGCGCCGGCGCTTCTCGCCGTGCGTCAGCTGCGCCTGACCGATTTTCGCAACTACCGCCAGCTCCGCCTCGACTGCGACATCGCCCCGGTGGTGCTGGTCGGCCCCAATGGCGCCGGCAAGACCAACCTCCTGGAGGCGCTGTCGTTTCTGGTGCCCGGCCGCGGCCTGCGCCGGGCCAAACTGGACGAGGTCTGCCGGCGTACGCGTAGCGAAGAGCCGGCGCCGGCTTCCTGGGCAGTCGCCGCCACACTGGATACGCCCGACGGACGGCTCGCCATCGGCACCGGCCTGGAGCCCGCCCGGAGCGAAGCCAGCCTGCCGCGCCGGGTGGTGCGCATCGACGGCCGCCCGGCCGCCAGCCAGACCGCGCTCGGCCTGCATGTCGCGGCAGTGTGGCTGACTGTTCCTCGACGGGCCGGGCGAGCGCCGCCGCTTCCTCGATCGGCTGGTCACGGCGCTGCATCCCGAGCATGCCGGCGACGTGGCGGCTTATGAGAATGCGCTGCGCCAACGCGCCCGCCTGCTGGGCGAAGGCAATCGCGATCCGCACTGGTTCACGGCGCTCGAGGACACCATGGCGCGCCACGGCGTGGCGCTGGCCGCCAACCGGGCCGACACCGTGCAGCGTCTCGACGCGGCGGCGCGGCTGGGTGTCGGCCCCTTCCCGCGTGCGGCCCTCGCCATGGCGGGCGAGATCGACGGCTGGATCGCCGCGATGGCCGCCATCGATGCCGAGGACAGGATGCGCGCCCAGCTGGCATCCAACCGCTTGCGCGACGCCGAGGCCGGCACCACATCCTGTGGGCCCCATCGCAGCGACCTCGCGGTGCGCCATCTCGATCTCGACCTGCCGGCCGCCGAGGGCTCGACCGGGCAGCAGAAGGCGCTGCTGGTGTCGATTGCGCTGGCCCACGCCAGGCTGGTGGCGCTGTCGCGCGGCCGCCCGCCTCTCCTCCTTTTGGACGAAATCGCTGCCCATCTCGATGCCGAGCGCCGGGCGGCGCTGTTCGACGAGGTGGTGGCGCTGGGCGTGCAGAGCTGGATGACCGGCACCGACGCCGACCTCTTCAAGCCGCTCGCCGGCCGTGCGCAGCTTCTGCGCGTGGCTGACGGATCGATCGCGGCGAACTGAACCCTTCTTCAGGACAACGATAATGAGCGACAACGGTCAAGGTCCCAACGGCAACGGCAATGGCGACGACTACGATGCCGATTCGATCAAGGTGCTGCGCGGGCTGGAAGCCGTGCGCAAGCGTCCGGGCATGTATATCGGCGACACCGACGACGGCACCGGCCTGCACCACATGGTCTACGAGATCGTCGACAACGCGATCGACGAGGCGCTGGCGGGCTACTGCGACCGGGTCGATGTGATCCTGCATGGCGACGGCTCGGTCACGGTGCGGGACAACGGCCGCGGCGTGCCGGTCGACATCCACAAGGAAGAGGGCATCTCGGCCGCCAACGTGATCTTCACCCAGCTCCATGCCGGCGGAAAATTCGACCAGAATTCCTACAAGGTGTCGGGCGGCCTGCACGGCGTCGGCGCCGCCGTGGTCAATGCCTTGAGCGCCCAGCTCGACCTGCACATCTGGCGGAACGGCAAGGAATACTTCCTGCGCTTCCGTGACGGCGAGCCCGAGAAGGATCTCGAGCTGGTCGGCGATGCGCCGGAGGGCAAGCGCGGCACCGAGGTGACCTTCCTGCCCTCGACCAAGACCTTCTCCAAGACCGAGTTCGACTTCTCGACCCTGGAGCACCGCCTGCGCGAGCTCGCGTTCCTGAACTCGGGCGTGCGCATCGTGCTGGCTGACGAGCGCGCCGCCGAGCCCAAGGTCTCCGAGCTGTTCTACGAGGGCGGCGTCGAGGCCTTCGCCAAGTATCTCGACCGCAACAAGCAGGTGTTGCACAGCCCGCCGGTATCGATCCGCGGCGAGCGCGAGGGCATCTCGGTCGAGGTCGCCATGCAGTGGAACGACAGCTATCACGAGACGATGCTGTGCTTCACCAACAACATCCCGCAGCGCGATGGCGGCACCCATCTCGCGGGCTTCCGCGGTGCGCTCACCCGCACCGTCAACAAATACGCAAACGAATCGGGCATCGCCCGAAAGGAGAAGGTGGAGCTGGCCGGCGACGACATGCGCGAGGGTCTGACCTGCGTGCTCTCGGTCAAGGTGCCGGACCCCAAATTCTCGTCGCAGACCAAGGACAAGCTGGTCTCCTCCGAGGTCCGTCCGGTGGTCGAATCGGTGGTCGGCGACAAGCTCGGCCAGTGGTTCGAGGAGCATCCCTCCGAAGCGCGCAAGATCGTCACCAAGGTGGTCGAGGCCGCCGCGGCGCGCGAGGCCGCCCGTAAGGCGCGCGAGCTCACCCGCCGCAAGGGCGCGCTCGACGTCAGCTCATTGCCCGGCAAGCTCGCCGACTGCCAGGAGCGCGATCCGGCGCTCTCCGAGCTCTTCATCGTCGAGGGCGATTCGGCCGGCGGCTCGGCCAAGCAGGGCCGCAATCGGGCTAATCAGGCTATCTTGCCCTTGCGCGGAAAGATCCTGAATGTCGAGCGTGCGCGCTTCGACAAGATGTTGAGCTCGCAGGAGATCGGCACCCTGATCACCGCGCTCGGCACCGGTATCGGCATCGACGACTTCGACCTGGCGAAGCTCCGCTACCACAAGATCATCATCATGACCGACGCCGACGTCGACGGCAGCCACATCCGCACGCTGCTGATGACGTTCTTCTATCGCCAGATGCGCACCCTGATCGACGGCGGCTATCTCTACATCGCCCAGCCGCCGCTGTTCAAGGCTGCCAAGGGCAAGTCGGCGATCTACCTCAAGGACGAGCGTTCGCTCGACGATCATCTGATCGAAAGCGGCCTGGAAGGCGCCTCGTTCCGGCTGGGCGACGGCGTCGTGCAGGCGGGCGGCGATCTGCGCCAGACCGTCGACATCGCCCGTTCGGTCGCCAATCTGGTGAAGCCGCTCTCTCTGTCGCGACGCGTCACCAGCCAGGCCGTCATCGAGCAAGCCGCGATTGCCGGCGCCTTCAAGCCGGATGTCCTGGCCGACGCCGAACTCGCGCGGCAGACCGCCGACTACATTGCCCGCCGCCTCAACCGGGTAAGCCCCGAGCTGGAGCGCGGCTGGACGGGCGAGCCGACACCGGACGGCGGCCTTGTCTTCACGCGCCGGCTGCGCGGCGTCCAGGAGCGGCACGTGATCGACGGGCCGCTGATCAAGAGTGCGGAGGCGCGCCGGCTGGATGGCCTCGCGGAAGCTCTGCAAGCGGTCTACCTGCAGCCCGGTGTTTTCGTCACCAAGGACAAGGAAACGCCGATCGCTGCACCGACCGCGCTTTTCGCCGCGGTGCTGGAAGCGGGCCGCAAAGGCGTCGCAATCCAACGCTACAAGGGGCTGGGCGAGATGAATCCCGACCAGCTTTGGGAAACCACGCTCGATCCGGAGGCGCGTACCTTGCTGCAGGTCAAGATCAACCACGCCGACGAGGCCGACGAGATCTTCTCCACCCTGATGGGCGACGTGGTCGAGCCGCGCCGCGACTTCATCCAGGACAATGCGTTGAAGGTGGCGAACCTCGATGTCTAAGGCGTGGCTGGCATTCCTGGCGCTCTGTTGGGTTGGCGCGGCCGCCGCCCAGCCTTTGGCAGCGCCCCCGACTCATCCCGGCACGAAGCTCAACTTCCCGCAGACTCTGGCCGGAGCGACCATGCAGGGCTCGGCCGTCAACGGCGCCACTTTCAGCTATCGCTACATTGCCGGCAAAATTCAGATCACCGTCCAGGTCTTCGACGCCGGGCGGCGGGTCCCCGCGGGCAGCAACAGCCCGGTCGTGACCTCCGAATTCAGTGCCGAGATGGCCGAGGCCGAGCAACAGGCGCGCGGCGCGGGTATGAGCGGCTTCGAGAAGCCGGCCGTGCCCGGCACCTGCAGCTACGGCGCCATCGCCTTCCGCTGCACCGTCTACAGCGCCTCGGCAGGCAATGGCCGGGTCTACGGCAAGTTCATGCTGACCGGCTATCGCGACAGCTACCTCAAGATCATCGCCGAATGGACCCAGGCCGACAGCGCGACGCTCGCCGATGCCGACAAGGCGCTTGCCGCCTTCGTGCCGGCCCTGCTGCAGTAGCGGTCCGCCAGCTCAGAGTACCATCTGCGTCTGGGTGACGACCGCCACCAGCTTGCCCTCGGCGGTGGTGATGCGCGTCGTCCACACCATGGTGCGCCGGCCGCGATGAATGGGCGTGGTCTCGCCGATGACCGTGGTCCCCACCGGCGCCGGGCCGAGGAAATTGGTCTTGCTCTCGAGCGTCGTCGTGCCCTTGCCCTCGGGCAGGTTGAGGACGGTCGCAGCGGCACCCAGGGTGTCGGCGAAGGCCATCACGGCGCCGCCATGCAGGATGTCGGGCCGCGTGCAAAGTTCTGGCCGCACGACCATCTCGGCCTTTACCCCGGTTTCGCTCGCTTCGAGGTATTTCAGGCCTAACACCTTGGCGAACGGCAGCTGGCGATCGTTGAGGAATTTCACCTTGTCCATGGCCCCTTCCTATCGGTTCGGCGACGGGGCAGCAATTACGCCCCAGGTAATCGGCAGGCCCGCATTTGGATGGTAGCGTTTCCCCATGACGAACCAACAAGCCGTCACCTCGACGTCCCAGCCCGACCTGTTCGGGCCCATGCTGCGGGCGTGGCGCCGCCGTCGCGGCGCCAGCCAGCTGGCGCTCGCCCTGCAATCGGGCGTGTCGCAGCGCCATGTCAGCTTCCTCGAATCGGGCCGGGCGCGGCCGAGCCGCGAGATGGTGGTGCAGCTCACCTCGGCCCTCGACGTGCCGCTGCGCCAGCGCAACGCCATGCTGCTGGCGGCGGGCTTCGCCCCGGTCTATCGCGAGAGCAATCTCGGCGCGCCCGAACTCACGCCGGTGCGCCAGGCGATCGACCGCATGCTGAAGCAGCAGGAGCCTTATCCAGCGGTCGTGATCGACCGTCTGTGGAACCTCCTGGAGGCCAACGAAGCCGCGGTCGCCTTCACGCTCTTCCTGCACGAAGGCCCGCCGCCGCCACCGCCGCCCGGCAAGCAGCCCAACCTCCTGCGTTCGCTGCTCGACCCCAAGGCGCTCCGACCCAAGATCGCCAACTGGGAGGAGGTCGCGCGCTACCTCGTCTCGACCACCTATGCCGAGATCCTGGCCGCCGGCGGCGAGCCCAAGGCGCTCGCCTTCATCGAGGAGGTGATGGCCTATCCCGACGTGCCGGCCTCGTTCCGCAAGCTGCGCTTCGAGGACCGCCCGCCGCCGGTGCTGACGCTCGACTACATCGTCGGCGGCAAGTCGTTGTCGGTCTTCACCACGATCGCGACCCTGGGCACCCCGCAGGACGTCACCTTGCAGGAAGTCCGCATCGAATGCTTCTTCCCGGCCGACGAGCGCAGCGACGCGCTGTTCAAGAGCCTGGCGGCCAAGAGCTAGTGACCCGTCAGCCGAGGTCGTCGACGTCGTTGCGCAACTTCTGGCCGCCCTGGAAGCGCGCGAGGTTGTCGAGGAAGATATCGAAGATCGCCTCGTTCTGGCCCAGCGAATGGCTGGCGGTATGCGGCGAAATCAGCACATTCGGCAAGTCCCACAGCGGCGAGGCTCTATCGAGCGGCTCGCGCTCGAACACGTCGAGATAGGCGCCGGCGAGCTTGCCGCCTTGAAGCGCGGCGATGACGTCCTTCTCGACCGCGATCTCGCCGCGCGAGACATTGATGAACAGCGAACCCCTGGGCATCGCCGCGAACACGCCGGCATTAGCGATGCCGCGTGTGACGGCTGAGGCCGGGCAGCACAGGATCAGCACATCAGCTTCCGGCAGCACGGCCGGTAACTCCGCATAGGCGACGGTCCGGTCGCATTCCGGCACTGCCTCGGCGCTGCGGCGCACGCCGATGGAGCGCATGTCGAGCGCCTTCAGCAGGCGCGCGATGTTGCGGCCGATCGGGCCCATGCCGACGATCACCGCACACTGACCTCTGAGGTCACGCGGCGAGCGCTCGCCCAGCCGGGGCTCCCAGGCGTGCCGGCGCTGGGCGTCGGC
>Ga0318562_10000352_pt1 | contig 20942 bp, 21 predicted proteins | sample GRESIP066b5f18_FD_203688 | JGI IMG/M metagenome (GOLD analysis project Ga0318562, IMG submission 203688) | Tropical soil microbial communities from Luquillo Experimental Forest, Puerto Rico - GRE.SIPMG.066b5f18 | ecosystem: Environmental > Terrestrial > Soil > Tropical forest > Bulk soil... | reverse complement strand
GTGCGAACGGGAGTTAATCCTCGTCGGGGGAGGGCCAATCGCGGGCCGCGGCCAACAGGCCGTCGCCCAACGGCACCAGCACGGGAGTCAGCCGCTCGTCCTCGGCGATGAGCCGCGCGGCCTCGCGCACCGCGGTCACCTCGGCATCACGGGCCTTCGCGTCGCCCGCCCGGCCGCCGAGCGCGGCCCTGTGCACGACGATCACCCCACCGGGCCGCAGCAGCCGCACCCCTTCGGTGACGAAGTCGGGCTGGTCGGCGGGGTCGGCGTCGATGAAGACCAGGTCGTAGGACTCGTCGGCGAGCCGAGTCAGCACCTCCTGGGCGCGCCCGCCGATCAGCCTGGTGCGCGACGGGCCGATGCCCGCCTCGGAGAACGCCTGCTTGGCCAGTCGCTGGTGCTCGGGTTCGACGTCGATCGTCGTCAGCACGCCGTCCACGCGCATCCCGGACAGCAGCCACAGGCCGCTGACCCCCGCGCCGGTGCCGACCTCGACGACCGCTTTAGCGCCGCTGAGCTTGGCCAGGACGCTGAGCAGCGCCCCGACCGCAGGGGTCACCGCGCCCGCGCCGGTTTCGACGGCCCGATCGCGCGCTGCGGCCACGATCGCGTCCTCGGAGATCGATTGTTCGGCGTGGCTGACTATCGACTCGGCGCGACTGGGTTGCGGCTGGCTCGCCGGGTCATCGGACATGCCCGCAGCGTAGAGCGGCGCCGATTCGGCCACCACCGCGACACGCCCGTGCCGCGATGCCCAAATCGACCGTAATTCAGATGGTTTGCCCAGCTCGGACATGGGGTAGCCCGGTTTCTCAGGGAAAGTTCAGTTAGCTCATATGCCAACCACACGACGAATTGCGACGGTATCTCGCATGGAACACGGCGGACGCTGGCGCTCTGGGAATAACCATGTCGATCGTCGTGTTGCCCGAGATGTCGCGTTGCCGATTAGCGGTGAACGCTGTGATCTGGAGGATCCGACGACCACTTCGACTACTGCCCAATTCGCGCCCGTCTCGATGTCGCATCTCGAGCGCTACACCGACGGGGAATGGGTCGAGCCTACCGATGAGCCTCAGGGCACCGCTGTCTTCGATGCCACCGGTGACCAGGCCACCATGCCGTCCTGGGACGAGCTGGTTCGTCAGCACGCCGACCGGGTTTACCGGCTGGCCTACCGGCTGTCGGGCAACCAGCACGACGCCGAGGATCTGACCCAGGAGACGTTCATCCGCGTCTTCCGGTCCGTGCAGAACTATCAGCCAGGCACCTTCGAGGGCTGGTTGCACCGCATCACCACGAACCTGTTCCTGGACATGGTCCGCAGGCGCGGCCGCATCCGGATGGAGGCGTTGCCCGAGGACTACGACAGGGTGCCCGCCGACGAGCCCAACCCCGAGGAGATCTACCACGACTCGCGGCTGGGTCCTGACCTGCAGGCCGCACTCGACTCGCTGCCGCCGGAGTTCCGCGCCGCAGTGGTGCTCTGCGACATCGAAGGTCTGTCCTACGAGGAGATCGGCGCGACGCTCGGCGTCAAGCTGGGCACCGTGCGCAGCCGCATCCACCGCGGTCGGCAGGCCTTGCGGGACTACCTCGCCAGCCATTCGGGCGACACGGCCAAATCAGCCTGACCGTCACGGGTGTCGGGCACAGCGTCCCGCGCTACATTTCAAGTACGCACTGTCTAATCGCGATGCGAATAGACCGAGAGGAGCGGGGTGATGGTCGACCCTGGGCATGTGTTTCGCCGCGCGTTCTCCTGGCTGCCCGCTCAGTTCGCCTCGCAGAGTGATGCGCCGGTAGGGCCGCGTCAGTTCGGATCGACGGAGCACCTGTCAATCGAGGCGGTCGCTGCCTTCGTCGACGGTGAGTTGCGGATGACTGCGCACCTTCGCGCAGCGCACCACCTCTCGCTGTGCCCACAGTGTGCCGGCGAAGTCGATGCCCAGCGCCAGGCCCGTGCAGCGTTGCGAGATTCCTGTCCCATCGCCATTCCCAGTTCGCTACTCGGCCTGCTTTCCCAGATTCCTCAGGACACCTCACAGGTCGAACCAAGCAACGAAGACCAGACCCACTTTGCTGATGGCACGATCCGCGGCCGGCGCAAGCGCCGGTAGTGTGGAACCCAAGTCAAGCAGCTATCTACGCCTGCGAACAGCGGCGATGAAATAGAGAGTGATACCCGGGTGACGCAGCAGGACCAGACTGAAGTCAGCGATCGGGTGGCGCCGCGACCCGTCTCGCGCCCCCCGGTCGATCCGTCCACCAGTCGCGCGTTCGGCAGGCCCGACGGCGTCAACGGCTCCTTCGTCGGCGTGGACGGCCAACCGGACCAGGGCGAGTTCACACCGACGGATCAGCCGCCCGACCCCGTGCTGGAACAGGCCTTCGGCAGGCCCAACGGCAACGGTGACTCACTGCAACGCCATCCCGCCGACATCGGCGCGATGGAAGCCGAACGTGAGCGCCAGCAGCCCCAGGAGCCCGACGACCCGTGGCGCGATCCCGGTGCCGCCGCCGCGCTCGGCACCCCGGCGATGCCGAAGCCCGCGCCCGTGCGGGCCGCCGATAACGTCGGCAAGCTCGGTGTCCGCGATGTGCTGTTCGGCGGCCGGGTGTCGTATGTCGCGCTGGCGGTGCTGGCGATCATCGCGCTGGTGATCGGCTTCGCGGGCGGCTGGGTGGGCCGCAAGACCGCCGAAGTCGTCGAGGCGTTCACCACGTCGAAGGTGACCTTGTCCACCGACAGCAACTCCGAGCAACCCGAAGGGCGCTTCGCGAAAGTTGCTGCCTCCGTGGCCGATTCGGTCGTTACGATCGAGGCGATTGGCAATGACGAAGGGGCCCAGGGCTCCGGCGTCGTCATCGACGGCCGCGGCTACATCGTCACCAACAACCACGTGATCTCCGAGGCCGCCACCAATCCCAGCCAGTACAAGTTGTCGGTGGTGTTCAACGATGGCAAGGAGGTGCCCGCCAACCTCGTCGGCCGCGACCCGAAGACCGACCTGGCCGTGCTGAAGGTCGACAACGTGGACAACCTCTCGGTGGCCCGGCTCGGCGATTCCGACAAACTGCACGTCGGTGACGAAGTGATCGCGGCGGGCGCACCGCTCGGCCTGCGCAGCACCGTCACCCAGGGCATCATCAGTGCGCTGCACCGGCCCGTCCCGCTGTCGGGCGACGGCTCCGACACCGACACCGTCATCGACGGCGTGCAGACCGACGCCGCCATCAACCACGGCAACTCCGGTGGGCCGCTGATCAACATGAACTCCGACGTGATCGGCATCAATACGGCGGGGAAGTCGTTGTCGGACAGCGCTAGCGGGCTCGGGTTCGCGATTCCGGTCAACGAGGTGAAGAACACCGTCGAGGCGCTCATCAAGGACGGCAAGATCGCCCACCCGACGCTCGGCCTGACCGCCAGGTCGGTGAGCAACGACCTCGCTTCGGGTGCACAGGTGGCCAACGTCAAGGCAGGCGGCCCCGCGGAGAAGGCGGGCATCCTGGAAAACGACGTTGTGGTCAAGGTCGGCAACCGCACGGTCGCCGACGCTGATGAGTTCGTTGTTGCGGTGCGGCAGTTGAAGATCGGCCAGGACGCCCCGATCGAGGTGGTCCGCGACGGCCGTCACGTGACGCTCACCGTCAACCCCGGTTCCGACACCAGCACGTAATGTTCGCAAACGTGGGCTGGGGTGAGATGCTGGTCCTGGTGATCGCCGGACTGGTGATCCTGGGACCGGAGCGGTTGCCGGGCGCCATCCGTTGGACGTCCGGCGCATTGCGCCAGGCACGCGACTACATCAGCGGAGCCACCAGCCAGCTGCGCGAGGATCTCGGCCCGGAGTTCGAAGACCTCCGCGAGCCGCTGAGTGAACTGCAGAAGCTACGCGGTATGACGCCGCGCGCGGCGCTGACGAAACACCTTCTCGACGGCGACGATTCGATCTTCACCGGCAAGTTCGACGAGCCCGAAAAGACGCCGAACCCGACGCCGCCGCCGACGTCGGGTTCGCAACCGCCGTTGGCTACACCGTTCGACAGCGACGCCACCTAAGCCGGGCTCGGCTTGCCCGCGGCGCGTTCGTTTTTCGATTCGGCCCAATAACGCAGGCCGACGGCCCATCCAACCCACACGATGAGCGAAACGCCGTTGGCAGGCAGTGTCCGGGGGTCTTCGATCGCAGTCACCACCGAGGCGATGACGATCAGCACCGTCAAGAACGTCCAGAACCAGAACGTGAGTCGCGCGATGCGGGCGCGGGTCCCGGTGAAGCGGTACAACAGCAACGCTTCACGCAGTGTCATGCGACGCTCTGGCTCATCCTCCGGATGCGTTTCCTCGGCGCGCAGCGACCAGAAGCGAAAGGCCATCGCGATGAGCGTGTAGAGGAAGATGCCAAGGAGGTCGACGAAGATCAGTCCGCGGGAGAAATAGTTGGGGATGCCGAGCGTGTCCTCTCGGCCGAAGGCGGAGCCCAACGCCCCAGAAACCTGGACGACCGCCATTCCGAGGAAGAAGTAGTAGAAGCCGCGAAGAACTCTCGCGCCGCGCCGGTGCATGGGGTAGGCGAGAAGCAACCGGCGAATGGTGATGGTCGGCTTGTCGTCTGCGCGCGGCGGTGGCTTGGATTCGGCGACGAGTTCCGACGCCTCCTCCAGCCAGACCCGGGCTCGTTCGGCGGCTTGCTGTTCCGCATCCGGAGAGTCGGCAATCAGCTTCTTGGCGTTGTACCAATCGGAGGCGAATTCGACCTGCCTGGTGGCGTCTTCGAAGGCGAGCTTGCGTCGTCCTGCTCGTGTTCGGCGTTCGCGCCAGTCTCCGATCACCAGCGCGGCGATCCCGATGCCCGCCGTGAGGATCGGGGTGATCACGGTGAGGGTGATGCGGATGATCTGCTCGGTGTCCATCGCGCATTAGTCTGGCCGCGAAACGGCATTCCGGCAGCAAAACATCGAGTAGAGACCTGCTGGAATTCCGTTTCGCGAACAGGTGGGCCTAGCGCCCGGCGGGATCCAGACCCAGCGACATACCCGCGAGGCCACGCTTGCGGGCCGACAGCTTGTCGGCGATGCCGCGTAATTCCTTGCCCGCCGCCGAATCCGGCGCGCTCAGCACCAGCGGCACGCCTGAGTCGCCCGCGGCGACCAGCGCAGGATCCAGCGGCACTTGCCCGAGCAGCGGCACGTCCGCGCCGATGGCTGTCGTCAGCCGCTCGGCGACCTGGCGGCCGCCGCCCTCGCCGAAGATCTGCATGGTCGTGCCGTCGGGCAACAGCAGCCCCGACATGTTCTCGACCACGCCGATGATGCGCTGACGGGTCTGCAGTGCGATCGCACCCGCCCGCTCGGCGACCTCTGCAGCAGCCAGCTGCGGTGTCGTCACGACCAGGATCTCGGCGCCCGGAATCAGTTGCGCCACTGAGATCGCGACGTCCCCAGTGCCCGGCGGCAGGTCGAGCAGCAGCACGTCGAGGTCGCCCCAGTACACGTCGGCCAGGAACTGTTGCAGCGCGCGGTGCAGCATCGGCCCGCGCCACACCACCGGCGTGTTGCCCTGGGTGAACATCGCGATCGAGATCACCCGCACGTCGTGCGCGATCGGCGGGAGGATCATCGACTCGACCTGCGTGGGCCGCTCGGTCGTGCCCATCATTCGCGGCACCGAGTGCCCGTAGATGTCGGCGTCGAGCACGCCCACCGACAGCCCGCGTGCCGACATCGCCGCGGCGAGGTTCACCGTGACGCTGGACTTGCCAACGCCACCCTTGCCCGAGGCCACCGCATACACCCGCGTCAGCGAGCCCGGCTGGGCGAACGGGATGACAGGTTCGCGGGCGTCGCCGCGCAGCTGCTTGCGCAGCTCGGTGCGCTGCTCGTCGTTCATGACGTCGAGGCTGACCTTGACCGCACCCGTGCCAGGCACGTCAGCGACAGCGGCCGCGACGCGCTCGGAGATCTCCGTCTTCTTCGGGCATGCCTCGGTGGTCAGGTACACCTCGACGTGCACGCCATGATCGGCGCCGACGGTGACGCTCTTGACCATGCCGAGTTCGGTGATCGGCCTGCGCAGTTCGGGGTCGATCACCTTGGACAGGCCTGCACGAACCGCGGATTCCAGCTCATTGGGACGTTCTGACATCACCGCCGAGTGTAGGCGGCGCGGATTGGGCCTATCGCTCGGCGGTCAGGCGGGCGGGCCGGCCGGGCCGGGCGCGGGCCCCGCACCTTGAGGTCCGAGCAGCGGTGGTGCCGGCTCCCCAGGAACATCGCTCGGCGGCGGCGCCAATCCAGGCAGCGCGAGGCCAGGTGGTGCGAATCCAGGTGGCGCGAGTTCGGGCGGCGGGACGATACCCGGCGGCAGCGCCTCCGGCGGCAGCTGCGGCTGCACGGCAGGCGGCGGGTTGGTGCCGAGGCAGAACACCGCGCAATTCTGCTGCGGCGGCTCCATACCGGGTGGCATGCCCTGCGCGGCCCCGGGCGTCAGTCCCGGCATCGTCGCATCCGGCGGCGGCCCGGGCAGCGGCCCGAACATCTCGCTGGCCACGTCCGTGCGGCCCATGTTGACCAGCGGCACCATGGCCATCGGGTCGTCGGCGGGCAGTCCGAGAGCGTTCATCGGCAGACCGGGCCCCAGGCCCTGGTAGTTGTCCAGATGCGAATCGGCCAGTGGCGGAATCGGCCCGGTGATCGGCGGAAGATCGACGGGCACCACGCCTGTCGCGTAAGCCGCCGCCCAGCCCAGTACGTTCTGGGCGTAGGCCACCGAGTTGTTGTAGCGCAGGATCGCGGTCATCACCTGCGACTGGTCCCGCAGGTTCAGCCCGCCGCTGCACAGATAGCGCGCCGCGGCCAGGCTTGCGTCGAACACGTTCTGCACGTCGGCCTTGCCGTCGCCGTTGCCGTCGGACGCGTATCGCGACCACGTGCCCGGCAGGAACTGCATCGGACCCATCGCGCGGGCGTAGGTAACCCGGCCGGAGCTGCGGCTCAGCTCGATCGTTTCGTTGCCGGGCAGCGAGCCGTCCAGTGCAGGCCCGTAGATGGGCCGCACCGCCGAACCGGACGCGTCCGTTGCGCCGCCGTTGGCGTGCATCGACTCGATACGCCCGATCCCGGCGAGGAGGTTCCAGCTGATGCCACAGCTGGGATACGCCGACGCCATCATGCGCTCGGCGTTCTGGTAGGCGTTCAGCGCGATCATCGGAATGCGAAGAGCCCCAGGCGAACTGACCACCACTGCGGGCGGCGGCCCTGAGATGTTCGTGGTCGAGGCGATGTGGAACGGCGTCGGGTTCTTGGTGACCGCGACGATCGATGCGCCGTCCCGGTTAACGGGGGCGGACGCGACCGCCGCCAGCGGTGTCACCGCGGAGTCGCGGACGGGTGTGGTGGACTCCGGCGATGCGCCGACCGCTCCTGCGAAGACGAGTGGGGTGATGGCCACTATGCCGAACGCCGGCGTGCGCATGAACTGCGCCGCGCGACGCCGCACTGCCTCGAGGGCGGCCCCTCCCCCTATGTGCACTCAACCGTCCTAGATTCGCGGTGGCTTGTGAACCAAGTCACCATACCTAGTCGACAACCGGCGCGTTACAACAATGCCTGACCTGGTCTAACCGAGCTTTTTGGTTCGACGGTCGACGGAATGGGGTTTGCCCGCCAAGTCGCCGTCGTCGGATTGCGCCGGTTTGAGCTCCGTGAGTAGCTCGTGCAGTTCCTCGAGTTCGCGGCGTAGGTAGTCGCGGGTGGCGACCTCACCAACGGCCAACCGCAGCGCGGCGAGCTCCCGCGCCAGGTATTCGGTGTCGGCCTTGGTCTGTTCGGCGCGCCGGCGATCCTCCTCCAGAGACACTCTGTCTCGGTTCTCCTGGCGGTTCTGGGCCAACAGGATCAGCGGCGCGGCGTACGCGGCCTGCGTGGAAAAGGCCAGGTTGAGCAGGATGAACGGGTAGGGATCCCAGCGCAGGCTGACCGCGGACAGGTTCAGGGCGATCCAGACGATGACGATGATCGTCTGCCAGGCCAGATAGCGCCCGGTGCCGAGGAACCGCGCGATCGACTCGCTGAACTGCCCGACGGCCTCGGGGTCGACGTTGATCGCGAACCGCCGACGCGACTCGCGTGGGGTGTCGAGGCGTTGGCGCGACGACAAATCGCTCATGTCACCCCTTCCGCGCGGGACAGTTCGGGCAGTTCGCGTTCACGCCAGTCGTCGGGCAGCAGGTGGTCGAGCACGTCGTCCACCGATACCGCGCCCAACAGATGGCCTTCTTCGTCCACCACCGGACCGCAGACCAGATTGTATGCAGCGAAATAGCGGGTGACCGCCGTCAGCGGGTCCTCGGGCCCGAGATTGGGCAGGTCCTTGTCCATGATGCCGCCGACCAACGCGGCGGGCGGCTCGCGAAGCAGCCGCTGCAGGTGCACGCAGCCCAGGTAGCGCCCGGTCGGCGTGGCGGTCGGCGCCCGTACGACGAACACCAGCGAGGCCAGCGCCGGGGTCAGGTCGGGATCGCGGACCCGGGCAAGCGCTTCGGCGACGGTGGTATCCGGTGTGGTCGCCACCGGCTCGGAGGTCATCAGACCGCCCGCGGTGTCGGGGGAGTGCGCCAGCAGACGGCGCACGTCCTCGGAATCCTCGGGATCCATTCGGCGCAGGAACAACTCGGCGTCGGCCGGTGTCATCGTGCCCAGCAGGTCGGCGGCGTCGTCGGGGTCCATTGCCTCGAGGACGTCGGCCGCACGCTCCGGCTCCAGCTGCCGCAGCATGTTGGCCTGCTCGTCTTCTGGCAGCTCCTGCAGGACGTCGGCGAGCCGTTCGTCGTCGAGCGCCCTGACCACCTCGAAGCGGCGTTTGTCGGGCAGTTCGCGGATGGCCTCGGCGACCTCGATCGGGCGCTGCCCCTGGAACTGCTCGAGCAACTGGGCCACGCCCTGCCCGGGCATCGCCAGCCCCGACGGGGTCAGGCCCTGCACCCGCTGCCAGTCGACGATGTCGATGTTCCTGCGACGGCCGAGCCTGCGCGCCAGCGGCCGCACCGCGACCTTCGTGACCATCCAGTCGCGGGTCCGGGTCTGCTCGATGCCGAGGTCCACCACGACGACGTCGACGCCTGCCAGCTCGGGCAGCTCGGGATCGTCGACTCGGACCCGGGTTTCGATCACCTGACCGAGCACCAGCACCTCGCCGGGCCGCTGCGAGAACTTCCGCAGCGACACATTGGCGGTGATCAATGTCACGGCACTGGGATCGATCGCGGTGACTCGTCCGATGGGCACGAAGATGCGCCTGCGGGTGAGCAGCTCGACGACGAGCCCGAGCACCCGCGGCTGATGGCGCACGATGCTGATGCTGATCACCACGTCGCGAACGCGGCCCATGGACTCGCCGTCGGGGCCCAGCACCACCATCCCCGAGAGTCGGGCCGCGTAGACCCTGTTCACCGCCACCATGACTCAAAGGGTAGAGAGTGTGGTTGTGGAAAACCGGTATCGACCCCGCCGAACCATCCTTTCGGTTCCCGGCAGCAGCGCCAAGATGATCGCGAAAGCCAAGGGGCTGACCGCCGACGAAGTGTTTCTCGACCTCGAGGACGCCGTCGCGCCCGATGCCAAGGCCGAGGCGCGCACCCGGGTGGCGACCGCGCTTGCTGACCCGGGTTGGTCGGATCAGTTGCGCGGTGTCCGCGTCAACGACTGGACGACACCGTGGACCTACGCCGACGTCATCGAGGTGGTGTCAACCGCGGGCGCGTCGCTCGATCTGATCGTGTTGCCCAAAGTGACCGACGCCTCGCACATCCACGCGCTCGACCTTCTGCTGAACCAACTGGAGACCACCCACGGGCTGCCGGTCGGCAGGATCGGCATCGAGGCTCAGATCGAGAACGCGCATGGGCTGACGAACATCGATGCGATCGCGGCGGGCCCGCGCGTGCAGGCGCTCGTGCTGGGCCCCGCGGATATGGCCGCGAGTCTCAACATGCGCACGCTCGAGGTCGGCGAGCAGCCGGAGGGCTACGACGTCGGCGATGCGCACCACCACGTGCTGATGCGCATCCTGATCGCCGCGCGCACCCACGGTGTGCTCGCCATCGACGGGCCGTATCTGAAGGTGCGCGATGTCGACGCGTTCCGCCGGGTGGCGGGCCGGTCGGCGGCGCTGGGCTACGACGGCAAGTGGGTGCTGCATCCGGACCAGATCGCGGCGGGCAACGAGATTTTCAGCCCGCGGCAGGAGGCCTATGACCACGCCGAGCTCATCCTCGAGGCCTACGAATGGCACACCTCCCGTGCGGGCGGCGCCCGCGGCGCGGTGATGCTCGGCGACGAGATGATCGACGAGGCCAGCCGCAAGATGGCGTTGGTGATCGTCGGAAAGGGCCGCGCCGCGGGGATGACCCGCAAGGGCGAACGCTTCCAATCACCGAATTAGTAGCGAAAGCCTATGGTGCCCACTGGAATCCGCTGACAGCGATGCCGATGATGAAGACCAGGTACAGCACCCATAGCGCCGTGATCACGCCCCCGATGATGGTGCCCGCCAACGCGATTCCGTAGCCGTCCTGGCCGGTGCGCCTGCACTCGCGCATGCCCATCGGGCCGAGGATGACGGCCGCAAACGACGGCAGCCCGCAGAACGCTAGTCCTGCCAGCGCAGTGACCAACGCCGCGATCGCCTTCCCGTTGGTGCCCGGCGGCTTGGCCTGGCGGTACGGGTCGTACGGGCTGTAACCGCGATACCCGGCAGCCGGGTAGACCGGCGGCGGCAACGGCGGATAACCGGTCGGGTAGTCCACGGGTGCGTACGGATCCGCCGCTGCGGACTGCTCCAACGGCGGGTACTCAGCGCCGCGGAACGGCTGCTCGGGCGGGTAGGTCACGTCAGGTGCTGAATGCGAATGCGTACCAGATGATGCTGATGATCAGCGACGCGACGCCGACGGCGATGCCTGCGATGGCCAGCCCGTGGCCACCCTGAGGCCTCTCCTTGATCTGGTTGAGGGCGAGCACGCCGAGCACGATGCCGACGATCGAGCCGATCCCGCAGAGGATGCCGATCACCGAGGCCACCAGCGACCAGATCGCGAACTGGTTGGTTTCGGACTGCGGCTGCTGCGGCTGGCCGAAACCACCCGGATAGCCGCCGGGGTAGCCGCCCGCCGGATACGCCGACGGCGGCGGCGGGGGATAGCCGGGCGCACCGCCGAATTGCGGTGGCGGCGGGGGATAGGAACCGGCGCCGTAGCCGGGCTGCTGGCCGTAGGACGGCGGGTAGCCCTGCTGCTGCGCGCTCGGCGCCGGGTAGGTCGGCGGCGACGGATAGGCCTGCGGAGGTGGTGGGTAGGCGGGCGCCCCGTAGCCGGGCTGCTGATAGTCGGCGGGTGGCTGATAGCTCGACGGCGGCTCGTATCCGGACGACGGAGGGCTGTAGCCGCCCGGCGGCGTGAACTGCTCGGTGGGCGCGGCAGGCGGCGTGAACTGTTCGGTGGGCGCGGCGGGCGGTGTGAACTGCTCGGTGGGTGCAGACGGTGACGGTGCTTGCTCATTCGCGTCAGACTGCTGCTGTGACTGCTCGATTGGCGGCGATTCATAGCCGCCCGATGACGGCTCCGAAGCCCCTGAGCTGGAGTCGGATGTTGGCGTTTCGGAGGAGTCCCCACCCGGATTTGTCATGCTGATCAACCTAGCGTACGTGCTGGTACCCGTGGCGATGGTCGGCTCGGGGCACCATCGCCTGCGTCTGCGCGTTTAGGTGAAAAGGCCGGGTTAATTCGCGGCGCGAACTACAGGAGAATGAGGATCGATGACCAGTCCCTTCCAGCCTGGACAGAATCCCGGCGTGACTCCGGGCGCACGGACAACGCCTGCGCGCGGTCGACCGGCCGCATTACCCACCCCTCCGAAGGGATGGCCGATCGGCTCGTATCCCACCTACGCCGAGGCGCAGCGGGCGGTGGATTACCTGTCAGACCAAGAATTCCCCGTCGAGCAGGTGACGATCGTCGGCGTCGACCTGATGCAGGTCGAGCGGGTCACCGGACGGCTGACGTGGCCCAAGGTGCTCGGCGGTGGCGTGCTCACCGGCGCCTGGCTGGGCCTTTTCATCGGCCTGATCCTGGGCTTTTTCAGCCCGAGCCCGTGGGGTGCGCTGATCACCGGCCTCGTCGCAGGCGTCTTCTTCGGCCTGATCACGTCCGCAATCCCGTATGCGATGGCTCGCGGCACAAGAGATTTCAGCTCGACGATGCAGCTCGTCGCGGGGCGCTATGACGTGTTGTGCGACCCGCAGGGCGCCGAAAAGGGCCGGGATCTGCTGGCGCGCTTGACCATCTAACCCGCCCGAACGGCGCTGCGGTCGCGTGTGTGGGAAGCCGTGATCGCAGGTCACGATCGTGCTGCACCCGCCGACGCGCCGCCGCGAAGTGTTGCAAATCACGCACAGGTGGTTCTACGGTTCTCGCGCGGGAGGTTCCCCGCGGACGGGAGGCGGGTGGTGCGCACGCGTCGGCTGTGTGCTGCTGCGTTGGCGGCCGTGACGACTGCATCCGTGATGACGGCGTGTAGTTCTGGCGGCGGCGGTCTCGTCATCAACTTCTACACGCCGGCCAGCGAGAAGGCGACGTTCACCGCTGTCGCCAAGAAGTGCGACGAACAACTCGGCGGCCGATTCACCATCAGACAGATGAGCTTGCCGAAGGAGGCCGACGCGCAGCGTCTGCAGTTGGCCCGTCGGCTGACCGGCAACGACAAGACACTCGACCTGATGGCCCTCGACGTCGTGTGGACCGCGGAGTTCGCCGAGGCCGGCTGGGCGTTGCCGCTGTCCGACGATCCGACGGGCCAGGCTGAGGCCGACGCGACAACCAACACGCTGCCGGGACCGCTGGAAACGGCGAAGTGGCGGGACAAGCTCTACGCCGCCCCGGTCACGACCAATACCCAATTGCTTTGGTACCGAGCCGATTTGATGCAGAAGCCGCCGACCACGTGGGACGGCATGGTGGCCGAGGCGACCCGACTGCATGCCGAGGGCAAGCCGAGCTGGATCGCTTTGCAGGCCAAGCAGTACGAGGGTCTGGTGGTGTGGTTCAACACACTGCTGCAAAGTGGCGGCGGTCAGGTGCTCTCCGACGACGGTAAGACCGTCACTTTGACGGACACTCCCGAGCATCGCGCGGCCACCGTGAAGGCGCTGCAGATCATGAAATCCGTTGCCACCGCGCCCGGCGCCGACCCGTCGATCACTCAGACCGACGAGGGCACCGCACGGCTTGCGCTGGAACAGGGCAACGCCGCACTCGAGCTGAACTGGCCGTTCGTGTTGCCCTCGATGCTGGAGAACGCGGTCAAGGGCGGTGTGAGTTTCCTTCCGCTCGACAAGGACCAGGCCTTGGCGGGCAGCATCAACGACGAGGGCACATTCTCGCCGACCGACGAGCAGTTCGAGACCGCATACGACGCCAGCAAGAAAGTGTTCGGCTTCGCGCCGTATCCGGGGGTGCTGCCCGGCGTACGACGACCCGGCCTTCCAGGCTAAGTACCCGCAGTACGCGATCATTCGCGAGCAGTTGACCAACGCCGCGGTCCGCCCCGCCACGCCCGTCTACCAGGCGGTTTCGACCAGGATCTCGGCGACGCTCTCGCCGATCACCGACATCGACCCGGAGAAGACCGCCGACAAGTTGACCGATGCGGTCCAGAAGGCGATCGACGGTAAGGGGCTGATCCCTTGACGGCCACCGTGCAGGCATCCGAAACCCAGGCCGCACCCGCGCGCGGCATCGGGGATGACCGCAAGTCCGACCGCAGGCTGGCGTATCTGCTGATTGCGCCTGCGGTGATCCTGATGCTCGCGGTGACCGCGTACCCGATCGGCTACGCGGTGTGGCTGAGCCTGCAGCGTTACAACCTGGCGGCACCCGACGACACCGCGTTCGTCGGGCTGTCGAACTACGTGACCGTGCTCACCGACCGGTACTGGTGGACAGCGTTCGTCGTGACTTTGGCCATCACCGTCGTCTCGGTGGCCATCGAGTTCGTGCTCGGCATGGCGCTGGCGCTGGTGATGCACCGGACCATCTTCGGCAAGGGCGTGGTGCGCACCGCGATCCTGATCCCTTACGGCATCGTCACCGTCGCCGCCTCATACAGCTGGTATTACGCGTGGACGCCGGGCACCGGCTATCTGGCCAACCTGCTGCCCGAGGGCAGCGCGCCACTGACCGAGCAGCTCCCGTCGCTGGCCATCGTGGTGCTCGCCGAGGTGTGGAAGACCACGCCGTTCATGGCGCTGCTGTTGCTCGCCGGGCTGGCGCTGGTGCCGCAGGACCTGCTCAACGCCGCACAGGTCGACGGGGCGGGCGCGTGGAAGCGGTTGTTCAAAGTGACTCTGCCGCTGATGAAGCCGGCGATCCTGGTCGCGCTGCTGTTCCGCACGCTCGATGCATTCCGCATCTTCGACAACATCTACGTCCTCACCGGCGGTGCCAACAACACCGGTTCGGTGTCGATCCTCGGTTACGACAACCTGTTCAAAGCCTTCAACCTCGGGCTTGGATCGGCGATCAGCGTGCTGATCTTCCTGTCGGTGGCCGTCATCGCGTTCATCTACATCACGATCTTCGGTGCATCGGCGCCGGGCTCCGACGAGGAGAGACGCTGATGACCGAAGCCGACGATGCGGGCCGCAGGCCCGGGGAGAAGGCGAGCCGACATGTCTGAGCGGGTCGGTGCAGGCCGGGCAACGTGGTGGACCGTCGTCAACATTATCGTGGTGATCTACGCGCTGTTTCCGGTCTTGTGGATCCTGTCGCTGTCGCTCAAGCCGACCTCAACGGTCAAGGACGGCAAGCTGATTCCGACCCAGATCACATTCGAAAACTACAAGGGCATCTTCTCCGGCGATGCGTTCAGTTCGGCGCTGATCAACTCGATCGGCATCGGGTTGATCACGACCGTGATCGCCGTCGTCGTCGGCGGCATGGCGGCCTACGCGGTGGCCCGGTTGACCTTCCCCGGTAAACGACTGCTGGTCGGTGTCGCCCTGCTGATCGCGATGTTCCCGCAGATCTCGCTGGTGACACCGATTTTCAACATGTGGCGGAGGATCGGGCTGTTCGACACCTGGCCCGGGCTGATCATTCCGTACATCACTTTTGCGCTGCCGCTGGCCATCTACACGCTGTCGGCGTTCTTCCGGGAAATCCCTTGGGATTTGGAGAAGGCGGCAAAGATGGACGGCGCCACGCCTGCTCAGGCGTTCCGTAAGGTGATCGCCCCGCTGGCGGCGCCGGGAATTGTCACAGCGGCCATCCTGGTGTTCATCTTCGCCTGGAACGACCTGTTGCTCGCGTTGTCGTTGACGGCCACCCAGCGCGCGATCACCGCGCCGGTCGCGATTGCGAACTTCACTGGCAGTTCGCAATTCGAGGAGCCGACGGGTTCAATCGCGGCAGGCGCCATGGTGATCACGATCCCGATCATCATCTTTGTTCTAATCTTCCAACGACGGATCGTCGCTGGATTGACGTCCGGTGCGGTGAAGGGGTAGTTCGATGGCCGAGATTGTGTTGGACCGGGTGACGAAGAGTTACCCCGACGGCGCCACGGCCGTGAAGGATCTCTCGATGACCATCGCCGATGGCGAGTTCATCATCCTGGTCGGGCCGTCCGGATGCGGAAAGTCCACCACCCTCAACATGATTGCGGGACTCGAGGAGATCTCGTCGGGTGAGCTGCGGATCGGCGGCGAGCGGGTCAACGACAAGGCGCCCAAGGATCGCGACATCGCGATGGTGTTCCAGTCCTATGCGCTATACCCGCACATGACGGTGCGGCAGAACATCGCGTTCCCGCTGACCCTGGCGAAGATGAAGAAGGCGGATATCGCTGCCAAGGTCGACGAGACCGCCAAGATCCTCGATCTGACCGAGCTTCTGGACCGCAAACCCGGTCAACTGTCGGGTGGTCAGCGTCAGCGGGTCGCGATGGGCCGCGCGATCGTGCGGAACCCCAAGGCCTTCCTGATGGACGAGCCGCTGTCCAACCTCGACGCCAAACTGCGGGTGCAAATGCGCGCGGAGATCGCGCGCCTGCAGACCCGGTTGGGCACCACGACGGTTTACGTGACCCACGACCAGACCGAGGCGATGACGCTGGGCGACCGCGTCGTCGTGCTGCGGGCCGGGGTCGCACAGCAGATCGGCACGCCGGAGGAGCTGTACGCCAGACCGGCGAACCTGTTCGTCGCCGGGTTCATCGGATCGCCCGCGATGAACTTCTTCCCCGCGACGCTGACCGATGTCGGGGTCAAACTGCCTTTCGGCGAGGTCACCCTGACCCAAGAGGTGCACGACCTGCTCGCCCAGCACAACAGGCCGAACAACGTGATCGTCGGCATCCGGCCCGAGCACCTCGAGGACGCGTCGCTGATCGACACCTATGCGCGCATCCGGGCGCTGACGTTCCAGGTGACGGTCGACTTCGTCGAATCTCTCGGCGCGGACAAGTACGTGCACTTCAAGACCGAGGGTGCGGGCGCCCACGCCGCCCAGCTCGCCGAGCTGGCGGCCGAGTCGGGCGTCGGCGAAAACGAGTTCGTGGCAAGGGTTTCCACCGAGTCGAAGGTGACACCGGGCCAGACTGTCGAGCTGGCGATTGACACCGCCAAGTTGGTGCTCTTCGACGCCGACACCGGAGCCAACCTCTCCATCCCGCCGGCTGGCGCGACTTCCGCGGCTGCGCCAGCGGATGCACCCGCAGAGCCGGCTCCGGCCGCGCCTCCCGCCGCGCCGAGCGAAGAGCAGCCCGCACCGACCGCAGAGTGACCGACGTCCTCGACGACGTCCGCACCCACCTCCGCGCACACTTCGCCAAGGCGGGAATCGGCGGCGAACCCGACGCCGCCAGTGTGACGTTTCTCGGCACCGAATCCATCGACATCCTGCGCTTCGGAACGGGCGGCGACGACGTCGTTCACTATGTGTCCCTTGGGTGTTCGCGCTATCCGATGACCGATCCGGCAGACATCGCCGCCGACCCAGTGCGCGGTCCACGGGCCGAAGTGATGGTTGCGCTGCGCGGACCCTCACCGGCGGGGCTCGCCCGCAGCGTCGCGGTGCTGGCCGCGGCGCCCGTCGTCGAAGGGCTCGTGCTGACGGCCGATGCGCTGGTCGAACTTGGCACACCGCTGTGGGAGGCGGCACCGTTCACCGCTTTCCTGCTGGGCCCCAGTGAGATTGACGATGTGACGTTGCCCGCACCCTACGATCCGGTCGCGGTGCTTTCGGCGATCCCGATCACGCCCACCGAGGCGGCGTGGGTGCGCCTCAAGGGCGCCGAGGCGATGCGGGAGGCGTGGCGAACCGACGGAGTCGACGTGCTCGACCCGAAGCGACCGGCATCGGCGCCGAGCTAGGGGTCCGGCGCAGTCATTAATTCGTTCTCAGCGACAATTCGCTTAAACCTGCGAGCTCGCCGAGCGTGAAAGCAGTGCGAAAATCCTTGCTCGAATTCGCACCGGCTACACGTTCGTGATCAGCACGACACTAGGGGTCAGGGGCGGGCCGGTGCCGCAACCCTAGCGAGAATCGGCTTGGCTGCGACCGTGGTGAACGGCACAGCAATCGGGAATTCGTCATCGGTCGAGCGGATCTCGGTGCGCCGGATGATGGTGGCGAGTGCGAGCGTGGCTTCCAACATGGCGAAATGATCGCCGATGCACGAGCGCGGTCCCGCCCCGAAGGGGAGGTACTGCCACCGGCTGCGGCCCTCCGACCGCTCAGGGGTGAACCGGTCGGGGTCGAACTCGAGTGGGTCTTCCCACAGAGACGGATCGCGCTGGAGGGCATAAATGCCGACCAGAAGTATCGTGCCGGCCTGGACGCGGTAACCATCGACCTCGACGTCCTGCGTTGCCATTCTGGCTGTCGCGGCGCCCGGCGGGCACAGCCGCAACGCCTCGTGCAATACCCGCACCGAATACGTCAGCCGCGGAACATCTTCGGGTGTTAATTCGCGATCCCCGATGTCCGCGGCTTCGGCGCGCACCCGCTCCTGCATCGCGGGGTGGCAGCCCAGCGCCCACAGCGCATACGTCAACGTCGTCGACGTGGTGTCGTGGCCCGCCAGCAAGAATAGAATCAGCTCGTCGCGAATCTCGTTGTCGGACAGCGTGCGCCCTGTCTCGGGGTCGGTGGCCGAGATGAGCGCGCGCACCAACGGCGCTTCGCGATTCGGGTCGGCACGGCACGCCGCAAGGATGCGGTCGGCCATGCCGTGCAGCTCGGCGCGTGCGGCCCGGGCCCGCCGCCTGGCGCTCGTCGGTAGCCACTTCGGTGCACGCCACGGGCGCTGGGCGCGGTCGGCGATGTACGTCAACGCGATCCGCAGTGGCTCGGCGATGGCGTCGGTGTGCTCGTCGAGGTCGACACCGAGCACCGAGCGGCCAAGCGCGCGCAATGTCAGCCGGCGACATTCGGCATCGAGGTCGACGTGTGAGCCGCTCGTCCAGCTCGCGGCCACCATCTCGGCGGCTTGCGCCATGTCGCCGCTGAACTGCTGGACGTGCTGCTTGGTGAACAGCGGTTGCAGTGCTCGCCTGCGCGGCAGCCACAGGTCGTGAGGGAGGTCGAAGAGGTTCGGCCCGAGCAGGTTTCGCATCTCCCGGTGAACGGTTGTCTTCTCGATGTGGCCGCCGCTGCGCCCCAGTATGTCGTGAGCCGCCTGCGGTGACGTGGCCACGACAGCCTCTGGAATGAGCCATCGCGGCCCGACCGAAAGCCGTGTCACGGGCCCGCCGGCATCGCGGACCATTTCACACCCGGTGTGGAACACGCGCATCGCCTTGACCTGTCGCCGCCACGGCAGAGGGTTCTTAGGCGCAAGCGGCAACGACCGAACATCGACTCGCTGGATGGTGGGCTGGCTCATGACGGCTCCTCCGCACAGGACCTAGGCCGGTGTCGGCCTCCTGGTCAGATGCTCGCGCCGAGGAAGAGGGCCGCCTAGCGTAGCCCGCTACTGCATTGCTGGAAGCGCGGAGTCAGAGCCAGCTGTTACGTCGGAAAGTTCGGTACAGCAGCAGGCAGACCAAGAGCATCACCGTCAGCACCGCCGGATAGCCCCACGTCCATGTCAGTTCCGGCATGTGTTCGAAGTTCATGCCGTAGATGCCGGCCAACGCGGTCGGCACGGCCGCGATCGCCACCCACGCCGAGATCTTGCGCATGTCGACGTTCTGCTGCATGGCGACCTTGCCGAGAGCGGCCTGCACCAGCGAGCTGAGCATGTCGTCGTAGCTGGTGATCCGGTCGGATGCCTGGATGTTGTGGTCCAGCACGTCGCGCATGTAACGGCGCACCTCGATCGAGATCAGGTCGTTGTGGTCGGTGCCGAGCCGCTGCAGCGCCAACGTCAGCGGGCCGACGGCGCGGCGCAGCTCGACGACCTCCCGCTTGAGCAGGTAGATGCACTCGATGTTGGTGTGGGTCAACGGCGAGAAGATGTCTTCTTCCATCGCGTCGATGTCGGTCTCGATCAGGTCGGTGACGCCGAGGTATTCGTCGACGACGTGGTCGGCGATCGCGTGCATGACGGCGTACGGGCCAAGCTTGAGCAGCGCGGGCGAGGCGTCGAGATGCTTACGCACGCCGGCCAATTCGCCGTGCTCGCCGTGGCGGATCGTCACCACGAAGTCGTGGCCGACGAAAATGAAGATCTCGCCGGTGACGACGATCTCCCTGGCCAGAGCCACTGACTCGTGCTCGACGTAGTTCACCGTCTTGAGCACCATGAACAGCGTCTTGTCGTAGCGCTCGAGCTTCGGCCGCTGATGGGCGTGCACCGCGTCCTCGACGGCCAGCTCGTGAAGACCGAACACGTCGGCGACGGCCTGCATCTGGTGCTCGTCGGGTTCGTGCAGCCCGATCCACACGAAGGCTTCGGTGCCTTCTTTCTCCAATTCGCGGACTTTGTTGAGCGCCGCGGCGTGGGTGTACTTGCCGGGCAGCCGTCGTCCGTCGGCGTAGACACCGCAGTCGACCATCGCCCGTGCGACCGGCACGTGGATGGATCTGGCGTCGGGGTGGGTGTGTTTGGTCTTTGCCGGGCGAAGCACCGGAGGTAATGCGCTACGGAACGACGGCATCGGATCAACCTCCTGTCGCAGCACAGGGCCAAGCCAGCCCGGCTCATGCTACGCGCCGCACCTGGGATGCGAGCTGCGGTTTCAGGCGGACAGGCGGACGGGCAGCCGCTTGAGGGTGTTGTTCAGATTCGACCGGATCCGCACCGGCTCACCGGTCAGCTCGATGGTGGCGAACGAATCGAGCAATTCCTCGAAAAACACCTTGCCCTCCAGCCGGGCCAAGTGGACGCCGAGGCAGAAGTGGCTGCCGATGCCGAACGACAGATGCGGGTTCGGATGTCGATGGATGTCGAAGGCCTGCGGGTCACGGAACACCTCGTCGTCCCGATTGGCCGACGTGTAGTACATCGCCACCTTGTCGCCTGCGGCGATGTGCGTGCCGGAGAGCTCGACGTCGGCGAGCGCGGTGCGACGGAAGTAATGCAGCGGGTTGGCGTAGCGGATGATCTCCTCGACGGCCGCTGGGATGAGCGAACGGTGTGCGCGCAGCTCGGCAAGCTGGTCGGGATGTTGCAGCAGCGTGAGTAATCCAGAGCCGAGCATCCCTTTGGTGGTGTCGTTGCCTGCGGTGACGAGCTGGACGAAGAAGCCGCCGAACTCGATGTCGCTCATCGGCTGACCGCCGAAGTCGGCATCGAGGATCGCGCTCGTCAGATCGTCGGTGCGGTCAGCGTTGCGCCGGTTCGCGGCGAGTTCGATGGCATACATCGCCATTTCCCTCGTGGCGGCCTCATTGCTGCCGTCGGCGATATCGGGATCCTGAAAGGAGGTGTTGCGCTCG
>Ga0318562_10000351_pt1 | contig 20948 bp, 17 predicted proteins | sample GRESIP066b5f18_FD_203688 | JGI IMG/M metagenome (GOLD analysis project Ga0318562, IMG submission 203688) | Tropical soil microbial communities from Luquillo Experimental Forest, Puerto Rico - GRE.SIPMG.066b5f18 | ecosystem: Environmental > Terrestrial > Soil > Tropical forest > Bulk soil... | reverse complement strand
CTTCGCCAAGGCCGTCGCCGTCGAAACGCAGCTCGATGCCGAGCTCCGCCGCGGCGAACTGCACGAACTCACGCACGCTATGCTGCACTCCAGTGGCGATCACGAAATCTTCGGCCTGCGCCTGCTGCAGCATCAGCCACTGCATCTCGACGTAATCGCGTGCGTGACCCCAATCGCGACGCGCGGAAAGATTGCCGAGGTACACGCAGTCCTGCAGGCCGAGCGCAATGCGCGCGAGCGCACGCGTGATCTTTCGCGTCACGAACGTCTCGCCGCGCACCGGCGATTCGTGATTGAACAGGATGCCGTTGCAGGCATACATGCCGTACGCCTCGCGATAGTTCACGGTGATCCAGTACGCGTAGAGCTTCGCCACCGCATAGGGGCTGCGCGGGTGAAACGGCGTGGTTTCTTTTTGCGGCACTTCCTGCACGAGACCGTACAGCTCCGACGTTGACGCCTGGTAGTAGCGCGTCTTGCCCACCAGGCCGAGCATGCGGATCGCTTCAAGGATGCGCAGCGCGCCGATGCCGTCGGCATTTGCCGTGTACTCAGGCTCCTCGAACGACACCGCGACGTGCGACTGCGCGGCGAGGTTGTAGATCTCGTCCGGCTGTACCGTCTGGATGATGCGAATCAGGCTCGATGAATCCGTCAGATCGCCGTGGTGGAGAATGAAGCGCTGGTTGGGCTCATGCGGGTCCTGGTAGAGATGATCGATGCGATCGGTGTTGAACAGCGACGTGCGGCGCTTGATGCCGTGGACTTCGTAGCCCTTATTCAACAGCAGTTCGGCGAGATACGCGCCATCCTGTCCGGTCACGCCCGTGATCAGAGCTCGCCTGCTCATGAAGTGCTCCCATATGTGGCTTGCTCCATCCAAATCGCCTTACTCTTCCAGAGAGATAGGTATCCCCGGATCGTTCTCAGGATTTTCATTTTGCTTTTTCCCCTGCGTTTGGACGAGTCCAGACGCATGGCTACTTCTGAAATAGAGATTTTTAGCATCACCATCTTCATTACCATCTCTACCATAGCCTCGAATCCCGTGCGTTCAACGATCCCCGCGCCGTAGACCGATTGCAGACGCGCAAGCGCACTTCCGCTATAGAGGCGAAAAAACGAACTGACCGTCAACAACCCTTGGATATCCAGCAAATCCTTCACTACGAGATTAGCCCCGCTGCTTAGAACTTTGCGAAGGAAGGATGTTTGTGCAAAGCCACCGCCGTACATGTACGGACTCGCGAAGACGACATCGAATCCCTCGCGAGTGCGTGTAAGCATCTGCCGGACCAATTCGAGCCTAGAAGTATTGTCCCCTTCCATCGTGAGTATCCAGTCGTCCTTCACAATGCGCGACGACAGATATTCGAAGGCTGTCGCAAACGCTGCGCCGGGCCCTTTGTTGACATCGTGGCACAGTACAGACAGATTGAGCGAGCCGGACAATTCTTTTGCTAGCATGACAGTACGATCCGAACTGCCGTCGTCGACCAGTGCGAAGGATACGTCGTAATCATCCGACAATTCCTTTTGGAGCGCAGCGAACGCGATCACGAGGTCTGGAATGTTCAATTCCTCGTTGAAGACAGGGACGATAACAAATAGCCGCTGCATTCCGATTCCTAGTTCAGCCAGGATGGCGTAAACGGCGATGCGACTCCCAACTGCTTACGGCGTGCTATCTGCCAAGCGATGGTCTTCCGCAGGCCTTCCTCCAAGTCGATTTCCGGCTCAAAACCGAGCAGCGCGCGAGCGCGCGATATATCTGGGATTCGCCGCATCACATCTTCGTATTTGCCAAAGGTCGTGTACGGGATGAGTCTGATCTTAGGCGCTTCGTCGCCACGCACGAGCCGCCAAATGAGCTTCGCCAATTCATAAATAGAAATCTCGCGCGTGTTACCGAGATTGAATACGAGATTGTTGGCAGCATCCATTTCGACAGCCCGCGTGATTCCATTTACATGGTCACTGATATAAGTAAACGATCGCGTTTGCGAACCGTCTCCGTGTACCTCAATCTCCTCATCATCCAGAGCCTTATTGATAAAAACAGATTGTGGACCACCCCACCAGGTCAGATTCTGGTTGGGACCGTAACCGCCAAAAAACCTCAGAGGCACGACGGGTAGGCCGGTTCGCTGGTGGTAAGCGAACATCATCTGTTCTTCAAACATTTTTGAAATTGCATAAGCCCAGCGCTTCACATCTGGGTTGCCTACTACCAAATCGGAGTTTTCGCTAAACGGAACCGCTGGATTCTTGCCATATACATCGGACGTCGAGGCAGCGACGACTTTTGCCCCCTGCTCAACCGCTACCTTCATCACGTTCTCAGAGCCGACAGCATTGATCAGAAGCGTATCCAGTGCATCTGTGTAACGTGGAATTTTGTACGCAGCGAGGTGCACTATCGTTTTGCACCCTTTTGCACTAGAGCTCAAGGCCGGCTCGTCTCGGATGTCGACATAATTCATCTCGAATTGCGGGTTCGCCAGCAAAGGGCCGAGATTGAGTCGCTCGCCTTGCGACATGTTGTCTACGCCGACAATGCGATGCCCGCGCGACAATAAAAACGCGGCAAGGTTGGAGCCGATAAAACCCGCCACACCCGTAATTAATATCTTATCCACCTAGTTGACTTCCTTACTGAACTTAGTCAAATCTCAAATAGTTCAAGCGAATGCTTCGAACTACCTCGCGTTGCTCTATGCCATCTGCTACATGGATCGCACGCTCTGGAACGATTTCGATCTGATGACAAAATTCGCCTGACTTTGCGGGCACCGCAAATTCGAATGTCTGTTCGCCGGGATCCGCAAAATTCCCGATCGACTTGACCCCGTCGATGAATGTATCCACGCGATAGGGAAACGCAAATCCGAGGTTCCCGGGAATCAGCACGTTTACATAAATCTTGGCTACAGTATCGGCAGTACGAATACAGAGCCGCCCTTGTTCTCCGACCCACCCATCGACACTGACTCCGTCCAGCGAAGTGACCTTGTCGAATAGAGCGAGGCTTTCGATTCTTTCACCGGCGACAGCTATATCGCCCGACCCGGGCGAATCTTCCGGAAAAGCCGAAATGTTGCTGAGCAGGAAATTAATCGGTGCCGCTCGCTGCGGCAAGTCTCTGTTCCACAGCCCTATCCGCCGCGGTGTCGATACCGGAACCTCTTTTGCCCGGATAACCAGCCGGTTAGCACCGTCTTTAGGCATATAGGGTTTTGATACAACGCGCGCGACACCATCTACAACAACTTCATCGAATTTTTCGTCATTGTGCCAGATCTCCAGAGTACGCCTCCCAGACGCTACGCCTACGCCTGAGATTACGTCGAATGCGAGCCGGTATCCGACACCTGGACGTGCAGGATTGATTTGATAGAGTTCGCCACCTTGCGCTACCCAGCGGAAAGTACGCGGCCACCACCAACTTGGATGGTTTGCTGTGTCCTGCTCGGCACGATAAAACCCTCTCCCTGTGACAAATAAATCCTTGATGCCATCACGTTGGTACAGCCGAAATGTACTGTTCTGCCACAACGGCACACCTTTCGGCACCATGTCGAGGATTTCGACATTGGAGTTACCCAACCCAGAGAGCAGATAGTAATCAGCTACGCCCTTATTGAAGTATTCCTGTTTGTCCTGATACTGCGCGCCTAAAGAATCGGTATATGCACGCGACTTGACGTCTGGAAGATATGCGTCGTCCGTAGGCATAGGTTCGTGCGAAAGGATCGTGACATTGAACTTCGCTTCGCCCAAATAGTAAGCAGCCCAATAGTTTTCGATCATATCGCCAAACCCGACGGCGATCGTGCTATTTGCGGGAACGATTCCGCGAATTGCATCGGAAAGCCCAGAAAAGTCCGGATTACCGCCAATCCCATACGAGTTGATCAAGGCGCTACGCGGACGGCCGGTAGTCAGGCCAAGCAACCCGTAGTCTATTGTTGAAATTAAGTTCAGCCCGACAAAGATGGGGCCTAGCAACAATAAGGGTCCCGCAATATCGAGTTTGAATATCCCGCCGGCGACTATTCGCCTGTCCCAGATTCGCAACAGATACCAGCACAGAAGCGGAACACTAATGAATTGCAACCACTGCGCCATCTTGAACGGCGCATATCCGTAGCGCGTAATGAACGTGTATTTAATCCATGCTCCGACATAGACTACCAGCAGAGACAAGACGAACAATGCTGACGAGCGCGTGACTTCCCGTAACCACACACGCAATGCTACTAGATAAGCTCCGGCAATCAGCGCACCCAGTGCTGTCAATATTGGAGATGCGACCACCCAAGTATTGGCGAATAGCAAACTTTGGGTTACAGGATAGCTCGTCAGTCCTGTTGCGTATTCAAAAACCTCTTCGGATAAAAAATCCAAGTACAGAGGGATGAATTTCACGTGCGACAGGAGATGAGACAGGTCCTGGACGAACTTTACACTCGTCGATAGAACACTCAGATGAATCGCGGCAGTCGCCACCGCGAAACCAACCAGGGGTACCAACAAAGCTCCTATGTTGCGCTTACGCTCACACAATATTGTGACGAAAATAAACAGCGCAATTGGGGCAAGAATATAGGGCAGTATCACTGAGTACAGCCAGAATATGCCGTTCAAAACTACCGCCGCGAAACAGGCAACTGTTAGTCTGGACTCCCGGATCGAGATATAGAACAAGGTCAGGGCTATCGGAAACATAGCTAGCGCTGAGTTTTGACCGACGAAAGAATGGATCAGGCTCATGGTCGTTGGCGCTGCGACAGAGACCATTATTGCGGAGAACGCCGCGCTCTTTCGTTCGAATTCCAGAACGATTCGACAAAATGCGTAGATCGCGGGGGGAACACACAGCAGGAAATCCGCGATCGCATTCATCAATGCAGCGCGCGAAGTCCCGCCGAATATTTGCTCAAGCAATATCGAGAACGTCACACCCCCGAAGCGAGCTTGAAATTTCTCCGGAAAGAAATGCTGGGCGAATGCTCCCTGTAGAGGCAGATCTTCATATAAGACCCAGAATTTTGAGTGGAAACCCATCAGAGCCTCATGGAATTCAAGGCTTTGCTCGAAGTCTGGGTTCACCGTTCCGAGATACAGGCCAATGCCGCTCCAGAGTAACGGGAAAAAACTGAGCACGAGCATTGGAACCACAATTCCCAGAAATGTCGCTCGCTCTGGCATCACTTCTACCAACGATGCCTTGTCGCGCAGAGCCACTATTAGCGACCACGCGCTCAATGCTCCTGCCGCCCACAAGTTCGTCACGACAACGGCAGTACCGGTCAAGCCGGAAAACCATATCGAGAAGAAGCAAAGCGCGGCATAGCCCGTGGCCGGCGCCATGAAGATGGCAAACTTCCGATAAGGCGTACGGGAGAGACCCGAACTTGCGAGGCCGAACCCGAGCAAAATCAGCAGGCCGTAGCCGGCAAGGATGCGCAATAGCGATTCAACAGTATCCATTTTGTTCCATTTGGCGCGTCGCGCGGTAGATATCAGCCAAGGCTTCGCTTGCCTATTTCATATCGGTCTTCGATTCGAGTTGATCCAGGGCAAGAATGGTCTGTCGCCGGCTGTGCGCAGACATCACTTTGTACCCCAATGCTGCGGCACCGAGTATTCCTGGACAAAACAGGAATATTCGCGAGAGAAGAAAGCTGTTTCCACCCTCTCGCCCGCCCACCATCCCATAAAGCAAGTCAAAGCCTTTTTCCCCGATGCCAAGTCCGCCGGGCGTCAGTGGTAGCGCATTGGCCAGCAGTCCTAGCGGCGCCACTATTACAACCCTGCCCAAATCCAACCCACTGTGCACTACGTCCGAAAATAGAAATATCGTTAGGACAGCGCAAAAATGGCCGACGAGGCTAACCGCCAAACCAACTACTATCCGACGCAGCCCATAGGTCCTCAGATCCATCTTCTCCAGCAGTCGCATGAGCCGGCCCATTGCGCCGTTATGCGATTTGTCGGACCAAACATGCAGCCGCGTGACAATCAAATAAGCCGCACCTGCCAGTGCGCACGCCAGCCAGGAAAGCATCACGTATCGCTGCAAGCCCAACTGCGTCATCAGAAGGGTGCCAGCAATCAGGCCCATCAACAGCATTGCGATCGTTCCCAGCAGCCTATCTACGAAGAGCGCACCAAACATTGCGGCATTCGACGCCACGGGAAAAGCGCTCCAAAAATAATAGGCGCGCGCCAGGTCACCAGAGAACCCTCCTGGAAGGAACACTGAATAGAAAATACCAATCGAGTTAAAAACGATGCAGCGCCACAACCCAACGGTGATGCCATGCGCTGAAAGTAGAAATTGTACGCGCCAGCCGGCCAACAGCATCTGCGCCACCACAAGCAAAACCGCCACGGCGCCAACTTCTGGCGGAACTCGCCGAATAACCGCGGGGCTGATCTGCTGAGATCGCGTGAGCCATGTGACCACTGCGATAGCAACCAGATACTTCAGTGCAATTGCCCCCCAACGCCTATATTTTTCCTTCATCGGCTTAATGTTCTATGCGGCAATCAAAGCTAATATTTTTTTAGACGCATTGCCGTCGCCGTATGGGGTCGCTGAATAGTTTGGCGTCCACTCACCGTTCTGCAGCTTAGCGAGCCACTCCATCAGGAGATGGCTATTTGCGCCGACTAACACATTCGCTCCCGCATCCGTGGTCTCAACCCACTCCGTCTCGTCACGCAAGGTCAGACATGGAACACCATAAAAGTACGCCTCCTTCTGTACACCACCGGAGTCTGTGAAAATGACCTGCGCAGACCGCTCCAAAGCCGCCATCTCTACGAACGGCAGAGGGTCTATCGACCTCACCCCTTCAAGCTGATGAGCAAAACCGAATCGTTGAATGCACTGGCGAGTCCTAGGGTGAAGTGGCAGCACAACCGGTAATCGGTTCGACGCTTGCGACAATGCGATTACAATCTCGCGCAGGCGCATTGGATCGTCCGTGTTTTCAGCCCGATGCACCGTAGCCAATGCGAAACGCCCTGGCTCCAGAGCAAGGTTTTGCAATACATCGCCGCGCCGTCGAGCCTGCTCGCCGTGATAAAGCGCGGCGTCGTACATGACATCGCCTACGTTGTGCACTCCGCCAATGATCCCCTCTTCTCGAAGATTCCTTGTTGCTGCGATCGTTGGACAAAGCAGCAATTTAGACACACGATCTGCGAGGATACGATTGATTTCCTCTGGCATTCGCATATTGAACGAACGAAGTCCGGCTTCGACATGCGCCACCGGAATATGGAGTTTGGCAGCAGCAACTGCCGCTGCCAACGTCGAATTCGTGTCACCGTAAATCAGAGTCCAGTCCGGCTTCTCCATGAGCATGACCTCTTCGATGCCTTCGAGCATCCGACCGGTCATTGCGCCGTGACTGCCGCCTGAAATCGCCAAGTTGTACTTTGGCGCAGGTATATCCAGTTCGTCGAAAAAGACCTTCGACATGTTCACATCAAAATGCTGTCCCGTATGCACGAGAATTTCATTGATACCACTGGCAAACCCATTGCGAATTGCTCGGGATACTGCTGCGGCCTTCACGAATTGGGGCCGCGCTCCAACCACTGTCAGCACTTTGATCGGCATCAGCGCACCGCGCGTTCGAGGGCAGCGATCACTTGTTGCTGCGTGCCGACGTCTATGTATGCGTGCATCGGCAGACTAAGGACGCGTTTCGCGACTGCCTCTGCAACCACGAGATCGTTTATGCGCCTGCATTTGCCTTCGTACGCGAGCTGCCGATGCAGGGGAATTGGATAGTGCACTGCCACCGGAATTTTCATCGCCTGCAGCTCCTCGACAACACGGTCCCGGTCTGGCACCTGCACAGTGAATTGCCCCCATACACTGGCGCAATCGCTGCGCACTACAGGCGAATCGACCAAGCGCGATTTTTTGAGCATATCCAGGTAGCGCGCCCCGGCGATGCTGCGCTGTTCAAGTTCCCAATCAAGGCGCTCTAGCTTCGCGAGAACAATCGCGCATTGCAGTGTGTCCATGCGGCCACCAACGCCGACACGTGTATGGTGGTAGCGCCGCCCTTGGCCGTGTATGCGAATTTCACGCATGGCTAGCGCCAAACGATCATCGTCGGTGAAGATCGCCCCGCCGTCACCGTAACATCCCAGCGGTTTGCTCGGAAAGAAGCTCGTGCAGGCAATAGTAGATAAATTGCAGCTTTTTCTATTTTTATACATTGCGCCAAAACTCTGCGCAGCATCCTCAATCACCGGAATGCGACCGTTCCTGTCCGCAATGGCGTTAATCTCGTCCATGTCGCAGACTTGGCCATAGAGCGACACGGGGATGATTGCTTTGGTCCGATCCGTGATGGCGGCCTCGATCGCACGCGGATCGATATTACATGTATCCTGTTCGATGTCGACGAATACCGGAGTCGCCCCCAGCAAGATAATCGTTTCTGCAGTTGCGGCAAACGTAAACGGCGTAGTGACCACCTCGTGGCCGCGGCCAATGCCCAAAGCCATCATGGAAATCAAGAGTGCCTCTGTACCGGACGCAACGGTGACGCAGTGTTTGGCGCCAGTATAGGATTCCAGGCTCGATTCCAGCTCTCGTACTTCCGGCCCCATAATGTATTGACCGTGATCGAGGACGCTTTGAATACGCGCATCGATAGTCTTTTTAGCGGCTTGATACTGCGATTTCAGATCAATGAACTGTATTTCCACGAGGCACCCAGCGCAGATTGGTGGAGCAAGATTTCGTGACGGTAGTCTGGACGTAGCTACTGAGCCGGCGCACAGGATTCACCAGCAATGAAGTAGACCTGACCGCATTCGTGGCACTCTGCGCGTCCCGCCTCGTTGAGCAATCGCGTGCCGCAGCGGCACATCCAGCCAGTGCGCCGTGCTGGAACCCCAGTCATCAACGCGTACGGTGCGACATCGCGATTCACCACCGCACCCGCGCCAACGAACGCGTACTCGCCGATGATGACACCACAAACGATCGTGCAATTTGCACCTAGCGTCGCTCCATGGCAGACACGCGTGGTTCTGTACTCATTTTTGCGTGAAATAGCGGAGCGAGGATTGTAGACGTTAGTGAAGACCATGCTTGGCCCACAAAACACATCATCATCAAGGCGAACGGCATCGTACACTGACACGTTGTTTTGGACTTTCACGTTGTTGCCAATAACGACGTCATTGCCGACGAACACATTCTGCCCAAGCGAACAATCCGTACCAATTCTGGCTCCTCCACATACGTGCGCAAAATGCCAGATTCGCGTCCGCTCACCGATAGTTGCGCCAGGGTCAATTATAGCGCTCGGATGAATCGACCCACTGGTCATGTCAGTAGTCCAATGGCAAGGCAACGCGACGACCGTCTCGTGCTGACCGGTACGCTGCAATAAGCAGCTCCAGCGATCGCAGACCTTCGCGACCATCCGTCTCTGGCTCGGCATTCCCTCTCAAAACGTCGATCACGTTTTTGTAGTAAAGCGGGTGGCCAACCCCGTACACCGACGTCGTTGCATAGCTCGCGTCTCGCACTTTCGCGTCATCCTCGTGAATCGTAGCGAATTCCCAATGCTGTACTTCGTTCACGGCAACTCCGCCGATACGCACGGTGCCGTGCTCGCCGAGGATCGTGATGCTACCCTCAAAATTTTTTGGGTGAGTTAACATAGTTACATTCATCGATCCGAGTGCGCCTGACCGCCAGCGAATACTCATTACTCCGGAATCTTCGACTTCTATATTCCGAGCAAGCGTAGCGGTGTAGGCTTGCACGCTCTCAATCGGCCCGATCAGCCAGTCGAGAAGATCGACGTAGTGGCTGGCCTGGTTCATAAACGCACCGCCATCGAATTCCCACGTACCTCGCCAATTCGCACTGTCGTAGTAGCTCTGGGGGCGGGACCAGAACACGTTAATATTCACCATGTAAATACGGCCAAAGCGGCCTTGCTGAGTAGCGCGCTTGAGCAGCTGCAGCGTCGCATTACGTCTGTTCTGCTTGACGACAAATAGACGTACGCTCGCGTCGTCACACGCCTTGACCATACTCAGGCCGTCCAGCCAGCGTGTCGCCATTGGCTTTTCGGTTACAACATGCCGGCCTGTAGCGGCGACTTCAATTGCCTGCTCGGAATGTAGCCCGCTCGGAGTTGTCAGCACGACCACGTCGGCGTCGGTTGCAGCAAGCGTATTCGCTAGGCTGGAATGAGCTCGAGCCCCGGTTAGCTGCTTCGCGAAGGAAAGCGCATTGGTGTCGACGTCGCAGATATCCACTAATTCTGCATCGTTTGAGTGCTCCGCCAACGCAGTAAAATGATTCTTAGCAATTCGGCCACAGCCGATAAGCGCGAAACGGATTTTGCGGTTCGCAATCGGATCAGGGAAGCGATGCATATTAAGCCTTCACGATATTGTTGGCCGGATCGAGATAGCGGCCGCGGGCATCGACGATCAAGCGGGCATATGTCTTAATCAAAACATAGTCAAAAGCATCGTGATCGGTCGCCAGCACCACGCAGTCGTACGTCGGCAGGGATTCGGAGCTCAATTCGATGCTCGCGAGCGCAAAATGGTGCTCGCGCAATTCCGGAAACGAAGGTATAAAGGGGTCGCTGTAGTCAACAACGGCACCCAGGTCGCGAAATTTTTCCATCAGCATCACCGAAGGCGATTCGCGCATGTCGTCGACGTTCTTTTTGTAGGCGATACCGAGAACCAGAATGCGGCTCCCGTTGATCGCCTTGCGCGCTCCATTCAGCGCCGCGATCGTCTTCGAAACGACGTAATCCGGCATCGCTGAATTTACCTCGCCGGCGAGTTCAATGAATCTCGTGTGCACTCCATACTCCCTCGCTTTCCATGTGAGGTAAAATGGATCAATGGGTATGCAATGTCCGCCTAACCCGGGGCCTGGGTAATAGGGGACGAACCCAAATGGTTTCGTGGCTGCAGCGCGGATGACCTCGTGGATGTCTATTTTCATCTTATCAGCCACGATCTTCATTTCGTTGACCAAGCCGATATTGACCGCTCGATAGATATTTTCCAGCAGCTTGGTCAATTCCGCCGTCCGGGTCGAACTTACCGGAACCACCCGGTCTATGACATTCTGGTAAAGCGCGATCCCCGCGCGCAAGCATTTAGGTGTGTGGCCCCCGCATACTTTCGGGATCATCCGAGTAGTGAAATTAGGATTACCGGGATCTTCCCTCTCCGGGGAATACACCAAATGTATGTCTTTGCCAACCCTGAGCCCCGTGGATTCCACGCGAGGGAGCAGCTCTTCATCGGTTGTACCGGGATATGTCGTGCTTTCTAGTGAAACGATTTGCCCAGCACGCAAATACGGCACGAGAGAATCGACCGTACCGAGCACAAAGCTCAGATCTGGTTCTCGATACTTGCTCAGTGGCGTCGGCACGCAGAGTATGAGTGCATCAGCGTTCTTCGCTAGAGAGAAATCCGCAGTTGCCTCGAATGCTTTTTCGCGTGCTGCGGCAATTTTCTTTGCAGAGATGTGCTCGATATAGCTCTCGCCCGCATTGAGTGCCGCTACTTTGCGAATATCTATGTCAAAACCCAACACACGATACCCTGCTTCAGCATAAGCAAGAGCCAATGGTAAACCCACGTACCCCAAACCGACGATGCCAACAATCGCGGTCTTCTTATTAAGCCGATTCAGTAAAACATCCATTGCACTCTCACTTATTACCACGCAATTATTTAGTGCTCAAAGCAACAACAATCTGTCATAGGTAGTCCTAGCACCTCCAGCATCAACATCTGAGATAGTGCCGCTAGGGGTTGCCTCTGACCCGCCACAAGAGATCCGCGACTTTTGACTTCAACAAATATATGGCGAGCGCCTTCTTGATCTGAGTGGGGGTAGGAATCCTTGACAGTGCACGCGTGCGCAACCTGTCCATTTCCTCGAATCCGATCTGGGAAATTACTGCTGAAGTCTTCTGCTGAGTATGTATACGGAAGGCCCCCAGCGCGCGCGGGACTCGGACAAATTTCGCACTCGCATTACGCATGCGCAGAAGCAAGTCCCAATCCATTGCAAAGCGGAAAGACTCATCAATCCGCCCCCCAACCTTGTCCCACAAACGGCGACGCCAGAACAGGGTTTCCTGCGGCACAAAATCCGCCCAAGAAAGCACCTGGTCGTCGTGCGCGGGAAGTATCCAACGGCCGATCTGTTTGTCGTTTTCGTCAATCAGAATGCGATGCCCATACACGACATCTACATCGGGGTGTTTCTCAAAATAGTTCGCGACATACGCTAACGCACCGGGCAGCAAAACGTCATCTGAATTGAGCCACGCCATGATTTCGCCGGTGGTATTCGCCATACCCAGATTGATCGCGCATGATTGCCCGTCGTCCGGAACAGACTGCCAACCGCTTAGTCGACCTTCGTAGCGCCGCAGGATCTCGACGGTTCCATCCCTGGACCCGCCATCCTGGATGAAGTACTCGAGATCTGGATAGCTCTGGTCGAGCACACTTCGAATGGTCCTTTCAATAAAGGCCGCCTGTCCGTAGGAAGGGGTCACGATCGAGATGCGCGGTGCATTCCTAGGGACTTTCGTGTCCGAATAGTGCGCGGGAATCCTCAAATCGATCGGGCCATGCTGATTGAGATTTCCAAGTCTCGGCCTCATCAGGCCAAAGGCGGAGGCGAACACGCGCCGACACAACTTCATCAGAACGCGGATCGGCGCGCCCAATACTTTGAGCAGGGGATGCGCGGCCCGGTAAGCATCGAGTGCTCTGCGCAGTTCCTGGATCACGCGCTCCTTTTCCTCCAGCATCCCTGGCAACGGCGCTTGTGCATTGGCTAGTGCCAATGCTGCTTCACTAGCTTTGATGGCTCTAATGCGCTCATCCCTAGCGTTCAGCTCTTTGCAGAGAGCTCCGATGGCCGCCTCTTTCTCCTCCAAAGCGCGCATAGCCTCTAGATACCGGGCATCAAACTCTTCTCGGATTGAGTCTATCGATTCCTTTTCGTCTCCGACGTCCTCGCGACGGCGCAGTTCGCCTGCCGCAACGGAGTTCGAGGATAGATACCCGCCGACCTTGCCCACCAACGCCCTGATGCTTCGATCGCGATGCAGCGCCAGGAGCATTGCGTCCTGGCGCTGAATGAACTCTTCCTTCTCCTCGAGCGCTCCTCGAATCTGCTCGTTCTCGACCTGCGCCTGTCTGGCGTGCAACCAGTCCACTCCATGCATGCGCGCATAACCTACGAGCGCCGTACGAGCGGCTTTGGGATAGAAAGCGATTACGTCGTTGACTACCATGAGCTCATGCGCCGCGCTGAGCGCACGCAGGCGGTTCACTACGTCTGCAAACAGCGGCCACTGTGCGACATCGTGCGGCTCGGGCGGCGGGGCTAGAAAAAGGCGGGCATCATCAATCAGCACAACGGAGTGCTCGGGCAGACGTCCGATTGCCTCGATTTCGGCGAGCAGGGGGCACTGACTGGTCTCACCTGCGGTGTTCGCGGCGACACACCAGTGGGCGTCGAGCCAGAACAATGTCGAAGAGCCTAACAGGTGCTCGCGCAATTCCTTCAATACTTGTGGCGAATCGCCACGCAGTACCTGAACACGGGGTACAGCGGCAAACCTTTCGACCGCCTCACGCCAAAGCGCCTCTGACGCCTCGATCGAAATGCTTTCGTCGAAACGCGCCACCACTTCGGCGAGACTGTCGCCGCGGAATGTCCCTGTTTCTACAAAAACTGTCAGCGGCAGGGCCTCCTTCAGGCAGGCGACAAGTCGGGGGTCGATCGAAAAGGTTACAGCGCCCATACGTTACACGCTCGCTAGAAGAGATACCGGCAGAGCGTATTTCAAGCAAACAGCTGCCTTCGGTTCGATCAACGAGGTCACTACGTTCATGCGAACTGCTCCATCAGAAAGCGCCATTAAGTCAAAGCTGCGCGCGGCGAGCAAACACAACATCATAGTAACTGCCGCCCTGTTTGCGTTCAGCAAATTTATGACGCGCATGCTCATCGAAACCGTGGCCGTCCAGAAATTGCGCCAGATCAGACACAAGGCAGCAACCACGGTACGACTCGAAATCCGGCGCCTCCGTTTTGATATACCGAAAGTGATGAAGTACGGGCGTTGCTCCCTGCAAGATCAGCAATTCGGAACCCTGCGTATCCATCACTAACGCGTCATAAGCGGCGGGGTCAACTGCGTTTTCAATCAACAGGGCGGGTAGTGTCTTGCTGATCAGCTGGATTTCGTGTGTGTAGTCGACGTCAGGCCAGATGTCCCGATGCAAGTCGAGCTCCAAGATCGACGACGACATGCCTTCGTTGTTGGAGATATGGAAAGTGTATTCGACGCCATCTCGATCGGTTAGCAACGCTTGCACGGCGATCTGACGATGAAACGTCGCAATGTTCTGGCGCAATTGCGCAAAAACTTCCGGAATCGGCTCCACCCACACAACGGGCAAGCCTAAGCTTTGATATAGCTCGCGCTCCTGACCGAAGCTGGCACCGACATGAATGACACCGCGCGCGTCGAGGAGAAACGGATCTTGATGATATGCAGACATACCTTGCACCTACGCCGGCGTTACCTTGACTCGCAAGAGTTCCTGAATGACCGCTTCCTTGGCTTCAAGGTCACTCTGCATGCGGAATTTCGTGAGGCATTGCTTGTGCGCCAAGTGAACGTATTCGCAAAAGTCGTGGTCCGCATCAACCAATACAGCTTCACGCTCACCCGCGGCAAAATAGCCCAGCCGCTCCATCATTTCACCATGCAGAAACGCGAACGCGGTTCTATCCGACTTTTGCCAACTATCCTCATCACTATGCCAGCGCACTTGGCCGTTACGGAAAAAATTCGGGATAGCCTCGTTCAGCTGCACAAAAGGATTAGTCCATTTCTTTTGTGGCGCAGGCAATCCGGTAAATTTCGCAATCAAGTGCAGGGTCTCGTCGGTATTCTCAACGACTTCCTCGTATTTGAGGACTAATGTTCGCTCCATTTTCTCTGCCAAAGCGCTCGCGCAAAAGTCCGACCAGCAGCCATAGTAGTCGTCACCAATGATCAAGCGTTTCAACGACGCATCGGAACTCTTGAGCACGTCATGATGAAATCTCAAATAGCTCTCGAGACAGAGCCTTCCGTCGCGAAAAATGAAGATGACCGGATTGCCATCGGTCGGAACCTTGTGCGTCTTGATGAACACGGGCTCAGTCGTGGACTGCGCCCATGCGATGAATTCCGGCCAGGGAGCTTGAGCGTGCTTTGGGTCAATCGTTTCGAAAAACCCCGGCAACAGCGAATAGTCGAACACTTCGCTTTCAAATGTGCCGTAGCCGAGCACTTCCTTGAGCAGAATACGCAGCAACGTGTTGCCCGAACGTGGATAACTGGCGATCCAGAAAATCATCCTCGACTCCGCGCAGCGTATGTAGTGCGCAGCGCCCAAACGCGCTCAGCCGCTGCCATCTGTCACCACCAGGATTTCAGCCTTACAAGGAAGTCCTACCATTCCTAAAAAGGGCGCCGTTTCGTTCTCATAGTCCCACCGCACCGCGATCGGTCCGAACGCACCGGTGGAATCGAGTTTCACTCCCATGTTGGCAGCAACCCGAGTTCCCAGGCCTACTTCCAGTGAATAGCTGCCTGCTTCGATCATCAACTGAATGGACAGATCGCACACGGCCATCTGGCCGACATGTGTTGCGGCAAGCGGAGTCAACCCCAGGGGATAGGTCCCCAGCACGCAAAGTATTTGATCGTATTTGTTGCCAACACTCACGCTGACGTGTGTCGCCTCATCGGCGAGGCGGTACAGGACGCGCAGATGCATGGCCGTGCCCATGCGAAAACCCATGCACGGATTTCCTGCCTCGTCGTAAATCGCGACGGCGAGAATCGCCGGCCCTGACTTATCGGAATGTGCTCGCCAGACCGCATCATGCGAGATCGCATCACGTAAATCATCCTGTATAACGCCAATTCCCTGGGAGTCGCCCGCGTGTGCAAGCAGGGCACCAAAGGGCTGTTCGGCGTAGTAACGGGTGATAGCGGTGCCTGCGGTGCCAGCATACGCAAGGTGACCACGACGCAAGTAGACTGCACGATCGCACAGGTCGCGTACGGTGCTCATATCGTGCGACACGAACAGAAGCGTCACGCCTTTCTCGCGCAGCGAGCGGATATAGCCGAGGCACTTCTGCTGAAAGAAGAAATCGCCTACGCTGAGCGCCTCGTCGACGATCAGGATCTCCGGATCTGAAAGCACCTGAACCGCGAACGCGAGCCGCATCATCATGCCGCTCGAATAGGTTTTGACGGGCCGATCCAGAACGTCGCCGATATCGGCGAACGCGGCGATTTCATCGAAGCGCCGTTCAATTTCGCTGCGTGACAGGCCGAGCAGCATGCCGTTGAGAATTACGTTGTCGCGGCCGCTGAACTCCGGATTGAAACCGCTCCCCAACTCGAGCAAGGCGGAAACCCTGCCGCGAACTTCCACTTCGCCCGCCGTCGGCTTCAGTGTTCCCGTGATGATTTCAAGCAGCGTACTCTTGCCGCCGCCGTTGCGTCCGATGACGGCGACCGCCTCGCCTCGACGTACTTCGAAGCTCACATCGCTCAGCGCCATGACTTCGCGCACGCCAGACGCCGCGCGCGCGCCGAACAGGGCATGACGAAGGCGCATGCCAGGACTGTCGAAAACCAGATAGCGCTTGGAGAGATTCCGTGCGCGGATGACGATGTCGTCCATGATCAAACGATATCCGCGAAGATTGGGCGCAGCCGTCGAAACAATAAACGTGATGCAAAAGCAAACGCACAGGCGACAGCAAAATAGCAGACCAGCCCTGTCCAGGACGGCGCCACGCCCGAAATCAACACGCGGCGAAATTGCTCGACAGGATAGGTCAGCGGATTGGCGAGAAACCACTCGCGATACGCCGCGGGGACGATTTCGAGACTGTAGAAAACGGGAGTCAGAAACAACATCGCTTGCGCCAGCATGCCGGTGAGTTGCGCGATGTCGCGCACCAGCACGCCGAGCGCCGCGAGCAGCCAGGCGATCCCGAGCAGCACGGGGGAAAACGCCAGCAGCACGAAAGGAAAGTAGAGGGTCGAAAAGTGCGGCGGTCCGATCAGCAGCAGATGCGCCACAATCCAGACGACCACGCCGATCACGCTGTGCGCCAACGCGGTGAGCGTCGTTACACAGGGCAATATCTCGAGCGGAAAGCGAACTTTCTTGACGTAGTTCGGGTGCGCAACGATCAAGCCCGGCGCCGTGTTGAGGACTTCCGAGAACGCATTGAACACGATGAGCCCGGCGAATAGCACCAACGCATAGTCGGCCGTGCCGGTCGCCTCCCAACGCGTCTTGAACACCACGCCAAACGCCAGCGTGTATACCGCCAGCAAGAACAGCGGCTGCACGAACGACCACGCCAGCCCGCCGAACGAACCACGATAGCGCCCGGAGAACTGGCGCTTGGCGAGCTCAAAAGTCAGTGCCCATTCGTCTCGTCGCATGCGCGAATTTCTCGTAAGTACGAACTTACCGATCGAGGGCCGCAGCCAACTCGTCGCGCAAATCGCGCACATCCTCGACACCGACCGACAAGCGGATCAGCCCGTCGCTGATGCCGAGCTTCTTGCGATTCGCCGCGGGAATCGATGCATGCGTCATGATCGCGGGATGCTCGATCAGGCTCTCGACGCCACCGAGCGATTCTGCCAGCGCGAACAAATGGCAGCGCTCCAGCACGCGGCGCGCCTTGCGCAGACCGCCCTTCACTTCAACGCTGATGATGCCGCCGGGGCCATCCATCTGCTTCTTCGCCAGCGCATATTGCGCGTGCGACTTGAGGCCGGGATAGATCACGCGCTCTACCGCGGGATGTTTTTCGAGCCAGCTCGCGATCTCGAGCGCGCCGGCGCAGTGCGCGTGCATGCGCAAATGCAGCGTCTTGAGACCGCGCATTGCGAGGAACGAATCGAAAGGCCCACCGACGGCACCGACCGAGTTGTGCAGGAACGCCATCTGCTCGGCCAGTTCCTTGTTGTCGCCTGCGACGACGACGCCGCCGACCATGTCGGAATGGCCGTTGAGATATTTGGTCGCCGAATGCAGCACGAGATCGGCGCCGTATTCGAGCGGACGCTGCAGGATCGGCGAACAGAACGTGTTGTCGACGACGAAGATCAGCCCGTGCTTCTTCGCGAACGCGCCGACTTTGGCGAGATCGACCAGCGTCAGCATCGGATTGGTCGGCGTCTCCGCCCAGATCATGCGCGTGTTCGGCTTCAGCGCCGCGCGCAAGCCGCCGCTGTCGTTCAAATCGAGGAAGGTGAAATCGAGCCCAGCGCTGCGCCGGCGCACGCGCTCGAACAATCGATAGCTGCCGCCGTAGAGGTCATTCATCGCGATTACGTGACTGCCCGAGTCGAGCAGGTCGAGCACCGTGCTCGCGCCGCCCAGTCCTGAAGCAAACGCGTAACCCTGCGTGCCGCCTTCCAGATCGGCGACGCAGCGCTCGTACGCCATACGCGTCGGGTTCTGCGTGCGGCTGTACTCGTAGCCCTTGTGCACGCCGGGGCTCGACTGCACGTAGGTCGAAGTCGCGTAGATCGGCGTCATGATCGCGCCGGTCGAAGGATCGGGATGTTGACCCGCATGGATCGCGCGCGTGCCGAGGCCGAGTGTTTTTGTTGACTTTGTCATGGATGAGCTTTGGTTGAGGAGTGCGGTCAAGGGTGGCCGCTTGGAGTATCGCGATCGTGCACGATCGCTATTGAATACGTCGACGTAGATAGTTGAGTAAATCGATGCGCGTGATCAGGCCCAGAAACCGTTCGCCATCCATCACGATCGCCACGTGCCCGGCGTCGAACACCGGCAGCAGCGACTCGATCGGCGATTTGACGTCGAGCACCTGCAGCTTGCCGACCATCGCGGTCGACACCGGATCGCGGAACCTGCTCTCGTCGCTGTACACATGCAGTAGCACGTCGGACTCGTCGACGATGCCGACGATTTTGTCGCCGTCCATGACGGGCAGCTGTGATACGTCATACAACTTCATGCGCTGATACGCGGTCGTCAGCAACTCGCTCGGGCTGACGACGACGGTGTCGCGATGCGAGTAAGGGCGCAGGATCAAATCGCGCAAATCTCCATGGTGCTCGCGCTCGAGAAAGCCGTTGTCGAGCATCCAATAATCGTTGTACATCTTCGACAGGTATTTATTGCCGGTGTCGCAGACGAATACGAGCACACGCTTCTTCACCGTCTGCTCACGGCAATACTTGAGTGCGGTCGCGGTGAGCGTGCCGGTCGAGGAGCCGCCGAAGATGCCCTCCTTCGCCAGCAGTTCGCGCGCGGCGAGAAAGCTCTCCTTATCGGTGATCGCGTAAGCCTTCTTGACACGTGAAAAATCCGAAATGCTCGGCAGGAAATCCTCACCGATGCCTTCGACCATCCAGCTCGCCGACTTGGTCGAGAGCGTACCTTCGTTGATGTACTGCGCCAGGATCGATCCGACCGGATCGGCGAGGATCAGCTCGACATTCGGCGCAGCCTTGGAGAAGTACCGCGACAAGCCGGTCATCGTGCCGGAAGAACCGCAACCGAACACGATTGCATCGAGCTTGCCGTCCATCTGCTCGAGGATTTCCGGACCGGTCGCTTCCTCGTGCGCACGCGGATTGTCGGGATTGCCGAACTGATTGATGAAATACGCGCCGGGCGTTTCGCGCGCGAGGCGTTCGGCCATGTCCTGGTAGTACTGCGGATGACCTTTGGCCACGTCCGAGCGCGTGAGCACGACTTCGGCGCCCATCGCCTTGAGATTGAAGATCTTCTCGCGGCTCATCTTGTCGGGCACGACAAGAATCAACCGATAGCCTTTCTGTTGCGCGACGAGTGCGAGACCGATACCGGTATTGCCCGCGGTTCCCTCGACCAGGGTATCGCCGGGCTTGATCTTGCCTGCCTTTTCGGCGGCTTCGATCATCGACAGGCCGATACGATCCTTGATCGATCCGCCCGGATTGGCGCTTTCGAGCTTGAAATAGAGTTCGCACAGGCCGGTATCGAGGCGCTGCGCCTTGACGACCGGCGTGTTGCCGATCAGCTCGAGCACGCTTTGGTGAATCGGCATGGAGTCTCCCGTACGCGCCGCCGCGCGGGTCGCGCGGCGGGGCATCAATTGTACAGGAGGGAAACGAACCGATCCGCTATGGAATCGGCCTCGCTTGCGCGGCGCCGGTGTGCGCCCCGCGGGAATTCAATGTACGGCCTGGTATCGCTCCCACATGAGGATGAGCTTGTCCTTCGCGCGGAGTTTTTCTTTCTTCATATTGTGTAAGGTGGTGTCGTCCATCGGCAGCACGCCCAAATCGGCGTCGCGCAACTTGCTGTCGAGTTCCTGGTGCCGTTGATACAAGCTGCGAAACTCCGAATCGCTCTTGATCAACACTTCGACGTCTTTCTGCTGGTTCTCGAACATCAGCCGACCTCCTCCGCAAATGGCACACACACGAAAGCACCGCGGCCAGAACGGCTGCGGGGAATCGCGCAAATCAAGGAAATGAGCTCGAGGACGATGCAACCGGACGACCCTTCACCGCTTGGGGTGAAGTGCTTTGCGCTGATGGTCGCGAAAGCTGCAGTCATGGGCTCGTATGCCGAGCCGCCCGACCGACGGACGACCCGGTAATCCGACCCTACTCCTTTGCCGGCAGGCCTGCAACTTGCCTGCAATCAGGCTTGTGATGCGCCGCACTTCTGTCGGCACAATCTTTTTCAAATCATAAACTTATCGCTCAGAAAAGCTCACGACGACTTGCCGTCCGGCCTTCTGCCCGCCGCGACCGACGACGCTGATG
>Ga0318562_10000349_pt1 | contig 21375 bp, 14 predicted proteins | sample GRESIP066b5f18_FD_203688 | JGI IMG/M metagenome (GOLD analysis project Ga0318562, IMG submission 203688) | Tropical soil microbial communities from Luquillo Experimental Forest, Puerto Rico - GRE.SIPMG.066b5f18 | ecosystem: Environmental > Terrestrial > Soil > Tropical forest > Bulk soil... | reverse complement strand
CGCCGATCGACCTCGGAGCCTCGATCGAACGCAACTACAAACCGTTCGTTCTCGCGCTGCGCGCGTTGCCGCTGCCGGTCGTGTGCGCAGTCAACGGCGTTGCAGCCGGAGCAGGCGCCAATATCGCGCTTGCCTGCGATATCGTAATCGCCGCGAAATCCGCGTCGTTCATTCAGGCATTCGCCAAGATCGGGCTTGTTCCGGATTCCGGCGGCACGTGGTTTCTGCCGCGGCTTGTGGGGAGCTCGCGAGCGATGGGGCTCGCACTGCTCGGCGACAAGTTGAGTGCCGAACAGGCGGCCGACTGGGGCCTCATCTGGCAGTGCGTCGACGACGCGCAACTGGAGACGGTCGTCGACAAGCTGTTGCACCAATTCGCGCAGGCGCCTACGCGTGGCCTCGCGGCGATCAAGCAAGCGCTCAACGCGAGCGCCGGAAATGCGCTTGCCTCGCAGCTCGACCTCGAGCGCGATCTCCAGCGGACACTGGGCGAAAGCGCGGATTTCCGCGAAGGAGTTGCTGCATTCATCGCCAAACGGCCGCCGCAGTTTACCGGCCGCTAGAAGCGATTCGCGCGCGATGATCGCCGCGCTTTCCAAGGACGCCACTGTCGCCGTCATCGGCGCGGGGACGATGGGCGCGGGCATCGCGCAGATTGCCGCCTTGCACGGCAATCGTGTGCAACTCCACGACGCCCGGTTCGGCGCGGCGGACGCCGCGAAGAAGGCGATTGGCGACGCGCTCGCCAATCGCGTCGCAAAAGGCCGGCTCGGCTCCACCGAGGTGGAAGCTGCGCTCGCGCGGATCGAAACCGTCGTTACACTGGCAGATGTCTGCGTCGCGCAGCTCGTGGTCGAGGCGATCGTCGAGGATCTCGCGGCGAAGCGAGAGCTCCTGGCGCGGGTCGAGAACGTTGCACTTCCCGAGTGCATCCTCGCGTCGAACACCTCGTCGATCTCGATCACCGCGCTTGCCGCGGGCATGAAGCGCCCCGATCGCGTTGTCGGTATGCATTTCTTCAACCCCGCCCCGTTGATGCCGCTCGTCGAAGTGATCAGCGGGCTCGCGACGAGCCCGGATGTCGTCGAGATCACCTACGCGACCGCAATCGCGTGGGGAAAGACGCCGGTGCGCGCGAGCTCGACTCCTGGCTTCATCGTCAACCGGTGTGCGCGGCCGTTCTACGCCGAGGGATTGCGGCTTCTGGCCGAGCGCGCGGCTGACCCGGCGACGCTCGACGCGGTTATTCGGGACGCCGGCGGGTTCAAGATGGGACCATTCGAGCTCATCGACCTGATCGGGCTCGATGTCAATCTCGCGGTGACGACGAGCGTGTGGGAGGCGTACTTCCACGATCCACGGTATTCGCCGTCGGTGCTGCAGCAGGAGCGCGTCGCGGCGGGATTTCTCGGGCGAAAGACCGGCCGCGGCTTCTACGACTACGCACCGGGGGCCGCGAAACCCCAAGCGCAGGCAGAAGCGATGCGAACCGCACCGGCGCGCATCGTCGTTCATGGTGAGATCGCAGGTGCTTCCGCGCTCATCGGTCGAATTGCTAAGGCCGGTGTCGCCATCGAGCAGGCGCGCGCGGATTCACGCTTCCCGTCAGGCGCGCTTCACGTGCCCGGTGACGGAGGCGGCGCCTGGCTCGCCCTCACCGACGGACGCACGGCGACGGCGCGAGTCGTCGCAACGGGCGTGCGCGACCTCGTGCTGCACGACTACGCAATCGACTACACAGCCGCGACACGAATCGCGGTGGCGCGCGCCGACACCTGCAGCGACGCCGCCTATGCGTCGGTCGTCGGCGCGTTGCAGGCCGCGGGCGTCGCGGTCTCGCGACTCGATGACGTCGCCGGACTCGCGGTGACGCGCATCGTTGCGATGCTCGCGAACGAAGCTGCCGATGCGGTCGTCCAGGGCGTCGCCGATGCCGATGCGATCGATCTCGCGATGCAAAAGGGCGTCAACTATCCGCGTGGACCGCTTGCGTGGGCTGATGCGATCGGCGTGGCGGGTGTCCGCGACGTCCTCGCGAATCTTGCGCTGCATTACGGAGAGGACCGCTACCGCGTCTCGCCGTTGATCGCTCGGCGCGCCGCAACCGGCGGCACGCTCCATGGGTGAGCACCACCCCGCAATGGATCGTGCATCCGCACAAGCGCTCGCCGAGAGCGTTGCCGCGTCGATGTACGCGCGCGACACGGCGAGCAAGGCGCTCGGGATACGCATCGTGCGCGTCGAGCCGGGACATGCGGAGCTCACGATGACGGTACGTGCCGACATGGTGAATGGCCACGCGATCTGCCACGGCGGTTTGATTTTCACGCTGGCCGACAGCGCGTTCGCATTCGCTTGCAACAGCTACAATCTGAGCACCGTCGCCTCCGGCTGCGCGATCGAGTTCATCGCGCCCGCTCGCGAAGGCGACGTGTTAACGGCGCGCGCGCGCGAACGCCAGCTCGCCGGGCGCACCGGCGTCTACGACGTCGAGGTCGCGAATGGCCGTGGCGAGGTGGTGGCGCTCTTCCGCGGTAAAAGCTACCGGATCAAAGGCCATCTGATCGACGCGACGAACGGTTAGCGCGGGCTCACGCGCCGGGTGCGCGCCCGCGATCCGTCAAGAGGGGGATCGATCATGCCCGTCAAGCAGCCAAGCCGCGCCGAGCTCGAGCCGATCGAAGCGGCGAGCCGCGACGAGCTCACCGCGTTGCAACTCGAGCGTCTCAAGCAGGCGCTCACGCACGCGTACGATCATGTCCCGCATTACCGCCGCAAGTTCGATGCAGCGCGCGTTGCACCGGGGGATCTCAAGTCGCTCGCCGACATCGCGAATTTCCCGTTCACGACGAAGCAGGACCTGCGCGACAACTATCCGTTCGGGATGTTCGCCGTACCGCGCGAGCAGGTCGTGCGAATCCACGCGTCTTCGGGGACGACCGGCAAGCCGACCGTCGTCGGCTATACGGCGAACGACATCGACACCTGGGCCACCGTGATGGCGCGCTCGATCCGCGCTGCGGGCGGCCGCGCCGGCGACATCATCCATGTCGCATACGGCTATGGCCTCTTTACCGGCGGGCTCGGTGCGCACTACGGCGCCGAAAAGCTGGGCGCGACCGTCATCCCGATGTCGGGCGGAATGACCGAGCGCCAGGTCCAGCTCATCGCCGACTTCAAACCCGACATCATCATGGTGACGCCGTCGTACATGCTGGCGATCGCGGAGGAGATGGAGCGGCAGGGTCACGACCCGCGGCTTTCGTCGCTCGAGATCGGGATCTTCGGCGCGGAGCCCTGGACGCCCGCGATGCGCACTGCAATCGAGACGAAAGTCGACATGGACGCGATCGACATCTATGGCCTCTCGGAGATCATCGGTCCGGGTGTTGCGCAGGAATGCATCGAGACCAAGGACGGTCTCACTGTCTGGGAGGATCACTTCTATCCGGAGATCGTCGATCCGGAGAGCGGGCACACGCTCGCCGACGGCGAAAAAGGCGAGCTCGTCTTTACGTCGCTCACCAAGGAAGCACTGCCGATGATCCGCTACCGCACGCGCGATTTGACGCGGCTGCTGCCGCCTACGGCGCGTTCGATGCGGCGGATCGAGAAGATCACCGGACGCAGCGACGATATGCTGATCATCCGGGGCGTCAATGTGTTCCCGACGCAAATCGAGGAGCTGATCCTGAAGCAGGACGCGCTGGTACCGCATTACCAGCTCGAGATCTCGCGTCCGCAGGTTCTCGACGAGATGGTTGTCGTCGTCGAGCGCTCGCCGGCATCTGGCTCGATGGAGGGGGATGCGGCGGGGGCGAAGCTCGCGCACCTTGTGAAGGCGATGATCGGCGTGACGGCCGAAGTCCGCGTCGTCGCGCCGGGCAGCATCGAGCGCTCGCTCGGCAAGGCAAAGCGCGTTATCGACAAACGGCCGAAAGGCTAGAGCGCGTAGAGCTCGCGGTATTTCTTGTTCAGATACGCTAGATAGGGCGCGATCGACAGCCCCTGGCCGGTTGCGCGTTCGACGATCTCGGGCGCCGTGAACTTGCGGCCGTGCCGGTAGATCCGCTCGGTGAGCCAGCCCCGCAGCGGCGCGAACTGCGCGGCGCCGATCTGATCGTCGAGGCCAGGGATGTCGCGGCGCGCGGCGGCGAAGAATTGTGCGCTCATGATGTTGCCGATCGTATAGCTCTGGAAAGCGCCGCCGACGATTCCACCGTACCAGTGCACGTCCTGCAGCGCGCCGCTGCGATCGTCGGGAGCTTCGACGCCTAGGTCGTTGCGGATGCGGCCGCGCCATGCGTCCGGCAGGTCGGCGACGGAAAGCGTTCCCTCGAGCAGCGCGAGCTCGAGATCGAAGCGCAGCATCACATGCAGGTTGTACGTGACTTCGTCCGCATCGGTGCGAATGAGCGACGGGGCGACCTTGTTGACCGCGCGGTAGAACGTGTCGACATCGACGTGGCGGAGCGCATCGGGAAAGGCGCCCTGCAGCGGCGCGTACCAATGGCGCCAGAACGCGCGGCTGCGTCCGACGAGGTTTTCCCATAGTCGCGACTGGCTTTCGTGGACGCCCGCCGTCGTCCCGCCGAAAAGCGGCGTGCCGTCGAGTGCGTCGGCGATTCCTTGCTCGTACATTGCGTGGCCTGTCTCGTGCATCGTCGAGAAGAGTCCGTCCGAGAGATCGTCTTCGCGATACCGCGTCGTGATCCGGACGTCACCGAGCCCGAGCTTGATCATGAACGGATGTGCGGTCTTGTCCTGGCGGCCGCGCTCGAAGTCATAGCCGAACCCGCGCGCGATCTTCTCGCCGAATGCCCGTTGCGCAGGTTCGGGGAAAGTGCCGGTCAGGCAGCGGTCGTCGGGCTGCGGTCGATGACGGATTGCGTCGATCAGCGGCACAAGGCCCGCGCGCAGCTCGGCAAAGAGCTTGCGCACCGTGGCGACCGTCATCCCGTCTTCGGCGTGGTCGATCAGCGGATCGTACGGATGCGCGTAGCCCGGGTAGAACTCCGCGAGCTCGCGGCTCATCTCGACGGTCGTCTCCAGGAGGGGACGCACTGCGGCGAAGTCGTTGGCGGGACGCGCGATTTCCCAGACATGATAAGTCTTCGCCGTGTGCTCGGAGAGGCGTTGGACGAACGCGTTCGGCACGCGCGAAGCGCGGTCGTACTCGCGGCGCGTGACGCGGATGAGCGCCGCCGCGTCGGAGTCGGTGTCCTGAGTCTCAGCCCACGGCGTCAGCGCGTCGAGCAGGCGCCCAATTGCTGGATCGGTCATCCGCTCGTGCTCGAGACCGGAGAGCAGCGCGAGCTGCCGGCCGCGTGCTGCTGCTCCGCCCGGAGGCATATAGGTCTGCTGGTCCCAGCTGAGCGCCGCGCAAGCCCCATGCAGGTCGTTGATGGTCCGCAGCCGATGCTTGAGGTCGGCGAGATCGGCTGCGGGGTTCATCGAAGGAGGCCTTTCGTTCCTGGTGCGAATCGCGTTTCTCGCGGCCGAAGGAGGGTCACAGATGCGCCGACCGCTCAGAGTCGGCGCGATTCTAGCATCGGGTCGGGCATCCGCCCTTCGGGACTCGCTGCTACCGCCGATCGAGCCGATAGACGCGCGATTCGCCGTAGCCCTTGGCCAGCGGAAGCGTGCCGATGTACTCGAGCGCGAAGTTGTCGCGATCCGCAGCGGCAAGCGTTGCAGCGAAAGCCTCGCTCGCATACGCCATGCCGGGCGGCGTCACCGGCTCGATCCGGGCGGCTCGCGTGACGCTCGAGCCGAAATAGTTGTCGCGTCCCATGATCGGATCGAATCCGCAGAACACGGGCCCGGCATGCAGCGCGACGCGGATCTGGCTCGAGTCGGAGAGTCCGGCTGCCGTCCAGTCGACCTCGCGCACGCTCGCGACGAGTCGGAGTGCGAATTCTGCGGCGGCTTCCGGTGCATCGAAGACTGCGTAGATGGCGTCGCCCCACGAATTGGTCATCACGGGCTTTACCAGTGAGGCTTCGAATTGCTTGGCGACCAGCTCCCAGAACTTGCCCTGGAAGAGCGGGGCGTACGCGTCGTGCAGTCGGCTGTAACCCGCAAAATCTGCGAAGAGAAGTGTCTTGAGCGTTCGTCGCGGACGCGTGGCGAGGCTGGTCGCGCCACGTTCTGCCAGCGATTCGGCGGAACAGGTATCTTGCGGCGCTGTATCGCTGGCATCGAGCGTTACGCTGCCGCGCAATTGCGCGAGATCGATGAGATCCGGGGCTCCGAAGCGCGCATTCCAGCGCTCGTATGAGCGCCGCGTTCCACCGATACGGCCCTGCTCGCCCGCATCGAGCACGCAGAGAAACGATGGCGCGGTCTCGAGCTGCGCGGCCCGCAGCGCGGTGAGGCCTTCGACCAGCATCGCCGCATGCTCGAACAGTACGTCGTCGCCCAGGTAGCTTTCGTCCGTCGCGGGGATCACGCGCGTCGCGCACGCGAGGGCGGCGTCGAAGCGCTGCGTCCAGCCGGCACCGCCGATGGCCACACTCGTCCTGATGAAGTCGTCGCGATTGAACGGCAGCAGCACGTTGACCTCGGCACCGAGGTCGAGCGCGACCTCGATCGCGATCAGATCGGCGCCGCAGGCGGCGGACGTGTAGACGATCGGCCGATGCATCCGGGAAAGACGATCGCGTATCGCCGCGGTGACCGCAGGTTCGAGCGCGGCTGGAAAGCGGGAGGTCGATCGATGCGACGCGTCGATCATGTGGCCCGCGAATGCCGTCACCGTCGGGGCGGGAAGGGTCGGCAGGAGCTCCGCGGCTTCGGGTGCAACACGCGCGATCAGCCGCAGCTGACGGCGCATCGACGCGATGCTGCCGGCATTGTCCGGTGCGCTCGCGTACGCGGTTGCGTAGGCTGCGCGGGCACGTTCGATGTCACCGAGGAGTAACTGTGCTTCACCCAGCGTCGCGTGATCCCAGCACGTGAGAGGCGTCGTCCGAGCGGCGAGCTTCGCAACGATCTCACGGGCGAGAGCCTGCGCAGCGGCGCTCTCGCCGAAGAGCAACGACAGCGTGGCGGCATTGATGCCGGGATAGGGATCGTGTTTGAGCGCGTACGCGGCAAGATACTCTTTCCGGGCGCGCGATGCCCATTCGCGCACAGCCGTCGCGTTCTGCGTCCGATGGAGCCGATCCTTCCACAGCCTCCCGCGCAGGCTCAGGATTTCTGTCAGCAGCGCGATGTCGCCGGCGGCCAGCGGCTGCGCGCGGTCGAGCAATGAGTGCGCTTCCTGTGCTGCGCCAGCGCGCGCATGCGCCAGGGCCCCGCAATACAGGAGATCACCGTCGAGGGAATCGTGCGCGACTGCCTCGCGAAACGCGTCGCAGGCGTCCCAGGGCGCGCCGCGCTCCAGGTGTTTGCGTATCCGCTCGCGCGGCTCTGGCCCTGGCGCGGAAGCGACCGCGCGCGTCGCGTCGATGAGAGAGCGTTCCATGCCGAAGCGTAGGTGCGGTGCCTGCCGTGGCGCGCGACCGGCCGCCTATCCGCGCCGCTTTTTCAGTTCCTCGGCGATCTCGTCGCGCAGGAGGCTCACGCTGATTAGCCCGCGCATCGCCGACGGCAGGGCGTCGATGATCGCCGCGGCCTGCGTGAGCTCGAGCCCTCTTTGCCCCCGAGCCGAGAGCGCAGAAACGTAGAGCGCCCGCGCGAACTCGATGTGCTGGAACAGATCCTCGTTCTCCTTGCCGCGCGCGTAGAGGCCGCGATGGAACTTCACCACCGGCTCGATCATCTGCTGCGCGTCGGCATATCGACCCATTCTGACGGCGATCGTCGCCGCGAGCATGACTTGCTCGTCTGCGTCGCGTTCCTCTCCCAGCGTGCGCACCGGAATCCCTTTGCCAATTTCCAGCGCGCGTTTGATGTCTGCATCCGCCGCGGCGTTGTCATTCAATCGGTGCGACGCCTCGGCGGCGGTGCGATACGCCATCTCCAGCGTGCGATTCCTGTCGAGCATCCTCGAGGCCGGGGGATTCTTGATTTGCTCGAGGCGCTGAATTGACGCCCGGGCCTCTCTGCGCACCGTCTCGTAGTCGCGGGCTGCGAACGGAATAGCGTAGATACCATACCCGAATCCAGTCGTTTGGTAACCGTAATATCTCAGGAACTCCGGCAGATAGGCTCGTCCGAACGAATCGGGTGGCAGCTCGCGCGTGGCCATGGCGACGAATCGCTGGTTGGCCGCGAGAGCGGACTCCGCCGTCTCTCTGCTGCCCACGTTGGCTTCCATCCAGGCCTGATATCCCGCGGCGAGCGAGAGCACGACGCCGATCATCGCGGATTCCTTTACCCTTCGCTCTACGGCGAGTGCCGCGCGCATCTGCTCCCTCGCTCCGCGGATGTCACCCTGGCTGTACGACCAGAAAAATGCGCCCAGTCGCGCGTTGACAAGATTGTTCCAGGCGATCTGGTTGGTGGGGTCGAGGGCGACGATCGCCTCCCAGTCGCGAGCCCCCTGTTCGGCCATCGCCACGGCTTTGCGAAGGTGCAGTTCCAACCCTTCGTTGATGGCCATGGTATCGGCAATCAATGCGCGAGCGCGCAGCGCCGACATGTTCCCGGGACGCTTTTCCAGCACTTCCCCCGTGACCTTGAAGGCGTCCTCGCCGACGCGCCTCACGTCGTCGCCACGGCCAAGGCTTTGCAGGGCGGACATCTGCCAGCCCGAGGCCTCCGCATAGCCGACCGCTGCAGGCAGGTCGTCGAGCTTCAGCCCGTCGATGCTCCGATAGGTTTCCCGCGCCTCCTCCAGCGTCTTGACCGCCTCTTCCTCCTGATTGCTGTTCGCTTGCGTGAATCCGAGGTACGTCAACGCGAGACCGAAGGCCCGACGCGCCGGTATCGACGGCGACGGGGCCGCCATCAGCGGCCTGAGAACGGCCACCGCCTTCGGCGCGAAATCTCGTTCCTGGTCCCGCCTGTTCCTGCTTCCTTCGATGCGCGCCTGGTTCACGAAGCCCATGCCCAACCCGATGGCAGTCGCCTCCGAGCGGTCCCCCTCGTCCCGCAGTTTGCCGAGCACGCTTACTGCCTCGACCGACACCTTGCTGCTCTCGTCGAGCTTCGACTGGTTGCGCAGCACCGCTCCGTATCGGACGAGCGCGAGCGCGCGATTGCGGCGAGTTTCCGCAGTTATCAGCTCCGGCGGCAACGCGTCGTAGTATCTCAGTGCGCGTTTGGAAAGCTCGCCCACCACGTCAAGGCGGCCGACCGGTTCGAGCTCGAGATAAAAGTCGTCGAGCAGATAGACGATCAGCTTCTCGGCCTCGCCGCGTGCTGCCTCGGCCATCTTACGGGTCTGATCGGCCTTCGCTTCGGCGTCCTGCGCACGTTTCATGCTGACGTAGCCGAAGATCGCGCCGGCGACGGCACCGATCGCGAGCACTGCACAGACGGCTGCGACTTGGCGCGCCCGGACGAGCGCCTTGCGGGTCGCGCGCTCGCGCTCGCGTTGCGCGGCGAGCTTGCGCTCCGCCTCGTCGCGCGCTTCGCGCTCGAGTCGAAGGTCGCGGCTCGCCTTGACGACGGCGCACAGCACGTCGTGCGTGAGCTCGACGCGGCGCACGTCGAGGCGCTCCTCGATACGCAGCAGGCGGCGATCGACGAGCTTCGACAGCGTGTCGGACGGCGCCCCGACCGCAGCGAAGGCTTTCCGCACGCGCTCCTCGGCGAGGCTTTCGCGGAAGCCCGATTCGGTCAGCATCTCGTCTTCGATGAACTTGCGCACGCCCGGCGGCTGATCGGCGACGGCGCGCTCGTAGAACTCGGCGAGGATCGTGTCGCGCGAGCCGGCGAGAAGATCGGCCGAGATCTCGCTGCGATCCTGCGCGATCCGCGCGTTGTTGAGTTCGCGGCAGATGAGCGAAAGGAGCGAAGGCTCGACTTCGGCGTTACGCAGCTCCGAGCCGCCGGCGATGAAGCGCACGATCGCTTCGGCGACCTCCTCGGAGACGAGTGTTCCTCCTGGTTTGACTACAGCGGCGAGCGCCTGGTCGCCCGTCATTCGCGCAAGCCGCATCCGGTTTTGCGTGATCGACGGCATGATCGCCTTCACGCTTTCGAGATGCGCGAGGTAGTCTTCGCGCAGCGCGATCAGGATCCGATAGTCCTCGCGCGTGAAGTCGAACCGCTCGACGATCCTCTCGTCGCTGTCCATACGCGCCTCGAGCGCTTTCGGGGCGCGGTTCTCGACGAGATCGGCGAGGTCTTCCATGAATTGGGCCGCGCGCTTTCGCCCGAAGTCGTCGTTCTGCGCGAGTGTGAAGATTTCCTCGAACTGATCGAAGATCAGCAGCGGGATCAGTGTCTTGCCCGACGCATCGTGCAGGACGTCGTCGCGATGATGCAGGAATTCCCACAGCGATTCGCCGGCGACTGCGACGCCGGCCTGCGTCCATTGCCCCGACGCTTCGGTCGCGCGATAGATCGCCTGCTTGATCTGCTCTGAAGGTTCCGGCGACTCGGGCGAGTAGTCGAGCCGCACATAGACCGGGCAGTAGCCTTCGGGGCGAAGCTTGGGAACGATCCCGGCGCGCAGGATCGACGTCTTCCCGAGACCCGACTGACCGAAGAGGATCGTGAGGAGCTTCCGCTGGACGCGCCGCGCGAGCTCGGCGACTTCGTCCTCGCGGCCGTAGAAGTAGGAACGCGTCTCCTCGGTGAACGACGCGAGCCCGAGCCACGGATGCTGCGGATCGACTGCGGATTGCGCGGCCGACGGCGAACGGACGGTGCCCTCATCCATGGCGTGCCGCCAGCAGGTCCCTGAGCCGGCCGGCGAATTCGGCCGTTGCCTCACCGCCGGGCAGCTGCGTGAAATGCACCGCCTTGAACTTTTCGGGAACCTGCGCTCTGCCGCCGTTCGTGTCGTCGATGGTGACCGGCATGATGAAGAGCGCGCCTTCGGCGATGTTGCGTGCGCGATCGATCGCGTAGCTCCATTCGCGCCGGAAGTACCCCTCGAGGCGCCGTTCGGTCGTCGCCGAGACGATCGGGACGAAATACGAGCAGCGCGCGATGTTGCGCTGGATCTTGCGGTCGTAGTCGTCGCCGCCCTCAAGCCGCTCGATGTCGAACCACGTCCTGACGCCCGCGGCATCGAGCCCGGTTTTGAGTTTCTGCACGGCGGCAAGGTCCTCGCGTGCATAGCTGATGAAGACCGCGTTGTCCGGCATCTCGCGCTCGGGCGGCAGGAAGCGCTGCGGCGTGACGCCGAGCTCGATCACTTCGCCCGATCCACGGCGTGTGTTCCAGCGCCGATGGAGCTCGTCGACGAACTTCTCCGCGCCGCTGTAGACGCGCGTGCGCAGGCTCACCTGCTGGAGGAATGCGAGCAATCGCTGGTCTTTGCTCGAATGATTGTCGGCGAGTACTTCGCCGACGTCGCGTGGATCGGAAAGGCGATGGCGCTTCGCCATCCGCAGGAAGAGCCGGGCGAGCCAGTTCGTGAAGTTGCTGCCGATGAAAAGCAGGTGGTTGTGCTCGAGCTCGTGGAAGAGCTTCTCCGGTGTCAGGTGCTCGCTCTGGAGCGCGCAGACGAATTCCAGCGTGTCCTCGTCGGAGATCACGTACGTCGGTGATGCCGAAAGACGGCCGAGCAGGTGATAGAGCACCGGCCGCTGCAGGCGGTCTCGCTCGGTCGTCAGGTCGGCAACGCGGTTCGGCGCGTAGGCGATGACCTCGGTCGATTGCGCGCCGCCGAAACGCTCGTTGTTGATCGCCTGTTCGAGCAGCGGATCGAAGGTCGTTGTAACGTACAAATCGAAGTCCGTGATCTGCGCGAGCTGGCGCAGTGAATGCGGGGGCATGAAATTCGCTTCACGCAGAATGCTGCGCAGTCGCGTATAGGTTTCTTCGCGGCGGCCGCGCGACGACAGAAACCAGCAGACGACGTCGTTCAGCGTGTATGGCTGCGGGAGCGCCGTCACGTCGACGTTGAGCTTTCCCGCGAGCTTCTCGGCGAGCCAGTCGTAGAGCAGCCTTGGTCCCGAATCCGTTTCGACCTCGAGGAGCTCGGGCCCGATGATCGGGATGACGCGGCGCTCCTCGATGTAGTTGAGGAGATCCTCCCAGCCGTCCTCATCGAGCGTGGCGACCGGCGTTTGGAGTTGAAGCAGGGTGCTCATTCCCGATCTATGGTCAGGTCAGGTAACGCTCGTCGATTCCAGCGCGCGGCTTTGCAATGCGGGCCCCCCGGGCGCGCGGCAAGTGTCCATGATAACAACGGGGTGGTCAAACGGAGAGAGGGGTCGCGACGGATCGGTTACCATCTCGTGTCGCGGCGCTGCAGCGCACCCGCGACGCCATCGACCGCTACCCGAGGGTCCCATGACCGACAAAGCCTTCGCGTCGCAAGCCGATCTCGTCGAAAAGACCGTCAGCTTCGACAAGCTTTCCGATCACGCGTACGCGTACACCGCCGAGGGTGATCCGAACACGGGCATCGTCGTCGGCGATGACGCCGTCATGGTGATTGACACGCAGGCGACACCGGTGATGGCGCAGGACGTGATTCAGCGGATCCGCGGCGTCACCGACAAGCCGATACGTTACGTGACGCTCTCGCACTATCACGCGGTGCGTGTTCTCGGCGCGTCTGCCTATGAGTCCGACCACATCATCGCGAGCCGCGACACTTACGATCTCATCGTCGAGCGCGGCGAGGCCGACATGAAGAGCGAGATCGAGCGCTTTCCCCGGCTGTTCCGCGACGTCGAATCGGTGCCGGGGCTCACGTGGCCGACGCTTGTGTTCGAGCGGCATCTCACGCTCTGGCTCGGCAAGGTCCGGGTCGATATCATGCAGCTCGGCCGCGGCCACACGAAGGGCGACACCGTCGTCTGGCTGCCGCGGGACAAGATCCTGTTCTCAGGCGATCTAGTCGAATTCGACGCGACACCGTACACAGGCGACGCGTATCTCGGCGAATGGCCGACCACGCTCGATGCGATCGCCGCGCTCGGAGCGGAAAAGCTCGTGCCGGGACGCGGTGCGGCGTTGACGACGCCGGCGCGGGTCAAGGCCGGCCTCGACGGCACGCGCGCGTTCATCACCGAAATGTTCGCGTCGGTCAAGCGGGGCGCGCAAGCGGGCGAGGACCTGCGCGGTGTCTACGAGAGGACCTACGCTGCGCTCAAGCCGAAGTTCGGCCACTGGGTGATCTTCGATCATTGCCTGCCGTTCGATGTGTCGCGCGCCTACGACGAGGCGACCGCCTACCGCGATCCGCGGGTCTGGACCGCGCAGCGCGACAAGGAGCTGTGGCAGGCGCTGGAAGGGTAGACGACGAAGACGTACGAGAATCCGATCTATCCGTATGTTCGCCCCGCGGAGCTCGACCTCCCTGGTGCGCGGCGCCCCGTGGTCGTCGTCGGTGCCGGACCCGTCGGACTCACCGCGGCGATCGATCTTGCCCAGTATCGGATCCCCGTCGTCGTGCTCGACGAGGATTGCACGGTGTCCGTCGGCTCTCGCGCAATCTGCTACGCAAAGCGCGCGCTCGAAATCCTCGATAGGCTCGGTTGCGCGGGGCCGATCGTCGACAAGGGCATCGGCTGGAACGTTGGCAAGGTCTTTTTCCGCGACGAACTTGTCTACCGCTTCGATCTCCTTCCTGAACCTGGGCATCGGCGGCCGGCGTTCGTAAATCTCCAGCAATACTGGCTCGAGCAGTATCTGGTGGAGCGCGTCAGTCGGCTCGACGGCGTCGAGCTCCGCTGGGAGAACAAGGTCATCGGTGTCGCCGCATACGATAATCGCGTCGACGTCACTGTCGCGACGGCCGATGGCGAGTACCGGATCGAGTGCGACTGGCTGATCGTCGCCGACGGATCGAAGAGTTCCGTCCGGCACGCGCTCGGTCTCGAATGGGAAGGGCAGGTGTTCCGCGATCGCTTCCTGATCGCCGACATCCATATGAAGTCGGACTTTCCGACCGAGCGCTGGTTCTGGTTCGATCCGCCGTTCCATCCGAACCAGTCGGCGCTGCTGCATCGGCAAGCCGACGACGTGTGGCGGATCGATTTCCAGCTCGGCTGGGACGCGGATCCCGAATCCGAGAAGAAGCCCGAGCGCATCGTGCCGCGGCTCAAGGCGATGCTGGGCGACGACACGGACTTCGAGATCGAGTGGGCGAGCGTCTACACGTTCCAGTGCCGGCGCATGGAACGGTTTCGCCACGGCCGCGTGATCTTCGCTGGTGATGCCGCGCATGTGGTCTCGCCATTCGGCGCGCGCGGCGCGAACAGCGGAATCCAGGACGTCGATAACCTCGTCTGGAAGCTCGCGCTTGTGATCCACGAGCTTGCCCCCGAGCAGCTGCTCGACAGCTACGACAGCGAGCGAACCTTCGCGGCCGACGAGAATATCCTGAACTCGACGCGCTCGACTGATTTCATCACGCCGAAGAGCGACGTGTCGCGAACGTTTCGCGACGCGGTGCTTTCGCTTGCCAAGCAGCATGCGTTCGCGCGCCGGCTCGTCAACAGCGGGCGACTGTCGGTTCCTGCGGTGCTCGCGCAATCGCCTCTCAACACCGACGATTGCGACGCGGACTTCGCGCGCGGACCCGCGGCGATGGTGCCCGGCGCACCCGCCGCCGACGCGCCGGTCGACGGTCCATCGGGTCAGTGGCTGCTCGGCTATCTGGGCGGGATGTTCACGCTTCTCGCATTCGACGCAGTCCTCGCGCCATCGGATGTCGTATCGCTTGCGCGCGACCGCATCGGCTGCCGCGTCGTACGGATCGGCGGGTCGAGCATTAGCGGCGCGGAGCGGGTTCACGATGTTCAAGGTCTCGTGTGCCGCCGCTACGACGCGCGTCCCGGAACCGTCTATCTCATCCGGCCGGATCAGCATGTCTGCGCGCGCTGGCGCGCGTTCGATCTCGGCCGCGTGCGCGCGGCGGTCGCACTTGCGACCTGCAATCGCTGAACGGGGGCACTTCGATGGCAACGCTCAACACTGATCCCAACATCGCCGCTCCCGACGACTTCTACGAGCGGCTGATTGCGACGCATCGCGGCCTCACCGATCGGGAGAGCGCGCTGGTCAACGCGAAGCTACTCCTGCTGCTCGCCAACCATATCGGCGACCCCGACGTGCTTGCGCAGGCGATGGCCGTAGCGCGCGAGGGGGTTGGAGCGGCTCGCAAGGGGGCTGGTGAAGCGCAACCGCCGCAGTCCGGGCCGGAATAGGCGTGCGCGTCGCGGCGTTCACGTATCATTGGTCATCAAGATCGCGGAGCCGCGCTCCACGGTTTCCGAATCGCGCCGCATTGCGAGGTGGTTCGCTCATGCGCAAGTTCCTTGCCCACACGATAACGGTCCTCGCCGCCCTCGTCCTCGCGGCAGGTTGCGCATCGACGACGCTGCAAAGCGAGTGGCGCGACCCGGCGTATACCGGCGGACCGTTCCGCAAGATCTTCGTGATCGGGCTGAGCGCGCGCGATATCACCGCGCGCCGCATCTTCGAGGATGTGATGGTCTCGAAGCTCACGGCCGCCGGCGTGCAAGCCGTTCCGGCGTGGCAATACATCCAAGGCGAAGGCCAGGCACCCGAAGGCGCGATGTCCGCCGCCATCGATTCGGCAGGGGCAGATGCCGTGCTGATGGCGAGGGTCTCTGCGGTCGACAAACAGATCCAGGTCAGCCCGGTCGTGGTTCCCGGGCCGGCGTACGGCTGGTACGGCCCCTACGCCGGCTGGTATTCGGGCTGGTACACGTTGCCCCAGGTCTATCAATACGACATCGTGTACGTCGAAACGACTCTCTTCGACACGAAGACGAAGCGGCTCGTCTGGAGCGCAACGTCGAAGACCGTCGATCCCGCGAGCATCGAGCAGGAAGCGCCCGCGTTTGCCGACATGATCATCGGCGCCATGCAAAAGGCCGGGGTGCTGCCGGCGTCGAAGTCATAGCGCCTGGCGAGCGTCAGCCGGCGGCGCGGCGCGCGAGCGCCGCGCATGCGCCGGTCGTTCGCCTTCGTTGGGTAGTCCCCGCGCTCGGGGTCGCGCAGATCATCTCTTGGGGAAGCCTCTACTATCCGATCGCCGTGCTCGCCGCGCCGATCCGCAACGAGCTCGGGATCGGCAACGTCGCGGTGTTCGGCGGCTTCACCGCGGGTCTCTTCGTATCGGGTTTCGCGGCGCCGACGGTCGGCCGGCTGATCGATGCGCGCGGCGGTCGTGCGGTCCTGGCCGGGGGCTCGGCGTGCGGCGCCGCCGCCCTTGCCGTGCTCGCACTTGCGCAGGGAATCGTGTCGCTGTTGGCGGGATTTGCGCTCGCGGGCCTCGCGATGGCGGGTTGTCTGTACGATCCCGCATTTGCCACGCTGCATCGAATCTCCGGCAGCGCATATCGAAAAGCGGTCACCGTGCTGACGCTCTTCGGCGGCTTCGCAAGCACCGTGTTCTGGCCGCTCTCGCAGCTCCTGCTCGACACGTCGGGGTGGCGCACGGCGTTCGGCATCTTCGCTGCGCTCAACCTACTCGTGTGCCTCCCGGTACACCTGCTGATGCTTCCGCGAGGGCGGCTCGCTCACACACATCCCGATTCAATCCCCCGGGAAGCCGGCGAACCGCTTCGCCGCCCGGAGGTATTCGCGTGGCTCGCGACGGCCCTCGCGCTGGGAGCCTTCCTCGCCTCCGCGTTCTCGGCGCACGTGATCGGCCTTCTGACGAGCACCGGCCTCTCTGCACGTGACGCAGTGCTCGCTTCTTCGCTTGTCGGGGCGATGCAGGTCGCCGGGCGCGTCGTCGAATTCGCGTTCAGCCGCCACTTGCGCGCACTCACCGTTGGCACGCTCGCGTTCGCGCTGCTGGCCCTTGCCGCCGTGCTGCTCACTCAGGTGCACGGCGTGTGGATCGCCGCGCTCGCCTTCGCCGCCCTCTACGGGTGGAGCAACGGCGTGATGACGATCGTTCGGGGCACCGTACCCCCTGAGCTGCTGGGTCACTCCGGATTCGGTGCGCTGCTCGGTCGCCTTGCACAGCCGCAGTTCATCGCGAGAGCGATCGCGCCACTCGCATTGACGCTGGTGTTCGCAATCGATCCGACGCGGAAGATATCGCTCTACGCGCTCGCCGCCGTCGGATTGGTTGCGCTGGCGGCCTATCAGCTCGCGTTGCGCGCGCGCCAGCGTCTCCAGAGACGGTAGAGGTAGATCGGAATTCCAACGACAAGGAGCGTGCCCCAGATCGCCGCGGCGTACGCCGACGCGGGACGCGGAGGGGGCCGCAAATCGGCGTCGCGCAGCGCGTCCGGGAAGGGCCGATCAGCGACCGGGACGAGTTGCGGAACTTTCGGCAGCCTCGACTGGAATTCCCGGGGTGTCACGACGGGGGCGTCGCCGACCGCTCTGCTCGACGGAATTTGCGGAAACCGCACGAAAAAAATCGCTTCGACATCCTCGGCGATCATCCGCGTGAGTTCGGTGGTCGGCGTTTCCTGCGAGGGAGCGGCGGATGCAAGTTCGAACAGGCTTGCGCCGATCTCCTCGAAAGCCGCCGCAGGCAACAACCGCGTCTGGTCTTCCCACAAGTAGTCGACCGCGGTGCAGGCCTTCGCGATCGAGCGCTCCTTGACGACGAACCACGGGAAGGCGAGCACCGCCGTGAGCCGGCTCGCGGATCCGCGAACCGGGATATTCCAGCCGATTCGGCGCAATACGTCGACACTGATGCTCGTGCAGTTCATCGTCGCGTGGCGGTAAACGAGCTGGTGGCGCCAGAACTGGTTGTAGACGCGGTTGAACGCGCCTTGCAGCAGGAACGGCGCACGCGCGTCGCGAAGAATCGCGACGAGCATGTGCGAGGGGCGATACCAGTTCTGGCCACTGTTGAGATCGGCGAGGTAGTTGTCGAGCGGCACGGGCGCCGCGATGATCCCCTTCTCGGATTCAATGTCGAGCGAGTAGAAGTTGTTCGTGAGCCAGTCGCCGATCGAGCCGTTTTCCTGAACGAGCCCGGTGACGAGCGCGAAATGTCCGCCGTGCGCCTCGTCGTCGTCGCCCTGCGCTCCGTTCACCATGATTCCGAGAGCCGCGCCGCCGGCGGCGAGCGGATCGCACGCTCTGTCGCGTTGCCACAACGACCATACGGCGAACGGGCTTTGCGCTCCTCCGCGGGGATCGCTGCGAATGAGCGCGCGCAGCGCAAGCGTGACCGGGACGTTCGAATCGAGTGCGCGCGCCGGCGCCGCGCGGTCAAGCCGAAAGTCCTCCGGCCAAAGCGTGCGCGCGACGATCGTGTCGCCGACGATCGTCCCCCGGATCCTGACGGTGCGTTCGCGAAAGAAGCGCGCCGACGAGGCATCGAAATAGGAACGGTTGAGCGCGATCTTCGGGACGAGCTCGAAGCGCAGCCGGGCGTTCGCGCTCTCGACTGTCGCCGCGTCGGCGCTCAAGCGTGCGCCGGAAACGACCTGCGGTGCGGCGATCCAGACGAGCTGCGGATACTCGGGCAGGCTCTCGGGCGAATGTGAGGAGAGCCATGCGCGGAGGTCGGCGCCGACGTCGACGCCGCGCGTAAACGAGGCGACCAGGACGCCGGAATTCGGGACCGCGATCGTCTCGCTCTCGAAATACCAGAGCGCCTGGGGGATCGTCGGGCAATCGCGGCAACGGCCGTCGGTTACCCGGAAGTCGGACTGCGGATAGAGGCCGAACAGAGGGGCCGTCAAGTTGACCCGAGGGCGATCTGATATGGCAATCTGGGTGACGCGCGCGGGTCCGTGCCCGCGGCGCCCCGCGCATTCTACCTACCGATATGGTGGCGACCCGCGGTAAATGTGTTTTCCTGACGCGAACCGCCCTTGTGGCGCGCGGTCGAAGCAACCCAGCAGTCTCCGCCGACGTAACGTGGAATCCACCATGACCGGGATGTGGTCTCTCCAAGGGCGCTCCACGGCTTTCCTCGCGCCCCGCGACGGCGTAGCATTCAGGCCGCCCTCGCCGCCGTTCGGGCGTGTTTCGTGCTTCCAGCGCCGGCGAGGCAATGCAACAAGGGGCAGCCTGGGGAGGTTGCCCACGGAGAACATGTCTTGAAACCGACGGATATCGCGAATCCCGACTATTTTCACAAAGTCGTCGATTGTCAGTGGGCGTGTCCGGCCCACACTGAAGTTCCCGAATACATCCGCCTGATCGCCGCCGGACGCTACGGTGACGCCTATCTCGTCAACTGGAAGTCGAACGTCTTCCCGGGCATTCTCGGCCGCACCTGCGATCGTCCGTGCGAGCCCGCATGTCGCCGCGGCCGCGTCGAGGAAGGCGGCGACACCGCGAAGATCAAGCCCGAGCCGGTGGCGATCTGCCGGCTGAAGCGGGTCGCCGCCGATTACAAGAGCGACATCCGCGAGTTCCTTCCCGAGCCCGCACAAACGAGGAACGGCAAGCGCATCGCGCTCGTCGGCGCGGGCCCCGCATCCCTTACCGTCGCTCGCGACCTCGCTCCGCTCGGCTATCAGTGCGTGGTGTTCGACGGCGATGCGCTCGCCGGGGGGATGATGCGAACGCAGATCCCGAAATTCCGCTTGCCGGAATCGGTGATCGACGAGGAGGTTGGCTACATCCTGGGTCTCGGCATCGAGTTTCGCCCGGGCTCGCGCGTCGACAGCATGCGCGCGCTGCTCGCGGAAGGCTGGGATGCGGTGTTCGTGGGCAGCGGCGCGCCCCGCGGACGCGAGATCGACATTCCCGGACGCAAGGAAGCGGCGGCGAACATCCATATCGGGATCGACTGGCTGTCGAGCGTGTCGTTCGGCCACACGACGAAGATCGGCAAGCGCGTCGTCGTGCTGGGCGGCGGCAACACGGCGATGGACTGCTGCCGAAGCTCCCGCAGGCTCGGCGCCGACGAGGTGCAGGTCGTCGTCCGCTCGGGTTTCGACGAGATGAAGGCCTCGCCGTGGGAGAAAGAAGATGCGATGCACGAGGGCATCCCGATTCACAACTTCCTCGTTCCGAAGGCATTCACGCACGAAGCTGGAAAGTTGACCGGCGTCCTGTTCGAGAAGGTTGCCGCAAAGCGCGACGACAAGGGCCGCCGGCAGCTTGTGCCGACGGGCGAGCCCGACGTCCACTTCCCGTGTGATGACGCTCTGGTCGCGATCGGCCAGGAAAACGCGTTCCCGTGGATCGAGCGCGATCTCGGCGTCGAGTTCGATTCGTGGGGAATGCCGATCGTCGACAAGGTGACGATGGCCTCGACGCGTCCGGGCGTGTTCTTCGGCGGCGATGCGGCGTTCGGGCCCAAGAACATCATCTGGGCGGTCGCGCACGGCCACGACGCGGCGATCTCGATCGACAAGCTCTGCAAGGGCGAGGACATCAACAAGCGACCTCCGCCCCACGTGAACCTCGTCTCGCAGAAGATGGGCATTCACGAGTGGAGCTACGACAACGCGATCATTCCGGGGAAGCGGCACAAGGTGCCGCTGAAGGACAAAGTGATCGCGCTCGCGAACATCCGCGTCGAGGTCGAGCTGGGCTTCGACCTGAAGCTCGCGTATGCCGAGACGCAGCGGTGTCTGAACTGCGACGTGCAGACGGTGTTCAACGACAAGCTGTGCATCGAGTGCGACGCCTGCGTCGACATCTGCCCGATGGACTGCATCACGTTCACCGCGAACGGCGACGAGGGGGAGCTGCGCCCGCGGCTTACCGCGCCGGCGATGAGTACGGGGCAGGACCTCTACGTGTCGGTACCGCTCAAGACCGGGCGAATCATGGCGAAGGACGAAGACGTCTGCCTGCACTGCGGACTGTGCGCGGAGCGCTGCCCGACGGGCGCCTGGGACATGCAGAAGTTCCTGCTCACCATGGCGCACGCGGGCGAAGTCCCGCGGCCGGATCGGTCTCCGTCCCCGGCGCGTCCGCCGGTACCGCAGGCGGCCGACTGAGATGAAGAACAACCGATGAAACCGATCGCAAGCGTCAACGATTTCGTCGTCAAGTTTGCCAACGTCAACGGCTCGGGCTCGGCGTCGGCGAATGGGCTGTTCGCCAAAGCAGTGCTCAAGATGGGCGTCCCGGTCGCGGCGCGCAACATCTTTCCGTCGAACATCCAGGGGCTCCCGACCTGGTACGAGGTGCGCGTCGTCGAGCCGGGTTGGCGCGGACGGCGTGGCGGCGTCGATCTGATGGTCCAGATGAACCCGGAGACCTGGGACGAGGACGTTCTCGAGATCGAGCCCGGCGGCTATCTCTTCTATGACTCGACGAAGCCGTTGCCGCCGTCGAAGTTCCGCGACGACATCACGGTTGTCGCAATGCCGCTGATGGAGATCTGCAACGCGACGTACACGGACCCTCGGCAGCGGCAGTTGTTCAAGAACATCATCTACC
>Ga0318562_10000345_pt1 | contig 21490 bp, 29 predicted proteins | sample GRESIP066b5f18_FD_203688 | JGI IMG/M metagenome (GOLD analysis project Ga0318562, IMG submission 203688) | Tropical soil microbial communities from Luquillo Experimental Forest, Puerto Rico - GRE.SIPMG.066b5f18 | ecosystem: Environmental > Terrestrial > Soil > Tropical forest > Bulk soil... | reverse complement strand
GCCTATGGCTCCCCCTCCGGCCGCACCTAGTCATCCAACCGCGCCTCCATCGCCAGGAGCCCCGGTCGCACCTCCTACAACTCCGGTTCCTCCAGGGCCATCGCCTCATCAACAGTCCGTTGATGTCTATAATCCTGTTTCCAGCATCGTGAGGCGAGTAGGTGCTCCCGCGCCCTCGCAATTAAAATTGACGCGCGCGAACCATGCATATTTCCGGCGGACTTTCGCCCTCTTAAAATCACTTGGCAAAACTCGGCTTATGTATCGGTAGGCCATGAACGCCCCGTTCATTATACATGAGATTGATAAAACTATCAGTCTCCCAAGGCTGCATCCGGGACAGATCGAAGCCTTTAATATCCCGGCTAGGTTCCGTGCGCTCCGGTGCGGCCGACGATGGGGCAAGACCGCATTTCTAAAGACCATCGCTTGTGACATGGCGGCGAAGGGTTGTCAAGTTGGCTGGTTCGTGCCAAATTACCGATATGCGAGTGAAGCCTACTCCGAGAATGAGGTAACGCTTGAACCTGCTATCAAGTCCTCTTCCAGGAATTTGGGTACCATTCATACAACTACGGGCGGACGTATTGAACTCTGGACCCTTGAGGACGAGAAGGCGGGGCGTTCGCGTCGCTATCATCTGGTCATCATTGACGAGGCCGCATTCACCAAGAGTAATGCTATTGCGATTTGGGAGAAGGCGATCCGGCCCACGCTACTCGACTTTCGTGGGGCCGCGATCATTGCCTCTAATACAAACGGGATCAACGAAGATAACCTGTTTTGGCGTATCTGTAACTTACCGGAATATGGATTTACAGAATATCACGCCCCTTCTCATTCTAATCCATTTCTACCGCCGGATGAATTAGAAAGACTGGAGCATGACAATCACCCGCTCGTGTACGCGCAAGAGTATATGGCGGAGTTTGTTGATTGGTCGGGCGAAGCATTTTTCTCCTTGGATAATATGTTGACGGACGGGAAACCTGAACCATTTCCCGTCCGTTGTCTTTATACATTCGCGACCATGGACACTGCCGTAAAGACTGGGAAGGAGGCTGATGGCACTGGCGTCATATATTGGGCATATGAAAAGCTCGGCGATGACCACTGGCTCAAGGTAATTGACTATGAATACCTACAGATTGAAGGTGGAATGCTCGAATTGTGGCTACCCGTTGTGTATCGAAATCTCGACGACTACGCCGCTAAGTGTGGAGCGCGTTTGGGATCACGGGGCTGTTTCATTGAAGATAAAGGGTCTGGATCCATTCTCCTTCAGCAAGCACGTCGCCGTAACCTCCCGGCAAGCGAACTCCCGCAAAAGCTCACCCAACTTGGAAAAGCAGAACGTGCCATCAACGTGTCGGGCTACATATTCCAGAAAAGGGTGAAGCTCCTGGAAACTGTTTACAATAGGATTATTACATTCAAACAAGTTACCAAGAATCACTTGCTAGGTCAAATTCTTGGTTTTAGGGTAGGAGACGTTGAAGATAGACAAGACGACCTGCTCGATTGTTTCTCCTATGGAGTTGCAATTGGTCTTGGCAATTGGGAAGGGTACTAATATGAAGAAGACACTTGCGGCGGCAATGTTTCTTTTTGTTGCGGTTCCGGCCTATGCTCAGGTTACGATTGAAACACCCGGTTATGGACGCCCTTATTATGGTGACCGTGATAGGGACCGTGGTTATTATGGCAACCGATACAGAGATTATGATCGTGGCCGCGACTATCGTTATGGCCGTCCCGATACTTACCGTCCTCGTCGATACTGCTATTATGCGGGAGGAGTGAGGGTGTGCCAATGAAGAAACCAAAGGCGAAGATAAAGAAAGTTAAGAAGAAGGCTGCTCCCAAGGCTCCACCAATCGATCCTATTGAGTATTTCATAGAGGAATGGCCGACCTCGATGACTACGGCAGACATGCAGGCTCGGTGTGATGAAGTTGGGCTTGATGGTTGGGAACTTGTAGAGATTGGTCAATATGGTTCCCCCGGTACTGTTCGAGTATGGTTCAAGAGGAAAGGATTCTGACATGGCTAAAGAACCAGAACATCATGGTAAGCCTGCTCCGCTTCATGAGACAAGGGCTGAGCACAAGCCAGAGCAGAAAGATAAGCCAGAGCAACTTGCTCATGGTGTAAAGACTCTCAATTCGGCTGCGGTCGGGACGGTCATTGATTCTGGTCCCGCCACCATTACGCAGATTCTGTATACCACAGCCCCATCTGCTTACGAGGTGCCAACATTCCTTCCATCAGGATTACCGGTGACTGGCTATCTTTGCCTGTTAGATCAGGGGACTACCCCTCCCACGGTAATCTACAATGAAAATATTCATGTTGGCGGCGGCCACTCACCTCATGCTTCGCACAAGGTGAGCGCGTATGTCACCAACTACACTGGAAACTTGTATCTCCAGTCTTGCCCGGTTGGTGCAGCATTCTCAATAACGACGGCGTAATACTATGACCGATACAACTGTTGGAATAGCTGAAGTTGGCACCATTCTCGCATCTGCTGGAACCTTGACCAGCATTACGCTCGTGGCTCCACCCAAATTGAGTGCGAGTGGTTGGTTTATATTGATTGACCAAGATGCTAATGGCAATTATTTGGATGATGTATTCTGTATGAATACAGGGTCCATGCCATTTCCGACTGGCACTGTGTTTCCGCTGTATGGTCATCCCTATACAAATCTTGTTTGCACGAGCATTTCCTCGGATAGCTCGTTCACAGTTACCACAACTCCGTAAGAGAATAAAAATGCCATTGGCATCTACAAGCCTTCAGCCAGGATTTGTTGGTCCCGGTCCTCATCCATTTGATGAAGCACCGGAGGATGGAACTCCCTATTCTCGTCAAAATGGTGGTTGGGTTCCATCTCCAAGTCCAGGTTTTCCTGATGCACCGCTGGATGGTGATTATTATGCCAGACGTAATGCCGCTTGGGATGGTCTCAATGATGTGTTCGTGCGTTGGGTTCTGTATACTGGAGCAGGGCAAGCATTCTTAAACCAAGATTTGACTCGTGATGGCGATTGGACAATGATCGCCAATAAGAATACTTCTGATCGTCCAGCACCACAGCCAAGTGGACCTGAGGAGGATTTATTACCGGCTTGGGTACCAACAATACAGAGTGCTCGTGCTACTTATATCATGTATAATGAGTGGACAGTTAATACAGATGGGTGGGTTGATCAGTATGGTGGTACTGTTCTTGCACAGAATATTAATGCCCTTCATACTATAACACTTTCTATTAATGGCACCATAAAGGATACATTCTCTAGTTCCCCGATTAATTCGGGATTATATTGGCAAGACATTACTCCAATACTTGTGTCATCTGGTTCAGTAATTCGTGTTACGGTAAAAGTGAATCAAATTTCTAATAATTTGATGTATTGGCAACAGCAAACTGGATTGTTTGGAACTCCTCCTAATTACTGTTCACTTGCAGTAGGATCAAAAGATGGTGCCGCTGCGGGCAGTATTGCTTATGATTGTCATGTGCAATTTATTCCAGGAACTTCCTCACCTGATTGGGATGTGGTGGCTTTCGGTGGTGCGGGTGCTGGAGGTGGTGCTCCTTCTAATCTTCCGGTATATACTGTAGCAAGTCTGTCTGGTCCCGGTACAGCGGGCGCTGGAGCACAAGCTTTTGTTACTGATGCTACTACGTCAGCATTTTATGATATTGTTGCGGGTGGCGGGACAATTGGAGTGCCAGTGTTCTCGGATGGGACGAATTGGAGAATTGGCTAATGGCTGATAAACCAGAACGTATGTCAGAGAAGCCGACCCCATTGGCTTCGCCACACACTGTCACATCTGCATCTGTCGGTACAGCTTTGACCCAAGGTGCAGGGACAATCACCGCATTTACTATGAATCAACCAGCAACAGCACAAACGGATGACCTAACTCCGTTGACCTTGGTTGATCCAGTTACTTCTGCGGTCGCTAGCGCAGCGACCGCCTCTGTAGGAACTGGTACGGCTGGAACTGGAGTTTATTCTGTTAATGGTGGTGTCGGTGCTCCAGCGACATTGAACATTACGTCGGCTGCTGGTGGCATTAGTGCGATCAATTCGGTTGTAAGTGGAGGTCAATATACAACATTTCCACCGAGCCCGGCGACTCTCACTTTTGTTTCAGGTACAGGATCACTAACTGGTTCGACTGTTACTCTTACTCCTGCTGCTCCCTCTCCGCTTGTGGGTTATCGTACTATATACTCTGCAAACATGGCAGCGTTGAAATGCGAGTTAGAGCCTCGACCTAATGTTCCTATGACTCCCGGCATAACGGCTCCAACTTGGCCGAAGTCTATTCTCCCGGCTGGTGTTGTTCCTGCATTTAATAATGGATGTTGGGTCACGAGTTGCCCTGCTAATATGACGTTCACTGTGACGTGCTAAATGCCGAGCAATATACCATCCTCTGCAATTGACTCTACTCCCGGCAATGCTCTTAATGACTTGCTGGTTGCGCCGGATATTATTCCTGGTGATACGGTTTCGTATGAAACCTGTAAGATGATTTATCTATATCATCCGCTAGGGGCTCGCATTGTTGAAGGACCAGTGTCCTTAGCCCTGAGCCAAAAGCGTGAAGTCAAAGTGCCCGACAGTCCTATGGAGTACTGCTCGGATGCGTTTAACGACGAGTGGAAAGCTATCGGTGGCGATAGCTTGGTTCATAACCTTCTTACTGTTAGTCGGATCTATGGTGTTGCTTCTATCGCCCTTTTGGTTGATGGGATGAAAAGCAATGAACAAATTGATTACTGGGATCTCCCTGAGCTTAATCTCAGTTTCAATATTCTTGATCCTCTTAATACTTCTGGTTCATTGGTTCTGAATCAGAACCCAAATGCTATGGACTTTATGAAGTATACACAGATTGCGGTAGGTGGAACAGCATACCATCCCTCGCGCTCCGTGACGGTTACGAATGAGAAACCAATCTATCTTGGATATACAACGTCTGCATTTGGCTTTGTTGGAAGATCTGCTTATCAGAGGGCTTTTTATCCTCTCAAATCCTACATTAAGTCTCTTATTGCTGACGACCTTGTTGAAACCAAAGTCGGGGTCCTTGTTGCAAAGATTAAGTTCCCCGGGAATTTCGTTGACAATATTATGTCTTGGGCTGCTTCTTTTAAACGTTCTGTCGTAAAGGAGGCTGAAACTGGTAATGTCATTAATATTACGCCTGAGGAGGGAATTGAGTCTCTTAATATGCAGAACTTGGAAGGACCTCACGTACTGGCTCGACGGAATATACTTGAGAATATTGCATCGGCTGTGGATATGCCGGTCAAATTACTCACTCAAGAGAGCTTTGCGGAGGGATTTGGAGAGGGTTCCGAAGACGCGAAGGCCGTCGCTCGTTATATGGATCGTCTGCGGGAGACAATGGAGCCTGTTCACCGATGGCTTGACCGTATTGTCATGCATAGGGCTTGGAATCAAGACTTTTATAGGATGTTAAAAAGAAAATTCCCAGAGAAATTTGGTGAAATAGGCTATAAAGAAGCATTCTATACATGGGCAAACAGTTACCGGGCTACGTGGCCGTCGTATCTCCGGGAACCTGATAGCGACCAAGTTAAGGTGGACGACACCAAGATGAAAGCTGCTATCAGTGTTTATCAGATTTTAGAGCTTAGTTTTGATCCTGAGAATAAAGCTCGGCTTGTTCAATGGCTCGCGGATGCTGTTACGAATAACAAGCTCCTTTATTCTAGCCCATTGAATCTCGATTATGCAGTTTTGCTCGAAAAGTTTAAAGAAATGGAGAAACAAGAGAACGAGCAGCGAGAAATGGATATGATGGGTGGAATGGGTGGTGGTCCTGGAGGATCTAAGAGTGGCTCCGATCCCCGCAAAGTTATGATACCAAAAGTTAAGATGGCTCGTGCAGATGATGCAGAGCCTGCTGAAGCTACCGTTATCAAGCTTTTAGAGCACATACAGAACAATGGCACTGAACAGTGATATAACCAAGTCTCTATCCTACTTGCGTAGGAAATACAAAGTGTCAGAGCGGGATTTAGTGGCTCTAGCAAAAAGATTAAATAAACATGATGTAGAGCCTGAGGTAACTTGGGAGGAGATTACACAGAGAACTCTTCGTAATAGGCAAGGAAGATTCACTAAAGCTGGACGGAAATACCGATGACAAGTCCTATGCAACTTTATCCTAAAGTCATGCATAATCGTATTGTTAATCATCTATGGGTTAATAAGACGCCTTTTACGGATGCTAGCACTGCTAATCCGCTCTCGCGGAAACATTATTCTTGGAGATTAAGCAAAGCTGAAGCTATGCAAATAAGAGCGACTGAGTTGAGGAGAAATCATGCCGCTTACAGAAAAGGGCGAGAAGATTAAATCTGCTATGGAAAAGCAGTATGGAGCCGAAAAAGGCGAGCGGGTTTTCTATGCCTCGAAGAATAAAGGAACAATAGCTGGCGTAGATGATGATGACTATGTAAAACTCAAAGAGGGGAAAGAAAAAGACACAATAATGAAGAATATCAATACACTGCTAGAAGCAGGTCATAGTCGGGAGGCAGCAGTGGGAATTGCTCAACGAAAAGCTTTTGGTGATGATGCTCAGCATATGGGATTTACCGGTGAGGGGGCGACCCCGGTTGAGAAGCTTATTTCCCAATGTGACGCATTGGCTAAGAGATTGGATGCATTTGAAAATTGGTCGCATCAGCGTAAGCCTGAAAAAGTTAAGCCTCGAACTAAAGATTATATGCAACCGAGCAATAGGCATCCAAAAGAGCCACCTAAATGATGGATGTAATGGAATTTCGGAGATTAATGCTGCGTGGAAGAACTCCCACTACATCTCAATGGATACCTGTCACACCTCAATGGGTCGTGGCTGTTCTTCCTTATGTGTATCATGGTCAGGTAATGGTTTCTGGTAAAGCCGTTGATAAAGCTATTCGTCCTTATGTTTATCATAAGCAAAGCATGGTTCCAACCAAGCTATGACCATTGCAGCGGGAATCTTATTCCGATCTCCAAACGGCCGAGTGCTCTTTTGCAGGAGGACTGATGGTGGAGGATGGGCATTTCCGGGTGGTCAGAAAAAAGATCACGAGTCGCTCGAACAATGTGCTGTACGTGAATGCATGGAAGAAACGGGATACCGTGCCGGTCATGCTGGCAAACTTCTATGCAGACGCGTTAGAGACGGCGTTGACTTCAGCACTTTTGTCTATGATTGTGACGACGAGTTTGTCCCTAAATACAATCACGAGCATGATGCACATGTATGGGTTAATCCTGACCATGCCACAACGTTAAATCTACATCCAGGGGTATTAATCGCTTTACGTAAAATGAAAGGTATGACTGAACTAGAAGTAGCGGAGGCTATTCGCGATGAAGAACTGGTCTCGCCACAGTATATTGAAAATCTGTGCTTGGTTGATATGCGGATTAGTGGTACTGGATTTAGTTATCGGCCTAAGCTTAATGAGTGGGTTTACCGACGCGATACCATATACCTTACGCCTGAGTTTCTACAGCGGTGCAACGGTATTCCTGTTATTATGGAGCATCCAAGCACTCAAATTTTAAATTCTGAGGAATTTGCAAAACGAATTGTGGGAACAATGTTTCTTCCCTATATAAAGGGAGATGAGGTTTGGGGAATAGCTCGTGTTTATGATAAAGAAGCTATTAAAATGATGACTGATGAACAATTATCCACCTCTCCTAGCGTTGTATTCCGAGATACCAGTGTCAATTATACGATTGCTATGGAAGATGGAAACGAGTTGTTGGTGGAGGGACAGCCTAGTTTCGTGGATCATTTGGCAATTTGCGAAAAAGGAGTGTGGGATAAGGGTGGTGATGCTGCCGGTATTCGTATTGACTCTGAAGCTTCTGGTCAGCCTCAGGAGCAAGTTATAACAGCGAAGCAAGATGAGAGTGAATTACCGGCACCTCTTATGCCAATTCCAGGCACTAATGTAGATCCTGCTCAGGGACAACAGGAAATTCCACCCGGTTTGCTTCAATTAGCTGATGGTTTAAATAAGTTTGCCGAGAGACTCGATAAGTTTATTGCTCGTCGAGACTTGATGGTACGTTGAGATTCGCGCGGTATCGTGCGATGGTGTAGCTGTCAACCACAGGAGGTTATCATGGCAGCAGGAAGTGCAAGCGTCGATACCATGCTGGCCGACGCGATCTCGAAGATGGATGCTCTCACGAAGCGTATGGATGCTTTGGAGACAAAGCCTGGAAGCCGAAATCCGGTTAAGGGTGATGCGACTAAGTCCGACGATGATGATGATAAGAAGGACGACGCGGCCAAGGCTGATGCCAAAAAGGCTGACGACGACGATGACGATAAGAAGGACGATGCCACCACGCCCAAGACCAAAATCTTGGACGATGATGACGACGATGACGACGATAAGAAGGACGATGCCTTCCCGCCTAAGAAAGCCAAGGATGATGATGGCGAGCTTGAAATCAAGCACAAGGGCAAGAAGGACGACTCCAAGAAGGCTGATGCCAAGAAGTCAGATTCAAAGAAAGCCGACGCAAAGAAGGTTGACGACGATGATGACGACGACAAAAAGGACTCAGCCAAAGCTGATGACGACGACGACAAAAAGGATGATGATGATGATAAGAAGGATGATGCCGCTAAGGCTGATTCCATCTCCGATCTGCGTCGTCAAATTGCAGACCAGACGTCTACGATCCGCCGTCTCGAAGCTTTGATGAAACCCAAAAGTGATGAAGAACATTCTGCATTTGCAGATGCTCAAGCTCGAGCTGATGCAGTCTTCAATGGCTTTGGACAAAGAGCGCCTCGTCCTCTTGAAGGTGAAGACCTTATTGGCTACCGCAAGCGTCTTGCTTCGAAGTTGAAGGGCTATTCACCACACTGGAAGAATACGAAGTTCCGGAAGCTGGATGATGAGACCTTTGCAAGCATTGAATCTCAAGTTTATACAGATGCGACGGCTGCTGCATCTAACCCGGTTGATTTAGAGCCGGGTGAGTTACGTGAGGTTCATAAGAGAGGCCCAATGGGTCGCGAGACAATCGAATTCTATGGTAAGGAGTCGTTTGTCAAGCAAATGGGTCGCCCCGGTCGTAGGGTACAGTCCTTCCGTACCTTGGGCTCTATTTAAGTGAACAAGGCAACATGAAGGAATACTAAGATGGCAGCACCTGCTTTCAGTTTCAACCCCTACGTCCAGACCTCTGCGGCTGGTTCGTTTGTAATTGAGTCGGATGGCTTAATCGCCGGAACAGCTATGCCTGACCCGGCAGCGCGGTTCGCGCTGTCCGGTGGTATTTTGGCAACGAGTGAGACTCTGCCGATGTTCGGCGGGCTTGCTATCTCTGAAAACGTCCCACAGGAACGACCTCCGGTTTCCCGACCGGATACCGCTCTTGGTGGACTTATTGTTCGTGGTACAGTCGCAGCAGCGGCAGGTACGACTGGAGCCATCACTGGTTTCAGTGTCTTTGACCAGAACTATGCGGCAGTGAATACACCAACCTCTCCGGTTCCGACTGTTGGTTCCGGTGGGTTGGTGAATTTCTACCGTTTTGGTTCTGGTGCTCGTGTTGCATTGTCAGCAGATCCGGCTCTTGCTGCTGCTATTGAAACAGGTACTTCTCCTGTTTCAACGCCGCTCTATTGGGATCCGACTAACTTGAGGGTCTCTGCTACTTCTACCTCAAATCTCTTGATCCCAGCAAAGTGTCTGATGGTCAAGGGTACGAACTGCATGGTAGCTTCCTATAATGCAGGTACTGGAGTCACGACTTGGTCTTATAACGGCGCAGCAGCGCTCGTTCTGCTGTAAGAAGGAGGATGAACTATGGCTAACATCTCTCCGGCATACGTACAGGTTCATCCTTCTTACATGATGCCTGATACGTTAATGCCGTATTCTCAGGCTTCGGGTGCCTTTGAGTTGCTCGCTTCTGGCGCACCACTCATTAGGTTGGCGGACGGAGATCTCTACGCTTACATCAAGCGTGTTGATATCCGCACCCGGATGGCGGCGGGTCAGTCGGCTTATAACCAACTCCCCGGCGTCAACTTTGCATTGTCACAGATCAGCGCACCTACATATCTTATCCGTGTACGTGCGGAGTATGATCATCATGACACTGCGGCAATGTCTCGATGGGGTCTGTCTATTTCTGATGCTCATCGCCTTGGTATGCGTCAAGCTGCATTCCAGCTTATGCGGAATGCTCTGTTGTATGGCTTTAATCCTGGCAATGGTGAAGGACTCATCAATGCTTCTGGTGCAACAGCCATTACTCTTCCGGCTGATAGTGCTGGGAATACGACTGTGGTGACCTATGACAATGGCCAGATGGCATTTTTCATTATCTCCCAGATCAGTGCCATTAAGACCCGAACCAATCAACTCGGTATCGGTCGCAAGTTTGTAGTCGTGGGACCGCAACGGACCCTCGGTGCAATGGAGTACCAGAATATCGTGCAACTCACGAGCTATCAACGTGTCGGTGCCGGTAGCACTTCCACGGCAGGAGTGGTGAAGGATGTTCTGGAAATGAATGATGATGAGATTATCTGGGCATATGATGACACTCTCATCGGCAAAGGTGCGGGTGGTAATGATGCAGTCATTATCGTTATGCCGGAAGTTGAGCAACCAAAGGGAGCTCGTATCAATACCAACGAGTTTGCCAAGCTCACTCCATCTCTCGATGCCTGCACCCTCATGCTGGCTGATATGGCGGCACCGAGGGAGATTCCGACGCCTCTTGCTGGTGGAGCTATCGATATTGTTGCGGAACAGCGTGTTACTTCTGGATGGGCGGTCCGTCCTGAAGCAGTTACTATCGTTACGATGCAATATCAATGAGCCTTCCGTACCCTCCACCGAGGCGGGCTTAAATGTTGCTTGAGGTGAAGGTATGGACTCTGCGCCAGCACGAATTAACGTGCTTATCACGCCGAACACCGTAAGGGCGGAACACCGTCCGGTGCAGACTCTTTGGGGGGAATGCAGATGAATAGAGATCACTTGCTAGGCCATAATGCAATAACTCAGTTTGAAAAAGAAACAGCATATATAAGAGAACTAGCAAGGAATTATTCTATTTCAAAATCGGAAGCTATACGAGCTCAGGCAGCCCTTAACCTTGAGCGAATCCGAGGTTATTATGAGGATCATCCGGGGTGTACTCAAAAACATGCCTGTCTTGCGTTAAATCTATCTACTACTCAAGTTCAACATGCTGTGAGTAAACTTCGTTCGGAATGGAAAAATAAATAGGGAGAACAAAAATGCCTGAACTATATATCGGAAACATATCAAAACAGATACAAATCTTTACATACCGCTCACCTGAGCGTCCGGGAGTTATTGCTCAGCCGATACCGATTGGTGGTCAAATTCGTATTTCACCTAATGGTACTCATTTTAATTTAAGTCCGCCAGAAATTGATGCTATTCTTCTGCAACATGCGGCATATGGATTATGTAATATTGATGAAATGGATAAGAGACAAAGTCCGTTCAGTGGTCTTTGCTATTCTATTGGAAAGGCATTTACTCCGGAAAAACTTCGCAAGGCAATGATAAAGAAGGAAGAAGCTGTCAAAGCGTTTGGGCAGAAGCTTCGGCAAGAGGCTGCTTTGGCAGTTAATTCACAGATTGCTGAGCAATCTGGACAAAACCTCCGTGAATTTGAAATGAGTTATGAGGAATTAGAACCGAGTGGTGGGTATTCCGAAAATGCAGACCATAGTTCGGAAGGAGTTTTGGTAACTTCGAAAGCTGAACCTGGAGCGCCTACTCCGATTGAAATTGGTCGTCGTGGACGTCGCTAATGCCTGATCTTGTTGTAGCAGACCCTAAAACACTCCCGCCTATTGGATTGCCCGCAGGTGATCCTACCTTTACGGGCTTCCAATGGTTTGTTTCAACCATCATGGGCGTGCCTGGAGCATCCATGCCGCCTAATGATTGGCTACAGATTGCTTACGATGAAGCAATTAACCTCACCTATTGGGCGCTGGATACGGTTCCTAGTCAACCTACTACTCCCTCTATTTATGCTTTCGCTGTTTATAATCTTGGTTGTGCTCTTTTGTTGGAGTATGCTCAAGATGATACAACTACTCAACCTCCTCAGACATTCTGGACTAATCTACGTTCTAACTTAAATATTAATTCTATGAACTTTGGTTTGATTACTAGTGCCGCTGATCAAGGTACATCTGAGAGCACTTATATTCCTGAAGCGATTAAGGGCATGACCCTTATGGATCTGCAATTGGCAAAATCGCCGTGGGGTCGTAAATATCTTATGATTATTGGTCAGTGGGGTTCTATCTGGGGGATTACGTTTTGAAGTTAAATCTTGGCTTCGAACCCTTCCCATATACGACCAAGTCTTCGCGTACTCGTACGAAGCTGCCGAAGGGTGCTCGTATAGCTAAGGGATATGGTGAGGGTAAGAATTCAGCTGAAGTTGCTAAGGAATTAGAAGAAAGATATGAACTTGTAGACACATTTTATCTTGGTATAGAGGAAGATTTAGCATTTGCATTAGAAGAGTTTTATGAAGAAGAAATAGAAACTATCATGATGGAGAAACCTCCCAAGAAAATACCAAGTGATAAGATGACAAAGAAAATTGAAAGGGAGTTTAGACAATATCTGCAAAAGGAAGAGCATGGGATACATACACTCGCCGCTCAGCGAGGTGTATCACATCTTCTTCCGCAACCTTACTCTAGAAAAAATAGACCACGACCAAGCTTTATTGATACAGGACTGTATATGCAAAGCTTCAGGGCGTGGGTAGAGGAGGATGAAGAATGATTGGTACCCTCATCAGTATCATAATTACTCTAATTGTTGTTGGTGTAATCTGGTGGGCAATTCAAGCTCTGTTACCACTTATTCCACTACCTGAATCATTTAGACAAATTATCAACATTTTGTTGATACTAGTCTTAGTGCTGATAGTCATATGGATCATCTTGCAACTATTAGGAGCAGCCGGTGTCACAGTACCTATGTTCCACAGTCGCTTGTGATTGGCCGCATGTAGAAACCGATATGGATGCATGGAGGGAATGGGTTATGGCAGGAAAAGGTGAAACTGAAGTATGCTCTCCAGTCAACAAACCGGGTGGACCTAAGCCTCCCGGCAAACCGATGCCGGGTTCATCTAAGCCTACCTCTCCCGGTGCATGTTCGATGCCAAAATGAGCGATTGGATTTTACCATATCCAAGCCAACTTCCGCAGGACTATTATGCGAAAGGTGTTCAACCGACCCCTCCGCCTACTCCAGAAGTGCCTACAGAAACACCTCCAACCGTAACAATTCCTCCAGATGGTTCTGCTGTAACTTTTGGAGGAGCCTACTACGGTGATATACCGCCGGATAGTCCACAAAATGGATGGTTGTGGTTGGATACAACGGGTCGATTGTTTGTGTACATGGACCCCGGTGTCTGGTCTCAGATAGCTACGAACTGGTAAAATGTTTCAATCTACTAGCCCTCCTGTTGCTATTGCTCCGAGATTAGCGTATACAGATTATACGCCAGCCGGACCATGGACTGATGGTCAACAGGTAACACGAAATTCTGATGGTGTTGGCTTCACTTATTCTGCATCCATTAATGCGTTACTTATCATTCCAAACCAGTCTTGGTCTATAAAGGATGCGAATAGCTTTATTGTTGAAAACTTACCAACTCCATCTAATCCAGGAGATGCAGCGAACAAAGCATATGTAGATGCTCATGCCGGTGGGGGTGGTGGAGGAACTCCAGGCGGTACGAGCGGGCAAATTCAGTTTAATAATGCTTCAGTGTTTGGTGGCTTTACCATGAGTGGTGATGCTACCATCAACACTGGAACTGGAGTAATGACTTTATCGCCTAGCGGTACTCTAATCAACTATGCTCTATTAGCTTCACCAACTTTTACTGGAACTCCTGCTGGTCCAACTGCAACGGCTGGAACTAGCACAACTCAACTCGCGACTACTGCTTTTGTCGGAACCGCAATTACGAATGCGGCGGTACCTCCCGCATCCACAGCCACTCCGGCTATGGATGGAACTGGCGCGGCTGGCAGTGCGACCGCCTACTCGAGAGGCGATCACGTACATCCCACTGATACCAGCCGCGCCCCTCTTGCTTCTCCTACGTTTACTGGAACTCCGGCCGCTCCTACGGCGGCTGTTGATACTAATACCACTCAGCTAGCAACGACTGCTTATGTCATAGCACAAGCATCCGCTGTTGGAGATGGTACTCCAGCAATGGATGGTACCGCAACTCGCGGTACATCTACCCATTGGGCGAGGGCAGATCATGTTCATCCAACGGATACATCGCGCGCGCCACTCGCTTCACCTGCTCTTACTGGGACTCCAACGTCCACGACCCCTGCGACTGTGGACAATAGTACGAATATTGCGACAACCGCTTTTGTGAAGGCTCAAAGCTATCTTATCGGCAACCAGACGATTACGTTATCAGGCAATGTAACCGGTTCTGGTACGACTGCAATTACGACTACGATTGCTGCTGGCGTTGTCACAAACGCGATGCACGTGAATATGAATGCACTTACAATAAAGGGGAATAATACAGGAAGCTCTGCTGCACCGATAGATTTAACAGCCGCGCAGACAACTGCGATGCTCAACGCATTTACCGCCTCTGGTACTGGTCATCTACAAGGACTTGTACCTGATCCTGGATCAACTGCTGGTACAACTAAATTCCTACGCGAAGATGCGACATGGGTAGCGGCTCTAACCGGGAACCAAACCATCACATTATCTGGTGATGTAAGTGGTTCAGGTACTACAGCAATCACTACAACGATCGGTAATGCTGCTGTCACTTATGCGAAGATGCAGAACGTAGCTGCTTCCAGGTTATTAGGTAATCCTACTGGAAGTGCGGCAGCACCGAGTGAAATTTCCCTTGGAGCAGCATTAGCATTCTCAGGAACTGCATTGCAGACCGCTGCAATGACCGGAGATATTACTACTTCTACTAATTCATTTGCTACGACCCTAGCTACAGTCAACTCAAATGTTGGCACATTCCAGGGTATCACAGTAAATGGGAAAGGATTAGTTACCGCCGCAGCTAACCAGAACTATGCTCCTCTGGCATCACCAACATTCACTGGTACGGTTACTATTCCCACTCTTGCTATTACGACAGCAGGAACCTCTGTTACTCCGGCAACTGCTGATAACTCCACAAATGTCGCAACGACTGCATTCGTAAAGGCTCAAGGATATCTTACTTCTTCAACTGTTACTGTTTCTGACACTGCTCCTGCAAGTCCTTCAGCCGGGGCTATGTGGTGGAATAGTACGACTGGTAATTTATTCGTATATTACAATGATGGTACTTCTAGTCAATGGGTATTTGCAAGTTCTGCGGCAGCGACTAATGTTGTACGAGCTTATCTTTCTGGGTTAACTCTCTCTACTGCTGGTTCTAGTACAACTTTTTCTGTTGCTCCGGGAACTTGTGCAGATGACACTAATGTTGATATGATGGTGCTTGCATCATCTATTAGCAAGACTACTGGAGCATGGGCAGTTGGATCTGCAAATGGTGGATTAGATACAGGTTCGATTTCAGTTTCTACTTGGTATCATGCTTACTTAATTAAGAGAATAGATACAGGTGTAATTGATGTATTGTTTTCATTGTCAGCCACTTCACCAACAATGCCGACTAACTATACTGAAAAAAGACGAATTGGTTCAATACGTACTGATACATCTAGTAACTGGCGGTTATTTCACCAGATTGGTGACGAATTTTTATGGGATGCATGGAATGGTGATGCGACCAGTGTTGCCACCGCAACCACAGCTTCATTAGTCACACTTATGGTACCATTAGGCATTCAAGTGCGAGCACTCTTTAGTGGTCGTTTGGATGGTACGACGGCTGGTTCTATAATTTTTTCATCTCCTGATATTTCTGACCAATCTCCTGCTAACCCTTTAACATCGTTAGCTTGCAGTTCTACTGCATCGACTGCTATAGGTCAATTTATAACGAGAACAGATACAAGTAGTCGCGTTAGAGTCCGTGCGAATGCAACTGGAAATACTTATGGCATCGGCACATATGGATGGATTGATACTCGTGGGAGGGATGCCTAATGGGCTTGAACTTCCCAGATACTCCAACAGTAGGTCAAATATTCCCGTCTCCAGCAATTTCTGGTACAGGTCAATGGAGATGGGATGGTACTGAATGGTTGCCGAATGCGAGCCCATTATTGCTAGGAGCTCCATTTGATGCAATGATGCATAATAATCTTGTTATTAATGGAGGGATGGAAGTTAGTCAAGTTAATGGGACTTCTTCTGTTACATTTGCGACTGGCACTGGACAATATATGCTTGATCAATGGCTATTGAGCTTTACGAATGCAAGTGCTGTCTTTGCTGGACAACAGATAACTCCACCCGGTACGCCCTCATTTGGAGCTTCTTTTCCTAGTTGTTTGCAATTCAAAGCTACTACCGCAATTTCCTCACTTGCTGCTGGTGACTTTGCTGTTTTCTATCAGCCATTTGAAGGTTATCGTGTCAATAAACTAGGATATGGGGCTGCTGGAGCACAAGCTATTACGATTGCATTTTGGGTTTATGCGACTATTGCTGGAACATTTGGTGTCAATATTCATAATGCTGCGGCTAATAGATCTTATGTTGCATCAGTTTCTATTAATAACGCAACGACATGGGAGTATAAGACAGTTGTAATTCCTGGTGATGTTACTGGAACATGGCCCGGAGGAAGTGCTCTTAGTTTTATTATCATGTTAACTTTTGCTTGTGGAACAACTTTTACTACGACACCTGGAGCATGGACTGCTGGCAATCTCTTTGGTGTTACTGGACAAACAAATTTCTTTGGAACCGCGAATAACGTTGTTTGCTTAACTGGATTTGGTGCATGGGCAGGATATCAAAATCCAGTTTCTTCATTATCGCAATTTTATATTCGGCCATTTGTAGAAGAAAATACCTTATGTGAACGCTATTATCAGATAGTTGCGGCTGCAATGGACAACCAAGGAACAGTAACAAACGACGTTAGTGCGACTCAAGCATCTTTCCGTGTGCTAATGCGTGCGACACCGACTTGTACTGGAAACGCAGCATTATCGACAAATATCGGTGCATCAAATTTCAACGTATCTGGTGACGGGCATGGTATGACAATACAAGTCACTTCATCAGCCACTGGTCGATTTTATTGGTATGGACAAATTCTTGCTAATGCGAGAATGTAATGCCTTCTGCAACTGAAGCTCTAAACTCTAAACCTCCGCTCGGTGCGGCACTTGCAGATGGTGTCCGTTACCTTTCGATGGATCAAGAGTTAGCGTTTTCTTTATATTCTCGTTATGTGTTTCCATTAGATGGAATGAATTATTGGATAAGAGTGTTACCGGCGCAGACGACAGTTACGACACCCGGTATCCAGTTATTGCAGGGGATGGCTTCACAGACTGATGATGGTGGTGCCGCTATTCAAGTAGTTCCAGGCGGGATACAAGCATTAGGTCTTAATATCATCGGCGGCACTATTATGAATCCATTATCTGCTGCTGATCAAGGACTTACTACAGCAGAACCATTGTATTATGATTTTACTGGTCCAGCCTATTCTCATGAAACTGGTACGACAGGAAAACTACAACCCGGTCAAAGTGTATCTATCCCAGGTAATCTGACAAATGGTGGATGGGTTTGCTCACCTTCTGATAATCATAATTTTTCGTGCATATTACAGAATGCAGTGCAATCAGTAACAATGCCAACTGATGTCATGGTAAAAGGTTCATTTCACTATGCATCGAGAATAGATCAAGAGGAAGATGCAACAGTAGACTCTAATGAGGTAGTTTTTACTTCGTTATCTGAAATTCAACCATTTAACGAGATTGGACCAAATTATCTGTATATCTGCCATTATCCTGACCCAACGGGCGGACCTCTAACATTTGCTTTTAGTCATCGCAACCGGCTATATGAACAAGCTGACCTTTATCACTATAGAGGAACATCATTAAAAAGTCGGCACCTGACACAGATAATCGATGACCCTACTCAATTTAACCCGACTTTGGTTATATCTAACTCACTCCCAATTTGGCTTAATATGCCGAACTACGTTCCTCCTTATCCGGGATTTACTTGTCCTTTCCCTTTATATCCCTCTTACCTTGTTGACGACAATTTATCCCCTCCGTTTGGCTCTGTACATATTGAGAAGACCGAAAGTTTGGAAATGGGTTCATCCTTTGGTCCGCGTATGGAACAAGATGAACTCTGCCGGGAAATAGTAAGAGTTCATCTGTATGGTTGTGATAACCTGATGGCTAGTAATTTTGTCGCTTTCGTGGAACAGTATTCCTTAGATTGGATGAACCTTGGGCTTGCTCACGTTCCGGCTATTAGAGACGAAAAGCTGACACAACCAGAGTTTAAGATTCTAGCTCAACGTAAGATGATAGAATTTGATGTTAACTATCGGCAAAAGGTTATAAGAGACCAAGCTCGGCAGTTTATTGAACATGCTAAGGTTCAATGGATTCCACAGTGGTTGACAGGAGACCCATAATGCCACAGAATAATGTGTTACCTGACTGGCGTGCAACCTACCCGAATGATGCTCCAGTGCAGAAGCCTCCGGGTGTTACGGTTTCCACCACGGCTACCGCACCTCGTGTCCCCAATAAGTTCGTCTATACTGCTGGAACTATCCAGAGCTATGATCCAGAGCTTGGGAAGATGGTGTTTAAGGAAATCGTCGAAAGAAAGCTTGAGGAAAAGGTTCCTCAGCCAAAGGCGGAAGCTGGACCCAAACCAAAGCCCGATGATGATGAAGATGAAGAAGAGGATGAGGATGAGGACGAGGATGAACCCAAAGGTCGTGGGAAGCCTCATCGCCGTTAACTCAAAGGGAACGTGAGCCATGACAATCCAGACTCAATTTAGCACGGACCCCAATGCGATTGTTACGGTTAACGTTTCAATCATTGAGGCACCGACCCCTAATACCTATCAACGTACTGGAGCGCTCGTTTGCTTCGGTGCAACGACGATTACTGCGGCTCAAGGCAATACATCATATCTAACGCAGTATGCTGATCTTACACCATTGCTCCAACCGCCTATGCAAGCATCTACATCAACATGGGCGGGAGGAACCGAAACAGTGGTCTTCACTGCTCCTATTCCTGGACCTCCGACAGTTGGTGATGTTATACCACTTATCTTTTCTGGGTACAACCCGGTATCCTTGAATGGATTGCATCAGTGTACGGTCACTGCACCGAACACTGTTACATTTGCAGTTACGACGAGTCCTGGAACCATTTCGGTTCAAGGAACCGCAATAACTCAGGGCTCTGTTGAACTTCAGCAAATGGCTACGACCTTCTTTGGTCAAGGCAATATTATCGGTGTTTGGGTTCTTGACTTAGGATATCAAAGTCAAAGCTCGAATGAAGTTACTGCATTACAGACATGGCTAACGAACAATCCGCTCACAATCTATGGATTCCTATTACCCCGACACTTTGGAAGTAACTCAACAATCTTGGGTACTTCGGCTATTCCGACAGCCTTCACTAATCTTCTCAAGGTTTATGAGAATCCAGAGGCTATGGAATACTTCTGGCTTACGGTCACTTCATCGACGATGACTAACCTCGGACCTACCTTTAAGGATGTAATTCAACTTGTAGAAGCTCCTGTGCTTACAGACCCGACACAGATTAACCTAACTGATCCAACTGGTGAGTTCACGCTTGCAGCGCTCTTCTACAATGCTCTTGCATATAGAGCCTCAAACACAAATCGTATCGCACCAATGGCATTCAAATATGTCTATGGTGTAACTCAGTATCCGCAGAAGGGCAATGGTCCGCTACTCGTAAGCTTCAAGACTGCGAACACAAACTACATCTCAACAGGTGCTGAAGGTGGTATCGCCTTTACGATGGTGTATGAAGGCGTAACGCTGGATGGACATGATTACTTTAACTGGTGGTATACGATTGATTGGGTTCAGATTGAAATTAATTTGAACCTAAGCAACGCGATTATCAATGGTTCGAATAACCCGCTGGCACCACTCTACTATAATCAGGATGGTATCAACTATCTTGAAACTGTCTTATACAGCACGATGCAAGATGCCCAAACCTTCGGCATGGTTTTGGGTAAGATTGAGATGACTCAACTTGATGGTCCTGATCTTACTAACGCTATCAATGGTGGAACCTTTGCCGGGAAGTGCGATGTTAATGCAGTTCCATTCCTCAACTACACGCTGTCAAATCCAGGAGACTACAAGATAGGGGAGTACGACGGACTTTCCACCTTGTTCATCCCCGCTCGTGGCTTCATCCACATTCTTGTGAATGTTGTCGCAACTGACCTAGTTTCGATATAAGGGAGTAACCTATGGCCTTTCAGTTCACACCTCCTGGAGTTCTGAATAGGCTCCGGGCTTCTGTTACCTATAACGACTTCCCTTCGCTCAACGTAACAAGCGGGTTCCTTACTACGGAAGGTATCCGGTTGGCGCTGGAAGGTAACGCAACGGACCTCTTACCGGCTATGGTCAGTTTAGTGAGCAGTCCTGCACCTTACCTTTCAGCATCATTGACTATGTCGCTTGTGCGAAGTTCTGCACTAGCACAACTCTATAAGCTCCAAATAGAAGATACAACTCTTATGGGGCTTGTGACCATATGGCCAGATACCGATGTTCTGCAACCATTCATCTTAAATAATGTGGCACTTGAAAGTGTCCGTGAAATGGCGATGGCAGGCATGGAAGCTGCGATGGTCGTGACTGCTCGAGGCTACTACAACGTCAACACAGGGTTCTTCGGGACCTAAAAATGGGAGTGAATAATGGGAGATATCAAACTAAACAGGAAACTTAATCTTGTTCTGACAGTAGAAACTGGTGATGGACCAGTACACGTTCACTCAACACCAATTAGCAGGGAGGTTTTTGAGGACAATTTTCTTCCTATATCACGGGCCTTCACGGCCGTTTACACGAACGGCCTCGGTCCGGTAACAGGGCCGCGAGTAGCGGCCCTTCTGCTGAAGCAGGAAGCTCAAACCTTGGGCGTGTGGGAAAGAACCCAACAATCGCTTATGGCAGAAATCTACCGGCTAACGAATGTAGTTGCTCCTACTGATCATGGCTGGGAGACCCTGCCATTTGATGTTGCTAAGAAGCGCGGCATTTTGGAGGATGAGACCGCAGCGGAGGTGGAGAACTGCATCGTATATTTTACATGCGCCTCGTCAATTCATCTCAAGCAGGAAATGACGGTGGCGATGGAAGGCTTGAGCACTCTTTGGGGCGCGCAAACTACCTT
>Ga0318562_10000340_pt1 | contig 21660 bp, 17 predicted proteins | sample GRESIP066b5f18_FD_203688 | JGI IMG/M metagenome (GOLD analysis project Ga0318562, IMG submission 203688) | Tropical soil microbial communities from Luquillo Experimental Forest, Puerto Rico - GRE.SIPMG.066b5f18 | ecosystem: Environmental > Terrestrial > Soil > Tropical forest > Bulk soil... | reverse complement strand
CGATTGCGGCGCTCGTCGCGCTGCCGCTCGGCGTCGCGATGGGCGCGTACAAGCCGATCGAGGCGTTCTTCGAGCCGTTCGTGAGCTTCGCGCGCTACCTGCCGGCGAGCGCGTTCATTCCGCTCCTGATCCTCTGGGCCGGCATCGGCGAGGCGCAGAAGCTCGCGCTCATCTTCATCGGCTCGTTTTTCCAGCTCGTGCTCATGATCGCGGTGATCGTCGGCAACACGCGGCGCGACCTCGTCGAGGCGGCGTACACGCTCGGCGTCGGCGACCGCGGCCTGATCCGCCGCGTGCTGCTGCCCGGCGCCGCGCCCGAGATCGCCGAGACGCTGCGCATGGTGCTCGGCTGGGCATGGACCTACGTCATCGTCGCCGAGCTGATCGGTGCCTCGACCGGGATCGGCCACATGATCACCGACAGCCAGGCGCTGCTCGCGACCGACCAGATCATCTTCGGGATCATCGTGATCGGCGTCATCGGGCTCATCAGCGATGTCCTCTTCAAGGCGCTCAACCGCGCGCTCTTCCCATGGGCGCAGCTCGGGCGATGACGCTGGCGACGCCGCCGCGCCGTGTCGTGCTCGGAGTGATCGCGTCCGTGTGCGCGCCGTGGCCGCTCGCCGGCCGTGCCGAGGCGAAGCCGAAGCAGGTCGCCATCGTCTACAACAGCATTCCGCTCGCCGAGCTCAGCGGCGCCGAGCCGTCCGACCGGGACGCCCGTGCCTTCGTGGGCGCGATGCGCGCCCTGGGATGGGTCGAAGGCCGCAACGTCAATCTCCGCTTCTTTTCCGCGGAAGGCCGGTTCGAGCGCCTGCCGGCGTTGCTCGCGCAGATCGCGAAGAGCGGCGTTGATGTGATCGTCGCGATCGGCAAGGCCGCCATCGAAGCGGAGAGTGCGACCGACACGATCCCCATCGTGGCCGTCCTTCCGGACGCCGGTTCCGCCACGCTGATGGGCACCTCCGGGCGCCGTTCCAGCAACATCACCGCGATCACGGCCGACGCCGACGCCCTGATGCCGAAACGCCTCGAGCTGCTGAGGAGCATCGCGCCTCGCGTTTCCAAGGTTGCCATCCTGACGAGCGAAGGACGGAGCGACACCGGCGCGGTCGAAGTCGAAGCCAGTGCACGCACGATCGGCGTGACGCTCGTCTGGATCAGGGTCGACGAAGTCGCACGCATGGACGCGAGCCTCGCGCAGGCGCTGGACGAGAAGGTCGAGGCCATCCTGGTCGACGACACACGACCCAACTTCGTGCAACGGCGAACGATCGCCGAGTTCGCGTTGCAGCATCGCCTGCCGACCGTCTCTGCCTACCCGGAGCTGGCGGAGGTGGGCGGTCTGATGGCCTACGATGCCAACGCCGACGAGACCACGCGACTGCTCGCGACCTACGTCGACAAGATCCTCAAGGGCACGAAGCCCGCCGACCTCCCGGTGGTGCGACCCGCCGTCTTCGACCTCGTCGTGAACGCCGCGACCGTGCGGGCGCTCGGCCTCTCGATCCCGCCGTCGCTCCAGTTGCGCATCACCAGGGTCATCGAATGACGACGACGATCCTGCGGGTGCGTGGTGTCTCGCGCCGCTTCGACAACACGCTGGCGCTGCAGGCCACCGAGCTCGACGTCGCCGAGAACGATTTCGTCACCATCCTCGGCCCCTCGGGCTGCGGCAAGAGCACGCTCCTGCGCATCGTCGCCGGCCTCGACGCGCCGACCGCGGGGGAGGTGCTGCTCGACGGTCGTCGCATCGAAGGCCCGGGCGCCGACCGCGGCATGGTCTTCCAGAGCTACACGCTGTTCCCGTGGCTCACCGTGCTCGACAACATCTGCTTCGGCCTGCGCGAGCGCGGCGTTCCGCGTGCCGAGCAGCTCGCGATCGCGAACGGCTTCGTCTCTCGTGTCGGTCTGCAGGGCTTCGAACACCACTTCCCGAAGCAGCTCTCGGGCGGCATGCAGCAGCGCACCGCGATCGCGCGCGCGCTCGCCAACGGGCCGCGCATCCTGCTCATGGACGAGCCGTTCGGCGCGCTCGACCACCAGACGCGCGAGCTGATGCAGGAGCTTTTGCTCGGCATCTGGGAGGCGGAGAAGAAGACGGTGCTGTTCGTGACGCACGACATCGACGAGGCGGTCTTCATGGGCTCGCGCGTCGTCGTCATGAGCGCGCGGCCGGGGCGGATCAAGCTCGACCGCGTGGTGCCGATCGCGCACCCGCGGCACTACTCGGTGAAGACGACGCCTGCGTTCAGCGAGATCAAGGCCGAGCTGACCGAGCAGGTGAGGGTCGAGGTCAGGGCGGCGCAGGCGGAGATGTCCGGTCGATCCTAGTCATTCGAAAGGTCGTCTTGGCCGACGACTCGATTTGGCAAAGAAAGGCTGCCTTCGGCCAGAAGCGGGCGTTGGCGCGTTCGGAAAGCGGGGATTTGCATCCATGACGGCGAACCAATCCGTCCGAGCTGATCTGCGTCAGCCGCGGACCAGCTTCGAATGCTGGACGAGGCGAGCCGCCTTGGCAGTCTGCTGCACGACCGCAGCCGCGTTGGCGCTTCCGAGCGCCTTTGCCGACGATCACGACGGCGGAAGTGGCGACATGAAATGGGTGGCAAGCTGGGCCGCCGCGCCGGCTTCGTATTTCTTGTACTCGACACCGATTTCGCAGAACCAGGTGCTCGGCTCTTCGTCGACCAAGTACGCTCTAGCGACCATCCAGCCCGACCTTGCGTTCGCATTCCCGAATGCGAGGACATCGGGCGCCACGGCCAACAACCAGACGTTCCGCTCGATCGTCAAGCCGGATCTCTGGGGCCGCACGATGCGCGTCAAGTTCTCCAACGTGTTCGGCAACCAGCCGCTGACGCTCCAAGCCGTCACCATCGCCTTGCAGGACTACGCCGCCAATCTCGTGCACGACTCGGTGGTGCCGGTCAGCTTCCTCGGCTCGAACTCGGTGACCATTCCACCCGGGCAGGAAGTCTGGAGCGACGGCGTGCGGCTCGGCTGGGTCGATGAAGATGGCGCCAACCCGTATCTGCAAGGTCGAAACTTGGCGATCAGTTATTCCGTGAAGGGCGACAGTGGTCACATGACGCACCATAGCGGCGCCAACCAGACGTCGTTCATTACGCCTGCCGGGAGCGGCAATCACACAGGCGACGAAGACGGCTTCGCCTACGAGTTCACGACGACCTCGTGGTTCCTCCTGACGACGCTCGACGTGATGGCTTCGAGCGACACGGTCGTCGTCTGTGCCTTCGGCGATTCGATCACCGACGGAACGCACACGACACTGAACGCGAACGATCGATGGGCGAACGTGCTGTCGCGAAGGCTACACAACGCCTACGGCAACAAGGTCAGCGTCGTCAACGAGGCGATCGCCGGCAACCTCGTCATCCCACCGGTGGAAGTGAACGCCACGTCCGGACCGGCCGCCGTCGACCGCCTCGATCGCGACGTCCTCGGCCTCTCGGGCCTGACCCACGTCATCTGGCTGGAGGGCATCAACGACCTCGGCGCCGGCTACGGCCAAGGAGCGACCGCGACACCAGTGATCGAAGACCCCGTGGTGCACGCGCCTGCGAACATCATCGCCGGGTACGAGAACGTGGTCGCCAGGTTGCACACGCGCGGCATCAAGGTGTTCGGCGCCACCATCCTGTCGGCGCTCGGGATGAACAATCCAGCGGAGGGCTGGGACCTGGTCAACTTCCCGAACTTCCTCGCCTCGGTCGACAACGGCCCACTGGTCGATGCTCAGCGCAAGGTACTCAACCAGTACATCCGGACCTCTGGACTCTTCGACGGTCTCATCGATTTCGAGACGGCGGTCTCGGATTCGACTACTGGCAACATGAAGGCGGAGTTCCTGCCCAACAGCCAGCTGACGCAATTGCCGTGGGACTACGTGCATCCCAATCATGCCGGCTACAACGCCATGGGACTCGCGATCGACATCACGAAGTTCGCTCCGGCACACGGCAAGCACTGATGGCATCGCGAGCAACACCGCGAACGCCACTCAACCGTCAGAGTGCAATCGATTCCTCAGCCACGCTCTACGGCAGCTTCCAATGAGATCTCGATCGCTTGCTCGGACGACATGGCGCGACCCTCGTTCCACGCTCGATTGAACGCAGCCTCACCTCCGAGCGCGGCACGAGCGGCGGCCATATGCCGCTCGTGACGGAGCCGCTCGTCTGGCTCCAGCGGAGAACCGATCTCTTCTCGCAATCGTTCGGCGGCGCCGCCAATGTGCGCCGCGCGCAGCGCGCGCCCGACGGCACTCATCACCGCAGCCTGCTTCTCCAGCAGTTCGGCGATCCCCATCTTGTCGCCCAGTTCGCGGCGGATGGAGAGGGCGTCGCTCAAGTATGCGCCGGCAGCCGAGTAGTCGCCTTGTTGGAGGGCGACATCCGCCAGGCCACTGAGGGAGAAGGCGATTCCACCCGGATCCTTGAGCTCTCGGCGAATCGCCAGGCTCTCCTCGTGCCGAGCGCAGGCTGTCGAGTATTCGCCTTGCTGGAATGCAAGGTAGCCGAGGTTGTTCAGCAGGATGGCGATGCGAACGCGATCGGCCCGCTCCCTAGCGATTGCAAGGCTCTCCTCGAACAACGACTGGGTCTTCGGAAATTCACCCATGGCACCGGCCACGTTCCCCAAGCCGTTCAATGACTGTTGCGTCAGCCACGGATCCTTCAAGTTACGCGAGATCGCCAGAGCCTCTTCGCACAAAGTTCGGGCGGCCGCGACGTCGCCTTGGCGCAATCGCAAATTGCCGAGCGCGATGGTCGCGCGAGCGATGCCAGTCCGATCGCTCAGGTCGCGTGCGATCGCGAGGCTGTCCTCGTGGTATGCACCGGCCGCGGGAAAATCACCCAGGTGATAGGCAAGGAGCCCGGCCGCTTGCAGCGCCGCTGTGCGTTCCGAGGTGCACTCATCGATTGCCTCGATGTCCAGTGCCCGCACGCACCAGTCGCGACCTTCCGCGCGATATCCGCGCATGATCCAGAACCAGTGGAGGGCACCGCAGAGCCGAAGCGCCGCCTTGGGCGCCGACCCTGACGCGACGCAATGTTCCAATGCCGAGCGTAGGTTGTCGTGCTCGTTCTCCAGGCGTTGCAGCCAAGTGGCCTGCTCCGGCCCCGTCAGATGGGCTTCCGCATTCAGAGCCAGTGCGACGAAGGAGTCGCGATGCCGCTCACGCATCGCATTCGCCTCTCCCGCGGTGACCAGCTTCTCGCGCGCATACTCACGCACGGTCTCCAGCAGCCGATAGCGGTCGCCATCGTCGTCGGCGACGACGAGCGATTGTTCGACCAAGCCGATCAGGACGTAGACCACGTCCTCCTTGGCAATTGACTCGCCGCTGCAAACTTCGCTTGCGGCCTCGAGCGTCCAGCCACCCGCGAATACCGAGAGTCTCGCGAACAGCGCCTTCTCGGCGTCGTCCAGAAGCTCGTAGCTCCAGTCGATCAGCGCGCGCAGCGTCTGGTGCCGCGGCAGCCCGCGGCTGCCGGTCGTCAGCAGCCGGAAGCGCTGGTGAAGCAAGCGCACGATCTTCTCCACGGGCAGAACCGCGACGCGGGCAGCGGCCAGCTCGAGCGCCAACGGGATCCCGTCGAGTCGCACACAGATCTCGGCGACTGCCTGTGCCTGCTTCTCCTGCAGCTCGAATCGCGGACGCTGCTGCTGTGCGCGCTCGACGAACAGCCGCACCGCGTCGGCGCGGCCGATGGTGAGCGTGTCGGCCTTCGGATCCGGGAGTGGCAGAGGGCCGAGCGGATAGACGCGCTCGCCCGGAAGGCGCACCGGCTCGCGGCTCGTCGCGATCACCTTCGTGTGCGGCGTCTCGCGCAAAAGTGCCGCGATCAGTCGCGCGCAGCCGTCGAGCACGTGTTCGCAGTTGTCGAGGATCAGCAACATCTCGCGCGTGCGCAAATGACTGCTGACAGCGTCCAGCAACGACTTCGCAGACGGCTCCTTCACCTCCAGCACCTGCGCGAGCGCGCTCGGGACCAGCGCAGGATCGGCGAGCGGCGCCAGGTCGACGAACCAGACGCCGTCACGATACCCATCGAGCATCTCGATCGCGGCTTGCTGCGCCAGCCGAGTCTTGCCGATGCCGCCGGCGCCGGTCAGTGTCAGCAAGCGCAGCGTGGGCAGCTGTTCGCGGATCTCAGCGAGCTCACGCTCGCGGCCGACGAACGACGTCAGCAGCTCCGGCAGGTTCGTTCGCGGCCGCTCGGCAGGCACCGGAGCGGCCTCGGGGCGGGCCATCTCCGCGACCGGTCCGATGAAGCGATAGCCACGGCGCGCCAGCGTCTCGATCCAGCCACCACCGCCAAACGGGGCAAGCGCACGCCGGATCGCGGAGATCTGCACCGCCAGATTGACTTCCTCGACGACGACGCCCGGCCATGCAACGTTGAGAATCGCCGACTTCTCGACGAATTCGTTGGCTCGGCTCACGAGCACGCTGAGCACCGCGACCGCGCGCGCACCGAGCGCGACCGCCGCGCCGTCGTGAATTAGCACCTGTGCGTCGACGTCCAGCCGCAAGGGCCCGATGTGGTAGTGGGTTCCCACCGATCGCGATTCAGGTGCAGGGTTGCCGTCCTCCGTCCTTCTCCCGAGGACTGACGGAGGTTGCCAACGGGCGATTGTGGCGGCAACCACGGCCATGCATCGTCTCCGGTCGGGTCGAGGTGCTTTACGCCGCGCGCACGACCATCAGCACGCCCGAGACCATCAGCAGACCGTTCAGCAGCCAGGCGAACTGCCGGTTGTTCAGCGAGCGGAACAGCCGCATCCCGAGGAAGGCCGCGAAAAGCGCCATGCACATGGCCTGGATTCGCAGCGCGTCGAGGTGCACGGCGACGTGCTGCGCATGCATCGCGGCGATCGTGATGAGCTGCATCACGAGGATGAACGGCTGCGTGACGCCGCGCTGCACCGACTTGTCCCAGCCGCGCATCGAGCACCAGATCGACACGAAGGCTCCCGGAAACGCGGCGAGTCCGCCGGTGATTCCGCCGAGCGCACCAACGCAGAGATCAAGCCACCATGCGCCCGCGCCGATGTGCTGCGGTCGACGCCACGCCGTCAGCGCGCTGTACGCGATGAGGAAGGCGCCCAGGCCGATGGCGAACCAGCCGCCGGGCAACCTGGATAGCAGCCAGACGCCGAGCGGAACGGTTGCCGCGCCACCGATCAGGAAGGGCAGCAGGAGCCGCCCCTGGATCGAGCGCCGCATCGCGATCACGCAATAGAGCTGGATCGCAATGCTGCACAAAGCCATGATCTCGACGGCCTCGGCGGGCTGGCGATACAGGTGCACCAAGGCCGCGCCAGCGAGCGCCGAGAAGGCAAAGCCCACGACGCTGCTCACCAGCGCGGAGCCGAACACGATGGCGAGCGTCATCAGCGCGGTTGCGGATCCGGCGCGGTGCTGCAGCAGGTGCTGCGTCTGCAGCGCGACCGAAGCGAGGGCCAGGAGGGCGAGTCCCGAACCGATCAGGTGCGAGAACCGTTGCGACACAGCGGCGTTCGGCGCGACGACGACGGTGGGAGAGGACAGGGCACCCATGGGACCTCCCTGTCAGCCGGGTCTACGGACGAGGCTGGCGCGCCAGCCACGCAGCTTGGCGCTCAGCTGCGTGCAGGCGCGCCGGAACGCTTCGACCGCGTTCGCCGATGCCTCAGCACGTGCCGCCCGGTCAGCCTCCCGACGTCGGTGTAGCCGCGCGATTCGCGAGATCATTTCCGGTGTCAGCATCTCGACGGTCTCGATGGCGGCGATCGAGCCGACCTGGCACGATCTCAAGAGTCCAGCGTGGACCTTGAACCATGTCGCCGCATCTTCGAGCTCGCCATAGCCGTCACGGAAGTGGGCGACCCAGGACAAGCCGTCCCAGCGATAGATGGCGATGGTGTCGCGATCGCTCAGCCGCACCGACGTGCCGCTGATCGACGAGAAGGGCGGTCGTTCGCGCTGGTCCTTCATGAAGCCTCCGGGTGCCCCGCGCATGCGGGGTGAAGGCATCGTCGGAGAAGGATCGCGGCGGGTCTTTTAGGATCGTTAAAGAGATCCTTAAATTTCGCGCGCCCATCGCAAGCGGCCCCGCGCAATGGGACCTGTGGCGACGGACTGATGAACTCGCCTAGAGCTACGTGGGTTTATCGGCCGTCCGTCGACCCTCTCAGTTGGGACGAATGTCAACTCAGGGTCGTGAGCCGACGGGCGGACGAGTCTGCTAACGGCCAGCTGCCGTCATTCGCGGGCGACCGCTTTGGGCACGGCCAATCCGGGTGAACCGAATTGCGGCTACGTTCTTGCCCGCGCCGGACAACTATCGGCGCAAATGAATCCGTACGCCGCGTAATGCCGCGACCAAGCGAGGCGAGATGACGGACCGTGGCTGCCCATGCCGCTGCTGGCGCCGGTAACGACGACGACCTTGTCTGAGATGCTTGCTGTCATGATCGATGCCTACGCTGGGTTGAAAACAGTCGCGAGATCCAAAATCGCCTTCCGAGTGCTGTCGCTCAACGGCCGGCGAACCGTTTGCCCAGTCCCCTTGCCCTGCCGGAGCTACGACTCGGAGGCTCTTACCTGCAGACAGCATGCTGGACGCGTCGGCGAGCGCCGTACGCAAGTCTGATGAACGCGTTAGGCACTGCGGGAGGTACATCGTCACGAGCGGGCATCTGTGCTTCGCCGTGCGGTGAGGACGCCACGCGAAGCGGTAAGACTGCTTACCAGTCCGTCCCGGCTCGAAGGCCGCCAGCGCTTGTCGCCCGCGCCAGGATAAGCAGATAGGGCTTGGTGGCGGCTATATCAGGCCGAGCGCGCGAAGCTCGCCCTCAATCGATCCGTAGAAACGCGAGCAAGCGATCTTGTCAGAGTTCGGAGCGAACTCAAACGTCATCACCTGGCGTACGCACAGTGGGCGGCCAGTGGCCTGGTACGCCTTGTTGCCGACCAACAAGGGTCCGAGATGTGTACCCTTGAGCCAAAATTCGACGAGAACAATGTCGTCATTGGCGGCGATGGCGATGATCTGATGATTCAGGTCTGGATAGATCTTCCGCGAGGCGTTCAAATATCCGCGAACCGCCTCTTCTCCATCGTAGATCGTGGCGGTGCGGTACACCTCATAGCGTGCATGCCGGAAAGTGGCGATGACACCGTCCCAATCACCCTGAGATACAAGCGTCAAGTGCTCCCGGGCGGCTCGAATGCGATCGGCTGCCAATTGATCGGCCATACTCGGTCTCCTCGGATATGAGCACGTTGTGCGCGCTCATTCATGGCTGGACGCTGGACAAGGGCGCTCACCGCGCGACGCCACGCAGGACAAGGCGCTCGATGACTCTCTGCGCGGCGGCGTAGTCGGCCTTGTTGAGCGCCGGCTTGCCGAGAAGCAGCGCGAACTGCGGCGCGAGGTCCGCGTAGGCTTGGGTCACGGCCCAGATCACGAACATCAGGTGGCGAAAGTCCAGCCGGCCGACGCGGCCCTGGCGCGCCCAGCGCTCGAACACCCGTACATCGGCAGCGAGCGCCTGCGCAACGCGCGTCGTGATGGCGTCGGCGTAGCGCGGGGCACCGGCGATCACCTCCTTGGTGAAGACGGCCGAGCCATGAGGCCTCTCCCGCGCCGAGCGCAACTTGGCGCCGATGTATCGTCGCAAGCCGCTCTCGGGGTCGTCGCCCACGGCGAGCTCCCCCATCCCGGCGAGCCATTGCGTCATCACATCGTCCAGCACCCGGCGGTAGAGCACCTCCTTGCTCGGGAAGTAGTACAGCAGGTTGTGGCGGCTCAGTCGCGACGCGGCCGCGATGCTCTCGAGGGAGGCGCCTTCGAACCCGAAGCGCGCAAACTGCGCTTCGGCCTCTTGCAGGATCAGCCGCTCCTTTGCCGCACGCGCAGCGCGCGGCGCACGGGGAGCGCGGGACGCGTCGGACGGCGCAGCCGACAGGACAGCGGAAGATCCCTTGCGACGTGCAGTTGGAGCCGCGGCCAACTTCCTTTCGCGGTGCGCGAGTCCCGGCATGCGGTCACGGTGCCGGGCGGCGCGCCGCGTGTCACGCGGGAAATTACCAACTGGTAAAACTTTGCGCGCGGATCACCATGGTCCGCGGCGCCGCGATCGGCACGGGTCTTGCGGGTCCCGTCGACCTCTCGGCCGTGGCGCTGCCAGCCGGAGAACCGCAAACATGGCAACCGTCGAACGTCGCACCGCCGCCCTGCCGAACCGCGAGGCCGGCCTACGTGGGGGACGGCTCGCACCCGACGACTACGCACGCAACTTCGCCGACGCCTACCCGCCACTGACGCGCGCGCAGGCGTTGATCGAGGCCGAGCGCTGCTACTACTGCCACGACGCACCCTGCATCGCGGCTTGCCCCACCGGTATCGACATCCCGAGCTTCATCCAGCGCATCGCGCAGGACAACAACCGCGGTGCGGCCAAGGCCATCCTCGAAGCCAATCCGCTCGGCGGCATGTGCGCGCGCGTTTGTCCGACCGAGGTGCTTTGCGAGCAGGCGTGCGTGCGCAACGGCCAAGACACCAAGCCGGTCGAGATCGGCCTGCTGCAACGCTACGCCACCGACACGTATTTCGCCGCGCCCGGCGCGCCGTTGTTCAGGCGTGCTGCGCCTACCGGCAAGGGAGTGGCGGTGGTTGGCGGTGGCCCGGCCGGCCTGGCCTGCGCCCACGGGCTCGCGCGCCGCGGTCATGCGGTGGTGCTCTTCGACGCGCGGCCGAGTCTCGGCGGCCTCAACGAGTACGGCATCGCCGCGTACAAGACCACTAGCAACTTCGCCCAGAAGGAAGTCGCGTGGCTGCTGTCGGTCGGGGGCATCGAGGTTCGCTGCAGCACGCTGCTCGGACGCGACATGACGCTCGACTCGCTGCTGGCGGCCTACGACGCCGTGTTCCTCGGTCTCGGCTTGGCGGGAGTCAGCGTGCTCGGCATCGCCGAGCCACAAGCCCGCGGCCTGCGCTCCGCCGTCGACTTCATTGCGGAGCTGCGCCAGGCCGGCGACGTGTCGCAACTTCCCGTCGGCCGGCGCGTGGTGGTGATCGGCGGCGGCATGACGGCAGTCGATGCCGCGGTGCAGGTGCGCCTGCTGGGTGCGGAAGAATCGACCATCGTCTACCGGCGCGGGCCCGAGGGCCTGTCCGCGTCAAGGCACGAGCAGGACTGGGCGCAGACGCACGGCGTGAAGATCCGCCACTGGGCGACGCCGAAGGAGGTGTCGGCGCGAGGCGGCGCTGTGAACGGTGTGCGCTTCGCGTCCACCGCACTGCGGGAAGGCAGGCTCGTCGAAACCGGAGAGGAGTTCACGCTGGATGCCGACATGGTTCTGCGCGCGATCGGACAGAACTTCGTCGTCGAACCGGTGGGCGCGGCGATCGAGCTCGAGGGCGGCCGCATTGCCGTCGACGCAGAAGGCCGCACCAGCCTTTCCAGGGTCTGGGCCGGCGGCGATTGCCGCTTTGGCGGGCGCGACTTGACCGTCGAGGCGGTCGAAGACGGCAAGGTCGCGGCGCAATCGATCCACGCTGCGTTGATGGAACCATCGGCGGCATGTTCCGCCGCGCCTGCCGCCGCGGCGGGCGGCCGGGGAGTCTGAGATGGCCGACCTGAGCACTTCCTTCATCGGCATCAAGAGCCCGAACCCCTTCTGGCTCGCCTCGGCACCACCCACCGACAAGCGCTACAACATCGACCGCGCGTTCGAGGCCGGCTGGGGCGGCGTGGTGTGGAAGACGCTGGGCGAAGACGGCCCGCCGATCGTCAACGTCAGCGGCCCACGCTATGGCGCGCTGCACTCGCCCGACCGGCGCGTGATCGGCTTCAACAACATCGAGTTGATCACCGACCGGCCACTGGAGGTGAATCTCGACGAGATTCGGCAAGTCAAGCGCGACTGGCCCGACCGTGCGCTCGTCGTGTCGTTGATGGTGCCGTGCGAGGAGCAGGCCTGGAAGTCGATCGTCGCGCGCGTCGAGGACACCGGCGCCGACGGGATCGAGCTCAACTTCGGTTGCCCGCACGGCATGAGCGAGCGCGGCATGGGCTCGGCGGTGGGCCAGGTGCCCGAGTACATCCAGATGGTCACGGCCTGGTGCAAGCAGCACGGCAAGCTGCCGGTGATGGTGAAGCTCACGCCCAACATCACCGACATCCGCTATCCCGCGCGCGCGGCGAAGGCCGGCGGCGCTGATGCCGTGTCGCTGATCAACACCGTGAGCTCGATCATGGGGGTCGACCTTGAGCGCCTCGTGATGAGCCCCGCCGTCGACGGCAAGGGCTCGCACGGTGGCTATTGCGGCCCTGCGGTGAAGCCCATCGCGCTGAACATGGTGGCCGAGATCGCGCGCGACCCGCAGACCGTGGGGCTGCCGCTCTCGGGCATCGGCGGCATCGGCACCTGGCGCGACGCCGCCGAGTACATCGCGCTCGGCTGCGGCACCGTGCAGGTGTGCACCGCGGCGATGGTGTACGGATTCAAGATCGTGCAGGACATGATCGACGGCCTGGCCAACTTCATGGACGAGCACGGCCACAGGACCATCGCCTCCTTCCAGGGCAGGGCCGTGGCATCGGTGACCGACTGGCAGAACCTGAACCTGAACTACACCGAGAAGGCGGTCATCGACCAGGACCTGTGCATCAAGTGCGGGCGCTGCCATGTAGTGTGCGAGGACACGTCGCATCAGGCGATCGCGGCGACGAAGAACGGTACCCGGCATTTCGAGGTAATGGAGGCCGAATGCGTGGGCTGCAACCTTTGCACCTCGGTGTGCCCGGTGCCCGACTGCATCACGATGCGCCACGTGCCGCCGGGGCAGGTCGATCCTCGCACCGGCGCCCCGGTGAGCGCAGACTACGGGCCCTGGACGGTGCACCCGAACAATCCGATGCGAGCGGCTCGCTGAAGCCCGGGTGCCACGACGACGACAGGAGATGGATGCATGAGCAATTCCCTACTGATCCGCGGCGGCACGGTCGTGAACGCCGACCGCGAGTTCGCGGCCGACGTGCTGTGCGTGGCGGGCAAGGTGGCGTCGGTCGGTGCCGCGGCGGCGGCGCAGGCACCGGCCGGCACGCAGACGCTCGATGCGGGTGGGCAGTACGTACTGCCCGGTGGCATCGATCCGCACACGCATATGCAGCTGCCGTTCATGGGCACGGTGGCGGTGGACGACTTCTTCACTGGCACCGCGGCGGCGCTCGCCGGCGGCACGACCTCGATCATCGACTTCGTGATCCCGAGCCCGCAGCAGCCGCTGATGCAAGCGTTTCGCGAGTGGCGCGGCTGGGCGGAGAAGGCGGCGGCCGACTACGGCTTCCACGTCGCCGTCACGTGGTGGAGCGAGGGCGTCCATGCCGACATGGGCAAGCTCGTGACCGAGGAAGGCGTCAACACCTTCAAGCACTTCATGGCCTACAAGAACGCCATCATGTGCGACGACGAGACGCTGGTGAACAGCTTCAAGCGCGCACTCGAGCTCGGCGCGATGCCGACCGTGCACGCCGAGAACGGCGAGCTGGTGTTCCTGCTGCAGCAGGAAGTGCTCAAGATGGGCATCACGGGGCCCGAAGGCCATCCGCTGTCGCGCCCGCCGATGGTCGAGGGCGAGGCGGCGAACCGTGCCATCGCCATCGCCGATGTGCTCGGAGTTCCGATCTACATCGTGCATGTGAGCTGCATCGAGGCGGCCGACGCCATCGCCCGCGCCCGCGCGCGCGGCCAGCGCGTGTACGGCGAGGTGCTCGCCGGCCACCTGCTGATCGACGACAGCGTCTACCGCCATCCGGATTTCGCGACCGCTGCCGCCTACGTCATGAGCCCGCCGTTCCGGCCCAAGGGCCACCAGGAGGCGCTGTGGCGCGGCCTGCAGTCGGGCCAGCTGCACACGACGGCCACGGACCACTGCACCTTCTGCGCGCCGCAGAAGGCGGCGGGTCGCGACAACTTCGCGCAGATCCCGAACGGTTGCGGCGGCGTCGAGGAGCGCATGGCGGTGATCTGGGACGCGGGTGTCAACACCGGGCGGCTGACACCGAGCGAGTTCGTCGCCGTCACCTCGGCGAACGCTGCGAAGCTCTTCAACATCTACCCGCGCAAGGGCGTGATCACCGAAGGCGCCGACGCTGACCTCGTGCTGTGGGATCCGCAGGGCACGAAGACGATCTCGGCGAAGACGCACCGCTCCAAGCTCGACTTCAACGTATTCGAAGGCCGCACCGTGCGCGGCGTGCCGAGCCACACGGTGAGCCAGGGCAAGGTGGTCTACGCGGCCGGCGACCTGCGCGTCACGCAAGGCGCCGGCCGCTACGTGAAGCGGCCGGCCTTCGGCGCGAACTTCGACGCGGCCCACAAGCGCACCGAGGCGCTGGCACCGAGCGCGGTGCAGCGCAGCTAGCACAGACGGAGGCGGCGCGGCAATCCCGCGCCGCGTTCGATAGGAGTCGAGCACCATGGACACGAAAGTCACGACCCGCACGAAGATCGACAGCCTGCGCATCGACGGCGACCGCCTCTGGGAGGCGTTGATGGAGCTCGCGAAGATCGGGGCCACGCCCAAGGGCGGCGTCTGCCGCCTGACGCTCACCGACCTCGACAAGCAGGGCCGCGACCTCGTGAGCCGATGGGCGCGTGAGGCGGGCATGACGGTGACGATCGACAAGATCGGCAACGGCTTCATGCGCCGGCCCGGTCGTAACAACGCGCTGCCGCCCGTCGTCACCGGCAGCCACATCGACACGCAGCCGACCGGCGGCAAGTTCGACGGCAACTACGGCGTCCTCGCCGGTCTGGAGGTGGTGCGCACCCTCAACGACCACGGCATCGAGACCGAGGCGCCGATCGAGGTCGCATGGTGGACCAACGAGGAGGGCTCGCGCTTCGTGCCGGTGATGATGGGCTCGGGTGTGTTCGCCAAGGCGTTCACCCTCGAGCACGCCTACGCGGCCAAGGACACCGAAGGCAAGACCGTGAAGGGCGAGCTCGAGCGCATCGGCTATGTCGGCCCCGAGGAGCCCGGCGCGCACCCGATCGGCTGCTACTTCGAGACCCACATCGAGCAGGGCCCCGTGCTCGAGGACCACGACAAGACCATCGGCGTCGTCACCGGCGTGCTCGGGATCCGCTGGTACGACTGCGTGGTCACGGGCATGGAGGCACACGCCGGACCGACGCCGATGGCGCTGCGCAAGGACGCGATGCAGGTGGCCGCGAGGCTCATGCAGGAGGTCGTCGCGTGCGCTCATCGGCACCCGCCGCACGGCCGCGGCACGGTCGGCATGGTGCAGGTGCACCCCAACAGCCGCAACGTGATCCCCGGCCGGGTCAAGTTCTCGATCGACCTGCGCAACGCGACCGACGCGCTGTGCGACGCGATGGACGCCGACATCCGCGCGGTGGCCGCGAAGATGAGCGCCGAGACCGGCCTGTCGATCACGATCGAGCAGGTGTCGGCGTATCCCGCGCAACCGTTCCACCCGGACATGATCGCCGCCGTCGGCCGCGCCGCGAAGGAGCTCGGCTACTCGAACATGCCGGCGGTTTCGGGTGCCGGTCATGACGCCGTCTACATGGCGCGGCTGGCGCCCGCCGGCATGATCTTCATCCCCTGCAAGGACGGCATCAGCCACAACGAGATCGAAGATGCGAAGCCCGAGCACATCACGGCCGGCTGCAATGTGCTGCTGCACGCGATGCTCGAACGCGCTGGCGTCGCGAAGGGATGAGCGACGCAGCGGTCCAGGCAAAAGATCTCTCGCTCGTCTTCCAGACCGCCGACGCGCCGGTGACGGCGCTGTCGGCAATCGACCTCACCATCGCGCGTGGCGAGTTCGTCTCGTTCATCGGCCCTTCGGGCTGCGGCAAGACGACGCTGATGCGCGCCATCGCCGACCTGGAGCGGCCGACCTCGGGCAGCCTCACGGTCAACGGCGTCTCGCCCGAGCAGGCGCGCCTCGACCGCGCCTACGGCTACGTGTTCCAGGCCGCCGCGCTCTACCCGTGGCGCAACGTCCTGCGCAACGTCATGCTGCCGCTCGAGATCATGGGCCTGCGGGAGCGCGAGCGCCGTACGCGCGCCGCGAAGCAGCTCGAGCTCGTCGGCCTCACCGGTTTCGAACGCAAGTTCCCGTGGCAGCTTTCGGGCGGCATGCAGCAGCGCGTGTCGATCGCGCGCGCGCTGGCGTTCGAGCCCAAGCTGCTGTTGATGGACGAACCTTTCGGGGCGCTCGACGAGATCACGCGCGACCATCTGAACGAGCAGCTGCTGCGGCTTTGGGAGCGCACGGGCAAGACCGTGGTCTTCGTGACCCACTCGATCTCGGAGGCGGTGTTCCTTTCGAACCGCATCGTCGTGATGAGCCCGCGGCCCGGACGGATCATCGAGATCATCAACTGCGACCTGCCCACGGGCCGCGGGCTCGACGTGCGCGAATCGGTGGCGTTCGCCGAGATCGCGCACCGGGTGCGCGCGGCGCTGCGCTCGGGCCACAGCTATGAGGACTGAGAAGCCGTCGTGGGCGCAGAGCGTCGGCCCCGTGGCGCTCGTCGCCGCGGTGCTGATCGTCGTCTGGTACGCAGCGGCGGTGTGGCTCAACGCACCACAGGTGATCGAGCGCTTCGACGGCATCGGCAACCCGTGGGGCGCGCGCGAGCTGGTGGATGCGACCTGGTCGATGGAGCGACCCGTGCTGCCGGCGCCGCACCAGATCGTCGCGGACTGGTGGGCCAGCGTGTTCGGCGCCGATCTCGACAGCCCGCGCAGCCTCGTCTACCACGCCGGCGTGACGCTGTCTTCGACGATCCTCGGCTTCGCCCTCGGCCTGGCGCTCGGCGTGCTGATCGCCATCGGCGTGGTGCACAGCCGCGTGCTCGACCGCGGGCTGCTGCCGTGGATCATCGCGTCGCAGACCATCCCGATCCTCGCGATCGCTCCGATGGTGGTCGTGGTGCTCGGCAGCCTCGGCTACCCGCCGCTCGTGAGCAAGGCGGTGATCTCGATGTATCTGTGCTTCTTCCCCGTGGCCGTCGGCATGGTGAAGGGCCTGCGCTCGCCCGAGGTGCTGCAGCTCGACCTGATGCGCACGTGGAGCGCGACGCCGGCGCAGCGGCTCGTCAAGCTGCGCCTGCCCGCCGCGGTGCCGTTCCTCTTCGCGAGCGCGAGGATCGCCATCGCGACGAGCCTCATCGGCGCCATCGTCGGCGAGTTGCCGACCGGCGCGCAGGCGGGCCTGGGCGCGCGGCTCCTCTCGGGCTCGTATTTCGGACAGACGATCCAGATCTGGTCGGCGCTGCTGATGGCGTCGCTGCTGGGCGTGCTGCTCGTGGCGGCGGTGGGCGCTGTCGAGCGCCTCGTCGCCCGGTGGATGGGGGCAGCCGCATGAACCGGCGCAACGCGATGACCGCGCTGGCGGTGCTCGTGCTCGCGGTCATCGCCGACGCGCTGTTGTCGCGCGTCCAGGGCGACGGGCCGAAGGGCGCCGAAGCGGCGGCGGTCTGGTGGCTGCTCGCCGGCTGGGTCCTGCTACTGTGGTTCGTGCTCGGCCGGCTGGCGCAACTGAGGGGCCGGGTGCTCGGCCTGCTGGCGCCCGCGCTCTTCGGGCTGGCGATGCTCTACCTGTGGGAGATCGCCGTCGTCGGATGGGACGTCCCGCGCGTCCTGCTACCGGCGCCGCACGCGGTGGGGGAGGCGCTGGCTGCGCGCTGGGGCGCGCTTCGGGCCGACTTCCGTCAGACCGCGGTGTCGGTGGTGGCCGGCTACTGTGCCGGCTGTGGCGCGGGCTTCGGCGTCGCACTGCTGGCCGACCGCTATCGGCTGCTGCAGCGCGGGCTGCTGCCGTTGGCCGGCATGGCGGGTGCGGTGCCCATCGTCGGCATCGCGCCGATCATGGTGATGTGGTTCGGCTTCGACTGGCAGAGCAAGGCGGCCGTGGCGGCGATCGTCACCTTCTTCCCGATGCTGGTGAACACCCTGGCCGGGCTGGCCTCGGTGGACGCGATGCACCGCGACCTCATGCGCACCTACGGCGCCGGCCACCTCGCCACCTTGCTCAAGCTGCGCCTGCCGAGCGCGCTGCCCTTCGTCTTCAACGCCCTCAAGATCAATTCGACGCTTGCGCTCATCTCGGCCATCGTGGCCGAGTTCTTCGGTTCGCCGATCTACGGCCTGGGCTTTCGCATCAGCGCCGAGGTGGCGCGTATGAACGTCGACGTGGTCTGGGCGGCAATCGCGCTGGCCGCGCTCGCCGGTTCGGTGTTCTACGGCCTGATTGCCCTAGTGGAGCGGGCCATGACTTTCTGGCACGCTAGTTATCGCAGCTGACCGGTTACCTTGCTTTCCCTGAACGACCTCTCGACCACAAGGAGCTCTCCATGAGGATTACGAAGCCGACCCGACTGCTGACTGGAATGGCCCTGGCCTTCGCTGCCGCTGGCGCGCAGGCACAGGACAAAATCACGCTGCAGCTGAAGTGGGTGACGCAAGCTCAGTTCGCCGGCTACTACGTGGCCAAGGACAAGGGCTTCTACAAGGACGCGGGCCTCGACGTCACGATCAAGGCGGGCGGACCCGACATCAACCCCAGCCAGGTGATCGCGGGCGGCGGCGCGGACGTGGTCGTCGACTGGATGCCCTCGGCGCTGGCTACACGAGAGAAGGGCGTGCCCCTCGTCAATATCGCGCAGGTCTTCCAGCGCTCGGGCATGGAGCTCACGTGCCGCAACGACAGCGGCGTGAAGACGCCAGCCGATTTCAAGGGCAAGACGCTCGGCGTCTGGTTCTCCGGCAACGAGTACCCGTTCCTCAGCTGGATGGACAAGCTCGGCCTCAAGACCAACGGTGAACCCGACGGGGTGAAGGTTCTGAAGCAGGGCTTCAACGTCGACCCGCTGCTGCAGAAGCAGGCCGCCTGCATCAGCACCATGACCTACAACGAGTACTGGCAGCTCATCGAGGCAGGCATGAAGCCCGAGCAGCTGACGGTGTTCAAGTACGAGGACCAGGGCGTCGCTACGCTCGAGGACGGCCTCTATGCCACCGAGAAGACGCTCGCCGACCCGAAGATGGCGGAGAAGCTGGCGCGCTTCGTCAAGGCCAGCATGAAGGGCTGGGACTACGCCGTGAAGAACCAGGACGAGGCCGTGAAGATCGTGCTCAAGAACGACGCCTCGGGCGCGCAGAAGGAGGGTCACCAGAAGCGCATGATGGGCGAGATCGCCAAGCTCGTCGGTACTGGCAAGACCGGGCAGCTCGACATGAAGGCATACGAGCGGACGGTGGACACACTGATGAACGGGAAGAGCGACCCGGTGATCACGAAGAAGCCGGTGGGGGCGGTGACAGACAAAATCTTTGTGGCGTCGCAGAAGTAGACCGTCGCGGGGCGCACGAACCCGCTCGGGCTTTGTCGACCACGGCGCGTCCGTGCGGGCCGCGCTGCGCGTCGCGGCGGGGTTCCGCCGCGAAGTCAGCGGCTCGACCCGTGCAACATCGTGCAACGGAGAGGAAGCGGATCCGTTGAGTGGGCGGGTGTCGCCAACCCTACGACTGCTTCGAGGAAACTAAATCGGCGAGCTGGATGGCTGGTCAGGGTCGATAGCAGACTTCCGACCGAAGGCGATTGGGCCAGGAGCCGATCGGTTCTCAGGCGGCATGGGTAGCAAACCGTGGTCGCTCGCGCTTCTCGCGGCGCGTGCTCCGTCCCTGGCTGAGCGCGAAGACCGCCGCCGCGCTCATTCCTTCGCAGCGGCCGCCCAGTCCGCGATCTCGCGCGCGGGTCCGGTGAGCTCGAGGATGTGCAGCCCCGTGTCGGCACGATCGACGATGTAGACGTAGCCACGCTCATCGACCTCGACGTTGTTCGTCTGGATCGCGCGCCGGGTCGCTGCTTCGCCGGCGGCGACCGGCGCCTGGCCGGCGGGAGTGTCGAGCACCACCGTGTTCGCCGTCATCGCGGGGATGAAGTACGCGATCTCCTTCGGATGGAACGGATCGCGAACGTCGAGCGCTCGCACGCCGGCGTTGAAGTGGGCGAAGAACACGATGCGCTTGTGGAACACCGGTGCCGTCGACTCGTTCGACGAGTGGGTGCCGAAGCGGCCGCCACGCGCGCAGAAGTCGCCGCTCGACTCCGGCACCGTCCACGTCGCGACGCCGAACGGCTTCGTCTCGGTCGTGACGTCGACGAACCACACCATCTGCCGCGCTTCGCTGCACGCCTTCCGGATCGACTCGTCGGTGATCACGACGAAGTCGCGGCGCGAGCCCGCGGCGTCGTGCCGGAACTCGGCGATGTCGATGCCGAGCAGCGGCAACGTCGTGTGCGCGCCATTGCCCGGCGGCATGTCGAGCCGGGCGACCTGCGGCGCGAGCAGGTTCTCCGGAGTCGGCTCGCGCGGTCCTTCGAGGAGCTTTCGACGATCGACGATCTGCAGGACGCCGTTGGCGTTGGTGCCGTAGCCGAAGTAGACGCGGTTGCCGTTCGGGCCGGTGGAGATCGGCCCGTGCAGCGCCGTCGGAACGGGACCGGTGGCGCCCGGCTGTTGCCCGACGAGACCGAAGTCGCGGATGAACACCGGATGCGCGGGATCCGACAGGTCGTAGATCTTGGTCATGCGCGAGGTGCGCCAGCCAGGGTCGCCCGACACGAGATACGCGATGCCGGTGTCGCATTCCCAGAAGCTCTTGTGCGTGCCTTTGAGTCCGGAGACGACGCGCGTGACGAGCGTCGGCGCTGCGGGATCGGTCACGTCCCAGACCTCGTGCGCCTGGTTGCCGAACGTGCGCAGCATGTAGAACCGGCTCTTGTCGGCGCGCGGCAGCTGCGCGCCGCTACACACCCGCACCATCTGCGCTCCGCCCTGTTCGGCCTTGCCTGCTTCGCCGGGGATGTGCGCCAGATAGCGCGGCTGGCGCGGATCGGTGACGTCGACGATCGACGTGCCGTTGTCCTCGACGCGCCCGGTGAGCGGGTTGAGCTTGCGGTCACCGTGGTGGCCGACGTAGGCGATCCAGCGCTGGCCCTGCTTCTGGATCGTCGGCTGGTAGGCGGTGCGCGCCTGCAGGTCGTTCGATCCGACCAGGCGCATGTTCAGCGCCTCCGGCGAATCCCCGGCTTGCAGCGGCGATTGCGCGCAGCCCAGAAGGACGGCTGCCGCGAGGCAGCAGGACGCGGGCGTCGTGAGGTGGAGATGCGGCATCGTCGGCTCCGGGGTTGCGATTCGGACTTTACGAGGACAATCCCGTCTCCATGCACAAGCGCAGCGCGATCCTTCTCCTCAATGTGGCCCACGCCGTGGACCACATGTTCCTGCTCATCTTCGCAACCGCCGTCGCGAGCATCGCCGCCGACTTCGGATTCGCGCGCTGGGAAGACCTGATGCCGTTCGGCGCCGGCGCGTTCGTGATGTTCGGGCTCGGATCGCTGCCGTCGGGCCGGCTCGGCGACCTCTGGGGCCGTCGCGCGATGATGGTCACTTTCTTCTTCGGAATCGGAGCGTCGTCGCTGCTCGCCTCGCTCGCGCAAGGGCCCTGGCAGCTCGCGATCGCGCTCGCGCTGATCGGCACGTTCGCCTCGATCTACCACCCGGTGGGCATTCCGATGCTGTTGCAGAGT
>Ga0318562_10000339_pt1 | contig 21673 bp, 17 predicted proteins | sample GRESIP066b5f18_FD_203688 | JGI IMG/M metagenome (GOLD analysis project Ga0318562, IMG submission 203688) | Tropical soil microbial communities from Luquillo Experimental Forest, Puerto Rico - GRE.SIPMG.066b5f18 | ecosystem: Environmental > Terrestrial > Soil > Tropical forest > Bulk soil... | reverse complement strand
GCCACCACCGTCACGCGAGGGGTGTGACGGGCGTCAACGAGCGAGCCGCCCAACCCCGCGCTGCCGAGCCCAACCGGCCCTAACACGGGTGCCGAGTGCAGACCGCGAGCCGATAGAGGGGATGCCGCACTACTCGCGGATCACCGGGGTCACGCTGGTCGGTCGCTGACCGCGCGTCGGCGACCTTCGGCGCTCTGGCGCGACGAGGACAGAAGGCGCAGAATCCGCGCGACACGGCTCGCGACGCGTCCGATCCGGGCCCCGCGGCTCTCGGCGACCCCGTCCGGTCGACCGGCGTCCGCACCTCGAACGTGGAGCGAAGGGAGGAACCATCGATGTTGGGACGGCTCTTCCGGCTGGTGATCATCAGCTGGTTCATCGGGATGATCGCGGCTGCGTTCGCCGCGCTGTCGCTCAAGCGACGGCTTAACCCGACGCTCGACGAGGGCGCCGACGAGATCACGGCGGTGGCGATCTTCGGACCGCTCGCCTTCCACAGCACGTCGAAGGCCTTTCGTGGCGGCGAGGTCGAGTGCTGGTACGGCGGTGGCGTCATCGACCTGCGCGACGCCGAGCTCGCGCCGGAGGGCGCCACGCTCCGCGTTCGGGCGATCTTCGGCGGCGGCCAGATCCTCGTGCCGGCGTCGTGGAAGGTCGTCAGCCGCGTCACCGGTCTCGGGGGCATCCAGGACATCCGTGCGGCCCAAGGCCACGCCGCGATCGATCCGGAGCTCGTGATCGAGGGGATGCTGATCGCGGGCGGGTTCGCGGTGTCGTCCGAGATGGCCGAGGAAGAGCAGGAATGGCTGTCCGCCGTCAAGGAACAGCAGGCGGCGGCCGAGACCGGCAGCGAGAAGGTGGCCGAGGTCGAGTCCCCGGCAGTGACCGAGGCGATCGAAGCCGCGACGTCCGATGGCGGGACCTCCGAGGAGATGGCGCCGGCCACCTGACCCTGGAACCCTGGGGTTTCGCCGCGGCAACGGCCACCGTCATTCGGCCTGGAGCACGGGTGCGATCCGCGCCCGCGTTGCGCGTTGTGCCGGGACGAACGCCCCGATCGCGGCGATCGCCAAACCGGTCAGCGCGAGACCGAGGATCGCGAACGGGCCGAACACGTCCAGGCTGACCTCCGGGACGGCCGTCCTGGCCGCGGTCTCACCCATGTAGCCGAGGACCGCTCGTTGCAGGCCGAGACCGATCGGCACGCCGATCAGGCCGGCGGCGATCGCCATCGGCGCGACGGTCGCCTCGATCATCGCGATGAGCGATCGCGGCGTGAGGCCGATCGCCTTGAGGATCGCGATCTCGCGGGCGCGGTGCCGGGTCTCGAGCAGCACGGTGTTGAAGACCCCGCCGACCGACATGACCACGAGCACGATCCCCAGGATCGTGACTACGGACAGGAACAGCAGGAAGCCGGCATCGGACGTCGAGTCCGAGACGGTCGAAACGGGGAGGGAGCGCCCGGTCGCGTCCACCACCGCGGACCGGTAGTCATGTGCCGAGACGCCGGTTCGCGGCTGCATTTCCCATTGGTCGATCGTGGCGGTCGGCACCAGGCGGAGGACGTCCGTCCAGGACCCCCGGAGCACGGTGTTATCGGGTGACTCCTTGCCGAGGTCGAACACTTCGCCGACGAGGACGACCGGGATCGATCGGCCGCCTGCGCTGACCTGGATGGTGTCGCCGACATGCGCGCCGGTCCGTCGGAACAGGTTCGTGGTGGCCACGACCTCGCCCGGGCCGGACATCCAGCGGCCGTTGATGAGGGCATAGCCGATCCAGCTGGCATCCCCGTCGTAGCCGACGAAGGGGACGGTGCCGGCGCCCGGCACGGTGACATCGACCTGGCCAAGGCCCACCGACCGACCGGTCTCCGGCATGTCGGCGATGGCCGCGCTGATCGTTGCCGGATCGACCTGCCCGCCCGGTCCGCCGGACTCGGCTCGCACCGGCGACGCCTCGTTGCGCTGGAGCTGCCCCTCGATGCGGAGCAGCGACACGTTCATCCCGAGCGTGAACGTCACGGCGGCGACACCCACGACGAGCGCCCCGAGCGTCATTGCCGCGCGCCCGGGGTGCGCGAGGCCGGACGTGAGACCGAGCCGAACCGGAAGGCGTACAGGAGCACCGAACCCGAGCCGTCGCAGGCGCGCTCCGATCCCACGGGCGGGTGGCATGGTCCCGCGGGCGATCGCGTCGACGGTGTCGAGGCGCCCGGCGTGGATGGCCGGCAGGAGTGCCGCCACGATCGCGACGCCCAACGCCACGGCGAGGACGGCCACCAGCACGGCGGGAAAGAGCGTGACCGCGGCCGGCAGCCCGAACGATTCGGTCGTCTGGGTGATGACCGGCTGGCTTGCGACCGCGCCGACCACCACGCCGCAGATCGCCCCGATCGCGGACGGCACGAGGATCTGCCCGAGCAGCGTCGCCGTGACCTGGACCGGGGTGTAGCCGACGGCCTTCATGATCCCGATGTCCCGGTACCCTGTCAGCACCGTGCCGCTCACGAGGTTGCCGATCGAGAAGGCTGCCGCGAGCAGCGCGAACGCCGAGAAGGCGAGCAGGACCGGCACGTACAGGTCGGCGGTGCGGTTCACCGAGGTGCGTTGATCGAGATAGCTCGAGCGATCGACGACGGCCGTCGAGGGCAGGTCGCGGGTGATCCGCGAGAGCGCCGCGACGAGGTTCGTCTCCGAGCCGGCCGGGTCGACTCGATAGAGCATCTCCTTCGTCGGCTTCGCGCTCGTCGGGCTTGGCCCGGTCAGCGTCGTGATGTCGACCGGGCTCACCCACGCCGCAACGTCCGGCGTGCTGACCGACTCGGCGATGCCGACGATCGTCAGGGTCAGTGCCTTCCCCGGGTTGTCGGTCGTCGACGACGGCCCGCCTTCCGGCGCCACGGTGACGGCCCCTGCGCCCGCGCCCGACGCGCCCTTGTCGGTCGCCGGCGCGGAGTGGAGCGTGACCGTCGAGCCCAGCGACTTCTGCAGCAGGCGCGCCGTGTTCCCGCCGAGGACCACCTCGCCCGGTGCCGACCACCAGCGACCCGCGTCGATGACGACCCGGTCGATCGAGGCATCGGCAGACGGCGCGGGCCGGCCCGAGAACGCCTGGTCGAGGATCAGGCCGCCCTTCGGGTGCTCGAGTGCGCCACGGATCACCGGCCAAGGGCCAGCTGCCGCGGTCACACCCGCCGCGGCTGCGGTCGACGCAAGCTGGGCATCCGGGATCGTCCCGTCGTACTCCACGACGAGATGCGCACCGCTGGCGGCATCGAACGCCCGGTCGAACGGATCGTGGGACGCGACGAGCACGTCCAGCGCGAGGGTCGCGGTCGCCGCGGCAAGGAAGAGGACCAGGGCGAGCCCGAAGGACTGCAGCCGGCGTCGCCGCAGGTCGGCGAACGTCTTCGTCGTGACGGCGCCCATCATGCGGCCGCCCGAGCCCGGGCATCGCCGGAGACCACGCCGTCCACGAGCTGGATCACGCGGTGCGCGCGCTGCTCGGCCAAGCGTTCGTCATGGGTGACGACGACGATCGTCTGGCCACGGCGGTTGAGGTCCTCGAGCAGTGCGAGCGCGGACTCGCCGTTGCTCCGATCCAGGGCACCGGTCGGTTCATCGGCAAGGAGGACGGCCGGCCGGTTCACGATCGCCCGGGCGATCGCCACCCGCTGTCGCTCGCCGCCGCTGAGCGTCGCCGGGAACGAACCGGCCTTCGCCGCCAACCCAAGCTGGTTCAGGAGCTCCTCTGCACGATCCGCCGCCTGCGCCCGACCGACCCCGGCGAGCAGCGCCGGGATCGCCACGTTGTCCGCGACGGTCAGGTCGTCGAGGAGGTGGAACAGCTGGAAGACGTACCCGACGGTCGCCCGCCGGAACCGTGCGGCACCGCTTTCGCTCAGGCGATCGACGCGGACGTCGGTGACGACGATCTCGCCGATGGTCGGGCGGTCCAGCCCCCCGATGAGGTTGAGCAGCGTCGACTTCCCGCCGCCCGACGGCCCCATGACGGCGGTGATGCGTCCGGCCTCGATGTCGAGGTCGACGCCGTCGAGGGCTGGCCGACCGGTCGGGTCATAGCGCTTCGTGACGTCGCGAAGGGTGATCAACGGTGGCACGGGCTGCCTCCTCATCGGTGCGTGGATGGCACTCGCCGTCAGGAGGCTGCGCCGCGTCGCATCGGTGCGTCATCGGCCCGGCGGCCGGTTCAGCTCGGTCGTCGGTCGGGTCCTGGGTGCCCGGCTCATCCGTTCGGTGGAGGCGGTGCCCGTATCGTGATGGAGGTGCGCTTGGGCGAGGACGGACTACAGTGCGGCGGTGGACGATCGCGAGGCGCCGAGCCCGAACGCGGGCTGGCGACGAGGCTGGGATGCGTTCCTGGTCTTGGGACCGGTCGTGCTGCTCGCCGTGCTCACGCTGACCGTCGACGACTCGCGGACGCGGAACGGCCCGCTCGCGACCCTGGTCCTCGTCGTGCTCCCGCTCCTCGGCCGGCGACGCTGGCCGCTGCCGGTCTTCGTCGTCGTGGCCTTCGGCGCGACCGTGACCGCCGTGCTCTTCGAGGCCCCGTGGGTCCAGATCCTCGCCGTCATCCTGGCCAGCGCGACGGTCGGCGAGGCGGCGACGGATCGTTCGCGTTCGCTGGCCGCGGTGGTCATCGTCGGGGCGCTGATGACCCTGGGCTTCCTAGCGCAGGGGGCGAGGCCCTTCGAGTCGACCGTGCTGCCGTTCATCTTCCTGCTGCCGAGCTGGCTGTTCGGCGATCTGCTGCGAGCACGCCGGCTCGAGGCAGCCCGGCGGGAGGAGACCCTCCAGCGATCGCTGCGCGAACGGGAGGAACGGATCCGGGCTGCGGCCGCGGAGGAGCGGCGACACGTCGCGCGCGAGCTGCACGACGTCGTCGCGCATGCGGTCAGCGTGATGGTCGTGCAGGCCGGAGCCGCTCGCCAGGTCGTGCACTCGTCCCCCGATCGCGCCGAGGAATCGCTCCTGGCGATCGAGGCGACCGGTCGGGAGGCGATGACGGAGCTGCGCCGGTTCCTCGGTGCGCTCGACGATGACGAGGCGGGCGGACTCGCCCCGCAGCCCGGCATCGACTCGCTGCCGAGGCTCGTCGATCGCGTCCGGGAAGCGGGACTGCCGACTTCCCTGGAGGTGGACGGGGAGCGCCGGCCCGTGTCCGCGTCGCTGGACGTCACGGTGTACCGGATCGTCCAGGAGGCCCTGACCAATGCGCTTCGCTACGCACGACAGGCGAGCACCACGGTCCGGCTCAGCTGGGACGTCGACCAGCTCCGGGTCGAGGTCCTCGACGACGGCCCGGCGACCGCGACGGCCGTCGACGGCGCGACGGGTCGCGGCCTGATCGGGATCCGGGACCGTGCCGCGCTGATCGGTGGCCGCGTCGAGGTCGGCCCTCGGCTCGGTGGCGGGTACGCCGTTCGCGCCTGGCTGCCGCTCGATCCGGGACGCCCGGCCGAGCTCCTCACGACGTGACGGAGCGACAGCTCCGGGTCCTCATCGCGGACGACCAGGTGCTCGTCCGTGCGGGTTTCCGGATGATCGTCGAAGCCCAGCCGGACCTAGCGGTCGTCGCGGAGGCGGCCGATGGCGAGGCGGCCGTGCGCCTGGCGAGGCGATTCCGGCCGGACGTGGTCCTGATGGACATCCGGATGCCCGGTCTCGACGGCCTCGAGGCGACGCGACAGATCCTCCAGGCGGACGACCGCGAGGCATCAAGCCCGCCGCCCCGGATCCTGATCCTCACGACCTTCGACCTCGACGAGTACGTCTACGCAGCCCTCCAGTCCGGTGCTGCCGGGTTCCTGCTCAAGGACACGTCACCGGAGCAGCTCGTCGCCGCGGTCCGCACGGTCGTCGTCGGTGACGCCTTGCTCGCGCCATCGATCACGCGCCGGCTCGTCGAGCGGTTCGCCCGTCCGGAGCCGGCGCCGGACGTCGCGCCCGAGGCGCTCGCGACCCTGACACCCCGCGAGATGGAGGTCTTCCGCCTCGTCGCCCGTGGGATGAGCAACGGCGAGATCGCGTCGGAGCTCGTCGTCACCGAGGCGACGGTGAAGACGCACGTGGCCGGCGTCCTCGGCAAGCTCGGGCTTCGCAATCGCGCCCAGGCGGTGGTATTCGCCTACGAATCGGGCCTGATCCGAGCCGGGGCCGTCACGCCCCTCGGAGGCTGACGCTGACCACTTCCGGATCTCGCGACGCGGCAGCGGGGCGTCGAGCGGCAAGAACCAGGAAAAAGGTGGGTGGTGGAGATGGGGGAGAGTCGAACTCCCCGTCCAGAACCCATCGCCGGAGACCACTACGAGCGTGTCCGATGGTTTGTCGTCGACCGGCCGGGCGCCCATCGGCAGGCTACCGGTCGGTCCAGTCACGTGTCCCTAGATCGGGCTTGACTCCGGACTACGCGACGCTCGTCCGGATCGCAGCCCCGCTGCATGACGCTTCCACCATCCGCGGGGCTGAGATGGCTTCCACGCTCACCTTACCGCCTAAGCGGCGAGGGCGAGAGTCGACTGGCGGTTGCCAGGTACTTCGTTTTGCTGCGTGATTTACGAGGCCTAGCAGCATCCTCGGCTCGCGTTCCCCGGTTTCCGGGCCCTGTCGAAACCACACATCCCCACAGGACCGAACACCGGTTCGGTATCACGATCGTACCACGGCGAGATCGTGCCCGAACATGACCCGATTCGGCTGGAGCCCGCGCAGCGCCGCGACCGAGGCGCGATATGCGGCCGGGTCGGGCGCGCTCTCCAGCCCCGAGACGCCGGGATCGCCCTCCCCGGGTGGACGAAATCGCCGATGTGGAGCGTCTTGACCCGGATCGTCGACGGCAGGCGGACCATCGCGCGATGGTAGACCCGCCTCCCAGGGGCCGGACCAATTGACCATGCGCGTCTTCCGCGCTCGGCTGGTAAGGTTGGCGTTGGCCGAACCTCCTCGCGGAGGACGGGGGACCCACATCCCTTGGGGCGAATCGCAGACGCGACGGCGTTGACCCAGCGCCGAGCCCGACAGCTCACCTCGCAGGCCGGACGGGTACTCTCTCGAGGGGTTCGTGTTCCGGCCGTCGATTTCCGCCACGCTTCCGCAGCGCGCGCTCGGGCGCAATCTCGGTCTCGACCTGTTCGCCGCCGTCGGCGTCGGGACGACCGTGGCGCTCGTCTCCGCGTTGCTGCCGACGATCGGCCGGCGCGGCGGCCTCGAGCCCATCGGCCTGGCCGCGCTCGCGGCGGCGCCCTTCGTCGCCAACCTCCTCAGTGCCTTTGCCGGTCGCGTCGGGCCACGGTCGCCCGGTCAGCTCGCCGCGATCCGGGGTGGTGGCGCCGCGAGCCTCCTCATCCTCGCCGTGATCACGACGGCGCCGATGCTCATCCTCGTCTCGCTCGTGTACTGGCTGAGCCTCTCGATGAGCGGACCTTTCCAGCTCCGCCTGTGGGGCGCGATGTACCCGCCCCGGCTTCGTGGTCGGATCGTCGGCATGATCGGCTCCGGCAAGGCAGCCGCGGCGGCGGTCGCGGCTCTCGTCGGCGGTCTCGCCGCGGACCAGTTCGGTGGGCCGACCGCGATGCTCGTGGCCGGCGGCGTGGGTGCGGTCTGCGCCCTCGGGTACGCGTTCCTCCAGGCACCGAACGCCGAGCGGCCGGGCGGGTTCTCCGCTCGAGAATCCATCCAGGCGCTGCGCGAGCGCACCGTGCTGTCCAAGCTCGCGATGGCCCAGGGCTTCTACGGCGGCGGGCTCATCGCCGCGGCCCCGCTGTACGCGATCGTCAACGTCGACCGGCTGAACCTCTCGATGGCCGACGTCGGGGTCCTGGCGATCCTGTCGGCCTCATCGAACACCCTCGCGTTCCTCGTGTGGGGCGTCGTCGCCGATCGGCGCGGACCGATCCTCGCGATGCGTCTCGGGGCGCTGCTCGGGCTCGCCAGCCTCGTGGCTTATGCGCTTGCGCCCGACGTGCGGGCGCTGTACGCGGCATCCATCGCGGCCGGCATCGCGGGTGCCTCGATCGACGTTGGCATCGCCGCGGTGATCAGCGACCAGACGACACTAGCGTCGCGCGCGGCTGCGATGGCCGGCTGGAATGCGCTCACCGGCGCTCGCGGCATCGTCGCCGCGTTCGCGATGAGCATCCTGCTCCAGGTCGGCCTCGTCGATGTCACGACCGGGCTGCTGCTCTGTGCCGTGGTCTCTTCCGTCGGCGTAGCGCTGTTCTGGCGCGCGGACATCGCCGAGAAGGCCGACGCCGGCGCTCGCGAACGCAAGCAACCGCGGATCCCGGCGCCGGTGGTCCCATCGCGGTTCGGGCGCGCCGTCAGCGGGCTTCGGAGCGCCGTCGCTCGATAACGCGTCGGCCCATCCGCTTGCCGGGTGGGTCGGTACGATGGCGGCGATGCGCCTGCGGCCGCGATGCGCCTGACGCCCTGGGAGGAGGAGCGGCTCCTCGTCTTCACCGCGGCCGAGCTCGCGCGGCGCCACCGGTCCGCCGGTATCGCGCTCAACGCCCCCGAGGCGATCGCCCTGATCTGCGACGCCATGTTCGAGGCCGCGCGGGCCGGCGCCACGTACGAGGACATCGAGGCAGCCGGTCGCGCCGCGGTGGCGCCTGTCGAGGTCCTGCCGGGCGTCCGTGAGCTGGTGGACGACGTCCGGCTCGAGGTGCTCATGGACGACGGCGTCCGGCTCGTCGTGTTGGTCGACCCACTCGGCCGGCCCGATGCACCGTCGGACGGCCCGGGAGCCGTGCGCCTCGCTGGCGGCACGAAGGATGTCCCCGTCCGCGAGACGATGGACCTCGAGGTCCGTAGCACGTCGAACCGGGCGATCCGCGTCAGCTCCCATTTCCCGTTCGACCGCGTGAACCCGCGGCTCTTCTTCGATCGAGCGGCTGCCCACGGGTTCCGTCTCGACCTCGAGGCGGGTGAGTCCGCCCGCTGGGCACCCGGCGAGACGCGGACCGTCCGCCTCGTTCGGTTCGGTGGCGAGGGTGGCGAGGCATGAGCCCGCTGTCGCCTCGCGAGCGGCTGATCAGGTACGGCCCGACGACGGGCGATCAGGTCCGGCTGGCGGACACCAACCTCTGGATCCGCGTCGCCGACGACCGCCAGGCGGCGGGCGACGAGCCGATCTGGGGTTACGCGAAGACGATCCGACCGCGCTCGGCACAGGGTCGCCCGAGCCCGTCGGAGCTCGATGTCGTCATCGCGGGTGCGCTCGTTCTCGACCCGGTGATCGGTGCCGTCAAGGCAGACATCGGGATCAAGGACGGCCGGATCGTGGGCGTCGGACGGGCCGGCAGCGGCGCGATCAGCGACGGCATCGAGCTGCCGATCGGCCCGCACACGCAGCCGATCATGGGCTACGGGCTCATCGCGACGCCGGGCGCGATCGACAGCCACGTCCACATCATCAGCCCGGCGTTGTTCCCCGCCGCGCTGAGTGGCGGCGTGACGACGGTCATCACGGCCGGCTTCGTCGAGCCACCGTGGGCGATGGAGCGCGCGTTGCTCGGGATGGATACCTGGCCGATCAACATCGGGCTCCAGGCGGGCGCCCGGACCGAGGACGACGGCTCGTTCGACGCGTTGCTCGACGCCGGCGCGTGCGGCTTCAAGATCCACGAGGACTACGGTGCCTACCCGGAGCTCATCGACCGCGTAGTCCGCTACGCGGACACCCACGACGTGAGCGTGTCGCTGCATACCGACGGGCTCCACGAGGCGGCCGAGCTCGAGGACACGGTCGCGGCGATCGCGGGTCGGACGGTCCACGCGTACCACGTCGAAGGGACCGGCGGCGGCCACGTCCCGGACCTCCTCGGGCTCGTGCGCGAGGCGAACATCATCTGCTCGTCGACGACGCCGACGATCCCGTTCGGTCTGAACGCCGCGGTCGAAGGCACGCCGATGATCGTCCTCAACCACGGGGCGTCCTTCTCGATCGGGTCCGACATGGCCCTCGTGGCCGAGCGCGTGCATCCGCGAACGATGGCGGCCGAGGGCCCGCTCCACGAGCTCGGCGCGATCTCGATCGTCAACTCCGACTCGCAGGGCATGGGCCGGATCATGGAGACGTTCCGGCGGTCGATCCAGCTCGCAGACGCCATGCGGAGCTGGCGCCGGACGGAGGCGGGCCAGGGTCATCCCGGGTTGCCCGACGAGCCCGATGACGACGTCGACTCGACGGAGCGGGTGCTCCGCTATCTGGCGAAGGTGACCATCGAGCCGGCGATCACCCACGGGATCTCGGCGCACGTCGGCTGCCTGGCGCCAGGGCGTCTCGCCGATATCGTCCTCTGGAAGCCCGCCTATTTCGGGGTCAAGCCCGAGTGGGTGTTGAAGTCGGGGTTCAGAGCCTGGGCGCCGCTGGGCGAGGGCAACTCGACGGTCAAGCGAGCCGAGCCGACTCGATTCCAGGCCGACTGGGGCGGAACCGGCGCGGCGGGCGCGGCCGCGTCGGTCACGTTCGTGTCCGAGCAGGGAGCGGTGAACGCCGATCTCGCGCGGCGGCTGTCGTCGGGCGGCCGATCCGTCTTGGCCGTCCACGGCACGCGCGGCGTGACCCGCCGCGACCTCGTCCACAACCGGGCGACGGCCGCGATCGAGATCGATCCGGCTGACGGGCACGTCACGCTGGCCGGCCGAGACCTGGCCTCAGAGCCCGCGACCGAGGTCCCCTTGAACCGCCGCTATTGGCTTCGCTAGGGTCGCTGCGAATGGGCCAGCGCGGCCCCTCGCGTCAGGCCCAGATGTCGCCGACGGTGAAGCCGTCCGGAAACGGATCGGTCGGGTCGAGGACGTAGGTCGCGAACCCGGTGATCCAGGCCTGGCCCGTGATCGTCGGCACGATCGCCCGGTACTCCCCGATCGTCGTCTCCTCGATCGCCCGCCCGGTGAAGACCGTGCCGAGGATGCCCTCATGGCGGAATGCGTCCCCCACGCGCAGCTGGCCCTTGGCGTGGAGGACGGCCATCTTCGCGCACGTGCCGGTCCCGCACGGAGATCGGTCGATCGCCCCGGTCCACGTCGCCGGCCGCTCCCAGTCCAGCTTGCCCGTCGAGACCGTCACCGCGTTCCGCCGGGCGTTGGCCGCGTCGTGCGGCGGGCCGGAGAGCTGCCCGATCGTGATCCCGGCGAAGCCCGGCTGTTCAGGATGCACGACGGGCAGCTGCTCGGCGGCGGCGGCCTTGACCATCTCGGTGATCCGGACGATATCCGCGCCCTCGTCGGCCGTCAGCCGGAGCCCGAACCGCTCCGCGTCGGCGATGACGTAGAACATCCCGCCGTAGGCGACATCGACGGTCACCGTCCCGAGCTGCGGTACCTCGACCTGCGCATCCAGGTGTGTCGCAAACGCCGGCACGTTCTGGAACGTGACACCCGTGACCTTGCCGTCGCGGCACTCGGCGCGGATCCGGATGAGCCCGGCTGGCGCCTCCAGCGTGAGCTCTGTGACGGGCTCGGTCATCGGGAGCCGGCCTGTCTCGAGGAGCACGGTCGCCACGCAGATCGTGTTGGTGCCCGACATCCCCGGGTATTCGACGTGCTCCATGATCACGTAACCGGCGTCGGCCGCCGGGTTGGCGGTCGGCAGGACCAGGTTGCAGTTCGCGGCCGGGTAGCCGCGGGGCTCGCGGAGCATCCGGAGCCGCAGGTCGTCCTGGTTCGCCTGCAGCCAGGTCATCGCGTCGAACATCGTGGTACCCGGGATCGCGTCGACACCCCCGACGATCACGCGACCGGGTTCGCCCGCGGCGTGCGCATCGACCGCCTGGATCATCGGGCCGATGCGCAGTCGTTCCGGGATGGGCTGCGCGGACGTCGTCGCTGCCATGGCCTATCGACCTCGCTGGGCGTCGGCAAGTTCGCGGTCGATGTCCCGTCGCGCATCGCGCTCCGCGATATCTCGCCGGCGGTCGTGCTGTTGCTTGCCACGGGCCAGACCGAGCTCGACCTTGGCCCGGCCCCGCGTCGAGATGTAGAGCCGGAGCGGGACGATCGTCTGGCCCTTGGCCTTGGTTCGGCCGAGCAGCTCGTCGATCTCGCTCCGATGCAGCAGGAGCTTACGCGTCCGCTTCGGCTCGTGGTTGTACCGGTTGCCCTGCTCGAACGGCGCGATGTGGGCACCGACCAACCATGCCTCGCCGTGCTCGATGCGGGCGTAGGCATCGGACAGGTTCGCCTTGCCGGCGCGAAGCGACTTGATCTCCGTCCCGGTCAGGACGATGCCGGCCTCGAACGTCTCGTCGATCGAGAAGTCATGGCGGGCTCTTCGGTTGAGTGCGACGGTGGTCTCGTCGCTCATGGCGGTGCCGTCCTCTTGTCCAGCGGTCCTGTGGTGGACCCTCCGAGGTCGGGGGCCGTCTCGGGAGGCCATCCGACCGACGAACGCACGAACGCCGGCCCGTTGCGGGCCGGCGTCCGGGTTGCTCTCCCACCCACAGGGTGTCCGACTAGACGGCCATCTCCTGCGAGGTGGTGCAGCTACTCGTACTGTCGATCACTGCACATCACCTCCTTTCGTTCGGGGGAACCGTACTCGATGCGGCCGCGCCGTGCAAGGGTGCCGACGGGCCGGCCGACGCGCTTACGCAGCCGCCTCCCAGCCGGTCGACAGGCTCGTTCCGGTCAGCACGTCGACCGCTCGATCGAGCACGGGGTCGCTGCCAAGCGGCGCGGTGCTCGGCACCGTCACCGGGATGTCCGGCGTCAAGCCCTTCTGGTGGATCGAGCGACCGTTCGGGGTCAGCCAGCGCGCGACGGTCAGCTTGAAGGCTCCGCCGTTGCCGGTGAGCTCCTGCCACTGCTGGATCGTGCCCTTGCCGTAGGAGGTCTGGCCGACGAGCGTCGCACGGCCGCGGTCCTGGAGGGCACCGGCCACGATCTCGCTCGCGGACGCGCTCCCGTGGTCGATCAGGACGACGAGCCGGATCGACGGGTCGGTCGCGACCCCGTCACCCAGGGATTCGGTCGGAGTCAGGTTGCCCTTGGCATCCTGCTCCCAGAAGAGGACGCCCGACGCGATGAACTGGCTGGCGATCTTGCGCGCGGCGGTGACGTAGCCACCGGGGTTGCCGCGAAGGTCGAGGATGAACAGCTTGCGATTCGCGATGAGGTCCTGGCGCAGGGCGCTCACGACCTGGTCGGCCGCCACGTCGGAGAAGCCAGCGAGCTTGATGTAGCCGATCGTGCCGCCCGCGAGGGTTTCGGTCGTCACCTCCGGTTGCTGGACGATGTCGCGCGTGATGCGGAACGTCATCGGGGCACTGGTGCCGCGCTCGACGAGCAGCGTGACGACCGACCCCTTCGGCCCGCGGATCTTGCCTCGCGCGTCGTCCGCGGTCAGCCCATCCACCGAGGCACCGTCGACCGAGAGGACGATGTCGCCAGGCAGGAGCCCGGCGCGCGCCGCGGGCGAGCCGTCGAGCGGCTTCGTCACGATGAGACGGCAGGCCGTCCCGAGGGTCGTGCAGCCCGCCGCACCGGCGCTGTCGCTCGTCGCGATGTCCGCGCCGATGCCTTCGAACTGGCCGCTGATGCCCTGCAGGTTCTGCCGGTACTGGTCGGCCGTGAGGTAATCGGAGTACGGGTCGTCGAGGGAGCCGATCATCCCCTTGATCGCCCCGTCCACGAGCGTGGTCTGATCGACCGGCCCGCCGGCGTAGCGGTCAGTGATCGTGTGGTACGTGTCCCAGAACGCCTGGAACTGGCTGTCCGCGCCGGGCGGCGTCCCGGGCTCGAGGAGTGCTTCGCGACCGAGCGTGTACCCGGAGATGAACAGCGCGGAGCCGCCGAGCACGGCGACGATCGCGAGCGAGGCAGCGAGGAGTCGAGGACGGCGTCTCGACCGGCCGGTTTCGGCCGCAGGCATGAGTAACGGCGCCGCGGTGGGCGCCGTCGGATCGGTCGCGGACCCCGTCAGGACGGGGTCGGCTGGGAGGCGTTCGAGGGGCGGCGGTTCATCAGGCTCGGGCAGATCGGTGACGGGTCGATCCATCGCTTTATCCGTTCTACGGTGCAGCGTCCCAAGGAAGGACGCGATGGTACATCCGCGCTCGTTCGAGGGCGTGGCGACCGTGGTCCTGGGCACCATCGGCGGATGTCCCGCCGTTGGACGGCGATGACGGTGGGGCGACGCCCCGGACTAGCGGATGAGGTAGGTGCGAACGGAGAGCCAGGAACCGACGATCCCGAGCCCGACGCCGGTGCCCATGACCAGGACGACGAGATCGCGCGTCAGTGAGCCGAACTGCAACGGCAGGACACGGAAGAAGCCCGCCATGAACTGGCTGAGCGGTTCCGCCACCCCGGCCAGGATCGCGAGTGTTGCCGTTGCCCCGAGGAGCCCGACCATGGCCCCCTCGAACACGAACGGCCAGCGGATGAAGGCGTCCGATGCCCCGACGAGACGCATCACCTCGATCTCCTCGGCGCGGGCGAGGACGGCGAGGCGAATCGTGTTGATGATGATGAACAGGGCGATGACCCCGACGATGATCAGCAGGACCGTGCCCACCGTCCGGAGGATGCCGGTCACCGTGAGGACGTTGTTGACGAGGTCCTCGATGTTGATGACGTTGCGGATGCTTGGATCGGCGCGCAGCGTGTCGCTGACCACCCGGACGTGCGATGGGTCGCTCAGCTTGACTTCGAGGCTCGCGAACAGCGGGTTCGAATCGAGGTAGCGGGTCAGGTCCTCACGACCCTGTGCCTCGGTGGACTGGCGGAACTGCGCCAGCGCCTGGTCGCGACTGACATACGTGACCGATGCGACCTCGGGCATGGCCTGAAGCTGCGACTCGAGCGTCTGGACCTGGCTGTCCGTGGCGTTCGTCTGGAGGTAGGCGACCACATTCACCTTCTGCTCGGTGAACTGGAGGCCGGCCAGGAGACCGGTCTGGATGATCCAGAACCCGGCCAGCAGGAGGAGCATCAGCACCATCGTGGCCGTCGCAGCCAGGCTCATGACGGCGTTGCGCCAAAAGCCCTGCCAGGCTCGGCTCATGCTGAAGAGGACGAACGAGATCAGCGTTCAGTCCTCGCGGTGATACGCGCCACCGACCTCGTCCCGGATGATCCGGCCCTCCTCGAGCGCGACGACGCGCTTGCGCAGCGCGGTCACGACCTCGGCGTTGTGGGTCGCCATCATCACCGTGACGCCGAGCTCGTTGATCCGGAGCAGCAGCTGCAGGATCTCCCAGCTGATGAGCGGGTCGAGGTTCCCCGTCGGCTCGTCGGCGATGATCAGGCGTGGGTCGTGCACGAGCGCGCGGGCGATCGCGGTCCGCTGCTGCTCGCCACCCGAGAGCTGCGAGGGTCGCTGCTCTGCCTGCGCGCTGAGTCCCACGAGGGCGAGGACGCGGTCGACCGCCGGCCGGATCTTGCGGCGCGGGGTACCGGTCACCTCGAGCGCGAACGCGACGTTCTCCCACACGTTCTTGTTGGGCAGGAGCTTGAAGTCCTGGAAGATGATCCCGATCTTCCGGCGCATCTTCGGCACCTGGCGACGGCCGAGCCGGGCGACGTCCTGGCCGTCGAGCACGACGGCGCCTTTCGTGGCGATCTCGTCGCGGATCAGGAGCTTGATGAGCGTCGACTTGCCGGCGCCCGAGGCCCCGACGAGGAACACGAAGTCGCCCTCCGGGATCACGAGGTCGACGTCGCGGAGCGCGACCTTGCCGTTCGGGTATTCCTTGGTCACGTCGTGGAGGACGAGGACGGCCCGTTCCTGCTTCGCCTGGTCGCGCGATCGACCGAGCACGCGACTGCGCAGGGAGGTCGTGGCGCTCGTTGCAGGGGCGACGGTCAAGGCGTGCTCCGGGGGACGGATCGACGGACGACGGTAGCCGTCGTCACGACCTCGGGACTCCGGCCGCGGCCTGGGCTTGGGGGAGCCACATCGAAAGCGAGGCTACCATCCGGGCGGGGGTCCGGCAAACGTGACCAGTGGTGCCAGGCCGCACCGGACCTTCGGGCGATGCCGCGGACCCGTTGTCAGAGCAGCCCCGGCGAGATCGGCAGGTACCGCGTGAAGTCCCCGAATGGCCGGTCCCAGCAGAGCAGCACCGGGAATCCTTCGAACCGGAACCCTGCCTGTAGCGTCGCCACGACGGCGCGGTCCGCCGGGCCGCCGACCCAGACCTGGAATGCGCCCCGCGGCACCACGGCCGATGTCAGGTGGCCGAGGATCGGCGCGACCAGGCCCGGGTCAAGCGTTGCAACGGGTCCGACGCGGCCGGCCTCGCCGGCGTAGCCGTAGCCGATCGGGTGGCCGTCCGGGCCACGGTAGAGCCAGCCGTGGCGGCCCTCGCTCCGGAGCCAGGCGTGGTCCTCCGGATGGGCCGTCCCGAGCAGCTCGCGATCGAGGGCGTCGAGCTCTGCGCGCAGCGCTCCCCCTGCGATGCCGTCGGTCGACGTCGACGCCGGGCCCCCATCGATCTCGTCGAAGGCGAGTGCCGTGACGCCGGACGGGAGTGGACCGAACGCCTCCGGCCGGATCGGCAGGCCGGTCAGGTTGAGGAGCGGCATCCGCGGCACGATGTCATGGAGCGCGTAAAGGGCGTTCGAGATCGGTTGGGCGCTGTCCGTGGCGGTCGCTCGGAATGTGTCGGGATCGGCGGGCAGGAGCCGGGCGAGGATCTCACGGCCGACGCCCGATCCCTGCGCCTCCGGCAGGACGAACAGCATCGACAGGAACCACAGCCGCTCCCGCAGGACGGCGGAGCCGAACGCCACGATGCGATCGTCGTCCGTCGTGGCGACGACGAAGCGCTCGGGGTCGGTCGCCCGGGTGTGGGCCCAGAGCCGGGCGACCGGTCCGGGATTCTCGGGGACGTCGATCTGGCCGAGTGGTTGCGTGTAGTCGTTGACCGCGGTGCGGAAGATCGTCGCGCAGGCCGCCAGGTCATCCGGTCGCGCGGGTCGGACCGTGACGGCCAGCCGCTCGCGCCGTCGGGGGAGTGCCTCCGTCACGTCGCGATCCGGCCGGATGCGGCCGTCACCCGGCGAGCGCCTCCTCGCCGATGTTGCGCTCCAGCTCCGCCTGCATGAACGCGTCGAGGTCGCCATCGAGGACCGCGCTCGTGTTGCCCGTCTCGTGGCCGGTGCGCAGGTCCTTGACCATCTGGTACGGGTGCAGGACGTAGCTCCGGATCTGGTTGCCCCATCCGGCCTCGACGTGCTCGCCCTTCAGCTTGCGGAGCTCCTCCTCCTTCTCCTCGAGCGCCCGCTCGAGGAGCCGCGACTTCAGGACCTTGATCGCCATCTCCTTGTTCTGGGTCTGGCTGCGCTCGTTCTGGCTCTGGGCGACGATCCCGGTGGGGAGGTGGGTGAGGCGGACCGCCGAGTCGGTCTTGTTGACGTGCTGGCCGCCGGCTCCCTGCGAGCGATAGGTGTCGACGCGGATCTCATCCCAGTCGAGCTCGATCTCGACATCATCGTCGGCTTCCGGCAGCACCTCGACCAGGGCGAACGTCGTCTGGCGCCGGTTCTGCGAGTCGAACGGGCTGATCCGGACGAGGCGGTGGACGCCGCGTTCGGCGCGAAGCCAGCCGTAGGCCCGCCGGCCGTCGACCGCGACGGTGACGCTCTTGAGCCCGGCCTGCTCGCCTTCCTGCTGGTCGAGGATCTCGGTCGGAAAACGGTGGCGCTCGGCCCAGCGCAGGTACATCCGCAGCAGCATCTCGGTCCAGTCGGTCGCCTCGGTGCCACCGGCGCCGGCGCTGATCGAGAGCAGCGCGGGGCGGTCGTCGTACTCGCCCGAGAACAGCAGGGCGGTGCGCTCGCGCAGGAAGTCGGTCTCGAGGGCGGACGCATCGCGGTCGAGCTCCGCCTCGAGCTCGGCGTCGGGCGTCTCCTGGAGGAGCTCGAGCGCAGCAAGGAGGTCGTCGCCCCGGGTCTGGAGGTCGCCCCACGTGCCGATCTCGGAACGGAGGCCGTCGGCCTCGCGAAGCACCTTCTGGGCCGCCCGGCCGTCATCCCAGAAGCCGGGCGCCTGGGTCAGTGCGTCGATCTCGTCGACGCGTACCTGCTTGCTGCCGAGGTCAAAGATGCCCCGAGGTCGACCGGATCCGTTCGGTCAGGTCGCGGACGGCGGACGGCTCCACCTAGTTCCGGGCCTGCAGATCCTGGAGCAGGATCGGGCGCAGCTCGATCAGCCGCAACGCGGTCTTGCTCCGGGCGACGACGGGGTTGACGCAGGGACAGTAGGAATTGTGCGGGCAGACGCCGCAGTTGCCGTCACAGTCGAGTGCCGCGGCGTAGCTGCACGACCGGCAGTCGCGCTCACAGGCGATGAGATCGACGAAGGACGCTTCCTCGGCCTGCTTCACGGGCTCCCTCACTCTGTTGGGGACAAGGGCAGACGGCGCCGGAACGCGGGGGTTACGAGCCTTGGGCGAGCCACTGGGGATGGCCCGATTTCCACGGGTTTTGGCACAGTATAGGCGGCCAACCCCGGCACGCCAAGAGGGAAAACGGTCCAAATCGTCGGTGGGCCGCCTGGGGGAACAGGGTCCTGTCGACGCGGTTCCTAGGGGGCGCCGGAAGCGCCTCCCACGAGGAAGTATTGGGCGAGTGCGAGCAGCTCATGCACCGTGGCGTCGGCTCGCTTGAGGGGGTCCCCCTCGATCGGGCTGGTGGTCGTCGGCGACCCATAGGCGGTGATGCCCTCGTCGGCCGCCATCCGGAGGACGCGCAGCATGTGCGGCCGGTCGGAGACGAAGACCGCAGTCTTCAGGTCGTTCTGGTCCATCAACGACCGCAGGGCGCGGATCGATTCGAGCGTCGTCCGGCTCTTGTCCTCGAACAGGATCGCAGTCGGTGGCACGCCCCGGGCGATCGCGTAGGCCCGGGCGCTGGCCGCCTCGGTCGTCCGGTCGCCCTCCTGCTTGCCGCCGGTCACGATCAGCCGCGGCGCGACCCCATCGCGGAACAGGTCGATGGCGTGGTCGATCCGGGCGGCGAAGACCGGCGACGGCCGGCCGTCGTACTGCGCCGCGCCCATGACCACGATCGCGTCGGCCGGGCGGCTGTCGTCGCGCTGGCCTTCGGCCCAGACGCGGAACGTCGCGTAGCCCGTGAGGAGGACGACGGCCAGGCACGCTAGCCCGATGACGGTGAGAAGGTCGCGCATCCGGGAACGGTGGTTCAACGCCGGGCTGAACGAGGCGCGAGCGGCCTCGTCAGCGACCGTGACACTTCTTGTACTTCAGCCCCGATCCGCACCAGCAGGGGTCGTTGCGACCGATGCGCGCGCCGCTCGGGGTGAAGCCCGGGCGAGCGCCGCCGGCCGCGGGTGAGCCGGCCGGCCCGCTCGCGATCGGCTGGTCGCCAAGAGATTCGGTCATGGCCCGTGGCGCGGCCGCTGCCGGACCGCCGCGGAGGACGGCGGATCCGCCCGTCACGGCCGCCCCGGCCGAGGCCCCGGCGGCAGCCCCGGCGGCAGCCCCGGCGGCAGCGCCGGCGGCGGCACTCCCCGCCACGGCCCCGGCTGGCATGCGCGGTCGGCCGGCACCGTTGCCGCCGGCCCCGTTCCCAGCGGACAGCGTCGCCGCGCCGCGAGCGAGCGCCGCCGCGACGGCGGGATCGCCGCCAGGGGCCTGGGCCGGCTGTCGCGTCACGGTGACGTTGAAGATCGCGGTCGCGACGCCATGCCGGATCAGCCCGCGCAGCTCGTCGTAGAGCTGGAAGGCCTCGCGCTTGAATTCGTTGAGCGGATCCTGCTGGGCGTAGCCGCGCAGGCCGATCCCGCGGCGCATGTCGTCCAGCTCCGTCAGGTGCTCGACCCACAGGGAGTCGATCGTCCGGATGAGGACGAGGCGCTCGACGGTCTTCCAGTCCTCCTCGCCGATCTCGCGCGACTTGGCCTCGAGCCGGCTGTCGACGAGACCCTGGATGTGCTCGGAGATCGCCTCGCGGCTGCCGGTCTCCCAGAGGTCGTCCTCCGTGGCGCCCTCGCCGGAGATGCCCATGGTCTTGAGCGCCGTCGAGAGGCCTTCGAGGTTCCAGGCGCCCGTGTCGTCGCCGACGAGATAGGTGTCGGCGAGGCTGTCGACCTCCTCGTCGAGGAAGGCCTGGACCGTCCCGGTCAGGTCCTCGTTGTGGAGGACCTTGTCGCGCTCGGCGTAGATCGTCTCGCGCTGCTTGTTGATCACGTCGTCGTACTCGACGACGCGCTTGCGCATGTCGAAGTTGAAGCCCTCGACGCGGCTCTGCGCCGACTCGATCGTCTTGGAGACGAGCCTCGACTCGATGGCGGTGTCCTCGTCGAGCCCCAGCCGCTCCATGAGCCCGGTGACGCGCTCGCTCGCGAAGCGCTTCATCAGCTCGTCCTCGAGCGAGAGGTAGAAGCGCGAGGACCCGGGGTCGCCCTGCCGCCCGGCGCGGCCGCGGAGCTGGTTGTCGATGCGCCGCGAGTCGTGGCGCTCGGTGCCGATGATGTGCAGCCCACCCGCCTCGACCACGCGCTCGTGGTCCTCGTCGGTGATCGTCCGCGCCTCGGCGAGGGCCGCGTCGTAGGTCTCCGAATCCACCTCCGCCGGGTTGAGACCGCGCTTGTGGAGGATCTCCGAGGCCAGACCCGCCGGGTTGCCACCGAGCAGGATGTCCGTGCCGCGACCCGCCATGTTGGTCGCGATGGTGACCGCGCCGCTCCGGCCGGCCTGGGCGACGATGCCCGATTCCTTCTCGTGGAACTTCGCGTTGAGCGTCTCGTGCTTGATACCGCGACGCTTGAGCATCGTCGAGAGCATCTCGGATTTCTCGACGCTGATCGTGCCCACGAGGACGGGCCGGCCGTCCTCGGACATCTCGACGATCTCGTCGATCAGCGCGTTGTACTTGGCCGGCTCGTCGCGGTAGACGAGATCGGGGAAGTCGTCCCGGACCATCTCGCGGTGGGTCGGGATGGCGACCACCTCGAGCTTGTAGATCTTGTGGAACTCCTCGGCCTCGGTCATCGCCGTGCCGGTCATCCCGGACAGCTTGTCGTAGAGGCGGAAGTAGTTCTGGAACGTGATCGTCGCCAGGGTCACGCTCTCGCGCTGGACCCGCAGGCCCTCCTTGGCCTCGACCGCCTGGTGGAGGCCCTCGCTCCAGCGCCGGCCCGGCATCTGCCGGCCCGTGAACTCGTCGACGATGATGATCTCGCCGTCCTTGACGATGTAGTCACGGTCGCGCTTGTACAGGGCATGGGCGCGCAGCGCCTGCTCGAAGTGGCGGGCCAGCCGCGGGTCGGCGTCGTACATGTTGTCGACGCCGAGCCAGCCCTCCATCTTCTCGATGCCTTCCTCGGTGGCGGAGACGGCGCGGTCCTTGAGGTCGACGAAGTAGTCGCCGCCTTCCTCCTCGCCCTCCGGCCGTGCCTTCATGCGCGGCACGAGCCGGGCGAACGTGAAGTACAGGTCAGCGGATTCCTCGGCCTGGCCGCTGATGATCAGTGGGGTCCGGGCCTCGTCGATGAGGATGTTGTCGACCTCGTCGACGATCGCGAAGCTGCGCTCGCGCTGCACCCGCTGGTCGAGCTCGAGGACCATGTTGTCGCGCAGGTAGTCGAAGCCGAACTCGTTGTTCGTCCCGTACGTGATGTCGGCCTCGTAGGCCTCGCGCCGCGTCACCGGCCGCAGGTTGAGCAGCCGCTCGTCGGT
>Ga0318562_10000337_pt1 | contig 21708 bp, 19 predicted proteins | sample GRESIP066b5f18_FD_203688 | JGI IMG/M metagenome (GOLD analysis project Ga0318562, IMG submission 203688) | Tropical soil microbial communities from Luquillo Experimental Forest, Puerto Rico - GRE.SIPMG.066b5f18 | ecosystem: Environmental > Terrestrial > Soil > Tropical forest > Bulk soil... | reverse complement strand
TCCGCGATCTCGCCGTCGAGCGGCAGCAGGGCGTCGAGATCGCTCGCGCGCTGGTCACCGAAGCCAAGGTCCTGATCCTCGACGAGCCGACCGCGGTCCTGTCGCCCGCCGGCATCGACACGCTCTTCGCGCGGCTCCGCGGCCTCAAGGCGGCCGGCGTCACGATCGTCCTGATTCTTCACAAGATCCGCGAGGTGCTGGCGATCGCCGATACCGTGACGGTCCTTCGCGGCGGCCGCCTGGTCGAAGGGCCGATCGCGACCGCCGATACCAATGCAAGCCAGCTCGCCCATTCGATCGTCGGATCGGAAGAGGAGAAGAAGCTCACCGGCGCCGATGAGGCCGCGTTGGTTGGCGCCAGCGAGGCGGTCGCCTCGGCAGCGGCGCCCTCGGCGCGCGCCGCGTCGGCGATACTCGAGCTCCGCGATGTCAACACGCGTCCCGATCCGGAAGGGCCCACACTTGGCGACGTCAGCCTGACTGTCGGACGCGGCGAGATCGTCGGCATTGCCGGCGTCGAAGGCAACGGCCAGCGCACCCTGGTGCGCACGCTGTCGGATCTCACGGAGCTCCAGTCCGGCCGGATCGTGATTGCCGGCATCGACGTCACCCATACGCCGCTCCGCGACCGCCGCGCCGCCGGGTTGCGGGTCATCCCGTTCGAGCGCAACAGCGAGGGCCTCAGCCTGTCGAGCGCGCTCTGGGAGAACTGGTCGGCGCGCAAGCTTCTTTTCGACCGGCTCCTCGCTCCGATCAGCCCGAGCCGCCTCCGCAAGGAATGCGCCGAAGCGCTCGACGCCTGGGACGTGCGCTATGCCACCACCACCCAACCGGCGGGATCGCTGTCGGGCGGCAATGCGCAGAAATTGATCCTCTCGCGCGAGGTCGATCCGGCGGCGAACCTGATCATCGCGGCGCAGCCGACCCGCGGGCTCGACGTCGGCGCCACCGCTTTCGTCTGGCGGTCGCTGCGCGAGGCGCGTGCCCGCGGCTGCGGCATTCTTTTTATCTCCTCAGACCTCGACGAGCTCTTCGACATCAGCGACCGGCTCGTCGTCATGCTCTCCGGGCGCATCGTCGGCGAGTTCCGGCCGCCCTATCGCCTCGGCGATGTCGGCGCAGCAATGACCGGAGCACTGGCATGAAAACGCGACTGATCGCGGTCCTCCGCGCGCTCGCCTTCGTGCTTCTCGCGCTCGTCCTCTGCGGAGTCATTTTCGAGTTCGCCGGGCGCGCTGCCTCGACCGCGGGCAATCCCTACTCGGCAATCCTCATGTTCCAGAGCATCGCCGAAGGCGCGATTCTCAATCGCGGCGCCTGGCAGGACAGCCTGCGCTGGGCCTTGCCGCTCTTCATCACCGCGAGTGGCGTCGCCATCTCGTTCCGCTGCGGCTACTTCAACGTCGGGGCCCAAGGCCAGTTCTATGTCGGCGCCATCGCCGCGACCTTCGTCGTCGACGGCATGCGCGGCGCGCCGGCGGCGCTGGTGATCCCGCTCACTTTCGTTGCCGGCATCCTTGGTGGCGCAGTGTGGGCGCTGTGGCCTGGCGTCCTTCGGGTCAAGTCGGGCACCGACGAGGTTATCACCACGCTGATGGGCAACTTTATTGCTGGCCTGCTCCTCGTCTATGTCACCGCCGGCATCCTCAAGGACCCATCCGGGACGGGCCAGGTGATGGCGAGCCGGCCGGTCGCCGCCGCCTACCGGATCAGCACCTCCTCCGGGCTGTCGCCGACCATCATCGTCATCGCCGTCATCGTCGGCGTGGCGATGTGGCTCCTCGTCAACCGCACCGCTTTCGGCGTCCTCTCCAGCCTCGCCGGCCGCAACCCGATCATGGTGGTCTGGCAGGGAGCGAGGCTGTCGCGCCTTGGCCTCGCCGGCTTCGTGCTCTCGGGGGGGCTCGCCGGCCTCGCCGGCACGGTTGAGGTGCTCGGCCCGAACGGCCGGCTGGTCAGCGGCTTCCTCCCAACCCATGGCTTCACGGCGATCCTCATCGCGCTCGTCGCCAGCCTGTCGATCGCCGGCACCGCCATTGTCTCGCTCTTCTTCGGCGGCCTCGCCGCGGCCGGGCTATATCTGCCCGTCCTCGTCGGGCTGCCGGCGGCGGCGATCGATATCATCAACGCGGCGATCGCGCTGTTCATCACCGCGCGCACCTGGCCCGGGCTCGAGCGCCTGTTCAAGCATCGTGCCGCGGCGGCGGGAGGCGGGTGAGGAGCGCCCTGAGGCGCGACAGGGAACCAAAAGTGGACCAGTTCGTCATCGAGACGCTCCGCTACGGCACGCCGCTCGTCTACGTCACCATGGCCGGCGTCCTCGCCTCGCGCTCCGGCATCTGGCACCTCGGCCTCGAGGGGTTGATGATCGTCGGCTGCTGCGCCTCGGTGATTGGCGTCGTCGAGACCCAGTCGATCGTTGTCGGGCTCGGCCTCGCCATCGTGCTGTGCGTCCTCGGCTCCGTCCTTCTCTGGTTCGTGATCGAGAAGCTCCGCGCCAACCCGATCATCGCCGGCCTCGGCCTGACCGGCCTCGGCCTCGGCGGCACCGATCTCGCCGTCCAGTCGATCTATGGCAGCCAGGCCTCGGTCAACGCTCCCTTCGGCCTGCCCCGCCTTGGCCCCGCCTTCGGCCCCTACGGCGTGCTCTCGGTGCTGGTCGTGCTCATGCCGATCATCGTCTTCGCGCTATGGCTCCTCCTTCGGCGGACGCGCTTCGGCCTGCGTCTTGCGGCGAGCGGCGAGCATCCCTTCGCGGCGCGGAGCGTCGGTGCCAAGCCGCCGCGCCTCCGGCTGATTGCGCTTTGCCTGGGCGGCGTTCTCTGCGCGCTCGGCGGAACCGAGCTGGCGTTGGGCAGCCTGCAAATCTTCGCCTATGGCATGACCGCCGGTCGCGGCTTCATGGGCTTCTCAGCGGTCATCTTCGGCGCGGCGCACCCGATCGGCTCCGCCGCCGCGGCGCTCTTCTTCGCCGTGGTCGGCGCCTTGGGCATCCGCGCCCAGCTCATCTTCGGCGATCAGGTCCCGCACGACCTTCTCCTCACGCTCCCCTACATCGCGACGGTGGCCGGCGTCTGGCTGAGCGGCCGCTTGCGCGGCGGCGCCCGGGCGGCGGCCACCTTCGGCGAGCTCCGCGACTATTGAGGCCTAAATGCAGTTTGCCGAGCGCCACGCCATCAGCGACGTTTGCATTCTCTGCAGCGACATCGAGCGGTCGATCCGCTTCTATGTCGACAAGCTCGGCTTCCGGCCCAAACATCGCGCCGAGGGCTTTGCCGACTTTTCCGGTGCCGGCCTGACGCTGGCGCTGTGGGAGATCGACCACATCAGCCGCCACACCGGCCTATCCAGCCTGCGCGGCCTCGGCGCCCACAAGGCATGCATCGCCGTCCATCTGCCGTCGCCGGAAGAAGTGGACGCGAGCTATCGCGAGCTCTCGGACAAGGGCGTGCCGTTCCAATCGCCGCCCGCCGACTATCCGTGGAACGCCTACTGCTGCTACTTCACCGGCCCGGACGACGAGGTGTGGGAGCTCTACGCCTGGCGTCCCGGCGGCGCACCTGGGGAGGTTGAATGAAACGCAAGATCATCATCGATACGGACCCCGGCCAGGACGACGCCGTCGCCATCCTGCTGGCGCTCGCCTCGCCCGAAGAGCTCGACGTCCTCGCCATCGTCGCCGTCGCCGGCAATGTCGGGCTCGCCAAGAACGCCAAGAACGCGTTGAAGGTGGTCGAGCTCTCCGGCCGCACCGATGTTCCGGTCTATGCCGGCTCGGTCAGCCCGATGCGACGGAAGCCCGTGACCGCCGAGCATGTCCACGGCGCGACCGGGCTCGACGGACCCGATCTGCCGGAACCGAAGCTGAAACTCCAGCCGCAGCATGGCGTCGATTTCCTCATCGACACGTTGCTCGCTGCCGAACCTGGCTCGATCACGCTCTGCACCCTCGGCCCGCTCACCAACGTCGCCATGGCCCTGGTCAAGGCGCCCGCGACCGCCCGCGGCATCGCCGAGATCGTCATGATGGGCGGCGGCTATTTCGAGGTCGGCAACATCACACCGGCGGCCGAGTTCAACATCTTCGTCGATCCCGAGGCGGCCGACGTCGTTCTCCGCAGCGGCGTCAAGATCACCATGATCCCGCTTGATGTCACTCACGGCGTTCTTTCGACCCGGCCGCGACTCGACCGCATTGCGGCGATCGGCAATCGTGTCGGCAAGGCGGTCGACGAGATGCTCTCCTTCTCCGAGCGGTTCGACCTCAATAAATACGCCGCGCGCGGCGCGCCGCTGCACGATCCCTGCGTCATCGCCTATCTCCTCAGGCCGGACCTGTTCGAGGGGCGTGAGATCAGCGTCACGGTCGAGACACATAGCGAGCTGACCATGGGGCTGACGGTCGCCGACTGGTGGCGGATCACCGACCGGCCGAGGAATGTCTTCTATCTCCGCCGCGCCGACGCCGACGGCTTCTACGCGCTCCTCAACCAACGCCTCGCCCGCCTGCCCTAGGGGATGACGATCGTGAAACGGAAGCTCATCATCCTCACCGATCCCGGCCAGGACGAAGCCGTCGCCATCCTCGTCATCCTCGGCTCGCCCGACGATTTCGAGGTGCTCGGCGTTGTTGCCACGGCGGGCAATATCGAGCTCGACTACACCGAGAAGAACGCCCGCAAGATCCTCGAGCTGGCCGGGCGGAGCGATATCCCGGTCTTTGCCGGCTGTCCGCGCCCCATGCATCGGCCGCTCGTCACCGCCGCGCATGTGCATGGGCCGACCGGCCTCGACGGCCCCGACCTGCCGGAACCGACGATGCCGCTTCAGAAGAAGCACGGCGTCGATTGGCTGGTCGAGACAGTGATGGCGGCGGAGCCGGGCACGATCACCATCTGCTCGCTGTCGCCGCTCACCAATCTTGCGATGGCGCTCGTCCGCGAGCCGGCGATCGCGTCGCGCATCAAGGAGATCGTCATGATGGCCGGCGCCTATTTCGAGATGGGCAACATCACGCCGACCGCCGAGTTCAACATCTATGTCGATCCGGAGGCAGCCGATGTGGTGCTCAGGAGCGGCATCAAGATGACCATGCTGCCGCTCGACGTCACCCACCAGATGCTGAGCACGAGAGCGCGCCTCGACCGCTTCCGCGCGCTCGGCAATCGCTGCGGCGTCGCCGTCGCCGAGATGATGACCTTCTCCGAGCCCTTCGACCTCAAGAAATATGGCTGGGATGGTGCCCCGCTGCACGGGCCCTGCGTGCCCGCCTTCATGCTCAAGCCCGAGCTGTTCCAGGGCCGCGAGATCAACGTCACCGTCGAGCTCGGCAGCGAGCTCACCATGGGGATGAGCGTCGCCGACTATTGGCGGATCACCGACCGGCCGAAGAACGTCTTTTACGTCCGTAGCGGCGACGCCGCCGGCTACTACGATCTCATCGCGGAACGCTTGGCGCGCTTGCCGTGACGACCGCCGCCTATCGCAGCGCGGCGACCTACCTCAAGTGAAGTGAAGGCCAAGGTGCTGAACGGCTAACGAGAGACGTGCGCTCGCAGACTGAGCTAGTGTGGGTTGCGAGACGTCCAGGCGAGCAATCACGGGGAGTCAGTCGATGCCAATGATCGTGCCCGACAGTTATGTGGTCACCTCCACCGCCGACGACGGCAGTGCCGGGACGCTGAGCGCGGCCATAACCTTTCGGCGAAATCCGCGAACTGGTGCCCGCCTATCTTGCCGAGCACACGCGCATCGAGGACCGGAACCGCATGTTCGAGCCGTACTTCGCCGAGATCCACCGCCGCGCGACGATGCAGGACATCGGCCTCAACCGGTACGCCGGGGATATGCCGGCGTGGCCGGGAGCGAACCGGAAAGACTAATTTTGATTTCGGCCAAGTTGCCGGCATCCGTTTCGGGCAACAATGTCTGTGGCGGCAACGCGACGCGAGCCCTCGCGTTGAGACTGCGCTCTCACGGGATTTTCGCATCGATCGAAAGTCTCCTCTGGCCCGCAACCCACCCGGCGCGCCTCGCGCGGTCCGCCCTCCCCTCGTCATGGCCGGGCCTTTGTCCCGGCCATCCACGTCTTGTTGTTGTTTTTCCTGCCCCCGACACGCCTCCCGAAATCCGCTTCACTAGCTGGTCGAGAAAAGACGTGGATGGCCGGGTCAAAGGCCCGGCCACGACGAAAGCGTGTCAGCGAGTTTGTATGGGCCTCAGCCGCTGATCCAGCTGGCGGGTGTCGATGCGTTCCTCCCAGTAATCTGTGAGGACTTCGCGATTGATTTTGACGAACTCCTGGACCTGCCTGAGGATATGGCTTGAGATGCGTCCCTCGGCGACCGAGCCGTCGTGAATGGCTACTGAGGCGGTTTCACTCGTCGCATTCAAGCTGTCGGGGGGATTGATAGCCACCTTGATGCGAGCGGCGTGCCGCGTCCGGCCTTTCGGGGATACCCAGATTGTATTGTCGACGCCCGTGGCGTCCTTGCGAAAGCTTGCCATATGTTCGAGCAGCTCTTCCTCCGCGAGCTGATCCGCAAGCGCGTGAATGTCCTCAAGGCGGGTGAGGACAGCTCCGAGATCGGTGAGCTCGACGACATGACCGGCCTCGAGCTCCGAGCGGAGCCGGACGGGGTCTTTGAGCGCCTCCTGGGAAGAAGTTCGGATTGTTATGCTCATGCGCTACCGTAGCAGGCCGATGTCGGTTTATCAGCAAGTAGCTGATGCGCCTCCCAACGAGGCGCTAACTTGGCGGGCTGACCGCGTTCGGACCGCGGATTGACGGTCGAGCCAATTGACCGAACAATACCTGCCATGGATGACGTGAATGTGCGCCGGCAGGAGATCCTGGCTTTGGCGCGGGCGCAGGGGCGGGTCAATGTCGAGGGTTTGGCGGCGCGCTTCCAGGTGACGCCGCAGACCATTCGCAAGGACCTGAAGGACCTTTCCGACCAGCGACTCCTGTCCCGTGTTCATGGCGGCGCGGTCATCGCCTCGGGCGTCGAGAACGTCAACTACGAAGCCCGCCGCTTCATCGCGCGCGAGGAGAAGCGGGCGATCGGCACCGCCGCAGCGAAGCTCATTCCCAACAACACGTCGCTGTTCATCAACATCGGCACCACCACCGAAGAGGTCGCGCACGCCCTCCTCGATCACGAAGGGCTGCTCGTCATCACCAACAACATCAACGTCGCTACGATGCTGTATCGGCAGCCGCGCATCGATGTAATCATCGCTGGCGGCCCGGTGCGTCGCTCGGATGGTGGCGTCATCGGCGCGGCCGCGGTCGATTTCATCCGCCAGTTCAAAGTCGATTTCGCGGTGATCGGCGCTTCCGCCATCGACGAGGCAGGTGCGCTGCTCGACTACGACTACCGTGAGGTGCGCGTCAGCCAGGCGATCATCGACAATGCCCGACAGGTGCTTCTGGTTGCCGATCGATTGAAATTCGAGCGTTCGGCCCCGGTGCGCATCGGCCATATTTCGCAAATCGACATGTTCGTCACTGACGAGCTCACCTCGCTTCCCATGGCGGAGCTCTGCCGAACCCATGGCGTGAAAGTCGTCGAAGCTGGCGCCGATGGCACAAGCGATGGCGGCGAGATGGCTCCAGCCGATTTCTCTGAGGAATCAGAGCCCTAATCACACGGATCTTCGAGCTTATTGCCGCGTTGCGCAATTCTTCTTTCGCGTTGCAACAACGCTGGCGGAGGCGGCTCGCCATTTTCTGATTGCTCAAAACGATACCTTGGTATATGTTTCACTCGAAACCTAACGAATTTCGTTTTGCATCGATCCGGGGCCGGCGACGGCCTATTTCGGGCGGGGGGAATTTTGTCCGGAAGAAGCTACGACCTCGCCATCATCGGCGGTGGCGTGAACGGCTGCGGGATTGCCCGCGATGCTGCCGGGCGCGGGCTCTCGGTTTTCCTGTGTGAGCAAGGCGACCTCGGCGGCGCCACGTCGTCTTCTTCGACGAAGCTCATCCATGGCGGGTTGCGCTATCTCGAGTATTACGAGTTCCGCCTCGTGCGCGAGGCGTTGGCTGAGCGTGAGGTCCTGCTCCGCGCGGCACCCCATATCATCCGGCCGCTTCGCTTCGTGCTCCCTCACCACAGCGGGCTGCGGCCGCGCTGGTTGCTGCGCCTCGGACTATTCTTTTACGATCATCTTGGCGGACGCCGCATTCTGCCGCCGACGCGTTCGCTCAACCTGGCGCGCGATCCGGCCGGCGAGCCGCTGAAGAGCGACTACCGCTTTGCATTCGAGTATTCCGACTGCTGGGTCGACGACGCCCGCCTGGTCATGCTCAACGCCGTCGACGCCCGCTCGCATGGCGCGAGCATCCATCCGCGCAGCAAATGCCTCGCCGCCGAACGGAGCGCCGGCGGCTGGACGCTGACCGTCCAGGACGTCCTGACCGGCGACATCGCCGCGGTCACCGCCGGTGGCCTCGTCAACGCCGCCGGGCCATGGGTCGCCGACGTGCTCCGGCGCGTCGTACGAGCCAACGCGCCGGCGCAGGTGCGCCTGGTCAAAGGCAGCCACATCGTACTGCACCGGCTGTTCGACCACGATCGCGCTTACATCTTCCAGAACGCCGACGGCCGCATCGTCTTCGCCATCCCGTATGAGGGCGACTTCACCCTGGTCGGCACTACCGACGTGGACCATCGTGGCGAACCGGACGAACCGGCGATCGGCGAGGACGAGATCACCTACTTGCTCGCCGTCATACGCGAATATTTCCACGTGCCAGTCGAGCGGACCGCGATCGTCTGGTCGTATTCCGGCGTTCGGCCGCTCTACGATGATGGCGCCTCCAGCGCGCAGGAGGCGACGCGCGATTACGTCCTCGAGCTCGATGCGCCTCCCGGTAAGGCGCCGCTGCTGAGCGTATTTGGCGGCAAGATCACCACTTATCGCCGGCTGGCCGAACAGGCGCTGTCAGAGCTCGGCAAGCATCTTCCGGTGGGCCGGCCGTGGACCGCCAAGGCGCCGCTGCCGGGCGGCGACTTCCCTTTCGACGGGTTCGCCGATCTCGTTCGTTCGCTCGGCAACGCCTACCCTTTTCTCGCCGAGGCCCACTTGCGGCGGCTCGTGCGCGCCTATGGAACCCGCACCGTCCAGCTGATGAACGGGGCGAAGACCTATGCCGATCTCGGCCACCGCTTCGGTGCCGACCTGACGGAGGCAGAGGTCATCTATCTCGCCGCCGACGAATGGGCGGAGACTGCCGACGACATCCTCTGGCGACGCTCCAAGCTCGGCCTGCGGCTGACCGCCGCCGAGTGTGCGGCGCTGCAGGACTTTCTCGACACGAACAAAGGCAGGACGCGACGCCGGGCCGCGGGAGGAAAGCCATGACGCAGACGCCGTCGGCCGCGGCGGCAGTGCCGATCGCCAATACGGGTTCTCTGTCGCGAAGGCGGTGCCCCGCTAAAGCGACCGAGTGAGACGTGCCGGGACGATGCAGTGCGCCGCGTCCGGCGGGCAATGTGGAAGGGAAACGCGCACGAAGGAGGAAAGCAATGAAGTCGATCCGCTATTGCGTATCGGTGTCGGCGTTGCTGGTCGGAATCGGAGTGCTTCCAGCCTACGCGGACGAAGCAGCCGCCAAGAAATGGATAGACAGCGAGTTCCAGCCGTCAGCGCTGTCCAAGGAAGAGCAGCTGAAACAGATGCAGTGGTTCATCAAGGCGGCTGAACCTTACAAGGGCATGGAGATCAACTCGGTCGCCGAGGCGATCCCCACCCACACCTACGAATCGCAGGTGCTGGCCAAGGCCTTTTACGAGATCACCGGCATCAAGGTGAACCACCAGATCATCGGCGAGGGTGACCTGGTCCAGGCGCTGCAGACACAGCTGCAGACCAATCGCAATCTCTACGACATCTACGTCAACGATTCGGACCTGATCGGGCTCCACATGCGAATGGGCCTCACCGTCAACCTGACCGACTGGATGGCGGGTGAAGGCAAGGATGTCACCGATCCGATGCTCGACGTCGACGACTTCATTGGCAAGTCGTTCACCACCGGCCTGGACGGCAAGCTTTGGCAGCTGACCGACCAGCAGTTCGCCAATCTCTACTGGTTCCGCAAGGATTGGTTCGATCGGCCAGACCTGCAGAAGCGGTTCAAGGAGAAATACGGCTACGATCTCGGCGTGCCGGTCAACTGGTCGGCTTATGAGGACATCGCCGACTTTTTCAGCAACGACGTCAAGGAGATCGACGGCGTCCGCGTCTACGGCCATATGGATTACGGCAAGCGCGCCCCGGACCTCGGCTGGCGAATGACCGATGCCTGGCTGTCGATGGCCGGCGAGGCCGACCCCGGCCTGCCCAATGGCCGCCCGGTCGATGAATGGGGCATCCGCATGGAGAAGAACTCGTGCAACCCGGCCGGCGCCTCGGTCTCGCGCGGCGGCGGCGTCAACAGCCCGGCCGCGGTCTACGCGGTCGCCAAGTGGGACGAATGGCTGCGCAAATATGCGCCGCCCGGCGCCGCCGACCTCGACTTCTACCAGTCGTTGCCCGCGCTGGCACAAGGCAATGTCGCCCAGCAGATCTTCTGGTACTCGGCCTTCACGGCCAACATGGTGGCGCCGAAGAGCGATGGCAACAACACCGTCGACGACAAGGGCATGCCGCTCTGGCGCATGGCCCCGTCGCCGCACGGCCCCTACTGGAAGGAAGGCTCGCAGCGCGGCTATCAGGATGCCGGCTCGTGGACACTCCTCAAGTCGACGCCGCTGGAGCGCCGCAAGGCGGCTTGGCTGTGGGCGCAGTTCGTCCTCTCCAAGACCGTCGACGTCAAAAAGAGCCAGGTTGGCCTGACCTTCATCCCCAAGAGCACGGTCTTCGACAAGTCGTTCACCGAACGCGCGCCCAAGCTCGGCGGCCTGATCGAGTTCTACCGCTCGCCTGACCGCGTCTCCTGGACGCCGACCGGCATCAACGTGCCCGACTATCCGAAGCTCGCCCAGTTGTTCTGGGAGAACATCGGCGACGTCAATTCCGGCACGTTCACGCCGCAGCAGGCGCTCGACCGGCTCGGCCAGCAGATGGACGACCTGATGGCACGCATGCAGGCGGCGGACGAGAAGGCCAAGACCTATGGCGGCTGCGGCCCGCGCCTCAACCCGGTCAGCGAGCCGTCGAAGTGGCTGAGCAAGGACCATGCGCCATGGGCCAAGCTCGACAACGAGAAGCCGAAAGGCGAGACCGTCGCTTATGACGTGCTGATCAAGCGCTGGACCGAGCACCAGGGTCAGTAGGCCGTTCCAACCCCCGACGACCGCACCTCCGGGGCGCGCGCCGCGCGTGCTCCGGAGGCGCTTTCGAGAATGGTGGCTTGGCTCATCGCGGATCGAGAAAGGTCATGTCGCTCGAACTGAAGAAGGTCGGCAAGCGCGTTGGCGCCGACATCCACATTCACGACACGGATCTCACGCTCGTAGAGGGGAGCTTCAACGTCCTCCTCGGCACCACGCTTGCCGGCAAGACGACACTGATGCAGCTGATGGCGGGACTCGATCGGCCGACCTCGGGCAAAGTGTTCTTCGACGGCAAGGACGTGACCAGTATTCCCGTGCAGAAGCGGAACGTGGCGATGGTCTATCAGCAGTTCATCAACTACCCGAATTTCAGCGTCTACGAGAACATCGCCTCGCCGCTCCGCGTCAACGCCGTGGCGAGAGATGAGATCGACCGACGGGTGAAGAAGACCGCCGATCTTCTGCAGCTCACGGCGATGCTGCCGCGCAAGCCCAACGAGCTGTCGGGTGGGCAGCAACAGCGGACGGCGCTGGCGCGCGCGCTGGTGAAGGACGCCGATCTCATTCTCCTCGACGAACCGCTAGCCAATCTCGACTACAAGCTCCGCGAGGAGCTCCGTGAGGAGCTGCCGAAGCTCTTCGCCGGGAGAAGATGTATCGTCGTCTACGCAACCAGCGAGCCGAGCGAGGCGCTGCTTTTCGGCAGCAACACCGCGACCATGCATGAAGGACGCGTCACCCAGTTCGGGCCGACCACCGATACCTATCGCAAGCCGGCGAGCCTGATCACGGCGCGGGTCTTTTCCGATCCGCCGATCAACACCGCTGCCGTCGTCAAGCGCGACGGCGCCCTCGTCATTGGCAACAACATAAGAATTCCCGCCGGCAAAGCGTTCGCCGCCGTCCCAGATGGCGAGTACACGCTCGCCATCCGCCCGCACCACATCACGCCGTTCCCGCAGAACGGCGCGGCGATGGTCGAGGGGCGCGTGCTGATCACTGAGCTCTCCGGCTCCGATAGCGTGCTTCATTTCGACCTCGGCGGAAAGACCTGGGTGTCGCAGTCAGTCGGCATTCATCCCTTCGAGGTCGGCGTGCTCGCCAAGCTCTATGTCGACGTCGACCAGGGCTTCATCTTCGGCCGCGACGACCAGCTGATTGCGGGAGGCGACTATGGCTAGCATCCGCCTCGACAATCTCCGCCACAGCTACGTCCCATCGCCGGCGCGCCCCGAGGACTGGGCGCTGAAGCGGCTCACGGTCGAGCTTGCCGACGGCGGCGCCTATGCCCTGCTCGGGCCGTCCGGCTGCGGCAAGACCACGCTCCTTAACCTGATTTCGGGACTGCTCCGACCGACCGAAGGCGAGATTTATTTCGATGGGCTCGACGTCACCGACGCGACGCCGGAATCGCGCAACATCGCCCAGGTGTTTCAGTTCCCGGTCATCTACGACACGATGACCGTCTACGACAATCTCGCCTTCCCTCTCAGGAACCGCGGCGCCGCCCGTGCCGACATCGAGCGGCGCGTGCGCGAGATCGCGGCGATGCTCGAGCTCGACCGCATGCTCTCGAAACGCGCCGCCGGACTCACTGCCGACGGCAAGCAGAAGATCTCGCTCGGCCGCGGGCTCGTCCGCTCGGACGTCAACGTCATCATGTTCGACGAGCCGCTGACGGTTATCGATCCACACCTCAAATGGGTGCTCCGCTCGAAGCTCCGCGAGCTCCACCGAAAAATCGGGCGGACCATGATCTACGTCACCCACGACCAGACCGAGGCACTGACCTTCGCCGATCAGGTCGTGGTGATGAAGGACGGCGAGATCGTCCAGATTGGTACGCCGGTGGAGCTATTCGAGAAACCACGGCACACCTTTGTCGGTCACTTCATCGGCTCACCGGGGATGAATCTGCTCCCCTGCGTGGTCAAGGACGGCGAAGCCGTCTTTGCTGGTCACCCGGTCGCCAGCGCCAACGCCGCCGCCATTCGCAGTAGCCCGAAGGGGCTCGAGCTCGGCGTCCGGCCAGAATTCGTGAGCTTCGCCGACGCCGGCGTTCCGGTCGACATGGTCAAGGTACTCGATGCCGGCCGCTATCGCATCGTCGAGACCGTCGCCGCCGGCAACACGATCAAGCTGCTCGTCCCCGAGGGCCGGCCGATCCCGTCCGGCCAGGCGCGTCTCCGCTTCGATCCGGCGCATACCCGGATCTACGAAGACGGCTGGTTGGTGACGTGAGGCCGCCATGAGAAAGACACTCAACCAGAAGGCTTGGTTCTTCGTGCTGCCGGTGGTGGCACTGGTCGCCTTCAACGCCATCGTCCCGCTGATGACGGTGGTCAACTATTCGGTGCAGGAATCATTCGGAGAAAACCAGTTCTTCTGGTCGGGCGTGCAGTGGTTCGAGCAAATGCTCCGGTCGGACCGCTTCCACGACTCCTTCCTCCGCCAGGTTCTCTTCACCGCCCTGGTGTTACTGATCGAGGTACCGCTCGGGCTGGTGATCGCCCTATCGATGCCAAGGCGCGGACCGTGGGTGTCGGCCTGCCTGGTGCTGATGGCGCTGCCGCTCCTCATCCCCTGGAACGTCGTCGGCGCGATGTGGAACATCCTCGCGCTTCCTGATATCGGCCTCCTCGGCCGCGGGCTGAATGCGCTCGGTATCACCTATAATTATACCCGCCAACCGATCGCTGCGTGGTTCACCGTGGTCCTCATGGACGTCTGGCATTGGACATCGCTGGTCGCGCTGCTTTGCTACGCCGGGCTCGTGTCGATTCCGGATCCCTATTACCGCGCCGCCCGCATCGACGGTGCCAGCCGCTGGGCCGTCTTCCGCTTCATCCAGCTGCCCAAGCTCAAATACGTGCTGACCATCGCCATCCTGCTCCGCTTCATGGATTCGTTCATGATCTACACGGAGGTGGTGGTGCTGACCGGCGGCGGTCCCGGCAACTCGACGACATTCCTGTCGATCGACCTGGTCAAGACGGCGCTCGGCCAGTTCGACCTTGGTCCGGCGGCAGCGATGTCGCTCATTTATTTCTTGATCATCCTGCTCTTCAGTTGGGTGTTCTATACTGTCATGATGCGGAACGAGGCGAGGTAGTTCATGACCGCGCGCACCCTGGAGTCGCCGGTGCGGACCACTCAGAGGCAGAGGGTGCGCGCCCGTGAGAGCGGCCGAGCCCGCTTCCTTATCCCGACCATCTATATCGTCTTCCTGCTCCTGCCGATCTACTGGCTGATCAATATGTCGTTCAAGACGACCAACGAGATCCTAGGCAGGTTCACCCTCTGGCCGCACAATTTCACCTTCGAGAACTATCGGACGATTTTCACCGATCCGAGCTGGTACAACGGCTACATCGCCTCAATTGAATATGTTGTCCTCAATACGGTGCTCTCAGTCGCCGTCGCGCTCCCGGCGGCCTACGCCTTCTCGCGCTATCGGTTCCTCGGCGACAAGCATCTCTTCTTCTGGCTGCTGACCAACCGCATGGCGCCGCCCGCGGTGTTCGCGCTGCCCTTCTACCAGCTCTACTCGGCGGTCGGCTTGTTCGACACGCCTTTCGCGGTGGCGCTTGCGCATACGCTCTTCAACATTCCGCTTGCCGTCTGGATCCTTGAAGGCTTCATGTCGGGCGTGCCGAAGGAGCTTGACGAGACCGCCTATGTCGACGGCTATTCCTTCTGGCGCTTCTTCTTCCGGATCTTCCTGCCGACTATTGCCGCGGGAATCGGCGTCACCTGCTTCTTCTGCTTCATGTTCTCCTGGGTCGAGCTGCTTCTCGCCAAGACGCTGACCGCAGTCGCGGCGAAGCCGATCGCCGCGGTGATGACAAAGACCTCGAGCACGTCCGGCTATCAGCTCGGATTGCTCGCCGCGGCTGGCTCGCTGACATTGATCCCGGGGGCGCTGGTCATCTATTTCGTCCGGAACTACATCGCCAAGGGCTTTGCCCTCGGCCGCGTCTGACGGAGCGGACCCATGGAAGGCACCTCGCTCTTTGCCTGGATGGCGTGGACCTGGCCGACGGCTGCCTTTTTCGCCTTCATCGCGCTTTGCCTGATCGCGATGTCGGTCTGGGAGTTTCATGTCCCCGGCGGCGGTGCACGCCACGGCATCGTCGGCCTCGATACCACGCGCGGCGACCGCCTGTTCATATCGCTGCTCGGCAGCGCCTTCATCTTCCTCGTATGGCTCGCCGTGTTCGGTGCACCGCTTTGGGGGCCGCTGCTCATTTCACTTCTCTACGCCCTCGCGGTGTTTCTGTGGGTATGATGCCGCCGTCAGGCGGGCGGCGACCGACGCGCGCGCCGACCGGCAAGTCCTGAGGGGGCGGTTTGATGCGCGTCATTTTCCGCTGCGACCCGGCCCTCGCCGATGTGTTGCCGCGACCGGTGCCGGCGCGAAGTGTCCTGCCGGATTGGCTGCGGATCATGCCTCGCAAGGCCTTTTCCGAGATTCACGGCCGAGAAATTCGCACCGTGAAACAATGTCCGCCCTTCATCGACGCGATGACGCACGGCTTCGTGATCCTCTTGCCATGCGACGTCACCGTCCGGAACACGGCCTTCGAATGGGATTGGGCGGTGCCGGGGCCGTCGACAATCGGTCACCCGAGGGCGCCGCTCAGCTTTCACGTCCCGGAGCAGCTTGAGGGCACTCCTCTTGCCAACGGGCTCGCCGCGGTGAAATTCAACAGCTTCTGGACAGTCGAGCTGGAACCGGGCTGGTCCCTTTTCGTGACCCATCCGATAAACCGCCTCGACCTGCCGTTTCGGCTGGTAACGGGCGTCGTCGACTCGGACCGCTTCTACGACGCCGGCATCAACTTTCCAGCAGTGTGGACCGACCACGATTTCAACGGCGTCTTGCCGAAAGGGACACCGATCGCACAATGCTTTCCGGTACGCCGGGCGCCGCCCGAGCTCATCTTCGAATGCCTCGACAACCAGCATGTGGCGGCCTACGCCAAGATCGCGGCCGACGTCATCGCCGGGCCGGGCGTCTACCGGAAGCGCTATCGGGTCAAACGCACCGATCTATCCACGGAGTGAGCGCCGCAGTGCCTCCCGGTCCAGCCAAAGCCTGCCGTGTGGTGCCGAGCTCAGCGATGTTGCGATCGCGCCGAAGGTGCTTTCCCGCAGCCGATAAGCCCGGCGATAGGCATCCATCGCGCCATCGAGATCGCCGAGATCCTGAAGCGCGATGCCGAGATTCACAGCCGCCTCGGACAGGTCCGGCCGCTTCTCTAGGGCTCGCCGATAAGCGGCCGCTGCCCCGGCGAGATCGTGAAGGCCATGACGGACCGAGCCGAGATCGAACCAGGTCGATGCCGGCGCGTCGCCGGTCACCGCCTGCTCGAGGAGAGCGGCCGCCTCGGCAAGACTTCCCTCCTCGGACAGCAACCGCCCCAGGCGGGCGGCCGCTTCCCGGTTCTGCCGATCCAAAGACAACACGTCGCGCCAAGCTTGCCGCGCCGCATCGCGCATGGCGGCAGCGTCGAGCGCGCGGGCGCGCTCAACGGCTACCTCTTTGGCCGGCGCCAGCACAGCGGCGCGATCGAAGTAGCGAAGTGCGGCCTTGTGGTCCTGCACGGCTCGCGCGATGCGGCCAGCGAGCAGGAATATCGGCGCATGATCTGCCTTCGCCGCGAGGCTTGCATCGACGTGAAGGCGTGCCCCTTGTGCGTCGCCTTGTGCGAACAGAATGGCAGCCATCAGATGGTTGAGAATGGCTTCACCTGGCATTCGCCGCAGTCCAGCCTCGCAAATCCGGCGCGCCTCGCCATGACGGCCGGCGTTGAAGGCCGCCACGGCCCGTTGAACCTGGTCCCTGATCGCCCGATTGCTCATCTGCTTGTCACTTCGCCAGCCGGCGCCGAGTCCCTCGGTTGGCACAGCCATTCTATCACGGCGCCAGCTGCTTGCGGCGGGGGCAGCCGGCAAATGCCGGTCGCTTGTCGGTTGAAGCACGGCGATTCCGCGAGCAAAGCCAATTCACACCGGGGCGGGAGCGCAGCCACGGTGGCGCCGCCCTGCGGCAACGGGAAGTGACATGGGCACCTTTCTGATCGCTCTTGACCAGGGGACGACCTCCACCCGCGCGATCCTCTTCGATGCCTCGCTCAATGTGCTCGCCGTCGAGCAGCGCGAGTTCCCGCAGCATTTCCCGCGCTCGGGCTGGGTCGAGCATGATCCCGAGGATCTGTTCGCGACCTCGACCGCGGTCATCCGCAGCGTGCTGGGCAAGAGCGAGACGCGCGCCGCCGACGTCGCCGCGCTCGGCATCACCAACCAGCGCGAGACGACGGTCGTCTGGGAGCGGGCGACCGGCCGACCGATCCACGACGCCATCGTCTGGCAGGACCGGCGCACCGCGCCGATCTGCGCGGCGCTCCGCGAGCGCGGGGTCGAATCGGAAGTCTCGGCGGCGACCGGGCTGCTCCTCGACCCCTATTTCTCCGGCACCAAGGTTGCCTGGCTTCTTGACAACGTGCCTGGCGCGCGCTTGAGCGCCGAGCGGGGCGAGCTCGCCTTCGGCACGGTCGACACCTATCTCCTTTGGCGGTTGACCCGGGGCAAGGTTCACGCGACCGACGCGACCAATGCGTCGCGCACGCTCCTCTATGATATCCATCGCGGCGCGTTCTCGCCGGAGCTCTGTGAGATCCTCGGCGTACCCTTGTCGCTCCTGCCCGAGGTCCGCGATTCTTCAGGCGATTTCGGTGCGACCGATGCCGCTCTCTTCGGCGACCCGATCCGCATCGCCGGCATCGCCGGCGACCAGCAGGCGGCAACCGTCGGCCAGGCTTGCTTTACCCCAGGCATGGTCAAGTCGACCTACGGCACCGGCGCATTCGCCCTCCTCAACACCGGCGACGAGCCGGTCCGCTCGCACAACCGACTCCTGACCACCGTCGCCTATCAGCTCGCCGGCAAACGCACCTATGCACTGGAGGGCGCCATCTTTGTCGCCGGCGCCGCGGTGCAGTGGCTGCGTGACGGGCTCGGCGTCATTCGCCAGGCGGGCGAGTCGGCGGCGCTCGCCGCGGCAGCCGATCCCGGCCAATCCGTCTATCTCGTGCCCGCCTTTGTCGGCCTCGGCGCGCCCTATTGGGACGCCGACGCCCGCGGCGCGCTGTTCGGCCTGACGCGCGCGACCGGTCCGAAGGAGATCGCCCGCGCCGTCCTCGAGTCGGTCGGCTATCAGACGCGCGATCTCCTGCAGGCGATGCACCGCGACTGGCCGCGCGGCGCGGCCGACACCGTGCTTCGCGTCGACGGCGGCATGGTCGCCTCCGACTGGATGCTGCAATTCCTCGCCGACATCCTCGGCGCGCCGGTTGACCGGCCGAAGGTGCGGGAGACGACGGCGCTCGGCGCTGCCTATCTCGCCGGCCTCGCCGCTGGCCTTTGCCCGCCGCCGGACGAGTTCGCCAAAAGCTGGCAACGCGACCGGCGCTTTGCGCCGACCCTCGACATAGCCGCGCGCGAGACGAAGTACGCCGGCTGGCGGGACGCCATCAAAAGGACGCTGACGCGCTAAACTAAACTAAGCTTAAGCTAGGTCCTTTTACAGGGGGAGCCTTTCAGGAACCGGTAGGCATTATCGCGGAGTGAATTGACTCCTTCACAGCGATACTCCCTATTGGCGCACTCGCAAGACGGGAAGCGCACACGGACCGAAATTCATTTTGATCGCCATTAAAACTGCTATGCTTTCGTCGCTCATCCATCGCGGGTTTGCTAACCGGGGCGGGGGTGGGCCGACAGACTATATTATCAACCAATCGTGGAGACTCGGATGTCACTGCCCCGTTTCGTTACTATGGCTGGAGTTGCGTTGGGCTTGTCGCTGACGCCCATGGTGGCCTATGCTGCGCACCCTGCTAATACCCACACAACCCATAATTTGAATTTGCGCTCGGGCCCCAGTACGGCCTACCCAGTGCAAGCCGTCATCCCTGCGGGGGCGGCTATAGATATTAACAGTTGCGGTGTTGAGTGGTGCCACGTGTATTGGGGCTCAGCGGCCGGGTATGTAGCCGGTCGCTATCTGGCAACAAGCGTTACGGTCCAAGTTTCTCCACTTGCGCGCTTTGCTGTCGTTCATTAGTTGCCCGCTGTAACCGACATGCATTCGAAGGGAGCTGCGCTCCCTTCGTTCTTAGATGACGTGCTCTGCTTTAAGAGCAGATGTCCCGGGGAGCTGCAATAATGCTACTCTAATTGAGCGTCGCTACTGCGATCGTGCTGACTGTGGGACTTGGCCAGCGTCACGGTAACTACAGTTCCCGCTGCAGCGGTGCACTACTATCAAACCTGTTACTATTACTATCATGACCACTACTACTATCAGTATTATCCTTTCTGTCTGTATGGCTATTACCAACCGCACATCGGCGCCGTGCCGTTGGCTGATGTGGACCCAACGCGGCGCTCAAGGTAAGGTAGGGCGGCATGGGCCACACCGAGGCCTGACCGCCGTTGTATTGCTTATCGCTAGCTGACGACAGGAGCGATTCCATGCAAAATCACCGAAGCTGTGTGCAAGCCGTGCTCACGACACTGGGATGCCTCGCCGTTCTGGTCTCGTCGCAGCCCGCGGCCGCCGCCGACAAACCCAAGTACGCGACGGACATTCCGCAGTCGATCACAACGCCTGACAACGTCGAGACGCGACTGGGCACGCTGAAATTCACCGACGGATTCCCTGACGATGCGACGGTGCAGAAGGTCTACGACAACCTCGATTTCCAGCGCGGAGTTCAGGCGTTCCTGACCGCCATGCCCGCCGCATCGCTCTCGGCGATGCGCAAGGGCATCCGCGGGTTCGGCCCCGACAACCAGACCGTCATCATCTTCGAAACGCTCATGGACTCGCGGACGCTGTTCCTCACGGCGAACACCGAAAGCATTTACACGTGCGCGTGGCTCAACCTGAAGGACGGCCCGATCGTCGTTGAGGCCCCGCCCAACAACCTCGGGATCGTGGACGATTTCTGGTTCCGTTATGTCGCCGACCTGAGCAACGGCGGTCCCGACAAGGGCAAGGGCGGCAAGTACCTGTTCGTGCCACCGGACTACAAAGGCGAGCCACCCGCCGGGTACTTCGTGTACAAGTCGCCGACCTATGGCAACTGGTTCATTAGCCGGGGCTTCCTCGAAAACGGCGACCCGAAGCCGGGTGTTGAGAACATCAAGCAGCGCCTGCGCATCTACCCGTTGGAGAAGGCCGCGAACCCGCCGGAAACCAAGTTCGTCAACGTCTCCGGCAAGGCGTTCAACACCATTCATGCGATGGACTCCTCGTATTGGGAGGAGGTCGACAAGGTCGTGCAGGAAGAGCCCAACGGAGCCATCGACCCGGAAACGCTCGGCCTGCTCGCGTCCATCGGTATCGAGAAGGGCAAACCCTTCGAGCCAGACGCGCGGATGAAGAAGATCCTCACCGATTCGGCAGCCGTCGGCCAGGCGACGGCACGCGCCCTCACTTACCGGTCTCGCTTGAAGGAGGCCAAGCTCTTCCCGAACAGTGCGTGGCTAACTCCGTTCATCGGCGGCTACGAGTTCGAGCGCGACGGTGTTCGCCTGCTCGACGCGCGCACGCTCTTCTTCGTCTACGCGACCGGCGTGACGCCCGCGATGGCCGCCAAGAATGTTGGCAAGGGCTCGCAATACGCCATCGCGTTCGTTGACGCCAAGGGCGAACCGTTGGACGGCGGGAAGACCTACAAGCTGAGCTTGCCGCCGAACATCCCGGCGAAGGACTTCTGGTCGGTGGTGGTCTACGACAATCAGACGCGCTCGATGCTCCAGACTGACGAGCCGTTCCCAAGCCTCAGTAGCCAGAAGAAGGGCATCGTGATTAACGAGGATATGTCAGCGGACGTGTACTTCGGTCCCAAAGCGCCGGCCGGCAAGGAAAGCAACTGGATACAGACGATTCCGGGCAAGGGCTGGAACGTCATCCTGCGGCTCTACGGCCCGCTGGAGCCGTGGTTTGAAAAGAGCTGGCAACCGGGTGAGATTGAGGAGCTGAAGTGACCGTATTTAACACGAAACTACCAGAGGCGGGCCACCATCGCCCTGATTAGCTTGGGGGCCAATCAGCCCGAGGAAGTTGTCTGTCCCATTGGCGTTGCCGATGCCAACGGCAAGCCGCTCCTGGGCGAAAGCACGTATGTGTTGCACTTCAAGAAGGACGAGCATCTATCCGATGATGGCGACGGCGCGCGTGAAGCCGGCCGACGCGCGTTTGATCTTGAAGGGGAAGCAGGCGACGGTGAAGCCGCTCGACGGCAGCGCCTCGAGATTGGCGAGTTTCTCGAGGTGGCAGTAGCCGATCGCCATGCCGGCACGGTGCCCTTCCCAGATGATCGACGGATCGCGACTGGCGGCGAAGCGG